>Ga0118677_10000271_pt1 | contig 112625 bp, 92 predicted proteins | sample AliMusrvi5mmetaG_FD_86154 | JGI IMG/M metagenome (GOLD analysis project Ga0118677, IMG submission 86154)
CTCGCACCCGCACAAACATTGATGTGAAGACCCGCGTTCAAGCGAAGATCGTCGGCCGCGTCCAAGGCGTCGGCTTCCGTCCGACTGTCTATCGCTACGCCACCGCGCACGGCCTGACCGGCTTCGTCCGCAACGACTCGCACGGTGTCATCCTCGAAATCGAAGGCGAAGAAGCGGCGGTTGCCGCCTTTCTGACGCGTCTCCAACACGAACCGCCCGCCCAAGCCGTCATCACCGCCGTCGAGCAACAAGTGCTCGCCGCGAAAGGCTACGACCATTTTGAAGTCATCGAATCCCAAACCGGTGGCCCCGTGGAAGTCCACGTCCCGCCCGACCTCGCGACCTGCGACGATTGCCTCCGCGAGTTGAACGATCCGCAAGACCGCCGGTACGGCTATCCATTTATCAATTGCACCAACTGCGGTCCGCGCTTCACGATCATCCGCGATTTGCCCTACGACCGCGCCGAGACCTCGATGGCCAGTTTCGCGATGTGCCCGGATTGTGCCGACGAATACCACGACCCTTCCGACCGCCGCTTCCACGCGCAGCCGGATGCGTGCGTGCAATGCGGTCCGCGGTTGACCATGCCAATCACCGAGGTCGCGCAGCTTTTGCAAGACGGTCAGGTTGTCGCGATCAAGAGCCTTGGCGGTTACCACCTCGCTTGCACGCTCGACGCCATCGCCAAACTCCGGGAACGCAAGCATCGTCCGCACAAACCGTTTGCCGTCATGTTCCGCGACATCGAGACGGCAAAGCGTCACTGCGAAGTCAGCGAAGCTGAGGAAGCCGAACTGCTTTCTGTCGCGCGGCCCATCGTCATTCTGAAATCCAAACTGTCGCCGGTCTCACCAGATTTCCCAACGACCGGCGCGTTTCTGCCGTACACGCCGATTCACCACCTGCTCATGCAACACTTCGACGCGTTGGTAATGACCTCCGGTAATCTCGCCGAAGAACCAATTGCCAGCGACGAATCCGAGCTACCGGCTGTCGCCGACGCCGTGCTCAGTCACGACCGGCCGATTGTTCACAAGTGTGACGACTCCGTTGTACGCATCGTCAACGGTCAGCGCCAAATCTTCCGCCGGGCGCGCGGTTTTGCGCCGAGTGCCATCCGGTTCACCGATGATTGCGCACCGATTCTGGCGGTCGGTGGTGAATTGAAGAGCACGTTTTGTCTTGCGCGCGACGGTTGGGCGTTTCTGTCGCAGCACATCGGCGATTTGAAAGAGTACCGGACTTGCGAATATTTCGAGCGCGAGATTGCCGAGTGGCAGCGGTTGATGCGCGTCGCGCCGGTGGCGGTCGCGCACGATTTGCATCCCGGCTATCGCTCGACCCGGTGGGCCACGGAACGTGGGATTCCGGTAATCGGCGTGCAGCATCATCACGCCCATGTGGTCAGCGTGATGGCGGAGCACGATTTGCATGGCGAAGTCATCGGTGTTGCGCTGGATGGGACCGGGTATGGGACGGATGGGACGGTATGGGGTGGGGAATTTTTGGTGGCGACGCGCGCGGAGTTTGAGCGCGTGGCTCATTTCAAAGAATACCGGCTGCCCGGTGGCGAGAAAGCCATCCAGGAACCTTGGCGCATGGCGGCGAGTATCACTATCGCGGAAGGTCTCGGCGGCGATGCGCGGATTCAACCGATGGTTGCGACTGGATTCAACTCACCGCTGACATCGAGTGCCGGTAGGTTGTTCGATGCGGTGGCGGCGCTGTTGGGGTTGTGTGATGTGGCGACGTACGAGGCGCAGGCGGCGATTCGGTTGGAAGCGGCGGCGGACCGGAGCGTCACGGGACATTATCCGTTTGAATTGCGCGACGGCGTTTTGGATTTCGGGCAGACGATTCGCGCGGTTGTCGAGGACCGGCAAGGCGCGGGAGTCGTGGCGGCGCGGTTCCACAATACGGTTGTGGCGGGGATCGTGCGCGCTTGCGAGTGGGTGCGGGAACAGCGCGGGTTGAAACGCGTGGCGTTGTCGGGCGGCGTATTCCAGAACGAATGGATTCTGACGCGCACGATGGCCGGGCTACGCGCGGGCGGGTTTGAGGTGTTTACGAACACCCTCGTGCCACCGAACGATGGCGGGCTGGCGCTCGGTCAGGCGGCGGTGGCGGCGGAAAGGATGAAACGGTTATGTGTTTAGCAGTGCCGGCGAAAATTGTGGAATTGCAGGGGACGGCGGCGACCATTTCCGTTGAGGGCGCGTTGCGCGAGGTGGACGTGTCGTTGATCGAGGAACCGCGGCTGGGGGATTTTGTGCTGGTCCATGCCGGGTTCGCGATTCACAAGTGGGACCAGAGTGAAGTGGACGAGTGGGAGACGATCCGGCGCGGACTTGAGGTCGCCGCCGGTGGAGGGGGCGGATGATGGTGGTGGTGCAACGGATTGGTGAACTGGCGCAGCGCGTCGGGCGGGACGTGAACCTGATGGAGGTTTGCGGAACGCACACGATGGCGGCGTTCCGGTCGGGGTTGCGCCAACTGTTGCCGAGCACGGTGCATTTGATTTCGGGGCCGGGGTGCCCGGTGTGCGTGACGGACACGAACTACATCGACGCGGCAATTGCATTGTGCCGGCGGGCGGATGTGATCGTGGCGACGTTTGGGGATTTGATGCGGGTGCCGGGGAGTGAGTCGTCGTTGGAGAACGAGCGGGCGGCGGGCGCGGAGGTGCGGGTGGTGTATTCGCCGACGGACGCGGTGACGTTGGCGCAGGAGAATTCCGCGAAGAAGATTGTGTTTCTCGGCGTGGGATTTGAGACGACGGCGCCGACGGTGGCGGCGAGTATCGTGTCGGCGAGCAAGGCCGGGCTGCAAAACTTTTTTGTGCTGGCGGCGCACAAGACGATGCCGCACGCGATGGAAGCGTTGCTGGACGATCAGCAGGTAAAGATTGATGGATTTATTTGTCCCGGTCATGTGACGGTGATTACCGGGGCGGCGATGTACCGGTTTATTTGCGAGAAGTACCGGATTCCGTGCGTCGTCGGCGGGTTTGAGCCGTTCGATATGCTGAAAGCGACGGAGATGTTGCTGGCGCAGATCGCCGACGGGCGGGCGGATGTGGAAGTCGAGTACAGCCGGTCGGTGAACGATCGCGGGAATGTGGCGGCGCAGAAGTTGATGGCGGAAGTTTTTGAGGAATGCGATGCCGGCTGGCGCGGGATTGGGAATATTCCGCGCAGCGGGCTGACGATTCGGATGAAATACGCGGCGTTCGATGCGGTGCCGGCGCTCGGCGTGCGGTTCGAGCCGGCGCGGCCGCATCCGGGGTGCCGGTGCGGGGATGTGTTGCGCGGGGTGATCACGCCGCTGGAGTGTAAACTTTTTGGCAAGGCGTGCACGCCGACTGATCCGTTCGGGCCGTGCATGGTGTCGAGCGAAGGAACATGCGCGGCGTACTTCAAGTACGGGAAGAGGCAGGCCGCGGCATGAAGCACGACCGGATTTTGTTGGCGCATGGTGGCGGCGGGTCGTTGACGCACGAGTTGATCGAGCGGGTGTTCGCGCCGGCGTTTGGGATGGAGACACTGGAGGACAGCGCGGTGCGCGAGTTCGGTGGACAAAAGTTGGCGTTCACGACGGATAGTTACGTGGTGAAGCCGTATTTTTTTCCAGGCGGCGATATTGGTAAGTTGTCGGTGTGTGGGACGGTGAACGATTTGGCGGTGCAGGGGGCGCAGCCGTTGTGGCTGAGCCTCGGGATGATTTTAGAGGAGGGGCTGCCGTTGGCAGACCTCGAAAAGATTGTCGCATCAATCAAGACGACGGCGGCAGAAGTCGGCGTGACGGTAGTGACGGGCGACACGAAAGTTGTCGAGCGCGGCAAGTGCGAGGGAATTTACATCAATACGGCCGGCATTGGCCGGGTGGTGACGGAAGTAGGCTGTGCACGGATTAAGCCGGGGGATGTGGTGATTGTGAGTGGTAATTTAGGTGAGCACGGCGTGGCAGTGATGAGTCAACGCGCCGGAATTTCTTTTCAAACAAGTGTAGTCAGTGATTGCGCACCGCTGTGGGGCTTGGTAAAAACAGTGCTTGATACGGGTGCTGAGATTCACGCGATGCGTGACCCGACTCGGGGTGGATTGGCGATAACGGTCTGTGATTTTGCTAGCGGGGCGCGGGTGGGAATGCGGTTAGAGGAAACGGCGTTGCCGGTGAGTCGTGAGGTTCGCGGAGCTTGCGATTTGTTAGGATTGGATCCGTTGAGCATTGCCAATGAAGGTAAAGTGGTGGTGGTGTGTCCCAGTGCGGATGCCGGGCGAGTTGTGAGTGCAATGCAAGTGCATCCGTTGGGTAGAAATGCCCGTGTGATTGGAGAAGTAATTGAACAGCCGAAGGGGATGGCGTTATTGCGAACCACGATTGGTGGGGAGCGGATTATCGACATGCCCACCGGTGAGGATTTACCAAGAATTTGCTAGGAGAATAAAAATGACAAAACGAGAATTCGTAACAATGGATGGAAATGAAGCGGTCGGGCATGTTGCCTATCGCACCAATGAAGTAATCGTGATTTATCCGATTACGCCGTCATCGCCGATGGGCGAATGGTCGGATGAGTATGCTTCCCGAAATATTAAAAATATCTGGGGCACGGTGCCATCGGTGACCGAGATGCAGAGTGAAGGCGGTGCGGCAGGCGCGCTTCATGGCTCATTGCAGACGGGGTCGTTGACGACGACATTCACGGCGTCGCAGGGATTGTTGCTGATGATTCCGAACATGTACAAGATCGCCGGTGAATTGACGCCGGCGGTATTTCATGTGACAGCGCGGTCGCTGGCGATGCAGGGGTTGTCGATTTTCGGCGATCACGGCGACGTGATGGCGACGCGGCAAACCGGATTCGCGATGCTTTGTTCAAACTCAGTGCAGGAGGCGATGGATTTTGCATTGATTTCGCAAGCGGCGACATTGGAATCGCGGATTCCGTTCATGCATTTCTTTGATGGTTTCCGCACCTCGCACGAAGTTGTAAAAGTCGAGATGCTGACCGAAGATGACATGCGGGCGATGGTGGACGATTCGCTGGTCGTGGCGCATCGGGCACGGGCGTTGTCTCCTGACCGTCCAGTATTGCGCGGGACAGCGCAGAACCCGGACGTTTATTTCCAAGGTCGTGAAACGGTGAATCCGTTCTATGCGGCGTGTCCGGCAATCGTGCAGAAGGCGATGGATAAATTCGCGAAGATTGTTGGCCGGCAATATCACTTATTCGACTACTACGGTGCGCCGGATGCGGAGCGTGTGATTGTCTTGATGGGATCAGGTTGTGAAGCGGTGGAGGAAACGGTTGATTACCTCAACGCCAAAGGTGCAAAAGTCGGAGTGATCAAAGTTCGCCTGTACCGGCCGTGGGACGTGGCGAGTTTTCTGAAGGCGATTCCGGCGACGACAAAAGCGTTGGCGATTCTCGACCGCACTAAAGAACCAGGCGCCGGTGGCGACCCGTTATACCTCGATTGTATTCAGGCGTTGTTTGAAGCCGGGCGGCAGATTGGAAAGGTGGTGGGCGGCCGGTATGGCCTGTCGTCGAAGGAATTTACGCCGGGGATGATTAAAGCGATTTATGACAATCTCGCAGCGGCTAAACCAAAAAACCATTTTACCATCGGCATTAACGACGATGTTAGCCACTCCAGTCTTGAATTTGATGCGGAGTTCTCGACGGAATCCGACAAAGTCGTGCGCGCTCTGTTCTACGGTCTCGGCGCCGACGGTACGGTGGGCGCAAACAAAAATTCGATCAAAATTATCGGCGAAGAGACCGACAACTTTGCGCAGGGATATTTCGTGTACGACTCGAAGAAGTCCGGTTCGATGACGGTGTCGCACTTGCGGTTTGGACCGCAGGCGATTCGCTCGACCTACCTGATTTCAAAAGCGAATTTCGTTGCCTGTCACCAGCCGATTTTCCTCGAACGGTATGACATGCTCAAGGACTTGACCTCCGGTGGCACGTTTTTATTGAACACGCCATTTGGTGCCGCAGAAGTTTGGAGTCATCTGCCGCGTCCGATGCAACAGCAGATTATCGATAAGAAACTGAAATTCTATGTGATCGATGCGGTGAAAGTGGCGCGCGAAAGCGGCATGGGTGGGCGTATTAATACCGTCATGCAAGTCTGTTTCTTCGCCATCTCCGGCGTGTTGCCGAAGGACGAAGCAATCAATGCGATTAAGTATTCAATCAAGAAAACCTATGGCAAGAAGGGCGATGAAATCGTCCAGATGAATCTCAAGGCCGTGGATAACACGTTGGCGAATATGTATCCGGTAACCGTGCCGAGTAAGGTGGACAGCACGATGGAATTCCTACCACCGGTACCGGTGGTGGCGCCGGAATTTGTGCGGAATGTACTCGGCGAAATTATCGCCGGGCGCGGTGATTTGTTGCCGGTGAGTAAGATGCCGTGCGACGGAACATTCCCGACCGCAACGGCGCGTTGGGAGAAACGCAACATTGCGCTCGATATTCCAGTTTGGGATCCGGCGGTCTGTATTCAATGCGGTAAGTGCGCGATGGTTTGTCCGCACGCCACGATTCGCGCTAAGGTTTACGAACCGGTGGCGCTGACGACTGCGCCGACGACTTTCAAGTCCACCGATTCGCGTGACCGTGATTTCAAGGCGACGGGATTTAAGTTCACGATTCAAGTCGCGGCAGAAGATTGTACCGGCTGCGGTCTGTGCGTGGAAGTTTGTCCGGCGAAAAATAAAACTGAAGTTAAACTCAAAGCGATCAACATGGCGCCGCAAGCACCGTTGCGCGATGCCGAGCGGACGAACTGGGACTTCTTCCTCAATCTTCCTGAACTCGACCGGCGGAAAATTAAAGTCGGGAGTATTCCGCAGCAGCAATTGATGGAACCGTTGTTTGAGTTTAGCGGTGCGTGTGCCGGTTGCGGCGAAACACCGTACATTAAGTTGGTGACGCAATTATTCGGCGACCGGATGCTGGTGGCGAATGCGACCGGTTGTTCGTCAATTTATGGTGGTAATCTACCGACGACACCGTACACGAAAAATCGCGATGGACGCGGTCCGGCTTGGGCTAACTCGTTGTTTGAAGACAACGCCGAATTCGGTCTTGGTTACCGGTTGTCGGTAGACAAGCAAACGGAATTTTCCCGCGAATTGGTGCAACGGCTTGCGCCACAGATCGGTGATGATTTGGTGACGGCGATTCTAAATGCGGATCAGAAAGATGAAGCTGGGATTTACGACCAACGCGAGCGGGTGGTTGCGTTGAAAGAAAAAATCAAAGGTCTGAATACGCCGGATGCACGCCAATTGCAGACGCTCGCTGATATGCTTGTGAAGAAGAGTGTTTGGATTTTTGGTGGCGACGGCTGGGCGTATGATATTGGTTACGGCGGTCTCGATCACGTGTTGGCGAGCGGCCGGAATGTGAATGTGCTCGTACTCGACACGGAAGTTTATTCCAACACCGGTGGCCAGATGTCGAAGTCCACGCCGCGTGGTGCGGTGGCGAAGTTTGCCGCCGGTGGTAAACCAGCCGGTAAGAAAGACCTGGGCTTAATTGCGATGACTTACGGTAATATTTACGTCGGCTCAGTGGCGATGGGGGCACGCGATGAACACACGCTCCGGACATTCCTCGAAGCCGAAAGTTATGACGGCCCGTCGCTGATTATTGCGTACAGTCATTGCATTGCGCATGGCATTAACATGACCACTGCGATGCAAGACCAGAAGGCAATCGTTAATAGCGGCCAATGGTTGCTGTACCGGTTCGACCCGCGCCGGACTGCGGCGCAGCAGAATCCGTTACAGTTGGATTCGCGTAAGCCAACTCAGTCGGTCGAATCCTTTATGATGATGGAAAATCGTTTCAAGATGCTGACTAAGAGTAAACCCGAGCAAGCGAAACTGTTGTTCAAAATGGCACAGGAAGATGCCGATGCCCGGTTCCGGTTCTACGAATATATGGCGAGTCGAAAGTTCGCGCCGGAGGCACCGGCGGTCTCAGCAACTAGCACCACCACCACCGCGGCTTAAGGAGAATAAATCATGGACCTACGCACAACTTACATGGGATTGAACTTGAAGACGCCGCTGGTGGTTTCGGCCTGCCAGCCGCTGAGCGATGACATCGGCAAGATTCGCAAGATTGAAGATGCCGGTGCGGCAGCGGTGGTGCTTTACTCGCTTTTCGAGGAGCAACTCCGTCTGGAATCACAAGAGCTAGACCATCATCTGGCCGCCGGTACGGAAAGTTATGCCGAGTCATTGAGTTACTTCCCGGATGCAGAGTCGTACAGCCTCGGACCAGATGAATATTTGGAACACATTCGCAAAGCCAAAGACGCCGTCAAGATTCCGGTCATCGCCAGTCTTAACGGCAGTACGCCCGGTGGTTGGACGGATTTCGCCAAGCAGATTGAAAAAGCCGGAGCAGATGCGTTGGAGTTGAACATCTACAACATTCCTAGCGACATCAATCTGACCGGTGCCGTTGTCGAGCAGACCTATCTCGACATCGTGAAAGCCGTCAAAGGTGCAGTGAAGATTCCGGTGGCAGTGAAACTCAGTCCATTCTTTAGCAACATGGCGAATATAGCTAAACAGATCGATGATGCCGGCGCGAATGCGCTCGTGCTTTTCAACCGGTTTTACCAACCGGACATCAATCTTGACGAACTCGAAGTGCAGCCAAGCGTTTTACTCAGCACGCCGCAAGCCTTGCGGTTACCGTTGCGCTGGTTGGCGATTTTGCACGGAAAAATCCGCGCCGACCTCGCCGGTACCAGCGGTGTTCATACCGCGCAAGATGCGTTGAAGCTCTTGCTGGCCGGTGCTGATTGCACCATGATGGCTTCGGCCTTATTGGTGCGCGGTGTGGATCATCTTCGAACGGTAGAGCAGGGGATGCGCGAGTGGATGGAGACACATTGGTACGAGTCGGTTGAACAACTCCAAGGCAGCATGAGCCAGATGAAGTGTCCAAATCCAAGCGCATTCGAGCGTGCGCAATACATGCGCGCCATCACGAGTTTTAAACCAGCGGTATAGTTTTCGCACACGGTTGCGACTCTACCGGAAGTCGTGTAAAGTAAAGCTCATGGTGGCGAACAATCATAGTCTGGCGAACGACCTTCGGCTGGTTTTTTGGGAGACAACGGCCGGGTGTAATTTGGAATGTGTCCATTGCCGGCGGATCGACGTCAGTAAGCAATTAATGAAGGACGATCTCTCTACGGAAGAATCGCTGCGGTTCGTGGATCGGCTGGCGGAGTTTGCGAAACCGATTTTAGTTTTATCCGGTGGCGAGCCATTATTCCGTCCGGATATTTTCACCATTGCCAAACATGCCGGTGAGCGCGGTTTAACCGTGGCGCTCGCCACCAACGGCACGCTCATCACCGAAGCGATTGCCAGTAAGATTGTGGAGGCCGGAATCCGTCGCGTGGCGATCAGTATTGATGGTGCGGACGAAATAACGCACGACGCGTTCCGCCGGCAGCCCGGCTCATTAGCCGCCGCGCTCAATGGCTTTCGGCATCTCAAAAAACTCGGCATGAGTTTGCAGATCAACTGCACCGTCACCAAACACAACGTCAATCAAGTGGATTTGCTGTACGACAAAGTGGTGGCGCTCGGTGCGGATGCATTGCATCTGTTTATGCTCGTGCCGGTCGGTTGCGGTGTGCAGATCGCCGAAGCAAATATGTTACCGGCGGCAGAATACGAGCGGGTGCTGAATTGGATGTACGATAAGAGCAAGCTCAAGCAACTTCATCTCAAGGCGACGTGTGCGCCCCATTATTTCCGAATCATGCGCCAGCGCGCCGCCAGCGAACACATTCGCATTGAGGCGTCGCACAGCCACGGCAAACCCGAAGGTCCGGGTCATCATCATAACATGTCGGCGATGACGAAAGGATGTTTGGCCGGTAGTGCGATTTGTTTTGTGTCGCATACCGGTGAAGTTTTCCCATGTGGTTACTTACCGGTGAGTGCCGGTAACGTCAAAAAACAATCGCTCCGCGAGATTTGGGAGAGCGCCGAAGTTTTTCAGCGGTTGCGCAATCCCGATGAACTCGAAGGGAAGTGCGGCTGTTGTGAATTTAAGAAAGTTTGTATGGGTTGCCGGGCTCGCGCATTTTACGAGGCGAATGGTGATTACATGGCCGAGGAACCATACTGCATTTACGAGCCAAAACGCCAGCCAGCGAAAGAATTGGAGATGCTGTAATGGTTAATATCACAAAACTTTATTGCGGCGTCGATCAGCCGGCCGATAACCTCCGGTATGGTCACGGTCACGGTTCGCCGAAATCAGCCAGCGAGCGCCGGCCGATTGTTGTCTGGAATGTAACGCGGACTTGCAACCTCAAATGTGTCCATTGTTACTCCGATAGCTTTGCGCAGAAATATCCCGGCGAGCTGACTCACGAGCAAGCAGTAGCGAATATTGACGACGTAGCGGCATTTAAGGTGCCGGCACTGCTATTCTCCGGCGGTGAACCGTTGGTGCGACCGGACACGCTGGAGCTGATGGAGTATGCGACGCAGAAAGGTTTGCGCGTGACGCTTTCGACAAACGGGACGATGATTGACGAAACGATTGCTGCCCGGCTCAAGCAAATTGGCGCAACGTACGTCGGCATCTCACTCGATGGCATTGGTCCGACCAACGATCATTTCCGCGGCGTCACCGGCGCGTTCGATAAAGCTGTGCGCGGTTTTCGGAATTGCACGGCAGTTGGGCAGAAAGTTGGTTTGCGACTGACATTGACGCGACGCAACTGCATGGACCTGCATCAAATTTTCGATTTCATCGAGGCCGAAGGTGTCCAGCGCGCCTGTTTTTATCATCTGGTTTATTCCGGACGCGGTAGCGCAGCGGACGAATTGAAGCCAGCGGAAGTGCGCAAGGCGATGGATATTATTTTCGAGCGCACAATGAGTTTTCACAAGCGCGGATTGACCAAAGAAATCCTCACCGTCGACAATCACGCTGACAATGTTTACCTCTATCTCAAGCTCCGGGAGCTCAATCCGGAATTTGCGGAGCAGGTGTACCAGTTAATGAAATGGAACGGTGGCGGTGCGAATTCCTCCGGCATCGGTATCTCGAATATCGACACTCAAGGCAATGTCCATCCCGATCAATTCTGGCAAAGCGCGACGTTTGGCAACGTCAAGGAACGTCCGTTCAGCGAAATCTGGAGCGACAACTCAAATCCGTTACTCGCTGGGCTGCGCAACCGGCTACCGTTGCTGAAAGGCCGGTGCGGCGTGTGCCGGTACAAAGAAATTTGTGGCGGTAGTTTTCGCGTTCGTGCTCTGCAAGTATATGGCGATCCGTGGGCTGAAGATCCGGCGTGTTATTTATCGGACGAAGAAATCGGAGTTGCGACTACGCCAGTCACGTGAGCGATTATTCGCAAAACCCGGTCGAAGCCCTGCGCTATCAAGCGCAGCGCGGACTCGATAACGTACCGGGCTACGCGACCGGTTTACAGTTTCAACTCAGCGACGGGCCGCGTGTCTATATTGCACTTTCGGCGACAGAGCTTGTTTTATATCTCGGTAGCGACTTGGCGGTGCATTACGACCTCAAAGGCCGGTTGGTTAAAATTTCGGATCACGAACAATTTTGGCGGCGCAGTCTCTCTGGTCGCGTCTTGCATAGCCGCAAACTAATCGCCGAAGAAGGTGGCGGAATAGCGCGGGGCGTTTTATCGGATGGCGATGCGCGAACAGTTGTTCAGCAAATTCAACCGCACACGACTGCCATCTACGAGGCGATCCAAAACGCGGCAACACAAATCGAGTTGGCGCGTCCATCCGCCGCCGAAGCGCGGCAGCGGATCACGCCGGTGCTGCGACTGGCAGCGAGCTTTGATGAACCGGCGGCGGCGCGCGACGTGCAGCAATTTCAGGCGATTTACGGCCGCGTCGCCGTGTTGCCACCGGACCAGTACAACGCGCTTGTCTTGCAAGCCACCGAAGGTTGCGCGTATGCCGGCTGCACATTTTGCGGCTTGTACCGGGACGTAAAGCACCGGAAAAAATCAGCGGATGAATTTCGAAAACATATCCACGATGCCGTCCGGTATCACGGTGACGGCTTGCGCGCCCGGCGGTCGATTTTTCTCGGCGAAGCCAACGCATTGACTCAACCGACTTCGATTCTGAAAGAATTTTTTCACGTAATTGCTGAGCAGTTGGAATTACCGCCGCCGGAGCAACCGAGTTCTGGAATTGGCGCAAGCTGGTGGCTGGGCGACGAAAAACGGTTTGATGGGATCAGTTCTTTTCTCGATGCGTTCACCAATACCAACCGGACCGCGGCGGATTATCGAGAGTTACGGAATGGCGGGTTGCGACGAGTTTATATCGGCTTGGAAAGTGGTGCCCCGGTTTTGTTGAAATGGCTTCGCAAGCCCGCGACACCGGAAGCGGCATTGAAATGTGTTCAGCTCCTGAAGGAATGTGACATCATCGTCGGTGTAATCGTGTTGATTGGCGCCGGTGGTCGTGAACATGCGGCGGCTCACGTCCGAGAAACGATTCGTGTGCTTAATGAAATGCCACTCGGCCGGAACGATTATATTTATTTCTCTCCGCTGGTAGTTTATCCCGGTAGCCAGTATGACACGCAAGCGATGAACGATGCGGTGACACCGTTGTCAGTTGAAGAAGTGCACCAGCAAGAACAGGAAATCCGGTTGGGTTTGCGATTCAATCTACAGCGCGGCAAGCCGTATCTGGCGCGATATGAATTGGAAACTTTTGTCTACTGAGCGAGCTTGGCTTTTGCTTCGCTCGTGGTCAGGCTTTCTTTCACCATCGACCGGGCTTGCTCACTGAGCTGCTCAATCGGCGCCAGTCCCGCTCGCTCTTTGATGTCCGGTGCATTGCGGGTTTTCATGTATTCACGCCAAACAGTGCGCGCTAACTGCTGAAACCCTTGCGCCCGGTCTTCGTCGCCCATTGCTAACCAAAACCAGCTTTGTTGGAGCGAGCCGAGAACGAGACCGGTCGCCTCGCGTTGGCTGATGTTGCGCAACAAAGTCGTCAGGCTTGAATAGACAAACGGCTCCACTCCTTGCTCGAATTCAGGTGTCGGGTACCGGCGGCGTAAATCAGCAAAAACATCGCGCGCCTCAGCGAGCCGGTGATGCGTGAATAACATCATCACCGCTGTGCGTAGGAAATTCCGGTGACCAGATTGGATGCTGGTCTCACCGGGATTCTCCGCGATTGCTTTTTCGTAAGCTTTACGCGCTTTTTCAAAGACAGCGAGATTTGGGCCGGGAATAAATACTTGTTCTGACCGGTTGATAAATAGTTCGCCTTCCATTGCGGCGTCCGCCATCGACTGGAAAATCATTCGTTCCAATTGCAAGGTGTCGAAACCGGTCGCAAACTTTTTGCCGCGCCAGGCCCAGTAAATCGCATGCGCCTGCGGTAGTCGCCAATCAAGCGGGCCATACTCGCGGTCAATTTGCTGCATGAGCGACGAATCCAGTTTATAAACATCCTTCATCCTCTGAATTTGACTACCAGTGAGGTGCAGATAATCCGGTCGCGGTCCGCCGAATAATGTCGCCATTTCGTCGGCCCACCAGCGTTTATAATAAATATTCATCTGGTCGCTGTTGCCGGAAATCTTGTGCTGATAAATCCAACCGAGTTGCCAATAAAGGTTCGGTTCGCCGGGATTGTAGCGCAGTCCTTCATCGCGCAAGAGGGTGATGCCTTGATGAATCCAACGCCACCGGTCGGTCGGATTGTTGAAAAGCACGCTGACGTTGTACGCCATATTCCACGCGTGAAACGCCCAGACCTGTTTCATGCGCGGTTCCAACTTCGTGATCCAATCCGCCAGTTGTACCAACTCGAAATATTTGCCGTCTTCTTGTAGTCCCGATGCCCGGAGCCAAAGCAAATCTGCAATCACACCGCGAAAACCACCCATCGCAACTGTTGTGAACGCCACCAATGGCGGCGTGTTTTCCAGCGGTTCACCAGTCGTGAGTCGGAGCTCCCGGCGCATCTGCACCAATGGCCGTTGTAACCGGCCCGCTTGCCAGAAGCAGATACCGGCAATCAGCAATAACCAAATTGTTGTATTGCGTTTCATTCTTTTACGTCGGTAAACCAAGTTCCCGGCGATTAAAAATCCAAGTGCCGACCGCCGCTAAAATTCCGCCAATCACCAGTACTTGCCATCCCCAGACACCGGCCGCCCAACTCCAACTCACCAATTCGCCGACCGCCAGTGGTTCGAGCGGGCTGGCCGTCTGAAATGGTTTCGTTAACCAATACAATCCGACGTACAAAAAATGGATTACCAGATCGAAGGTATTGGATTTTGCGGCGGAACCGATGATGAATGTCTCCTGTGTCAATATTTGTAAATAGCTGCCGATGTTCATCAGCATCACTGCGTACGCCGTTGTCAGCGCTGCCACCGGCAGTGAGAATAAACTGCCCAGAGTTACCGAAAGCGCGCCGAGAAATGTCAGTTCACCGAGCATGACCAGCAAGCACCGGAAGAAATTCGCCGCAAAACTGCTCTCATAAACGAGAAGTTGTACGCCGTCCGCCGGTGCGAAAACCATCGTGACCGGCTCCGGATTCACATTCGCGATATCGACTGTCAGCGTGCCATCGGCCGCCACCAACAATGCCGGTACTTGCAATGTATGTATGCCAGCCGGCGCGGCGAGTTCGGGACGTTGAAACCGGTCTGGTCGTTCCGGAGCACCGGCGAGCCAGACGCAAGCGACTGGATTTTTGTCGGTTTGCGACGAGGTGAATTTATACCGGAGCACCAATGGCCGCGTCGTTGCCGTCGGCACTCTGAAAACATGCCGCAACATTAAGTTCGGTGGAAGCGAATGCGCCTGCTGAAGTAATGTTTGCCGGATCGCGGCGAGCACTTGGTCCGGTCGCGCTTCTTTCGTCAGGGTACGGGTGCGGCGTTGCTCAGCGAAAATCCGCTGTGCATCCGCTTCGACTGAGATTTGTTCCGCATTCACGACACGCCGCGCCACCAGCAGTTCCTCGCGCAATGTCGTGCGGTCGTTCACCGATAACGACTGTCGGTTCAGATGCCAATGCAGCAAGCCGTATGTCATGCCACCGGCGATGGCGAGTAAGACGGCATTCAGCGCTAACAATCCAAGCCATTTTCCCAACCAAAGTTGCGCGCGAGTCACCGGCTTGGTCACGAGCAAATGAACTTGGTGTTCCTGCACCTCCGTTGCAATCGCCGCGCAACCAGCCCAGAGCGTGGCAATCGAAAGAATGATGTTCACTGCGCCGAGCGTATACCGGAGCAAAACTTGCACTGCACCGGTCAATGTGCCATCGCCTTTGATGGTCAGCGGCAATGCGATAATCGCAATTAGCAGAAGTGCCAGCAATACCACAACTACCAGTGACCGAATGGCGGACCGGATAGCAAGGCCGGCAATGGCAAAAATTTTCCTCATGCTACGATTTGGAAGAATCAATGAACCGCCGGAGTTTTTCATCCGCTTGCCGTTTTTCGTCAATGGTCGGCAGTGCGGCTGGGGTGGATACCGGTGCTGGAGTTGTGACGAGCTGCTGAAGTTTATCGCCACCGGCCAGATATTGGGCGACACCGGCGGACGAGCCGACGCCGCTGGCTTCGGTCGTGGCGCGCCGGGCTTTCTCGACGACTTCGAGAAAAAATTGTTCAAGGTCGCGGCGCGGATGATCCACGACCGGCTCGCTGCCGAGTTCCGCTCGCATCGCGGCAAGAATGCGCTGCATCGCCGCCGGTGGTAACTCCGGCACCGTCAGCCGGTATTGCTGGCGTTGTTCCAGCAATTCATTGATTGTGCCGAGCGCTTGCACTCGACCGTTGTAAAGAATCGCGACCCGGTCACAAACATCTTCGACATCCGCGAGCAAATGCGACGACAGTAAAATCGTTTTGCCGCGTTTGGCGAGCGCTTGAATCAAATCTTTTACCTGCCGGCAACCAATCGGATCAAGTCCGGACGTTGGCTCGTCGAGGATCACCAAATCCGGATCATTGATGAGCGCCTGCGCCAAACCGATTCGGCGCGCCATACCTTTGGAGAACTCGCCGACTTGCCGGTCGCGTGTATGACGGAGACCGATCATCGCCAGCAATTGTTCCAACCGTTCTCGTCGTTCACCAGCCGGTAGGTCAAAGAGCATTCCGTAAAATGTCAGCGTCTCCCTCGAGGTTAAGTACGGATAGAGGTACGATTCCTCCGGTAGGTAACCGATGCGCGCCTTCGTCTTCACATCTCGCGGTGACCGGCTCAGCACGTGCAACTGGCCGCTTGTCGGATAAAGCAGGCCGAGCAACATTTTAAGAGTTGTACTCTTACCGGAACCGTTTGGCCCAAGTAGACCAAAAACTTCGCCGGGCTTGACCGTGAAAGAAATGTCGTTGACCGCTCTGACTTTGGGACGCCGCCAGAAATCCCGGAACACCTTCGTCAAATGGCTGGCTTCAATAATCGGTTCGTTCATGATTTCTGATCAAGCTCTTCGCCGGCGCGGATGAGGCGGGCGCTGTTGAAGACGACGATCAGCGAACCGACGTTATGGAGCATCGCGGCGACAATTGGATTTAACAAGCCGATACCGGACGCCGTCAGTCCGACGACGATGAACAATGCGCCGACGCCAAGATTTTGGTAAATGATTGTCCGTGAACCGCGTGAAAGGCGGATGAGAAATGGCAGGCGGCGCAAATCGTTACTCATCAAAGCAATTTTTGCGCTGTGAATCGCGACATCACTACCGGCGGCGCCCATCGCGATGCCGGTATCACCGGCGGCAAGAGCTGGCGCATCGTTCACGCCATCGCCGACGACGGCAACTTGGTAACCGGCCGCTTTGACAGCGTTAACAAATTCGACTTTCTGCTGCGGCAAGCATTCGGCTTGAAATTCTTTGCAACCGATTTCACCGGCCACGCGGGTGGCGACTGAGGCGCGGTCGCCGGTGACCATCGCGAGGCGTTTGATGTTCAACTCAGCCAATTCTTTCAAAGCGGTGGCGGCTTCCGGTCGCACTTGATCTTGCAGTCCGACCCAGCCGAGATACCGGCCGTTTTGCGCAACGAAAATCACACTCAGACCTTCGGTGTCAACTTCTGTGACAGGAATACCGTGTGTTTGTAACCACGTGGCGCGACCGGAAAAAACTTTCGCACCGGCGACAGTGGCGACGACACCTTGACCGGGTTCTTCGCGGAAATCTTGCGGCTCAATTAATGTCAGGTTCGCTTCCTTCGCCAGCGCAACCAAGGCGAGCGCGGCTGGATGTTTACTGAACCGTTCAGCACTGCCGGCGGCTAAAAGTAATTCGCTCGGCTGAACGCCGGTCGCCGGTGCGAGTCGAGCGACACCGAGTTGACCGGTGGTGAGCGTGCCGGTTTTATCGAACACAAACGCCGTCAGTCGTGCGGCGGCTTCGAGGTCGGCGACATCTTTGACGAGAATTCCCATTCGTGCCGCGGCGGATAATGCCGCAACCATCGCACTCGGCGTTGCCAAAATTAATGCACACGGACAGGCGGTGACAAGTAGAGCGATAACGCGATTCCAGTCACCGGTAAAGAACCAAACCAGTCCGGCAATCATCAACACCGCCGGTGTGTAGTAGCCGATGTACCGGTCGATGATGCGCATCAACGGCAAACGGGTTTGCTCGGCGGCGAGAATGAGTTCACGAGAACGACCGAGAGTCGTGTCGGCGCCGACGCGAGTGACAACGATGACAATGGCACCGGTCAGATTTTGGGTGCCGGCAAAAACTTCGTCTTGTGGACCTTTGTCGCGCGGCAGTGATTCGCCGGTGATGGTGGCTTCGTTGAGTGTGGTTTTACCGGTTTGAATTGTGCCGTCGGCCGGAACATTGTCGCCGGGCAAAATACGAACGCGGTCGTCGGCGTGGAGTTGGTCCGCCGGAATAATTTCTTCACCGGTGGCGATGAGCCGGCAGGCGTTAGTTGGCGTGAGCCGAATCAAGCCTTCGATGGCGGCATGCGCGCCTTCGGCGGAACGCGTTTCAATGACGACGGAAATCAACATGAAGAACGCGACGATGCCGGCGGTGCGGAAATCGCCTTGGACGAACGCGGCCAGCACGGCGATGGTGACGAGTTCGTTCATGCGGATTTCGCCGCGCCGCAAATCGCGCAGAGCAGTGCGGAGAATCGGCAGCATCAAAATAATGGCACCGATGGCGGCGCTGACTTCGCCGACCGGTGCGTTCAGCTTGTAAAGCCAATCGGCAAGGTAGGCGTTGACGACGAAGGCGGTGCCGATGCAAATCCAGAGGAACAGCCGCGGCGCAACTTCGTGGTCGCAACAGGCGCCGGTATGTTTGTGAGCGTGACTGTGGGTTTGCATGTTACGGTTTGGACGGTACAACGAGCGGCTGTGGTTCAGGATTGATTAGCAAACGGAGTTGCTGTTGGCCGGTGGTATTCCGGTGGATGAGAAATTTTTGGTCCACGCCGGTGAGCACGCGGTGAAGCGTATCTTGCAAAAGTGTCTGAGCGATGATGTCGGGATTCTTTTGGTATTGCTCGTAGACTTTCGTGAAATAATCGGCATTGGCGCTGACTTCGGCGACGACGCGACGCCGGTAGGCTTCGCCTTCGGATTGGAGTTGCGCGGCTTCACCGGCGGCTTCGTTGAGCGACCGAGAAGCGGCGGCGCGAGCGGCGCTGATTTTGCTGCTGCGGTCTTGCTCAGATTCAATAACGCTGGCGAACGCGGCGGTGACTTGCCGGGGCGGCGCGAGGGCGAGGACGTCGACGCGTTCAATGCGAATGCCGAGTGCAAGCGCTTCGGTGCGGTGCCGGAGTTCGGTGTCCACCGCGCCGCGTAGCGCTTCAATTTCGGTACGCAACGCCTGATCTACGGACCGGCGCGCGGTGCAGCGCAAAACGGCGTGGTCGAGTTCGCGTTGCAAAATGGATTCGAGATTCGCGAGTCGAAAACTGACAATCTCCGGATCAATCACGGTGTACCGGATTGCCCAGCGCGAGTGAATCAAGTTGGCGTCGCCGGTCAAAGTGTAGCCATCGGTGCCGGGACGAATCGTACCGGCGGATTGGTTTTCGTTCCGGTACCAGAATGTTCCGGAGTCCACCGTCTGAACGCGTTCGGTTGGAATGCGAACGATTTCGGCAATCGGCCGCGGCCAGGTCCAATGGAGACCGGGCTCCAGCAATCGCTCGCCAGCCAAGCCATTAATCTTACCGAAGACCAACACATAAGCACGTTCGCCTTGGTGGACGTTAAAGACACCGGAGAAAAAATAAAGGCCAGCCACACAAACCATCACCCAGCGCAAAATCTGGAAGCTGGAGTTCAGCGCGCCGGTGAGAGCGGCATGGCCGGTATCAGTTGTCGAGTGGTCAGACATTATTTCTTCGGCAGCGCCTTGTCGCCTTGCAATAAATCAAACGGTTCGGTTTCGGTGCTAAGAACGACGGTGGATTTTTTCTTCAACGTGCCTTCGAGTACTTCGAGCTTCCGGAGGAACATCGCCAGTTCTGGATTCTTCTCAAAAACTTGATATGACTCGGCGGCTTTGGCGTCGCCCTCGGCGCGAATGCGTTTTGCATCGGCTTCCGCTTGCGCGAGAAGTTGATTGCGTTGACTGTCGGCGGCGGCGCGAATTTTAATTGCTTCGCCTTCGCCTTCGGACCGGTAGCGTTCCGCGATTTCTTCGCGTTCAGCTTTCATGCGCGCAAAAACTTTTTCCGTGATGGATTCCGGTAAGCCGATTTTGCGGATGCCGAGAAATTGCACGGTGACGCCGTACCGGTTCGCGGCTTCCGGTTGCACGGCGGTGAGCATTTGCTGTTCGATTTGCTCGAATTTTACCTCGGCGGTATTGGTGTTCACCAACGCGGAGAAGGGGAACTGACCGAGGACGGCGTTTTTCTGACTGCGTAACAAAGCGTCGAGATTGCGCTCAGCTTGTTCGATGGTGCCGATGCGTTCGAGGAATTGAATTGGCGCTTGGATGCGCCAGCCGGCATAGACGGCGACGAGAATGTTTTTGCCGTCGCGGGTGAGTGTTTCTTCAAACGCGCCTTCGAGGGTGTGAACCCGGTTGTCGAATCGGTAAATGCGCTGCACCGGCCATGGCGCGCGGGTGTAAAGCCCGGCATCGGTGATGGCGCGCACCGGTTTGCCGAAAGTCGTGACGACCACCGCTTCACCTTCGCGCACGGTGAAAAGCACCTGCAACAAGATGAATAGCACCGCCACCAGACCACCGGCGGCTAGCAATAGAGTGTTTCGTTTCATGCGTTACTTCTCCTTCTTCTCCGAGCCGAGGTCGAACAACTCCGGCCGGAGCTTCTCCTCGAAATTGATTTGGATGACTTCGTTTGCCGCCGAGGCCGGCACGATGTATTTGCGCGTATCGGCTAACGCGTCGGCTAGCACGCCAAGATATAAATTCGTCCGGAACACACGCGGCGATTTGCTGGCGGTCTGGGCCAGAATCAAAAAGCGTTGCGCTTCGGCGGTGGAAATTTCGGTGCGTTGCGCCCGGTAACCGGTGGCGTCCAATGTTGCCTTCGTGCTATTGGCGGCGGCAAGTGTCACGGTGCGACCGGCAGCGGCGTGTGCGGCGAGAATGTTCGCTTCTTTTTGCTCCAGCGCGCCGATGACCGATTCAAATGCTTCCGCCACCTGCGTCGGCGGATGAACGCCTTGCAAACCGACAAACTTGATTTCGACTCCGAGTTGCCGGTGGTCAGTTTCGGTTTGGATTCGTTGCCGGAGCGAATTCGCGATGCGCGTCTGACCGTCGCCCATCAAATCAAATAGGTCGCGCGCCGCCGCTTCCTGCGTCAGGCTCCGGTAGGCGATTTGCTCGACGAGCCGAGCGGCATCGGCGTGGTTGTAAGCGAACGAGAAAATATTTGTGATCTGGTATTCGACCGGAATGTTGAACGCTACGAGATTCACCGGTACCGTGTTGGTATCGGTTCCGCTCCGTGGCGCCGCGACTAGAAATTGTTCCTCGCCTTGAACGTGCGGAATACTCCAGACGATGACACTCGGTTCCACTTGACCGGCTTGACCTTGACCGATGCGAAATGACAAAACGCGATTCACCGGAAAACGGCGCACCGTTTCAAACGGCCACGGCAATTTCAAATGCGCGCCGCTGGTGAGTTGCGCCACCGGTTTGCCGAAATGTTCGAGAATTCCAGCTTCGTCTGGCGCCAGAAATACGAGGCACGACAACAGATAAAGCACGACGAGTTGAAAAATCACGAGCGGCAACAGCGCGGTTTCAAGGAAGTGGAAGAGCCAAGTATCAGAAACTTTGAAACCAAATTGATAATCAAGTGCGCCGGCGATATTTCGCGCCCAAGCGCCGGGTTCGGTGAGTAAACCGCCGAGTCGACTTTCGTACGACTGGCAAAATTCCCCGCCACGGCGTCGTGGCCGGTACAACTCGGCGAGGAAATTGATAAAGTTTTCGATTGCGAGAATACCGGTGAAGGTCACAAGTGTCAATGCCGCGAACCGGTCCGCCGGTGGATAGCCCATTTCACCGGCGAGCGTTGCGGCACCGGCGAGTAACGCGGCGATGCACATGACGCCAAGCGCGATACCGGGGCCGCGCATTTTGATACCGAGAAGATACCGGCTGAATAGAAAAGTGGTGAACGCTTGGCCGGCCAGAAATGCGGCGGCAAGCAGGCGTTGCTCCGGTGCTGCGACGGGTTGTTGGAGCTGCCGGTAGAGCGACCAAACCCACGCGGTGAGACCGATGGCGAGAAGTGGCGCAATAGCCGGGACGACAAAACGCTCAAACTGTTGCCGGGTTTGCGCAATGGAAAATGGTTCGTCACCGGTCTGTTCGTCGAAGATGGAGCCGCTGACGCGTTCGGTAGCGGCGAGTGCGGCATCGCGTTTATCTTCTTCGGTGCGGCGCGAAAAACGTTCCCGGAGATACACGACACCGGCGATGACCAATGTCAGCGCGGAGTAAGGCAATAGCGCCGGTAGGACGCGGAGTTGCGTGATTCGCGCCAGAGCAAAATCCGCGCCGAGCCAGAGGCCAGCGACTCCGGCGGCCAACAATGCGGTGCGTTCGTTGCGTTTATCCATTAAGCTTTCGTTTCCACGTTGCGGAACGACAGGATGCCTAAAGTTAGACTCCCAAGCAAATAAAACGTTGCATAAATTCCGACGCGCCCGACATACCACCACGGAATCGTGCCGTCGCCCGTCACGGCGTCGGCGAGCCAGAAATGCTGCCAATTCGGAATGAGATTGTACGCCAACGCCGCCAATTGATTCGATTCCGCAGCGCGCCCCAGCAAATAATCCGTCATCAAACCGACGAGAAAAATTACCGTGCAAACCGCCAACGTCGGCACGAGGTCGAGGCGTGTGATGAGCACCAGCGCGATTCCGGCCAGCACCAGCGTCGCCAACGAAATGCACAGACTGGCCGGTAACAATCGCCACGCGACGTGCCCGGTCACAGCGGCGAATGCGAAAACGCCGGTGAGAAAAACAACCAGCAGCACAAACGCCGTCGAGACAAAAGGCCGGTGGTTGAAATAATTGAGGAGGCCGGCTAGTAGAAAAGCGGCGAACGGTGCGGTGTAGAGGAGAATACTGACCGCCGGTGCGGAATTTTCGGCGAGATGACCGGCGAGGAGTGTGACGATACCGGTGGCGATAGAAAATAATGCGAGCATACCGGCGACACCGGCGAACTTCGCGAGGAAAAAGGTGCTACGCTCCACCGGTTTGCTGAGTACGGAAGTTAAAGTGCCCCGGCGGATTTCACGTCCGAGCGCGGCACTGGCGGCGTAACCGCCGAGCAAGAGTCCGCAGAGAAAATGCAACGCCAGCGCGCTGTCTTGGACGAGTTTTTGCGCTTCGCCGAGAGTGTACATCAGCAGGACCGGCATCAGTGAAATCGCCACGACTGTCGAGGTGGTGAGCAATAACAGCAATGGTTGCCGGAGAGCTTCCAGTGTCGTCAGCCCGGCAATTGCGAAGAATCGTTGCAGCCACATTTTCATTTTAGACAATCAATCGGATACCATATTTGTCACGGTGGTTCAAGCCGCTACCGCCACTCGTGTTTGGGATATTTGCGCTGCAATTCTTGTTTGAGTTTCGGGTAAGTCTCGCGCCAGAAATTGGCCAGATTATCGGTGACTTGCACCGGGCGTTGGTTTGGCGCGAGAACTTCGAGGCAGACCGGTATTCGACCACCGGCGACTGTCAATGATTTCGTGCCGTATAAATCTTGGATGCGCGCCGCGAGTTTCGGTGGACCGTCGGCGGTGTAGGTGACTTTGGCGCGACGACCGGATTTTAACTCGATGCGCTCCGGCGCGTGTTCATCAATCCACGTCTGCTGCTGCGCCGAAAGCCACGACTTCACCACCGGCCAGACTGGTTTGTCTTTGATTTCTTTGTAACTCACCGCGCCGAGGCAAAATTGCTGGAGCAAAGCGTACCGGTCGCTTGCGGCGAGGCCGGGCAGGTTTAGTTCCGGCATCCATTCGCGGAGCCGGTTCAATCGCACAATCCATTGCTCGATGGCGTCGTCCCAACTGTTCAGCTTTAAGGTGCCGGCGCTGACTTCACCGGCGAGAATTTCGGCGGCTTTTTCCTTCGGCACGGCGTCGGTCAATTTTTCCGTCAACACCAAGTCGCGAAACCGGCGTTGCTCGCGAGCGATGACCCGGCGTTGCGTGGTGTCAAACTCCACCAACTTCGTCGCTGCAAAATCTTCCGGGAACAATTCGCGCAACCAATCTTCGTGAATGGCGGTGCAGAGATTGAGCAGGACGTTGAGGTCACGGCCTTGGATTTCGGCGATTTCGGTGGCGACGAACAGCGGCGCGGTGACGACGCTTTCTCGCGCCAACACGCCGCGCCGGTTGTGGACGATGGCGCAGCGCAAGGTTCCGACATCGAGCCGGCAGGCGAGGTGATCAGAAAATCCGACGAGCACACATTTCTGAATCGCTTCGTTCGTGGCCGGGCGTTCGCTGACGTCGAGTTTTTCGTTTTTGGCGATGCGGATGAATTGTTCGTAGAGCGGGCCGACTTGCCGGGCGGTTTGCGCGTGAATGCCGAGCTTCCGGCACCGGCCGAGGTCGTAACTGTTCCGGTCGGCGTAACGCCAAGCGCGCATCAGCACAAAAAAATCGCTCGCTGTTTCGCCGCCGAATAAATCTTCGCGGGCGTCGCCGACTTGCCGGCTTTCGCCGCGAGTGAGCAGCGACCGGCCTTGCGTCAACGCGGCGATGAGCGCGACTTGGCGGACGCAGCCGAATTGTTCCGCCGCCAGCAACATCCGCGCATACCGGGGGTGCATCGGGAACGCGAGCATCCGCCGGCCGAGCGCGGTAATCTGCCGGTGGTGGTCGGTCGCGCCCAAATCTTCGAGGAGAAGTTCGGCGCGTTCCAACGCTTTCGGGTCCGGTGGTTCGAGCCACCGGAAGTTTTTCACATCGGCGACACCACTGGCTTTTAAGGTCAACACGACTTCGGCGAGGTCGAGACGTTTAATCTCCGGTAGCTCTTGCGCGGCGCGGGCTTCGTGTTCGCGTTCGGTCCAGAGACGGAGGCAAACGCCGGGGGCGGTGCGGCCGGCGCGACCGGCGCGTTGGTCGGTGCTGGCGCGAGCGATTTTTTCGACGAGTAAAGTGTTAATGCCGCGTTGTGGGTCGTACCGGGGGATTCGGGCGAGGCCGGAATCTATCACGAGCCGAACGCCGTCAATCGTCAGCGAAGTTTCGGCGACGTTGGTGGCGACGACGACTTTGGGTTGCGGATAACGGGCGACGGCGGCGTCTTGGTCGTTCGGCGGCAAATCGCCGTGGAGCGGGAAGACGACGAACCGGCTGCCGTGTCGGTCGCGAATGGCTTGGACGGTGCGGCTGATTTCATAGGTGCCGGGCATGAAAATGAGAGCGTCGCCTTCAAAGCGCCGGTCGAGTTCTTCGGCGGCAATATCCCAGACCGGCAGGTCACCGGTGGGACGCGGTAGATATTCGATGTGCACCGGGAAAGTGCGGCCTTGCGATTCGAGGACGATGCACGGGGAAAGATATTTTTCGACACCGGCGACGTCGAGCGTGGCGGACATGACGACGATGAGCAAATCGGGTCGGGAAGTTTCTTGGATTTGCAAAGCGCGGGCGAGCGTGATGTCGCCGTAGAGATGGCGTTCGTGAAATTCGTCAAAGAGAATGGCGTTGATGCCGTTGAGCTTTGGGTCGTTGAGCATCTGCCGGAGGATGATGCCTTCGGTGACGTACCGGATTTTGGTGTGCGGCGAGGTGACATCGTCGAACCGGATTTGGTAGCCGACTTCGTCGCCGACTTTGCCGCCGCGCGATTGCGCGACCCAGCCGGCGAGCATTCGCGCCGGGAGACGACGCGGTTGGAGGATGACGACTTCGCCGGTGCCGAGTTGGTTGCCGTCGAGGAGAAACTGGGGAATTTGCGTGGACTTACCGGAGCCGGTGGGCGCGGTGAGGATGAGGCGTTTGCTTTGGCCGGCGGCGGCGAGAAAGCGGGTGCGGATTTCGTGAATGGGTAAGTCAGCGGATTTCATTGCGTGCCGGTAGCATAACGGGTGATTGGGGAAATTGGTAGTTTGCTTTCCGGTGGTCAGTCAGGTAAAACGGCGGGCGATGAAACGCGACTCGCTTAAGAGTTCGAGTGTCCGGTGGGGCTTGCCGGTCTTGCTGGGACTAGCATTTTTCATCATTCTCGCCGGCGGCGGTTGGTTCTATTGCATTCAGCAGCAAGCCGCCAAGAGTCGCGCTGCGCTGAATCTCACCACCATTGCACAGTTGAAGACCGAGCAAATTACGAATTGGCGGCGCGAAACTTTTGCGGATGCCGGGATGACCATGGAGAGTCAAGGTTTACTGAGCGACCTAGCGGAATGGCAGGTGAATCCCCGACCGGAGTTGCGCGCTAAAATGGTGTCCCAGTTGCGCGGTGTTCAAACGTATGGCCGGTATCACGATGTGGCATTAATGGATTTGCAGGGGCGAGTGCTGCTGAGTGTAGCCAATGAACCGGACCAGTTTGCACCGGATTTTCAAAAGTATTTAGCCGCGGCCGTTGCGAAGCACCAACCGGTGATGACTGACCTTTACATTCCACCGGAAGATGGGGATGCACACCTCGAAGCGGTCGCGCCGCTTTTTGCCGGTGGCGTTCCGATTGGCGCAGTGGTGTTGCGCCACGAAGCGCAGGAGAACCTATTTCCGATGCTGAAACAGTGGCCGACGCCCAGCGAAAGCGCGGAAACGATTTTGGTGCGCCGCGAGGGAGATTCGGTTTTATTTTTGAACGATTTGCGGTATCAGCCGGGGACGGCGCTGAAATTCCGGGTGCCGTTGAGCCAAGTGAAACTGCCGGGAGTGCAGGCGGCGTTGGGGCGCGAAGGCAGTTTCACCGGGCCGGATTATCGCGGGGTGCTGGTGATGTCGTGTGTGCGGCAGATTCCGGATTCGCCGTGGGTGCTGGTGGTGAAGATTGACGAGGCGGAGATATTGAGTGGTTGGTATTCTCGCGCCAGATTAATGATTGGGTTCATCGTCACACTGCTGCTGGTGGTGGGGTTGATGACGGTGTTGGTGTTTCAAGAACGGAGGCGTCTCCGGGAGTTTAAAGTGGAAATACTGGCACGGTTGACGAGCGAAGAGCAGTTGCAGTTTGCGTTGGAGACGATTCAGCTTGGGGCGTGGAATATGTCGCTGGTGGACCACACGACGCAGCGGACGCCGCTCCATGACAAGATTTATGGTTATCCGAAGATGTTGCCGGAATGGACGTATGCGATGTTTTTGGAACATATCGTACCGGAGGACCGGGCGGCGGTGGACCGGCAATTTCAGGCGGCGGTGGCGGCGAAATCTAGCTGGCAGTTTGAATGCCGAATTCGGCGGGCGGATGGCGCGGTGCGGTGGTTGCTGTGCGCGGGGAATCATCATTTGGATTCGGACGGCAATGCGACGCAGGTGGCGGGGATTATTCAAGACATCACCGAGCAGAAGGAGATGATGGCGACGTTGGAGGCGAGCAAGGAGAGGTTCCGGAAGATGTTTGTCTCGATGGTGACGCCGTGCGCCTTGAGTGAAATCATTTGCGACGCGGCAGGACAACCGGTGGATTATGTGACGCGGGAGGTAAATCCGGCGTATGAAAAAGTGATTGGTCATAAACGCGAGGACCGGATTTGCCATCGGGCAAGCGAGTTTATGCCACCGGAGGAGTTAGCGGAGTGGGTGAAGATTTTTGGTCCGGTGGCGTTGACTGGGAAGTCCGTGAGTTGGGAAATATTTTCAGAGCGGTACCAGAAGATTTTGGCCGGCAACGCCTACTGTCCTGAGCCCGGTCAGTTTATCACCACGTTTCGCGATGTGACGGAGCGCCGGCAGTTGGAGAAGCAGGAAAATTTAATGACGACGGTGTTGCGGCGGTTGAATCAAGGCGGGCCGTTGGAGGATTTGCTCCGGGATGTGAGTCTGACGATTCAGAATCATTTGGACGTGGATGCGGTGGGATTGCGGATGAAGGTGGGCGAAGATTTTCCATTTTTAACGCAAAATGGTTTGACGGCGACGTTTGAGCGATTGGAAAGCAAATTGATTATGCGGACGCCGGAGGGGAAGGCGTGCCGGAACCCCGACGGGAGCGCGAAGTTGGAATGTATGTGCGGCGTGGTGCTGGAAGGCCGGACGGATCCGGCGTCACCGATGTTCACGAAAGGCGGGAGTTTCTGGACGAATAACTTGGAACCGCTGGTGCAGTTGACGCCGGCGAAGGATCTCCGGCTGAATCCGCGTAACCGGTGCACGCAAGAGGGATTTTTGTCGCAAGCGTTGATTCCGTTGCGGACGAGCGGTGGGAAAATCATGGGGTTGCTCCAGTTGAATGACCGGCGGCGGAGTCGGTTTTCATTGGAGGAGGTTGAATTTTTGGAAGGCATCGCGGCGAGTTTGGCGGTGGCGGTGGAACGGGCGACGGCGCAGAAGGAATTGGAGAAGCGGACATGGCAGCTGAGCGAGACGCTGGTGGAATTGCACACGACGCAGGAGAAAATTATTCTGCAGGAGAAAATGCGCGGGCTCGGCCAGATGGCCAGCGGGATCGCGCACGATTTCAATAATGCGTTGGCGCCGGTGATTGGTTTTTCGGAATTGCTGCTGAAAAATCCGGAGAAACGCGCCGACGACGCGTTGGTGGTGAAGTGGCTCCAAAATATTCATACCTCGGCCACCGATGCGGCGACGGTGGTGCGCCGGATGCGCGAGTTTGGCCGGCAGACGCAAGATAAGAACGTCGGCCAGCCGATTCAGCTTGCGGGTTTGGTGCGCGAAACCATTGAGCTGACCCGGCCGCGCTGGAAAGATCAAACGCAAGCCACCGGTATCACAATTAAAATCGCGACGGACTTGCAACCGGTGCCGGAGATTCCCGGTGACGCCTCGGCGATTCGTGAGTTGTTGACGAATTTGATTTTCAATGCCGTGGAAGCAATGCCGACCGGCGGGACACTGACGTTGAGCACCGGTGTGACCGGGGAAGTGGTGTACTTGGCGGTGCGCGATACCGGCGCCGGGATGAGCGCGGAAGTCCAGCAGCGGTGCTTCGATCCATTTTTCACCACGAAAGAGGAGCACGGAACGGGGTTGGGATTGGCGATGGTGCACGGGATTGTCCAGCGGCACGGCGGCGAGATTGCGCTCCAAAGTGCGCCGGGTCGCGGCACGACGATTACGGTGACGTTCCCGATTCGCGAGACGAAAGCGCCGGCGGCGGTGCCGGCGAACGCGCCACGGAAGGCGTTGCGAGTCTTGGTGGTGGATGATAACGCCGGGCAGTGCGAAGTCGTGAAGGAATGGTTGACGGACGCCGGGCACACGGTGACGGTGGCGGCGAGCGGCACGGCGGCACTGCCGGTGCTGAAAGTCGGAAAATTTGATTTGTTGATTACCGACCAAGCGATGCCCGGAATTAGCGGCGAGCAATTGGCGTTAACGGTGCATCAGAGTCAGCCGGCGATGCGGATTATTTTGATGACCGGTTTCGGCGACATCATGGCCGCCAACGGTGTGAAGCCGCCGCACATTGATGCGCTTTTGAATAAACCCACCACGCACGAATTATTGGAAACGGCACTGGCGGAAGTTTTCCCGGCGCCGGTGTAGAGCTTACGCGGATTTTTTCTTGGCGGCAGATTTCTTCTTCGGCTCGCCTTTGGTGAAGACGCCAATCTTCCGAAATTTTTTGTAACGCGCATCCAACATCTCGGTTTGTTTCAGGTCTAGCAGCTTGTCGAGATTTTTCAGCAACACTTCTTTCAATGTTGCGGCAGTGGCGTCGTAATCTTTGTGCGCGCCGCCGAGCGGTTCTGGTAGCACTTCGTCCACGATGCCGAGTTCGAGCAAATCTTTCGCGCTGATTTTCAGAGCGGCGGCGGCTTGCGCGGCGTTGGCGCGGTCTTTCCAGAGAATCGCGGCGCAACCTTCCGGCGAGATGACGGAATAGTAAGCGTTTTCCATAATCAACACTCGGTCGCAAACGCCGATGCCGAGCGCGCCACCACTGCCACCTTCACCGATGACGACGGCGATGAGCGGCGTTTTCAGAACCATCATTTCGCGGAGATTGACGGCGATGGCTTCGGCGATGTGACGTTCTTCCGCGCCGACGCCGGGATAGGCGCCGGGGGTGTCGATGAAACAAATCACCGGTAGGTCAAATTTTTCTGCCATTTGCATCAGCCGAAGCGCTTTCCGGTAACCTTCGGGATGTGGACTGCCGAAGTTGCGCATCAAATTTTCTTTGGTGTCCCGGCCTTTTTGCTGGCCAATCACCATCACGCGCCGGTCGTCAATCGTGGCGAGACCGCCGATGAGTGCGTGGTCGTCACCAAACCGCCGGTCGCCGTGAAGTTCGATGAACTCGCTGGCGATGCGTTGCAGATAATCCAACATGTACGGACGTTTCGGATGCCGGGCGAGCTGGACGCGTTGCCACGGCGAGAGGTTGGTGAAAATTTCTTTGCGCGTGGTTTCGAGTTTTGCCTCGATGGATTTGATTTGGCCGGAGAGATCGATTTTCTGTTCGGCAGCTTGTTTGCGGAGCGACTCAATCGTCAGTTCCAAGTCAACAATCGGTTTTTCAAATTCGAGTGTGTAGAGTCTCATGGTTTAATCGTGAATGGTGACCGGTGTGCCGACCGGTAAGATGGTGAAAAGTTCGCCGACATCGTCGTTGAGCATGCGGATGCAGCCGGCGCTGGACTGTTTGCCGATGGAGTTGGTTTCCCACGTGCCGTGAATGCCGTAGCCGCGAACGTCGAGGCCGAGCCAATGCGTGCCGAGAATGTTTTCCGGATCGCCAAACGGCACAATCTTGTCGCCGCGATGCCAGTCCGGCTTTTCCTGTCGAACGGTGATTTTGAAAGTGCCCACCGGTGTCTTGCTGAATTGGCCGGTGCCGACGCGGTAACGTTTGAAGAATTTGCCGGCGTCGGTGACGGTGAGCGTGTTGGCGGTTTTGCTGACTTCGACGGCGAATTTTCCTTGGTAAATTCGGAGCCGGTCGCCGACGCGAATTTTGTCACCGGTGATGTGATTTTCTTTGCGAATCAAATCCATGGTTGTTCCATACCGGCTCGCTAGTTTGCCGAGCGTGTCGCCGACTTGGATGGTGTAATCAATTTTCTCCGGTGCCGGTAACGCGGTGAAAATAATTTGCGTATTCATTTCGCCGAGCGCGGCGGAAGCTTGTGCGTTGTCATTGGTCGCAAGTTCTTGGAGTAAAGCGCGGGCTTCCGGTAGCTTGCCAGATTCTTTGAGTTTCAACGCTTCCGGTAAGCGGTCATCCACCGGTGGGGCTGGAACTGGTGCCGGAGTAACCACGACGACGGGTTGGTTGGTAGCCGGTGCGGGCACCGGTGCCGGCGCGCGGTTGCAGCCGGTCAGCGAGAGTGTTGCGAGTATTAGAACTAAAATTGATTTCATGATTGCAGGTCGCGCAGTACGAATCCCATGGAAGGGTAGCGGCGGGTGACATCCTTTTCAAGACATTTGAGAATCACGCGTTCGAGGTTCGGCGAAATGTCCGGCGCGTGAGTCCGGGGCGATTTGAGGTATTGATCGAAGTTGGCGTATTTCTGAATGACTTCGTCGAGGGTGTCGCCGGTGATGGGTTTTTTGCCGGTGAGCATTTCGTAGGCGGTCAGGCCAAACGTGAAGATGTCGGCGCGTTCGTCCACGGGTTGCCGGAGGATTTGCTCCGGCGCGAGATACGTCGGCGTGCCGGAGAGTTTGTCGGTTGTCTTGGGTCGCGCCGGACGCGGAATGGCGAGGTCGAAATCAATAATCTTCGGGTCGTAAGTCCAGGTGGTGAGGACGTTTTCCGGTTTGAAATCGAGATGGAGAAAACCCCGGTCGTGGATGTGCGCGAGACCGTCGGCCATGCCGGTGAGGAGTTTGAGCCGGTGGGTGCGGAGTTGCGGGTCGGCGCGAAGAATGCATTCTTTGAGGTTCGGGCCTTCAACGAGTTCGAGGATGCTGTACCGGAGACCGCGAAATTTAGCTTCGGTAAAAAGCTGAACGACGTTGGGATGCTCGAATCGCTGGTTGACGGAACAGCCCCAGTGAAATCGGCGGCGTTCTTTCCAGTGAAATCGCAGTTCCGGTAGGAGGACGCGCAGAGCGAAACGCCGGCCATTGGCGTCGGTAATCAGATACACATCCGCCATGCCGCCATGGTTCAGGCGCTCAAGGACGCTGTAATTAGCGAAGGTGGTGCCGACTGTGACCATTACCGTTTTAGGTATTTTCCGATTAACAAATTCAATTTCTTGCGCTGCGCCGGTTTGATCAGACTCGGTTGCGTCATAATCGCATTGGTCAACGCGTGCCGGCACGCGCAGTCGGCGCCCGCATCAGTCGCGGTCACCGCCAGACGCACAATCTCCTGCGCCATCCGGGCGTTTTTTTGCAAACACTCGATAATCATTTCGACCGTGACCACTTCTTCCGATTCGTGCCAGCAATCGTAATCGGTCACCATCGCCAGCGTCGCGTAACACAATTCGGCTTCTCGAGCGCACCGCGCTTCGCCGAAATTTGTCATCCCGATGACATCCCAACCTTGAGCACGATGGAATAACGATTCCGCGCGCGTCGAAAATGCCGGGCCTTCCATATTTACATACGTGCCACCGTCGTGAATTGTTGCGCCGGCGCGCCGGCCGTATTTCACTAAAGTTTTTCGCAGACCGGCGCAGACCGGATCCGCGAAGCCGACGTGTGCGACGACGCCATCACCGAAAAATGTAAAATCCGCGCTCCGTTTGGTCCGGTCAAAAAACTGGTCAATCACCACGATGTCCGTCGGTTTATATTTTTTCTGTAGCGAACCGACGGCGCTGACGCTGATGACGTTGGTGACGCCAAGTTTTTTTAAACCGTAAATATTGGCGCGATGGTTTAATTCACTCGGCAGAATCCGGTGGCCGCGTCCGTGCCGAGGTAGAAACACCACTTCGCGTCCGGCGAGTCGGCCGGTTAAGTATTGGTCGGAAGGTTTGCCGAACGGAGTCGTGACTGTGACCCATTTACTCCGCTCAATCCCGCTCATTGCATAAAGTCCGCTGCCGCCAATAATGCCGATTTTCATGCGCCATTCATACCGCCACCGGTGCGGTGTGTCCAGCCTGCGAATGTGATTGCGCTTGGCAGAAGTGCGGGCGTTGCCTACACTGCGGCACAACATGAATACACCTCAAGCGCTCGGTCTCAAAAAATCATTCGGCTTCGGCGACCGGCTCGGTCTCGCCACGCCTGGCCACTTTGCCGCATTTAAGAAATATAATTTCGCGCCCATCTTCGCTCAGCAATCCATCCGCGAAATGGAACGGACTCAACGCACGCCGCAAGAAGTTATGACTGCCGCGCAAAGCGCTGTTACCAAACTCGGCTATACCGGCGCGTGGGGCGCGGATGCTGACCACTTGAAACTGCCGGAGAACGTGAGTTACACCGCCGCGGCTGGTTTCTGTTTTTTTACCATTGATCCTTCGGAATACGTCGGCAAAGGAACGCTGACGCGCGAATTGGAATCGTTGTACCTCGGAAAAAAGTTTGACGTTGGCGGGACGTTTGACCGGACTAGCTTGTATGCCGCCGCTGTGAAATATGGTCGGGCACTCGGACACATTGCACACATGGGCGAACACATCGCCAAAGTGATGGCCGGTAAACCATTTGAAATCGAAGTCAGTGTGGATGAAACCGAATCGCCGACGAGCGAGTTGGAACATTTGTTCATCGCGTTGGAATTGAAGCGCCACAAAGTGCCCAATGTCGTCAGCGTCGCGCCGCGATTCATCGGCGAATTCGAAAAAGGCATTGATTACAAAGGCGACATTCAAAAGTTTGAGGCCGCGCTCCGGCAGCACGTTGCCATTGCTCAGCAATACGGCCCATACAAAATCAGCGTCCACAGCGGCTCCGATAAGTTCAGCGTCTATCCGATTTTTGGACGGCTCTGCGGCGAATTGCTCCACGTGAAAACCGCCGGTACGAGCTATCTCGAAGCGTTGCGAGTCATCGCTCGGACCGATGTGAAATTCTTCGCGGAAATCGTCGAGTTCTGCCGAGGTCGGTTCGATACCGACCGGAAGAGCTATCACATTTCAACGACGAGCGCCCAAGTGACCGGGTTGCCGAAATTCACCGGTAAAGAAGAAGTGATTTACCTCGATGAAATCCCCGGCCGGCAACTTTTGCATGTCACGTTTGGATCGGTGTTGACCAGCCTGCAATTCAAGCCCCGGATTCTGGAGGCGTTGAACAAACACGCCGACTTGCACGCCGAATTTTTGGAGAAACATTTCACCAAGCATTTGAGTCTGCTTAGCAATGGGTGAGTGATGAAAACCTTCGTCACCGAAGATTTTCTCCTTCACAGCGACGTTGCGCGGGAGTTGTACCACAACCACGCCGCGCAAGAACCGATTCACGATTACCATTGCCACTTACCACCGGAGCAGATTGCCGGGAACAAAACTTTCCGGAATCTTTACGAAGTCTGGCTCGCCGGCGATCATTACAAATGGCGCGCCATGCGTTCCAATGGCGTCTCGGAGAAATTTTGCACCGGTGACGCCAGCGATTGGGAAAAGTTTCTCGCGTTTGCAAAAACAGTACCGGCGACGCTCCGCAATCCACTTTACCACTGGACGCATCTCGAATTAAAACGGTTTTTCGGCATCACCGACTTGCTCGACGAATCCACCGCTAAACAAATTTGGGATGAAGCCAACCGGCAGCTCGCGCAAATGCCGGTACATAAAATTCTGGAGTCCAATCGTGTCGCCGTCATTTGCACGACTGACGACCCAGCCGATTCGCTAGAACACCACCGGACGATTCGCGCCAGCCAACTCAAAACGCAGGTTTATCCGACGTGGCGGCCGGACAAAGCGTTGGCGATTGATCAGCCGATGTCGTGGAACGCGTGGCTCGACAAGCTCGGTGTCGCCGGTGATTTCGATAGTTTATTGGCGCGCTTAAATGAACGCCTCGATTTCTTTCACGCGAACGGTTGCCGGCTTTCTGATCACGGTATCAGCCATCTGGATGCCACCGATTGCACACCGGCAGAAGCGGCGCAGACGTTTGCCGCCGCGCGTACCGGTAAGCAAATTGCGCCCGACGCTGCCGGTAAGTTCCGTAGTTTCTTACTGATTTGGCTCGGTGAGCAATATCACGCTCGTGGTTGGGTGATGCAATTGCATCTCGGTGCCCAGCGAAATAATAATTCCCGGTTACTCCGGACGCTCGGCCCGGATACCGGTTTTGATTCCATCGGCGATTATCCGCAGGCGGCGGCATTGGGTAAATATCTGGACCGGTTGGATACGAACAACCGATTGCCAAAGACGATTCTTTACAATCTGAATCCCGCTGACAACTACGTCCTCGCTACCATGCTTGGTAATTTTCAGGACGGTAGTGCGCCGGGGAAAATCCAATTCGGTAGCGGCTGGTGGTTTCTCGACCAGAAAGAGGCGATGGAATGGCAGCTCAATGCGCTAAGTAACCTCGGTCTGCTCAGCCGGTTCGTCGGCATGCTGACGGATTCGCGGTGTTTCCTCAGTTACAGCCGGCACGAATATTTCCGCCGAATCCTTTGCGACCTGATTGGCCGCGATGTGGTCAACGGCGAGTTGCCACGGGATATGAAATTGCTTGGAGAATTAGTGCGTGCCATCAGCTTTAGCAATGCGCGTGATTATTTCCCATTGCTTGCCGGTAAGGTCTGATGGTTAAATTGATTTTTTTAGTAGAGTTTGTGAGACGTACAAATCAAATCCAAAACCATGATGAGTTGGAGGAGGCTAAGATGACACGCAGTTTCAAAAAAATGCTTATGGTCGCAATTCTCGGAAGCGCTATTGCAATCAATAATGGGCGAGCTGAGGTTGCTAAGGAATTTGTGATTTGCAAATTCCAAAGCCAGACGAATCTCAAACCGTGGCAAGCGGGTGCCAGTAGTGTGGTACTTACAGTTGAGCCTAGAAGTCCTCAAGAGGTTGACTATAAACTTAAGGTTGTTAATGGCGTAGGAGAGTATGCTGGGATTGAGTTGCCGAACCCACCATCCGATTGGTCGTCCTACGAGGTTTTTTCGTTCGAGGTCTGGTCACCGGTGACTACCAGTATGGAGATCCGGATTGATGATGCCAAAAGTCAAGGGTATGCGACGCGGTTGAATTATTCCTTCCGGGTTACAAACGGTCGGAATCTCATTCAAATTCCAATCGAAAAAATCCGGCGCGCTGTGGATGTAAGGCAGATTAAGCTCGTGAAAATTTTTATGGGAGGAAGTACCCCCAGCTTGACACTGTATTATGACCAATTCCGGCTTGGCTCTGTACAAACAGAAACCGTCGCATTTATTCCATATAATGAACGAAATGATACGCAACCAACGACAGATGTTCGTACGCCACATTTTGAGTTCGGACGCAATCTGAGTGGGGGTCCGATTCGAACTTTTGCCATTGCGAGCATCCAGCAAGGGCGCGATGTTGCTGAGTTAATGCAGCGTCTCGATACCCAAATGAGTGTGGTCACTTGGGAGCGCGAGGGGGATGTCAATGCCTGGGGGTTGGGCAATTCCTATTCTGAACGTGGGGCACCGGATGACCAATCAATCTTGCAGCGCTATCTTGCGAGCTCTATTCAAGGACCGGAGAAGTTTGAGACGATGATTCTGACGACCCCGATGGGGTGGAGCAAGTTTCCGCAAGGTGTACGAGAGCGGATTATTAGTCGCGTTGAGCAAGAGGGTGTGGGTCTGATTCTCATCATGCCTTTTCCGGGGGGCGACAATGCTCCGGGAGAGTGGACGGATGAACTGTGGAAGGTTTGTGCCCTAATTGATTCTCCGTCGGACTATCTCGGCGCGGATCATGTTTATATGCGGGTCGCTAAATCCGGTGTAATCCCGAGTAAGAAATGGCGGTCAGTTGGCGAGCATCCGATTACCAGTGGCATTCCTCTGGATGCCATGCCGACCGGTCGTTCATCTGCCCAGATTATGGATTACAAACCTGCTCCTGGGGCGCAGGTTTTAATTGAGACCGAAGACGGGCGTCCAGTCATGGCGGTGAAGCAACTTGGTAAAGGACGAGTGGTGACCTTTGCCTTTCGCTCTAGGGGGCTAACGCCTTCGTTAGCGGTTAATTCAGATGACGGTATGAAAACATATCCGTACCGCTATTGGGAGGTTTGGTACGATCTTTTGGCGCGCTCGGTTTACTGGGCATCCGGGCGTACATTCGCTCGTAGCGGCGAAGCGATTCCTTTGGTAGTTCAAGGTGCGGACGCGGATTCATCGCTAAAGGCAAAGCAATGGAAAGACAGCTCCGGTAAGATAACGGATTGGCAGATCGATTTTACTCCGCCACCGGTAATCGATGTTGTACGGCTCACCGTTCCCGAGATGTTGGATCATGGTAAAGATATGCAGATTCGTGTCCCACTTTGGCAAATCAAGGATTATCAGAAGGCAAAGTGGCATCTGACGGCGGCTGAGCCATCAAGTATAGGCGAGCGAATCATGGAAGAGTTTGATCTAGATTTAGCGGGCGTTAATGCGCCGATGAAAGACCAGCAAAGTATGGTGACGCTTTCGAGTGGGCGTTTTTCTTCAACTGCCGCTCTTATCCATCTGACCGGTAGCCTCAATGGTAAACTTGTAGCTGAAGGGCGTGCGACTATTCTCTTCACGCCGAATCAGACGTGGGACGATTTTGAGATTCACTGTTGGGGTGGGGCGGAGGGATTGCCATTCCTTACCACTTTCGAGCGAAGTTTAGAGAAGCAGCTCGGCGTCACCTGTCAACAAACTTCGCAACCAGCGCAAATGTATGCGGCTCTCGAAAGCGGTTTCCGCAATCAATATTATGCCGGTATTAACGGACTCCATATTGATCTCGCGGGAGTTGTGCAGGAGTATAATCTCACTCGAAACCCTAGTCTGCTAGTGCGTAGACCATCGTTGGTTGACCCGGAGGAGATAGCCAAGCGACACAAGGAAGTCCTCGATAAGGTCTCGAAACTTAATAAATTTAAGCCGCTTTCGGGGATCATTGCCGACGAGACTTCACTGACTAGTTACATCGATGACTTCGATTTCGACTTCTATCCTGCCAACATCGCCACGTTCCGAGAAAAACTGGAAGCGCGATATAAAGCCGTTGGTGCTATGAACCAAGCCCTCAAAATGTCGGCAAGCTCGTTTGCTAGTATTGTGCCGCCAACAACGGCCGAGGCGAAGGCATCCGGTAACTGGGGACTGTGGAATGAGTGGCGTGCCCATAATGACGACATGTGGACACGGGCAATGACGGAATATGCAGACTGGTTTAATGAGGCCTGTCCCGGTATGCGCTTTAGCATCTCCGGCACCCAAGCTTCGGCTCCGTTCAATGGCATTGATTGGGCAAAGCTGACAAAAGCATTTCGTTCCGTCGTCGGCTACCGTGGTCGCTATCAAGATTTACAGCGGGCGAGCTTTCATCCTACCGGTGATCTGAAATCGCTTTCTTGGGTCGGATACACCGGTAAAGGTCTCGCGGCACATCATCAGATGTGGGGGAATTTGCTCACTGGGGACAGTGGTTGCGGCGTGTTCTGGTGGCTATCGATGCGTAATCCCGATCTGACTTGGAGTCAATCGGCCAAAGACTACAAGGCAGTCTTTGATGTTTTCCGGCGCGGTTTAGGACGGCAATACCAACTTACCAAGCGTAATTTTTCTCCGGTGGCAGTTCTCTGGAGTGCCAATAGTCAGCGGGCGGCTTACGCAGTTGGCAAGTTCACTGACTTCGTGGCTGCGGAAAAAGAGGTGGTTGAATCATTGCGCAATGCTGGATTCGATCCGTATTTTATCTCTGAAGAGCAGATTCTTACCGGTGATCTCCAGACGAAAGGCACCAAAGCCTTGTTTTTGCCGATGACACTCTCGCTCGGTAGGGGTGAACAGCCCGCCGGTATCAAGGTTTGGCCGAAGATTAAAGAGTTCCTCGATCAAAAAGGCCTCGTCGTTACCACAGCTGCTCCGGAGTGTGACGAATTCCTTCAGCCGTTGACGCCGCCTAATCAGTTTAGCGAGTTGACCGTACCTTTGGCATCCATCAAAGACGATCTGCAAGGTGCGCTTGCCAAACGTGGTGTCAATCCCACGGTGATAGTTAAAAATAAAGACGGCTTGCCACTGGAAGCACTCAGAACCTATGTCCATGAGCTACCTGCTGGCGATAAAAAACAGGGTTATATTGTGTCACTTCTACTTCCGCCACCAAACAGCAAGCAGACGATTGGGGCGGATGGTGTTCCGCGTATTGAGGCATCCGCTGATGCCGGTAAGCCCGTTCCCTGCGTCGTCGATTGTTCCGCTCTCAAGTACGTCGCCGCCTATGAGCCGAGCAGTGGTCAACGCATTACAACTGGCCCAATCTTTCAGGTAGCGGTTACCGCTGCCGAAGGAAAATTAATCACGCTTTTGCCATACGTTGTCAAAAACATTTCAGCACAAGTTACGGAGTCGGACCGGAATCTCTCGGTCAGTTGGCAGATTAACCGTGAGGTGACTTCCGGTGGAGTCGCTGAGTTGTTTGTTCCGCATGTGGTCCGGATTGATATCGTCGCCGCTGAGACCGGTGTAGTGAATCTTGATCTCAGTCGGAATCTTACGTCTGATGCCAAAGGTCAAGGCACAGTAAAAATTCCATTGTCGATATCCGAGGGCGGAGCGAAATGGAATGTTGTAGTCAGAGATATTCTAACAGGCAAAAACGTAACGGCATTCTATAAATAATCAATACCACCGTATTGGCTTGTGATTGGTCCGGTGGAGCGTTATCCATTGGTCTAGGTAATTTATGGAAATTATTTTAGGAATCATCTTGCTGGTGGTAATTGGGCTGGTGCTCATTGGTATTGAGTTTTACGTGCCAGGTTTGGTGTTGGTTACTGTCGGCGGTATCCTGCTGTTAACGGCTGATTTTATTTGTTTAACGAATTTCGGTGCGAGTTGGGCCGCCGGTTTATTCGTGGCGGAAGTCGCGTTCGCTTTGTTGACCGGCTACCTCGTCATCAAAACCATTCCGCAAACTGCCGCCGGTAAGCGAATGATTTTGTCGCACGAACAGAAAAACAGTGCAGCCGTTGCGCAAACGCCGGATTTGGTCGGTGCGGAAGGCATTGCGCAAACTACGTTGCGACCGTCTGGGATGGCGGAGATTGCCGGTAAGCGGCTCGACGTGGTTGCGGAGTCTGATATGATTTCTCGTGGCAGTGTCATCAAAGTCGTCGCCGTCGAAGGTAACCGAATCGTCGTAAGAAAAGTTTAACCAAAGGAAAATATTATGGGCCAACTCGTTTTAGTCGCACTCGCCGTCATCGCCGCAATCGTGGCGTTTATCATTGTCATCGTCGTGATCTCGTTTATCAACATCTGGATTCAAGCCCGGTTCTCCGGTGCACCGATCACATTCATCAATCTGCTGAGCATGAAGCTGCGCCGCGTGCCAATCAGTCTGATTGTTCAAAGTCGCATCACCGCTGTCAAAGCCGGGATTCCGCTGACGACGGACCAACTCGAAGCGCATTATCTCGCCGGTGGCGATGTCAACCAAGTGGTCCGCGCTCTAATCGCTGCTGAGAAAGCGACGCTCAATCTCGGCTTTAACCAAGCCGCCGCTATCGATCTCGCGACACATCAATCCGGTAAGAGCGTTTTCGAAGCCGTGATGACCTCGGTGAATCCGAAAGTTATTGATTGTCCAAATCCAGCCAGCGGCAAACAATTCATTACCGCTGTTGCTAAAGACGGCATCCAACTTCTCGTTAAAGCCCGCGTCACGGTTCGTACGCATCTCGACCGGTTTGTCGGTGGCGCGACGGAAGAAACCATTATTGCTCGCGTCGGCGAAGGTATCGTCACTGCCATCGGCTCGGCGGATTCGTATAAAGATGTCCTTGAAAATCCCGACACGATTTCCAAACGCGTTTTGGAAAAGGGACTCGATGCCAGTACCGCGTTCGGCATTATGTCGATTGATATTGCGGATGTGGATGTCGGCGACAACATTGGCGCGCGCCTTCAAACTGAACAAGCCGAAGCGAATAAACAGATTGCTCAAGCCGCCGCCGAAACGCGTCGCGCTCTCGCCGCTGCTAATGAGCAGGAAATGAAAGCTCGCACCCAAGAAATGCGCGCCAAGGTGGTCGAAGCCGAAGCGCAAATTCCGATGGCGATGGCCGAAGCGTTCCGCGCCGGTCACCTCGGCATCATGGATTATTACAAGATGCAGAATGTTCAAGCTGACTCGAAGATGCGTCAGAGCATTGCCGGTGAAGATCCCGGTAAGAGTGGCGGCACCGCGAGCTAAAGTGAAACCCGAAGCAATCATCTGGTTGATTGTTGCCATCGTCGTGATGGTGGCAAAAGGTCTCGGTAAGCTGAGCGAGTCGGGAAGCGAAGAAGAAGAGTCTCAGCCGCAACCGAAACCGGTCGTGCGCCGTCCGCCGCGTCGGGAAGTCACGCCACCGGTGATTGCCGCGATACCGGTCGTAGTTGCGGAAGAAGAAAAACCGGTTACTCCGCCGCCGGTCGCTCCTGCGCCACCGAGTCGATCTAATCAATGGGCGATGGCGTTGCGGGACCGGAAAAACATTCGCAATGTGATTATTTCGAACGAGATTATTGGGCGGCCGGTTTCGTTGCGCGAGATGTAATCAATATCACGCCGAGACTGATCAGTAATCCGAGGAGACTGATGCCGCCGGCAATTGTGTACGCTGCCGGTGGCTGGTATCGGAGTCGGATTTCGTGAGTTCCCGCCTCGACGGTGACGCCCATTAAACCGCAATTCACACGCAAAACCTCTGCTGGTTGTCCATCCACTGCGGCGTGCCAGAATTTGAAATAACTTTCGGCGATGACGGCAACACAAGCCTGTGGCGCGGTGAGTTTAATTTGGATGTGTTCGTGGTCGAGGCGTTTTAACTCTGAGATTTGCAACGGCAAAACTTCACTCGTGGTGGTGGGTAATGTTACCGGTGGCTGACCATTGTATATTTTATCGAACCCGGTCCGGAGTTGTGCGGCGTGAACGAGTGTGAAATGCCGGGCCGCTAACGTCAAAGCAAGCGGCGCAGAATCTCGGACATCGCCGGTGTAAAGACAGGCATGTGTTGTGGCGCTGACATACGGATGCGCGGTGGGGTTGCGGAGAACGAGGAAGTCTTCATTTTCGATTACGACCGGAAGATTTTGCCGGTAGGAGGCGAAGAGTTGTTGTTGCTGCGCCATGCCGGGATCAGTTTTATCGAGAACGAGATACCGGGTACCGACGAGATCGAGGAATTCGTGCGTGCCGCCGCCGCGTAGATTGAGTAGGCCGATACCGAGCGGTGCCATCCAGTTGTAAAACGCTTCGTACACTTGCGGTTTGCCAGAATACATTGGGCCGAGAAGATGAAAGTACCGGCCGGAAATCGAATAAGTTTTTACCCAGTCTGGATCAGAGCGCAATGTTTCGTAAGCGGTTTTGAGATTGGTTAGTGTTCGTTCTGGAATGCCGTTATCCAGCGTTGGTTTTTGGTACGGCCAGAAATCGAGGAGGAGCAGCACGGTGGTGCCGGCGATAATGGCCGGGATTTTGGTGCGCCATTTAGCGGTTTCCAAAACGTCGGTCACGAAAAAGCCGGCCAGCAAGCAGGTGAAAAATACGCCGGGGCCGTCGTGAAAAATAAAGGGTGACCGGACTTCTTTGAAAAACGGAATTAGCGCGAGCAGTTTGAACGCCGGTAGGAATAGAAATGCCGCGAGTGCCAATCCGGCGGTCCAGCGTTTACTGGTGGTGGTGAGTTTACTTCGGTAAAACACGACGAGAAACGCGCCGACTGTGCCAAGTCCGAGCCACATTGTCAGAGTCGAGATTGCCGGTAAGCCGGATAAGGTAAACGCATTCCACGTCGTCCAGCTTGCATCCCAGACGCTGCTCAGGCCGAAGGCGAGTGCGATGCTGGCTAGTAACAGTGCCATGAAAAACCAGTACAGCCGGCGGTCGACGCGGCGTGAATTGAAGAGCGTGGTTACGACGAGTAGAGCCAATAAAACTAACCCGGTATATTTTTCCGGTGATTCGGACTGAAGTGAAAATATGCGCTGAATGCTGGTTCGCATTCCATCGGCTTCGGCTTGCGTGGTGGGGCGGAAGGCTTGAGCTTGGAGGAGTTCTTGAAGTTTACCGGTGGTGGCGTGAGTGATAGCGGCATCGCGATCTACTAGGCCGAGGAGACTTTTGAACGAATAATTGCGTTGCCAGAGGACGAGTTGTTCGCCTTCGCCGGAAAGCAATTTCACTTGGCTGGCTTCGAGTAATCCCGGAATAATGAATGGCCCGGCGAGAATGCCAGTCAGGACGGCGGCGAGACTGAGGCGTTTGAGAATGAGTTGCCAGTTTTGTTGGTTCGTTGCCAACCGGTAGCCGAGATAAATCGCGAGAAAAAGTCCGTGAATGAAGGCCATTTTGTTGTGCGACCACAACATACCGGTGAGAGCGAGCGCGCAGAAAAATGAATCGCGGAACCGACCGGTGTCCAGCGTTTTTGCCAACAACCAAAAAGTCAGCGGCATGAATGGCAGAAAGAGGATGACGCCGAGATGTTCCGCGCCGGCGGCGCGGATGATTTGTTCGGGATGCACTAGGAAAACAAGCGCAGCGAATGCAGCAGCCCAATCGTTTTTGATGAAGTACCGAGCGCAACCATACATTGCTAAGGCACCGGCGAAGATTGCGAGCAGTGAAGTTAATTTTACTGCCACCGGTAAGCTTAAAAAAATTGCGAGTAACAGTCCTGGTAAGAGATAGAGACCTTGCGAATGATTGAGACCGTAGCTGGAGCCAGACATGAAATTCGGTGTCCACCACGCCAAGCCATGACCGTCGGCGAATTCGCTTTGGATATCCCAGAGACGCGACACAAAGGCGGTGAGTTCTTTGTCGCTGTAAGCTAGCGGTAGCCAATGCCAGCCGAGCCAGAGGCAATAGGCTAACGCGGCGGCGATTGTCAGCCAAAATCCGGTTCGTTTAGGCGTTGCCGGTGGATTCTCGATTGGTGATTTCATTACGTTTTACCGGCGGCTTTTTGCAGAACTGCGAGGGAATCGGCGGCGGTGTTTTCCCAGCTGCATTGCCGGGACCATGCTTCTGCGGCGATTCCCATGCGGGTTCGTAGGGAGAAATCTTGGAGTAGTAATAATAATTTGTCGGCCAGTGCTGGGATGTCGCCGTGCGGCACGAGGAAACCGGTTTCGCCATCGTGGACAGCTTCGCAGAGGCCGGGGGAATTGCTGGCGACAGAGGGTGTTCCACAGGCTGCGGCTTCAATGACGCACAAGCCCCAGCCTTCTTTTGGCGATGGATACGTGAGCACCCAAGCTTTTTGCATCTGTTCGCGTAATTGTAATTCGGAGAGATAGCCGGTCATGTTGATGCTGTGATCTAATCCGCGTGCGGTAATGCTGCGGCGCAATTCGGCCTCATAGTCTCCGGTCCCTGCGATGGTTAATTGTGCTTTGGGTTCTTTTTTGAGTATCTGCGTGAATGCTTCTACTGCGAGGTCAACGCCTTTTGTTTTGCGGACACGCCCCACCCAGAGGATGGAAGGGAAGGGCGTTTTTACTGTGGTATCCGCGACGCGAAATAAATCTTGGTTCACACCGCAGTAAACCACCTGCATTTTCTCCGGTGGCATTCCGTGTTTGACGAGGTCGCTGGCGGTGGATTTAGAAATCACAATGGCAGGACATTGGCTGTAAACGCGAACGGCAAGTTTCTCCATCGCTTCGACGTAGAGCGCGACCGGCCAAGCCACGTTTCCGTAAAGGCTTTTCCCGAAAAGATGGTAGTAATAGCTGACGACCGGTCGTGAGGTGCACAAAGGTAGCATGCACGCCACCTTCGATAGATGTTCGACGATTACGTCGGCTTCTGCGAATAAGGACCGGTAGCATGTCGGAACAAGCCAGTTGAATGTCGCTTCATTTGCCCGGCGCATGATGCGCACTCCATTGGCGATAAAATCCGTTTCCTTGGCGCCAGGGAAATTGCTGACCAGTAATCGAACTTCATGTCCCTGTGCCGCCCAACGTGTGGCCGTTTGACGGACGACTTCTTCGACACCACCGGCGCGGGGGTTCAACCAGTCCCGGTGGTTAATCGAAAGAATCCGCAACTTCCGCTCGCTCATGCTTTTCCTGCAGCCTGCAATCGTTTGATGTCGGCCTCAACCATCATCCGGACTAGCTCTGGAAAAAGAACGCGGGGTTTCCAACCAAGCTCTTGGTGTGCTTTGCGAGCCTCACCGAGAAGTAAGCTAACTTCTGATGGTCGGAAAAAAAGCTTGTCGACAACTACATGTTTTTCCCAGTCAAGTCCCACACATTCGAAAGCGAGTTGTGCAAATTCACGAACTGAATGTGTTTCACCGGTGGCAACGACGTAGTCTTGCGGTGTTGACTGCTGAAGCATCTGCCACATGGCGGTGACATAATCGCCGGCATAGCCCCAATCGCGTTGTGCATCGAGATTGCCGAGTTGTAATTCTTTCGCTAATCCCAACTTAATTTTTGCCACCGTGCTCGAAATCTTTCTTGTGACAAACTCGAAACCACGGCGCGGGCTTTCGTGATTGAAAAGAATGCCGGAGACTGCAAAGAGGTTGTAGGCTTCCCGGTAGTTCCGGGTGAACTCAAAGCCAGCTACTTTCGAGATGCCATACGGCGAACGCGGATGAAACGGCGTGTCTTCCGTCTGCGGAACTTCATGCACCTTGCCAAACATCTCGCTCGATGCTGCGAAATAGAATCGGCAATCGGGTGCGCCGTCTTTCACCGCCGCCAGCATGAAGTGAGTGCCATTGATGTTGGTGTTGATTGTCGAAAATTCGTCTTCGAATGAGTAGCTGACAAAGCTTTGAGCAGCGAGATGATAAACTTCGTCCGGTTTTACTTTAGTCACTGCCCGGAATAGGCTCGGATAACTTTCCAGCGTGCCGCACTCCAACTTAATATGCGGCAAAATGTGCTTGATTCGTTCCAGTCGATGCTCGGGATCTTCCAGCGCGACACGCCGAACAAGGCCGTGTACCTCGTAGCCTTTGCTGAGAAGAAATTCCGCCAAATATGAACCATCTTGGCCTGTGATTCCGGTAATGAGTGCTTTACGCATTCTGAAATCTTAGCACTCAGTCCAATTGCTTGGCAAGCCTCCGGTGCCTAGTACCCAGTGAGAAATTGTTGCAAACTCGCCGCGTCTCCGCTATACGCTTAACTCTTAACACGGAGACTTACCCAATATGAAAAAATACTTAGTGGTGTTCTTGTCCTTAATCATGGCCATCAACGTTGCGCGAGCCGAAGCGGATCCCGGCCAACTTTACGCCGATGCCTTTATCCTTTTGCAGGATGGCCAAATCGCTGAACAGAAATCCGATTGGTCAACGGCCTTTCAAAAATATAATGCGGCCAGCGAAATTCTGACCGGTCTTCGCAAAAGCACGCCGGACTGGAACCCGCACGTCGTTGAATACCGGCTCAAAGATGTTACCGGTAAGCTCGACGCTGTTCGGAGTAAAGTTCCCACGCCGCCGGCGGCTCTGATCGTCCCGGTGGCAGTTCCTGCGCCAGTTGTTGTCGCGCCGGCGGCCTTCAATCCTGAGATTGATAAACTCCAGAGCGAAATTAAGCGGATTACCGGTGAGCTTGAAGCGACTAAAAAAGCTGCGGCGATGACGCCGCGCGCTGAGAAACAGATTGACGCATTAAAACTGGAGAAGAAGCAATTAGCCGATCAGGTGGAAGCTCGTGACCGGGAAGTTGCTAGCCTGAAAGAAAAGCTCACGGCGAAGCCGGTGGAGTCACCGGAGTTAAAGAAACTCCGAAGCGACTTGGCTGATGCGAAGACGGAAGCTGAGAAAGTGCGCAGTTCTCAAGCCAAGCTCCAGCAGGACAATAAAGACCTAGTCAGTCAGCTTGACGCCGCGAAGAAGGCGGTTGCAGCCAAACCAGTGGAGTCACCGGAGGTTAAAAAACTCCGAACTGAACTTACTGACGTCAAAGCAGAGTCCGAGAAAGCGCGTACTGCTTCGCAAGCTGAAGCCACCAAGCTTCAGGGACAAATGAACGATTTGAATGGTCAACTTGCCGCCGCGAAAAAAGCCGCGACGGTTGAATCACCGGAGGTAAAGAAGTTGCGCGGTGAACTCGCAGATTCGAAGTCGGAAATCGAAAAGGTGCGGACAGCGCAGCAAGCTGAAATTGCCAAACTTCAAGAGCAAGCCAAAAATCTGACTGGTCAACTTGACGTTGCGAAAAAGCAAGCCACCGCTACGGCGCAGACTGAAAGCCAAATTGGAATTCTCAAGCAGGAACGGAAACAGCTTTCAGAGCAACTTTCGACGCGCGACCATGATATTGCCGACCTTAAGCAAAAACTCGCGGCCAAACCCGGCGAGTCGCCGGAGCTAAAAAAACTCCGAACTGAACTTGCCGATGCGAAAGCGGATTCAGAAAAAACACGCGCTGCATCGCAGACCGACGCTACAAAACTCCAAGGGCAAATCAACGATTTGACCGGGCAGCTTAACGCTGCGAAAAAAGCCACGGCTGTTGAATCGCCAGAATTGAAGAAATTACGAAGTGAGTTGGCAGAGACGAAAGCCGGTCTGGAGAAAGCGAACGCGGCTACCGGTAAACTCCAAGATGAAAATAAGACACTTACCGGACAATTAGATGCGATGAAGAAAGTGGCGGCTAAGCCGGTAGAGTCACCGGAATTAAAGAAGCTACGGAGTGATTTGGCTGATGCGAAGGCAGAGGCTGAGAAAGTGCGCGGCGCGCAAACCAAGCTCCAACAAGACAATAAAACACTTGTCGAACAACTTGATGCGGCAAAGAAGGCGGCAGCCGCCAAGCCGGTTGAGTCACCGGAGGTAAAGAAATTACGTGGCGAGCTTGCGGATGCCAAAACGGATACCGAGAAAGCCAATGCCGCCAAAGCTAAGCTCCAGCAGGAAAATCAAGACCTCACGGCGAAAGTTGCGAATGCCAAAAAGGTCGCGGTTAAACCTGTGGCCGTTGCTGTAACTACCGGTGATTCTGAAGAAGTAAAAAATCTTCGCGATGAACTGGCGCGCGTGAAAGCCGCGAATAAAGCAACGCCTAACGCCAATGAAGAGCTTTATCAATTGCGTCCGGCTTACGCTCGTGCCAAATCAGAAAACGAAGAACTCAAGCGTGCCGTCGCCCGCGCCGAAGTGGACCGAGCTGAACGCGTCGCCATGGGGCGGCATGTTGCTGATTTAGAAAAAGCGAATGCTGATTTCCGCGACCAAATTGCCGCACTCAAAAAACAACCGGCCAAACCAGCGGTGCCGGTGATTTCTGAAAAGACAGCCGATTTAGAAAAGCAGATTACGAATCTTCAGAAACAAAATTCCGATTTGAAGGCGCAACTGAACAAACTTCAGCCGTTAAATTAAAGCTCTCAGCTGAATGTGGTTCTGATATTTGAGTTTTATGAAGTTTTTACATGCGCTGACGATAATGAGTGTGATTTGCGTCTGTGGCGGGTGTGCGCGTATTGGACTCACAAAAGCCACATTTACGCGGACGGAAACGTCGTTAGTGTTGCAGATTGACCGGCGCATGGAGGAGCTCATGCACGCGCCGGATTTGGAAGAAGACCAGACTTTGGTTTTGGAATTGCACAATTACCAGATTGGCGAACGATTGCTGGTGCCGTCGGCGAAAGTTGTGGCGCGGCTCGAAGTAAAACGGTTTGGCCCGACTTCACAAGGCAATCTGTTTGACGGTTGGGTTGTGGTGCGGAAAGTGACCGGGTCGAATGTTGTGGCAAATGTGAATTTGGTTGTGACCGCTCGAACGCCTTCCGGTAACTACGTTCAGACGGAAAAGTTTGACAAGCAATATAATTTCTTTCGGGCACCGGTAACCGAATAAGCCGGGCGTTGGCTTGCCACTGCCGCGCGGATTGTGATACAAGGCGACCATGCTGAAGCAACAACAAACTATTAAACAGGCGATTACTTTTGCCGGTACCGGTATTCACACCGGTAACAAAGTCACCATGACTTGGAAGCCGGCTCCGGTTGACCACGGCATCAAATTTGTGCGCGTGGACCTCGACAGCCGCCCGGTGATTGAGCCGCACATCAGTCATGTTGGCGACACCACGCGTTGGACCACCATCAGTAATAACAACGCCGTAATTCACACCGTCGAACACGTTCTCGCCGCGTTGACCAGCTCCGGTATCGATAATTTGCTCATTGAACTCGACGGCAACGAACCGCCGGTCGGCGACGGCAGTGCGAAACCGTTTGTGGAAATGATTAAAGCGGCCGGCATTCAACCGCAAGAAGGTAAGCGCGAAGTTTTCCAGCCGCAGGAAATTATCCACGTCGAAGTCGGCGAATCGTTCGCCATCATTTTGCCCAGCGATCAACTTCGCGTCAGTTGCACGATTCATTTCGGCAAACCCGGCCTCGACGCGCAATACCTGAGCCTCGCCATTGATCCAGAAACTTTTGCGACGCAGATTGCCGGCGCGCGAACCTTTGCGTTCTATGAAGAAATTCAATTCTTGATGGACAAAGGTTTAATCAAAGGCGGCAGTCTCGAAAACTCCGTGCTCATTCGTGGTAACACTTTGCTCGCCACCGAACCGTTACGCTACCGGGACGAGTTTGTCCGGCATAAAATTCTCGACATCCTCGGCGATCTCACTTTGCTCGGTTGTCCGCTGGCGGCGCATATCGTCGTCGTTCGTCCCGGTCACGGCTTGAACGCGGAAATCACAAAAGCATTAGCCAAATTACTGGAGCACAGTCAGCCCGCTCCGGTCGCATTCACACCGCCGATGCCGTTGGAAACTCCGGTCGGTGCGGCCATGGACATCATGACTTTACTCAACGTCATGCCGCACCGGTACCCATTTTTGATGATTGACCGGATTCTAAAAATCGAAGGCGAACAAAAAATCATCGGTCTGAAAAATGTCTCCGTCAACGAGCCATATTTTCAAGGTCATTTTCCCGGTCATCCGATTATGCCGGGTGTGTTGCAACTCGAAGCGATGGCGCAAGTGGCCGGCATCTTAATGCTGCGTTCCGGTGAGAACGCCGGCAAAGTCGCCTATTTCATGAGCGCCAACAATGTCAAATGGCGCAAACCCGTTCGTCCCGGTGATCAACTCATCATCGAAATCGAAATGGGCCGGTCTCGCGGCAAGATTGCGAAAGCCACCGGCGTTTGCAAAGTGGCCGGTGAAGTGGTGAGCGAAGCCGAAGTGATGTTTTCAATCATGGACCGGTAACTGAACCGGTTGCCGAGGGAGCTTCGCTAAATCAAAACGCGGCAGCAATTCTGCCGGTAAGATTTTTTCGCCGGCGTTTGCCCAGCCACAACTCGCCGCCAACATTCCCACCACTTGCGCCGCTGGAACACCGGTTTCGCGCAACGCTGCCAATCGCGTCGAGTCCCGGCGTTTCGCCATTCGCTCGCCACCGGCGTCGAGCACCAACGGCACATGCAGATACCGGGGTGGCGTCAAACCAAGCGCCCGACACAATAAAATTTGTCGCGGCGTGGAACTGAGTAAGTCATCGCCGCGCACCACTTCGGTCACGCCTTGGAAATCATCGTCCACAACCGTGGCGAGTTGATACGCCGCGATGCCGTCATTGCGGAAGATGACGAAATCGCCACATTGCGCCGCAACATCCATCCGACAATGTCCGTGAAGCGCATCATCAAATTCCACCGGCGCGTTGGTCACAGCAAATCGCCACGCCGGTGGCCGGTGGTTCGTGCGCGGTTGCTGGCGACAGGTGCCGGGATAAATTACATCCTCCTCACCGGCGTGCGGCGCGTGCAATGCCATTTCGATTTCGCGCCGGCTACACACGCACGGATAAACGGCATCGGTGGTTTGGAGTTGCTGCAACGCCGCTACGTATGCTGGGCCGCGTTGACTTTGAAAGACCGGCTCGCCGTCCCAATCGAGACCGAGCCAACGCAAATCTTCGATGGCTTGCTCGATGTAACCGGGTTTGACGCGCGCCCGGTCGAGGTCGTCAATCCGCAACACCACGCGACTACCGGTGGCGCGTGCCGACAGCCATGCGATGAGAAATGTCCGCGCGTTGCCGAGGTGCAAACCACCGCTAGGCGTCGGAGCGAGTCGACCGGTAATCATGGGAAATAACAACCACATTTCCGGTGAGTTAGCGAGTCGCAAGGTTGACCGGTATGCGGGATTCGTGTAAAAGCTTGCCGGTAAGTGATTCATCCAACAGCCATTATTCATCCGCAGGCGCAGATTGGCGCGAACTGCGAAATCGGGCCGTATTCTGTCATCGGGGCGAACGTCACGCTCGGTGACGGTTGCCGTCTGCATTCACACGTGGTGCTGGATGGTTTGACAACTATCGGGCCGCGGAATGAATTTTTCCCGTTTGCCTGCATTGGTCTGAAGACGCAAGACCTGAAGTTTACCGGTGGGAAGTGTTACCTCAATATTGGCGCGGACAATGTGTTTCGGGAACACGTGACGGTTCATACGGCGACCGGTGACGGCTTGCACACGCGAGTCGGATCACACGGGAATTTTCTGGCGTACTCGCATATCGCGCATGACTGCGTTGTGGGCGATCATGTGATTTTCAGCAACAACGGGACGTTGGCCGGACATGTGATGGTGGAGGATTACGCGATCATTGGCGGGCTGGCGGCAGTGCATCAGTTTTGCCGAATCGGAAAAATGTCAATCATCGGTGGTTGCGCGAAAGTAGTGCAGGACGTGCCGCCGTTTATGATTGTGGACGGTCATCCCGGTGCGACGCGTGGCGTCAACAAAGTTGGCATGGAGCGGAATGGGATTTCGGCAGAGGTGGTTCGGTCGCTTCACGAAGCCTATAAAATAGTTTTTAAATCGAAGTTGACATTAACCGGCGCTTTGGATAAGTTGCAACTCGAACTTCCGCCGAGCATCGAGCTCACACACTTCGTTGACTTCTGTCGCAAGTCTGAACGCGGAATCGCCCGATAGACGGCGATTGTCACTTGATCTAATCAAGGGAGTGACGCGGAGTTTAATATCACAGCATAACTATGCAATCAGGTAGCAACGTGAACGAGACCGAAGCAAAACCAGTACAGCCATCGCCACAGACCGAGAATCAATCCCCGGTCCAAGCTCCCGCGCCGGCGCCAACTCCCACGCCGGTGCAACAGCAGTCCCGGCCTGAGCTTGTCGCCAAAGGTGTTTTGGAAGTTGGCGAGAAGGGATTTGGCTTTCTCCGCAATCCTGCTCGGAGCTATCAAGTCAGCCCGAACGACATTTATGTGTCGCCGGACATGATTCGCCGGCATCGCTTGCGGGCCGGTCTGGAAATTGAAGGTCGTGCTGCGCCGCCGCGTAAAGGCAGCCCGCAACTTGTCGAAATCAAAAACATCAACGGCCAGCCGTTGGACAAATATGCGTCGCTCAAGAAATTTGATGATCTCACCAGTATCAATCCGACCGAGCGGTATGTGTTGGAAACCGTGCCGGACCGGTACACCACGCGGGTCATGGATATTGTCGCACCGATTGGCAAAGGTACTCGCGGTTTGATTGTAGCTTCGCCGCGCACCGGCAAGACCACCTTGCTGCATCATATTGCTGACGCCGTAATCACGAATCATCCGGACGCGCACACGATCGTTTTACTCGTGGACGAACGGCCGGAAGAAACGACTGATTTTCGTCGCTCCATCAAAGGTGGCGAAGTCATCGCTTCGACTAACGATCAGACTATCGAAGACCACGTTCGCACTGCGAAGATGGCCATCGAACGCGCCAAGCGGATGGTGGAATTTGGTCGCGATGTTTTCATTGTGCTGGATTCGATCACGCGTCTGGCTCGTGCTTTCAACAATTATATGGGTTCCACCGGTCGCACCATGACTGGCGGTCTGGATGCTCGTGCCATGGAACAACCGCGTCGGATTTTCGCTTCGGCTCGTAAAGCGGAAGAGGGCGGCTCGTTGACCATTATCGCGACCGCGCTGGTGGACACCGGCTCGCGTATGGATGAATTGATTTTTCAAGAGTTCAAAGGTACCGGTAACTCCGAGCTGATGCTCGACCGTAAAATTGCTGAGCAACGCTACTGGCCGGCAGTGGACATCAACATGTCCGGCACGCGGCGTGAAGAATTACTCTTGAGTGCTGCCGAACTTGAAGGCGTCACCCGGTTGCGCCGGGCACTCAGTGGCACGCCGCCGCTGGAAGCCATTCAGAAACTTCTCAACGGTCTGAGCAAGCTCAAGACCAATAAAGAATTTCTGAAAGCCATCGTCGATACACCGCAATCTTCCCGGTAAGCAAAGCTTTTGCCTTGTCGTTGTCGGCTCGCGTGCGTAAGGTGTCGAGCATGCGAAGGATAATTTTTCTTTTGGTTGGTGTTGGCTTGCTGGCCGGTAACGCGCTTGCGCAACTCACAGTCCAAATTCGCGTTCCGCGGAGTGATTTTCTCGTGTATGAATCCATGCCGGTCACCGTGAATATTGAGAATTTTTCCGGCCATCCGATTCAACTGGAAGATACCGGTGAAACTCGCTGGTTGAAGCTGTTGGTGACTACCGGTAACAATATTGTCCCCTCGACCGGGACAATCACCGCGAGTGAACCGGTGACGATTGCGCCCGGCAAAGCCATCTCGCAAACGATTGATTTGCTCCCGCTGTTTGCAGTGCGCGAACGAGGTTCGTATCAGGTGCAGGCCAATGTGAGCGGCCCCGGTGGTATCGCGAGTTCCGCGCCGTTGCAATTCACATTGCTGAATGGTCGAGAAATTTGGAAGCAAACCGTCGGTTTGTCTGCCGGCACTAATGAGTACCGGACTTATGCGCTTGTGACCCGGCGCGAAGGTAATGAACAAGCGCTTTTCGTTTCGGTGCGTGAAGAGCCGTCGCGGACGATGTATAGCCTTGTGTCGCTGGGTGTTTTTTTACCGACGGAACCGCCGCAAACTAAACTCGACAAAGATGGACATTTGTCTGTGCTATTCCAAAATGCGCCGCGTTCATTCGGTTACGTTCGAATTGATTCCGCTGCCAAAGCCAGCGGGTGGGCGGCCTATTCAGATTTTTCGACCCGACCGGAGCTAGTTGAAAAGGAGGGCGTGGTTTCAGTCATCGGTGGCGAGCAAACCTATCCGAAATCTGAACATATTTTGACGTCCGAAGAGCTGAATCCAGCGATTATTCCGGTTCAACCTCCGCCGAAGAAAAAGTGGTGGCAATCCAGTGCGCCGTAGTTAACTTACCGCTTTTTTCAAGGCGGCAACTTTATCGGTGCGTTCCCACGTCAAATCTTTATCGTTCTTGCCAAAGTGACCGTAGTTGGTCGTCTTGCCGTAGATAGGCCGGCGAAGATTGAGTTGGTCAATGATGTCAGATGGTTGGAAACTGAAAACGCGATTGACAGCCTGCGTAATCTTTTCAGAAGAAACTGTACCGGTCCCAAAAGTATCCACGTGCACGCTGACCGGGTTCGGATGGCCGATGGCGTAGGCGAATTGGACTTCGCATTTTGTGGCGAGCTTCGCCGCGACGATATTCTTCGCGACCCACCGGCCCATATATGCTGCACTCCGGTCAACTTTTGTCGGGTCTTTACCGGAGAATGCGCCGCCACCGTGTCGACCCATACCACCGTAACTGTCCACGATGATTTTGCGACCGGTCAAGCCGGTGTCACCTTGCGGACCACCAACGACAAAGCGGCCGGTCGGATTGATGAGAAATTCCGTTTGATTGGTGAGCAGTCGGGCCGGAAGGATTTTTTTGATGACGTTTTCGATGCAGAACTTTTCAATCTCCCGGTGCGAAACATCCGCTGAATGTTGCGTGGAGATGACGACATTGGAAATGGCGACCGGTTTGCCGTTTTCATAGACGACGGAAACTTGCGACTTCGCGTCAGGTCGCAGCCACGGAACGTTACCGGTCTTGCGGATGCGAGTGAGTTCCCGGCCAAGACGATGCGCGTACATAATCGGGGCCGGCATAAGTTCCGGAGTTTCGTTGCAAGCGTAGCCAAACATCAATCCTTGATCGCCGGCACCTTGCTGGGCAGTTTTCTTACCCGAAGCTTTGCGGGCATCCACACCTTGCGCAATGTCTGGTGATTGCTGGGTGACGATGACGTTGACGAAAACTTTGTCGGCGTGGAACACGTCGTCGTCGTTGACGTAGCCGATTTCGCGGATGGCATCACGGGCGATTTTGACAAAATCGAGTTTGGCTTTGGTGGTGATTTCACCGCCGACGATGACGATGTTGGATTTGGCGTAGCATTCGCAGGCAACGCGGCTGAACTTGTCTTGCTTGAGGCAAGCATCGAGCACGGCGTCGGAAATGGTATCGCAGACTTTGTCCGGATGACCTTCGGCGACGGATTCAGAAGAAAAGATATAACGTTCGTTTTTCATTATTGAGTTCCTTTTAAACAGCGGCGAACTATACCGGTACAGTGCCGGTGGCGCAAGCGGTTTTCAATTCACCAAATCGGGGTCGATGCGTTGAAGTAAAGTGTTAAGCATTGCCAAGACTTCCCGGCTGTTGGTGGTATTCAGAGTGGCGGCGGCCAATTCCTGAGCCTCGACAAGGTTGAGCCGACGGATGACTTCTTTGACTCGCGGCAGACTTGCTGCGGCAACGCTGAGTTCGTCCAAACCCATTCCGACTAGCAGCGGTGTGTACAACGGCTCACCGGCCATCTCGCCGCAAATACCACACCAAATCCCATTGTTATGCGCCGCTTCCACACAATTGCGAATTAGCCGGAGCACCGCCGGGTGTGTTGGGTCATAAAGATTGGCGACGCGCTCGTTGACGCGGTCAACGGCGAGCGTGTACTGGACGAGATCGTTGGAACCGATGCTAAAAAAGTCCACTTCCTTCGCGATGATTTCGGCGGTCATGGCGGCGGATGGGATTTCCATCATCGCGCCGACATCCACGTTTTCGTCGAACGGAATTCCTTGCCGGCGCAATTGATCCATGACTTCCCGGAGGATTTCATTGGCTTGCTGGACTTCGCCGACGCCGCTGATCATCGGGTACATAATTTTGACATTACCCTCGGCGCTCGCGCGGAGGATCGCGCGGAGTTGGGTAGTAAAAACTTCGGGATTCGCGAGGCAAAACCGAATTGCCCGGAAGCCGAGAAACGGATTCATTTCCGCCGGTGTCGCTTCATCACTGTGAAATTTATCGCCACCGATGTCGAGCGTCCGGATGATGACTGAATTCGGTTTTACGGCGCGCGCGACTTCGGCATATTTTTGAAACTGCGATTCTTCGTCGGGAAAATCGGCGTGCTTCAAATATAAAAATTCCGTGCGGAACAAACCGATGCCTTCCGCACCGGCGGTAATCAGCCCCGGCACATCTTCCGGTAGCTCAATGTTACCGGCGAGTGTGAGTTCGTGTCCGTCGAGTGTGACTGCCGGCAGCTCGCGCAGTTGCGCCAACCGGTCGTCAACGGTTTGGCGTTTGACAGCTAACTGACCGTAGACGAATAAAGTTTGCTGGCTTGGTTCCACCGCGAGTGTACCGCTGAAACCATCGAGAATCGCCGGCTGGCCGTCGTGTAGATATTGGCTCGCGTCGCGTAATCCGACGATGGCCGGAATGTTCATCGCCCGAGCGACAATGGCAGTGTGCGAGGTGTGGCTGCCGACATCGGTGACGAACCCGACAACGTTTTTCCGGTCGAGCGACGAAGTGTCGGACGGCGAAAGGTCGTGCGCTACGACAATGGTACCGGGCGGTAAATCAGCGAGTCCGCGCACTTGCCGGCCGAGGAGACTACGGAGAATCCGGTCGGCGACATCGCGCACATCGGCGGCGCGTTCCCGGAGATATTCGTCCGGCATTTCGGCGAGAGTGGTGACGTATTTTTGGGCGACGCTATTAAAAATGTATTCGACATTTTTCTTGTCGGCGCCGAGGCGTGACATGACCGGCTCCAGCAAGGCCGGGTCTTCGGTGATGGAAATATGAACATCGAGAATGCTCGAAGGTGCCGAGGAGCCGACACCGGTGGCGATGCGTTCCTGAAGTTCGTGTAATTGTTCGCGGGTTTCAACGAGTGCCGCTTCGAACCGGCTGATTTCCTCCGGGACTTGTTCGGCAGTGATGTCGTATTCCGGAACGGCTTCGTCGGCAATTTTATAGACGAAAATCGTGCCGCGTGCGACACCGGGCGAAACGCCGATGCCTTGATAGATTTTTTCGGTTGTCGGATTTTTTGTCACGCGGACCGGTTAATCTTCGTTGAATTTTTTCTGAAAAAGTTCTTCTAACGCCGCAACGGCGGCTTCGGCGTCAGTACCATCGGCGGTCAATGTGAGTTTCGAGCCTTGGGCGGCGGCGAGCATCATCAAGCCCATGATGCTTTTGCCATTGATGGTTTCGCCATCTTTTTCGACCATGATTTGACTGGTAAATTTACCGGCGACTTTGACGAACAAGGCGGCTGGCCGGGCGTGAATACCGAGGCGGTTGATGACGGTCAGTTGTTTGGTGACAGTTGCCATGGTTAGGTACCGGGAGGGCGCATGCGTTCAATCAGGCGCTGGTTGAATTCTTGGGCGGCGTTGTGGCCGAGGTTTTTGAGTTTCTGGTCGAGGGCGGCGACTTCGATGAGTCGGGCGATGTCGCGACCGGGACGAACCGGCAGAACAATGTGTGGCACCGCGATACCGAGAATGTCGTATGTTTGCTGAGCGATGCCAGTGCGATCCACTTCTTCGAGTTTGTTCCAGTCCATCAGCGTGACTACCATGTCGAGGCGTTTTTCAGAGCGAACGCTCGCGACGCCGAAGATGGCCGGAACATTGATGATGCCAATACCGCGTACTTCCATGTGGTACCGGGTGGTTTCGGCAGAAGTTCCGATGAGTTCGCGACCTTCGAACAGCCGGAAGCGCGTGATGTCGTCGCTGACGAGGCTGTAACCGCGCTCTAATAAAGCGAGCACGCTTTCGCTTTTACCGATACCGCTTTCGCCGCGCACCAACAAGCCGGTGCCGAGGATGTCCACCATCGAACCATGTTCGCTAACTTGCGGAGCGAACTCCATTTCAAGGGCGATGGTGGCGTCGTTGATGAAGCGCATCGTTACCAGTTTTGTTTTGAAGATTGGCACTTGCTCGCGTTCGCAAAGTTCAATGACATACGCCGGTGGCGTAATGTTGCGAGCAAAGATGAGGCACGGAATTTTTTGTTCCAACAGTCCGGCAATCCGTTGGCTGGCCGCTTCGCTGCTGAGCGATTTCAGATATTGCCATTCGGCACCACCGATGACTTGCACGCGCTTGTTAGCGAAATACCGGAAAAACTCTGCGAGTCCAAGACCGGGGCGATTGACAGAACCTTCCTGAATTTTGCGCGACAAACCACTACCACCGGCAACTAATTTCAGTTGCAGCTTCTCCGCGTGGTTCAGGTAGAACCGCTCGACGGTGACGGCTGGAATGTTCGCGTTGGTCATGTCAGATCAGCGTAGGTTGAATCAAACCGAAATCGCCTTGGCGGCGCCGGTAGAGGACGTTGACTTTTTCGGTTTCAGCATTGAGGAAAACGAGGAAATCGCGTTTGTCGGAAACTTCGAGTTGAAGAACTGCTTCGTCCACGAACATCGGTTTGCAGGGATACTGTTCGGTGCGGATGTGATTGGTTTTGCCATGTTCTTCGTGCAAATCATGAGTAAAAATGTGTTCGTCGAAATGCCGGATGGTCGCGCGGCGTGGCCGGTGATCTTGGATGCGCGTTTTGTATTTCCGAATCTGACGTTCCGCTTTATCCACGACGCCGTCAATCGCGGCGTACAAATCTTCATGCACATCGCTGGCTTCGATATGAATGTGGTTGCCGCAATGCGCGACTAACTCAGCGCGTTGCCGGAACTTGTCGACTTCTAAAATAAAATGCGCGTCGAGAATTCGCGGGAAATCGATGTGGACATTTTCGACGCGTTTGCGAGCGTATTCTTCAATCGCGGGTGTGATTGCAATATGGCGGCCGGTAACCGAAATGTTCATTTATTTTCCTTTTATTTACATGCTAAAGCGCGGTCCGAGATATAGCTCCCGGCTGCGCGGGTCATTGATTAAAAACTCACTCGTGCCTTCGACTTCTACCTTGCCTTGGCAAATCAAGTACGCGCGATCGACAATCGCCAGCGTCTCTCTCACATTGTGATCAGTCACAAGAATGCCGAGACCTTTTTTCTTCAGCTCAGCAATAATCTGCTGCACGTCATACACCGCAATCGGGTCCACGCCACTGAACGGCTCGTCTAACAACATTAACTTCGGTGCCGTTACCAAGGCGCGCGTGATTTCCAACCGCCGCCGTTCGCCGCCGCTGAGCGTGTATGCCTTGTTCTTCCGGAGCGATGCAATATCTAATTCCTCCAGCAAATAATCCAGTCGAAACTTTCGCTCCTGCGCCGTCAACGGCAGCGTCTCTAAAATCGCCAAAATATTTTCTTCCACTGTCAGCTTCCGGAACACACTCGGTTCTTGCGCCAGATAACCGATGCCGCGCCGCGCTCGCTGATGCATCGGTACGTGCGTCACTTCCGCGCCGTCGAAAAACACTTTGCCGTCGTTGGGTTTCACCAAGCCGACGGTCATGTAAAACGTCGTCGTCTTACCGGCGCCGTTCGGACCGAGCAAGCCGACGACTTCACCGCGCTTGACGTTGATGTCCACGCCGTTAACGACCCGGCGCCCGCCATAAATTTTGACGAGTCCTTCCGTGTGCAGCAGAATGTTATTATCCGACGCCATCGTGCCGGCAGTGTATCAGAACTCTCCCAACTGACAAGCCGCCAACTGATTTGATTTCTACGGCGGAGTCGGGATTGTAATTTCACCGGTGGACTGGCATCCTCCGGTGCAATGATTCCCACCACAGTCAGTGAAATTGATTGGGCGAAATGGCAGCCGACGGAGTATGCCAATCTTTGTTTTGTCATTCGTGATGGCCAAATTCTTTTGATTCGGAAAAAACGCGGACTCGGCGCCGGCAAGATTAATGGACCGGGCGGACGTTTGGAAAAAGGCGAGACCGCGGAGCAATCGGCAATTCGTGAAACGCAAGAGGAGGTCGGCGTTACTCCGACTGGGCTAGAACAGGTCGGCGAACTTTTCTTCGAGTTTTTGGACGGCTACAAATTGCATGTTGCTGTTTTTTCGGCGCGCGATTGCACCGGTACGCTGATTGAAACCGATGAAGCGAATCCAATGTGGGTGAAGATTAAAGATATCCCTTACCATGAAATGTGGCAAGACGACCCGCATTGGCTTCCTTTAGTTTTGCAGCGCAATAAGTTCCGTGGCTATTTTCTATTCGATGTCGAACGCATGCTGAGCTACCGGGTGGACTGTTTTTGATTAAAACCTTGTTTTTCTTTGAGCATCTGATACATAAGCGGGTCTAATTTCTCGCCTAAACATGAAATCACGCTCTAAGAAGCTCAAAGTAAAGAAGATAAAACGCGTTTCGACTAGTCGCCGACTCGCCCGGTTCCAGGAAGAACCGAAAGAACTAACCCTTTTGGCAAAAATCGCCAAAGCCACGGACGAATTGCAAGTTCTCCGCAGTCGGCTCTCGAATGCTGGCGATGACTTACCGGCGGTGGGCATGCATCGCATCACCGCCTTGGAGCATGAATTGGAACGGCTCTGGGAATTGCGCCGGCACGAACAAGCCGCGCCCTTGCGCCAGACGGCCTTGTCGGACGAAGAAGAGAAAGTTCTCGGCTTTTCCGTCGGTAATCGCAGTAACTGATTTGCCTCCGGCGAGTCGCAAGTTCCGCATGCCGGCGCAGACCAAAAACATCACCCGGTTGCTGCAAATCATGGCTCGGCTGCGCAGTCCTACCGGCTGCCCGTGGGATCGCGAACAGACGCACCGCACCATTCGCCACAATCTCATCGAAGAAACCTACGAAGCACTCGACGCTCTCGACTCCGGTAACATGCCGGAGTTTTGCGATGAACTCGGTGATTTGCTTTTGCAAGTTGTTTTCCATTCCCAAATCGCCAGCGAAGCCGGGCAATTCGATTTTGACACCGTTGCCAAAACGATTGCCGAGAAACTGCTCCGCCGGCATCCGCACGTGTTTGGCAAAGTCAAAGCCGACACCAGCCGGGAAGTACTCCGGCAGTGGGAGGACATTAAGAAAACCGAGAAAAAATCCGCCTCGATTTACGCCGAAGTTCCGCGCAGCCTACCGGCGCTGTTGAAAGCCGACAAGATTCAACGCAAAGCTTCGCGCGTCGGTTTCGATTGGAAACACGCCAAGGATGTCGTGGCCAAAGTCGAAGAGGAACTCCGGGAAATGAAAGCCGCGCTTGCCTCCGGTAACCGCCGGCACTTCGAGGAAGAGCTGGGCGATTTACTTTTCGCCACCGTCAATCTTGCCCGGTTCGAAAAACTCGACCCGGAAGATTTGCTCAACCGGACGACCCACAAATTTGTCAAACGTTTCCAGCAAGTCGAGCGCGCCGTTCACAAGCGAGGCAAACGTCTCGAAGATTGCCCGCTGGAAGAACTCGACGCGCTCTGGAATGCCGCCAAGCACCAAACAAAACGCCGCCGATAGCGTAGCGCGTTTTGCTCCAGCTACCAGTCATCAGGCGCTCATTCTGAACGAAGAGAAAAATCTTCAATTTCCTACTGGTCGGCATGGTTGGCAAGGCAACTCGCGACAACTGGTTATTCATGCTTTTTCGAAGCCCGGTCCTTTCCGGTTGGGCTGTGCTCAACGCTTAAGGTGAGCTACGGGGCGCGCCGAGCGCACCGTTAGCTCCGCCGACTGGTTCGGAATCCTGTCCGATCACCGGCGGATAGCATACTTCAAAAATATTGCCGGACGGATCATGAAATAGAATTGTCTCGCCGTCTCTCTGCGGCTTCGGCCCGGAGACGATGGTGGCGCTCATCTGCTGGACTTGCGCTACAATCGCGGCGAACTCTTCTCTGCGGCAGGGAAAGGCGATGTGCGCCATCGTGTGTCGTGTGAAATCGTAGTCCTTCTTCTCGATCAATCCCAGTACCACACTTCCGCCTCCCACAAACGCCTGTCGCGGCTCCTCCCACCTCTGGATGAGTTCAAAGCCAAACATCGCCGTGAGAAAAGCGATGCTCACATCAAGGTCGATCACGTTGAGACCGACATGGTCAAACCGGCTTTTAATCATCTTTGATCTTCCTTGTCCGAACATATGTATTCGGCCATACTCAGAAGGGTGTCTCCCGACGTTGCTGTGGCCGCATTCATGGCGGCAGAGTAGAATTGCGGTGTAGGTGTGTCAAGCGTGAGTTCAAGTAGTGTGGGAAAGGATGGGGACAGCTAACCAAACCTCGCTCGGAGGGTCGCGCTTCCGCGCGACCCTCCGGATTTTCCGGTTTTGTGAGGCGCTCTCAAACACACGCCGGCCAAAAAACGCTAGTTTTCGCCATGCCAGCGTGGTAACTAGGCCGCGTGGGATCGAAACGAAAAGAGCCGGTGGGGATTCTCGGCGGTACGTTTAACCCGATTCATCTGGGGCATTTGCTCATCGCGCAAGATGCGCTGGAGCAAGCCGGGTTGGAGCGGGTGCTGTTCATTCCGACTGCCCAGCCGCCACATAAGCCGTTCGCCGGTAACGTCAGCGCGCAGCACCGGCTCCGGATGCTCAAGCTGGCGATTGCCGGTAATCCGCAGTTTGCGGTGGATGACTTGGAAATCCGGCGCGGCGGGAAATCGTATTCCGTCGAGACATTGGCGGAATTGCAGGAGCGGCTACCGGCGGCAGATTTTTATTTTATCATCGGCGCGGATTCGTTGGTGGAATTGCCGCAGTGGTATCAAGCGGAACGGTTGGTGAAGTTGTGCCGATTTCTGGTTTTCGAGCGACCCGGTTACACGGCGCAGCCGGGGCGGCGTTTGGCCGGGCTGCGGTACCGGAGGTTGGCCACGCATCCGTGTGAAATTTCGTCGCGCGAGATTCGGGAACGGCTTGCTAGTCGGCGCTCCATTCGGTATCTTGTGCCCGAACCAGTTCGCCGGTATATCGAAAGGCATCAGCTTTACATTGAAAAAACTTGATTCGCGGAATATCGCCAAACTCTGCCGCACCATTGCGGAAGATAAGAAAGCCAAAGACTGCATTATTCTCGACGTGCGCAAAATCTCGTCGGTGGCGGATTATTTATTAATTTGCTCCGGTACCGCGGAGCCGCATCTGAAAGCCATTGCCGATGACATCGAACGGCAGTTGCGAGACGTCGGCGTGCGCCCCCGGCATCATCAAGGGTTCCCGCAGAGCCGGTGGGTGGTGTTGGATTTCGGCGATGTGATGGTACACATTTTTCATCCCGAACTGCGCGAGCACTACGATCTCGAACACCTTTGGGGCGACGCCAAGCGCGTGAAGTAACCGGCTACCGGCCGTACCACAAACCGTAGCGTTGATGCCACTCGTCGTTTTCGATTTCAGACCGGCGCTTTTCCGATGCAGCAAAACGCTTCGCCGTTTCGCGTAGGTACGCAATCACGCCATCGCTCACGCCCGCTTGCCGGAGGTTCGCGACCTCACCGGTACTCAGGTAAAACACACTCCGGGAAGCTTCCACCCGGTGAATGATTTCGGCATCCGACATCCCGGCGGTGGTCATGGAAATAATGTCGCCGTTGGTGAGTGCCGGTTGTCGCGTGGTTGCGCAACCGACTGTGAGAAGTGCGAGAAAACTGAGGAACCAGAGTGATTTCATAGTGTACCGGTGTTGCAGATTTTTTTCAGAAGCCCAGTCGTCGAAAATCCCGGCACGAATGGCACGATGCGAATTTTTGTACCGGCAGCGTCGAGTACGGCGCGTTCGGTGGGATCAAGCGTTTCAGGCCGGTAATCGCCGCCTTTGGCGTAAATGTCCGGCTGAACGGCTTGCAGAAATTTCGCGGCGCGTTTGTCGCGGAAGATAACGACGGCATCCACACATTCCAGCGCAGCGAGAACGGCGGCGCGTTGCTTTTCCGGCACGAGCGGCCGCGTGGGACCTTTGAGTTGGCGGACGGACGCATCGGAGTTGAGACCGATGATGAGTAAATCACCGAGACGTTTGGCACGTTGCAGATAGGTGACGTGGCCGAAATGGAGTAAATCAAAGCAGCCGTTGGTGGCGACGATGCGCTGACCGCGCTGGTGGGCGGCTTTGGCCCAACGCTGGACTTGCGCTAGATTTAGAAGTTTGGTTCGAGGAGTTGGCATTTGGTTTTAGCTTGCTTCGCTTGTGGTCTCTGCGATGATTACCGCTAGTCAGAATGACTCCCACGGCACACGTGGTCAAGTTGTTTTGCGACGAGTCGAGTGGCGATGAATCAGCTTCATTTAATCGGAATCATCCTTTATTTCACAGTACTGGCGGGGCTGTCGTGTTATGGCCTGCACCGGTATTTGATGATTTTCCTCTATTACAAGTACCGGAAGCAGAAAATCATTCCCGCCGGTCACTTCCAGATTTTGCCGCGCGTGACGGTGCAATTGCCGCTGTACAACGAAATGTACGTCGCCGAGCGATTGCTTAATGCCGTCGCCGCTCTCGATTATCCGTTGGACAAACTTGAAATCCAAGTGCTCGACGATTCGAACGACGAAACGACCGAGATTGTGGCACGAAAAGTTGTGGAATTGCGGCAGCGCGGTTTTGATGTGAAACATGTGCGCCGGCAAAATCGGACCGGCTTCAAGGCCGGTGCCTTGCAACACGGATTACCTCTAGCTACCGGCGAATTCATTGCGATTTTCGATGCGGATTTCGTGCCGCAACCGGATTTGCTTCGGCAAACAATTCACTATTTCACCGATCCCGGTGTCGGAATGCTGCAAACCCGCTGGGGACACCTCAATGAACCGTTTTCACTGCTGACGCGCATCCAATCCATTTTGCTCGACGCGCATTTTCTCATCGAACAAACCGCTCGGTCGCGTTCCGGTCGGTTTTTCAATTTCAACGGCACCGGTGGCATTTGGCGTCGCACTTGCATCGACGCCGCCGGTGGTTGGGAAGGTGACACATTAGCCGAAGATCTCGACCTAAGTTACCGAGCGCAAATCAAAGGTTGGCGATTTTTGTTTTTGTCTGATGTCGTGACGCCGGCGGAATTACCGGTGGAGATGAATGCTTTCAAAACGCAGCAGCACCGTTGGGCAAAAGGTTCAGCGCAGGCTATGAAAAAAATGCTGCCGAAACTTTGGCGCGCGCCGCTGCCGCTCAAAATCAAAATCGAAGGCACGATGCATCTGACCAGCAATCTCGGTTATTTGATGTTGTTCACACTCTGTCTGGTTTTCCGGTCCACCGCCTACGCCGGCGCGCACGAAGCGACCGGTGGCAACGAAATGACCAAGCTTTTCCTCGTGGATATTCCATTATTTCTAGCGTCGTCGGTTTCGGTGACCGCGTTTTACGTCTGTGCGCAAATCGAATTGCACACGAACTGGTGGAAGCGCTTACTCTACATGCCGTTGATGATGGCGGTCGGAATCGGCTTGTCGCTGAACAATGCGCGCGCCGTCTTCGAGGCGCTTCTGAATCACGAAAGTGAATTCATCCGCACGCCGAAAGCCGGTAGCCAACTCCGCACGGCGGTGCGTGCCGTCAGCAAGTACCGGTCGTTGCGCGGACTGATTCCGTTCTTCGAAATCGCGTTTGGATTGTACTTTAGCTACATCATGTTTGACGCGCTGCACCGGGAGCAATGGATGTCGGCGGTATTCGTTTTGGTTTTCCAAGTCGGCTTTCTCTACGTCGGTATCATGTCGCTCATCCATGACAGCGGCTGGTTTCGGCGCGCGACTCCGGTGCTTTCATCGGCGAATGCTTGACCGGAATTGCTTGCCAATCCCGGCGTGACCGGTAACAATCCGCACGCACATGGAACCGCTTGGTATCATCGCCGGTAACGGCGAATTTCCGTTAATTTTAGCGCGCGCCGCTCGGCAACAAGGTTGCCGGGTGATTGCCGCCGCCTTCACCGGCGAAACTCAACCCGCCATCGAACAAGCCGCCGACGAAATCGAATGGGTTCGGCTCGGCCAACTCAACAAACTTAGCGAAGTGTTCACCAGTCGCGGTATCAAACGCGCCGTCATGGCCGGTGGTATTACGCCGGCCAATCTTTTCAAAAATCTCAGCCTCGACCTCCGGATGATTGCTGTTGCCGCCAAACTCAAAGTCCGCAATGCCGAAACCATTTTCGGAGCTATTGCCGACGAACTCGGCAAAGACGGCGTGGCATTGCTCGATCCGCGTCCATTTCTTGGTGCCGCCGTGCCGGCGGCCGGTAATCTCACGCGCGGCAAACCCGACAAAGATCAACAAGCCGATATCGCATTCGGTTTGAAAATTGCCAAAGAAATTAGCCGGCTCGACATCGGGCAGACGGTTGTCGTCAAACAAGGCACGGTTTTGGCAGTCGAAGGATTTGAAGGCACCGATGCTTGCATTCGGCGCGGCGGCGAACTCGCCGGTGAAAAGGGTGGAGCAATCGTCGTCAAAGTCAGCAAGCCGAATCAAGATTTCCGGTTCGACATTCCGTGCATCGGTTTGAAGACCATCGAGTCCTGCGCTGCCGGTAAGATTGCGGTGCTTGCCATTGAAGCCGGTAGCAGTCTCTTGCTTGGTCGCGAAGAAATTCTCAAGACCGCTGACCGGCAAGACTTGCGCGTCGTCTGTGTGGAGGTCAAATGAAGTTCGGTGTCGTCGGCGTCGGACATCTCGGCCAGCATCACGCGCGGATTTACCGGGAACTTACCGGTATCGAATTCGTCGGCGCATACGACAGCGATCCGAAGAAATCAAATTTCAAAACGCTTGAAGCACTTGCCGATGCCGTGGATGCCGTGAGCGTTTCCACGCCGACGGATTCGCATCTGGCCGTTGCTAAAATTTTTCTCGAACGCGGCAAACATTGTCTTGTCGAGAAACCCATCGCGAACAATGTCCGCGATGCCGAGACGCTCGTCGCATTGGCCCGGCAACACAACTGTGTCCTGCAAGTCGGTCATGTCGAACGGTTCAACCCGGTCATGCGCTACCTCAACGAAGTGCTCACCGAAGCTCGATTCATCGAAGTTCACCGGCTCTCGCCGTACCCCGGTCGCTCGACCGACATCGGCGTCGTGCTCGACCTGATGATTCACGATCTTGACGTGGTGCTCTCGCTCGTCAAAGCGCCGCTCGTGAGCGTGGACGCGGTCGGCATCAATGTCTTGAGCGCGAGCGAAGACATCGCCAACGCCCGGTTGAAATTTGCCAACGGCTGCGTCGCCAACATTACCGCCAGCCGCGTCTCACCGGAGAAGATGCGCAAGATTCGCATTTTTGGAAAATCCACGCACGGTGCCGCCTACATCTCGCTCGATTACATGAAACAGGAAGGCCAGCTCTACCGGATGGCGTCCGACGACGCCACGGAATCCGGTCTACTCAAGAAACTACTCGCCGGTAAAGACTCGACCATTGTCAGCGAATTTGGCGGGAAGAAAATTTTGCGCGAACCGGTTCCGATTGCGCACGACGAACCGTTGAAACTGGAGTTGCAGAATTTTGTCGAGTCCGTCCGCCACCGGCGCGACCCGCTCGTGACCGGTGAAGCCGGCAAGCAAGCGCTCGAAGTAGCGATGGAAATTACCGAGCGCGTGCAGGGGAAATAATGAAATCGATTATGTTCATTGCCGGGGAAGCTTCCGGCGACAGCAATGCGGCGGCGGTGATTCGGGCGTTGAAGGCGCGCGAGCCGGGATTGGAAATTTTCGGCACCGGTGGGCCGCAGATGAAAGCGGCCGGAATGGAATTGCTTTTCGATTTGACCGAGCACGCGGTGGTGGGTTTGGTCGAGGTGTTGAAGAATTATGGAAAGTTCAAACGCTTCTTTGACCAGCTGCTCGCCGAAGTTGGACGACGGCAGCCGCGCGCGGTGGTGTTGGTGGATTTTCCGGGATTCAACCTTCGATTTGCTCAGGCCGTGAAGCGCCAGTATCCACAGACAAAAGTCATTTACTACATCTCGCCACAATTGTGGGCGTGGCATGCGAGCCGGGCGAAGCAGATTGAACGCGATGTGGATTTGCTGTTGACGATTTTTCCGTTTGAGAAGGCTTGGTATGCGGAGCGGGTGCCAAAGTTGCGGGTGGCGTTTGTCGGGCATCCGTTTGCGGAGAAATTTAAGAAGCCGGGACTCCGGAGTCAAAAGACGATTTTGTTATTACCAGGAAGTCGAGAACGCGAGGTGGTGAAGATTTGGCCGGTTATGTCGGGTGTGGTGGACAAGCTAGCAGATGTGAAATTTATCGCCGCAGCGGTGGACGAACGAACGGCGGCGATGATTCGGCATCCGCGAGTGAAGGTGGAAATTGGCAAAGCGCGGGATTTGATGCGGCAGGCGACGTTGGCAATCACGGCGAGTGGCACGGCAACGATGGAATGCGCGTTTGCCGGTTGTCCGATGATCGTGGTCTACAAGGTGAACTGGCTGACGTATCTCATCGGTCGCTGGTTGGTGACGGTGAAATGGTTGGCGATGCCGAATGTGATTGCGGGTAAATCTATTGTGCCGGAGTTTATCCAACACCGGGCGAGTTCAAGCCGAGTGGCGGTGGCAGCGCGGAATTTATTGCAAGAGACTGGCGAACGCCAAACGATGCAACGCGAGTTGGCGGCGGTGGTCGCGAGCCTCGGTGGCTCCGGTAGTAGTGAACGCGCAGCGCAGTTGATTTGCGGCGAGATTTAGTGCTTCCGCGTTAGGAAGAAATCAGCGATGGCGCGGAGCGGTTCAGCTTTCTTACCAAAACTACGGAGCTGGTCGTGCGCGTCGGCGATTAGCTCGGCGGCATAAGTGCGTGATTTCTCGATGCCGAGCAATTTCGGGAAAGTAGATTTTTCATTTTTCTCGTCAGCGCGAACGCTTTTGCCCATGATTTCTTTGGTGCTGGTCGCATCGAGAATGTCGTCAATCACTTGAAACGCGAGGCCGAGGTCGTCGCCATATCGGGTGAGACGTTTGAGTTGCGCCGGCGTGGCGTGACCGGCCATTGCGCCGAGGCGAATAGAGGCGTTGATGAGTGCGCCAGTTTTGTTCCGGTGGGTGGTTTTGACTTCTGTGAGCGTCGCCGCTCGACTTTCATTTTCCAAATCTTGGACTTGTCCGGCGATGAGGCCGAGGCTACCGGAGGCACGAGCGAGTTCGGTGACGTATTCCGGTTTTTTAGCGGCCAGCAGAAAAGCTTGAGTCAATAGCGCGTCACCGGCAAGAACCGCGACGCCTTCGCCAAAAACTTTGTGATTAGTCGGACGGCCTCGGCGCAAATCATCATCGTCCATGCACGGCAAATCATCATGGATGAGGGAGTAGGTGTGGATGCACTCGACAGCGCAAGCGAGCGGCATCGCGGCGGCAGTTTTACCACCGACGGCCTCGCAGGCGGCAAGTGTGAGAACCGGGCGGATGCGTTTGCCGCCGGCAAAGATGGAGTAGCGCATCGCTTTGTGAATTGTTGGCGGTTGCGCGCTCTCCGGTGGCAAAAGTTTATTGAGCGCCGTGTTGATGCGCTTACCGGTGGTGTCGAGGTATTGGTCGAGGTTAAACATTGCCGCGAGAATACCGGGCACGCCCGGTTTTGCAAGCCAGTTATGCTTTGTCAATTGACGAAGCGTGACCGGCGATTATAAGATGATGGCATGAGCTCGACTGCGCCAAAGAACCATGCCTCGAATCGAACACTTGCCGTAATCATGGGAGGCGGCGCCGGAACGCGTCTGTTTCCGCTGACGAAGGAACGCGCCAAGCCGGCGGTGCCGATTGGTGGGAAGTACCGGCTCGTGGATGTGCCGGTCAGCAATTGCATCAACTCGGATATTCGCCAAGTCTACGTGCTGACGCAGTTTAATTCGGTGTCATTGCACCGGCATATTTATTCGAGCTACACGTTTGACCGGTTCTCGCGCGGGTTTGTGGAAATTCTTGCGGCGCAGCAAACTGTCGGCGGTGCGCAATGGTATCAAGGCACGGCGGACGCAGTGCGGCAGAACCTCCGGTACTTTGCGTTGCCGGAGTATGATTATATTTTAATTTTGTCTGGTGATCAGCTTTACCGAATGGATTTTCGCAAGGTGCTGGAACAACATATTGCGAAGCAGGCAGACATTACCATCGCAACAATTCCAGTCAAACGTAGCGATGCGACTGGATTAGGAATTATGCAGGTCGATGCAGCACAACGCATCACCCGGTTTGTCGAGAAGCCGAAAGATCCGGAGGTGCTGAATAGTCTGAAGTTGCAAGACCCCTTGCTCTCGACTTTGCGCGTTGCCGGTGGCGAAGATCATTTGCTGGCTTCGATGGGAATTTATGTATTCAACCGGGACGTGCTGGTTCGTGCGCTCGATAACACAAAAACCGATTTCGGTAAGCACATTATTCCAGATGCCATCAGCCAGTCCAATGTCTCTGCGTATATTTTTCAAGGTTATTGGGAAGATGTCGGAACAATTAGCTCATTCTTCGATGCTAACATCGCCATGTGCGGTATCAAATCGGCCTTTAGCTTTTTTGACCGCTCCTCGCCGGTATACACTCGGGCCCGGTTTCTACCGCCGACGAAGGTGGTGGATTGCCAGATTAACCGGTCATTGGTTGCTGATGGTTGTGTCATTCTTAAATCTAAGCTTGAAAACTGTGTTATCGGTTTGCGTGCGTACATCGGCGAAAATTGCGATTTGCGGAACACCATCATCATGGGTTGCGATTATTACTCGCCATCCAATGACGATACCACCGGTGGTTCTGTTACCATGCCGCATATGAGCATTGGGAATGGCGTAAAAATTGAACGTGCCATCATTGATAAGAATGTTCATATCGGCGCAGGTGTGACCATTACCAGTAAACTCGGCGCACCGGACAGCGATGGCCCAAATTATTACATTCGCGATGGCATCGTCGTCATTCCGAAGAATGCCGTCATCGCGCCCGGTACTACAATTTAAGTAAAATTGCCGGTGCGAGAAAATGACACTTGCACTGACCGGCGGATTTGTTATGTTCGCTGGCAACGGAAGCGAGCGTAGCTCAGTCTGGTAGAGCGTCACGTTGCCAACGTGAATGTCGAGGGTTCAAATCCCTTCGCTCGCTCCATTTTCTTTTTTGTATCCGGTTGCGATAAACGGATTAATTCCTACACTGGAACTCGCCATCCTTTCCGCTGGATATCACAGATAAAACGTAGCAAAATATCTCTCACCATTTCATACTGTTCGAATCTGATATCAAAGTTTTTGGAGAAAAAATGAAAAATAAGAATGTGCAGAAAAATCAATGGCAGGATGCATTCAACGTTGAGGCGCGCCATGTACTCGACCTGAAGATTGCGCATCGTGTTAACCGGCTCGGTGGGTATGGCTCTTCTAGCGAAGTTATTTACGAAGGTCACCCCTCCGGCTGTCCTTCGGTGTTAGTGGATAGCCGCAATGGTGCCACGGCGACATTCATGTCCAATGGTTCTGTGGGGTTTACGGTGAAGATACCGGAGAGCCTAGAAGTCAAGGTTCTCAACGGCCATTTCGATCCCGTGGAAAAGTGCGAGACCGGAACGCCATCGTCTAATGTCTGGCTTGCGCTCATGGCCGGTAAGAAGCGCATTGTGGTTTCGCTAATGAATCCCAACAACAACCGTGACTGTCCGCCGACAAAGATTCGCGTCGTAAAACTCGGCGACCCGAATCGCGCTATGTGGTATTGCGCCTGGTTCACACCGATGGCAGGTGTCAGCCTCGTGACTGCTGTGAAGTTATCGCTACGCATTACGAGTAAAGGTCCGGTGCTGCTGCGGGAGGTCTATGTGCAGAACATCGGTCGCAAACCGGTGACCGGTCAGCTTTGGACTAATTATTTCCTGCCCGGCACCCAGCGCTTTGTTTACAATAAGTCGCTCTGGTATGACTGTGGCTGTCCGGTGACACTCGCCGATACGGTTATGACCGCACGTGTGCCGTATAGCGACATCGTCCAAATCAAGCGGTTGCACTGTGAGTTGATAAACCTAAAAGCTGTGGATGCGACCTGCGACTATGCGACATTCATGGGAGATACCGCCACGGTTTCGCTGATGCCAGAGGCCGTTCTACAGGGGGAAATGTTGAAAGGCGGTGCTGGTCGGCGAATCAACCGCTTCTCGACCTCTGCGGTCAGCACCAACCAGTTTGCATTGAAACTGGACAAGAACAGCACAGCTCTACTGCGTCAGAGCCTACTGTACGTCACCGATCCGGTCACTTGTGAAACCTTCCGTCGTCTATCTGGCTACACGGAGCCGACCTACAAGGCCATGACTACCTCGTTCCAACGCGCGTGCCGGACACTTTTACCGGAGACGGATGTTCGGTTTGAGATTAATGACGGACTGGTTACGGCGGAAAAGTCTTGGCCTACTTTTGAAGTGCAATGCCCGTCTGAGCCGACTGTTTCTGAATACGCGAACTCTGTGTGGACTGGCGTAAAGGAACTTTACGAAAATTGCCGCGCACATGGTGCTAAACTGGCGGATGGGATTGAACTAGGCACTCGCGACCGCGGTCAGGATATGTGGCCCAAGATCAAGGAGGATCCAAGCCGTGTGCGCACCGACCTCGTCCACGCAATGAGCTTTCTTTACATTACGCACGACGGTGCATTCCCTAAGGATCGTCCGCTTACGTTGCGCGAGAAACTACACGGTATATTCCCGCGCCAGTTTCCAAGTCAGTGGAGTAACCGCGCAACGGAAGTTCGGAATGACAACCGTCCATACTCTGACAGTCCGCTTTGGCTCATTAATTCGCTGATGATGTATATCCGTGAGACCGGTGATATCTCGGTGCTGTTTGAGACGGTGAAGACCGTTTCGCTAACCTCTCCTGACACGCCGGAGACCTCAGGTCTTGTCGGTAATGAAAAGACCTTCCGAATCGCGGAGGTCGTGCGTGAGATTTTGGCGTGTTTCGAGCGCCACGCGACTGATTCACCCTACGGCATTGCCCAGATTCTCTATGGCGATTGGTGTGATCCGGTGGATATGTTCGGCACCTCGGAGGTCGGTAACGCCAAGACTCGTGGCCATGGTCGTGGCGTGCAGGTGCGACTCTCGGCGCATCTTTTTCTGACGTTGATTGAGACGATTGACACTTTTACAAGCTGTCGTGTTGCAGATGCGTTGACCCGTCAAGGTGTGTCTGTGAATCACGCTCGTCTCCAGTCGTTTGCAGAACGTCTGCGCCGCAATATCGTGAAGGTGGCGTGGGAAGACGACGGCACTAAGAAATTCTCGGCGGGATTCCTCAACTGTATTCACGAATTAAAAATCGATGGTTCCGTACCGGACTACGCAAGTGGCGAGATTGGTTACACGCTAGGGTCACTGAAGGGACGCGATTTTGACGGTCTCAAGCGCCGGGAACTCAACTGCCAGGCTTACGCCTTGGAGATGCTCCTGACGCAGCGGTCGTATCTGATGCCGGTGCCCGATACAGATGAGATGGTCTCCAAATTACTCCGCACGGTGGATCAGATGTTTTTTGACGAGAAACTGGGGCTGGTGATGTATACCAAGCCAATTGCTAACAATGCCAACTCGATTGCCACCTGTGGTCGCATGGGCGTGCTTCCGTCCGGCACGGCGGAAAATGGCGAATACCATCACTGCCAAGTGATGATGCATCGCTATCGTCTCTCGCTGCCGGGGCAGGCGGATGTGGTCTGGAAGCAGTTTAAACCGATGATGTCTGCGCTGCGTGACGAGTCTATCGCCGGTCCATTTGAAACGCCATCGACCTCATACGTTTCGGATAAGGATGATCCGCACTTCGGTAAGGGAATGTACTTTGGATTGTCAGGTTCCGTGGACTGGATTGTGGAGGTTTTTCAGCAGTTAACAGGCTTATCTTTTGCACTGCACGATCCGAATCAACCTGCTTTGCGCGTGGAGCCGGAGCTTCCTGCGGTACTAGATCACACTCTTACGTTTCGTCGCATAATACATGCTGCCACCGGTCCGGGTGCCTACCGGCAAATTCCACTGCAAGTTAAAATTCTGCGGGAAGGTAAGGGAAAGAAATTGCTTGAGAAGATTGTCACTGTGAATGGTGAACGGCGAGCTAAAGCCGAGATTTCAAAAATGGATGGTATCGACAAAGTGGATGTGCAGATTATTTATCTATTCGGAAAGTAGAATGGAGCCATTTGATTTGTCGTGATGGCGGCAAATCTTGACTAGCCAATAGTCATGCGGGTTTTCGTTGAAAAAGCTTTGCGCGGTTTATTTTTTATTCTAGACGTTGAATTCCTACTGCGCTGTGTTATTTAATACCATCCTTCACGGTTTTGTTTAACTGGAATAAAAACGCATGACGACAAAAGTAAAAATTATTAAACTGGTTATCCCGACGTATCAACGAGGAGGTGATAGCCCGTATCCGCCGTTGAAATTTGGAAGGAAGCAAGGATTTTACAATCAATATCCGTATTGTTTACAGGATGATATCGATATTGGACCGGGCGGACTTAAGTTTATGCCCGAGATGAAATATAAGGCAGTTAAATTGTCCAATGGAATTCTGGAAGCCATTGTGTTGCCGGGAATGAATGGGCGGCTCTTTTCTTTGCGGAATATTCAGACTGGCCGCGAGATTTTTTATCGGAATAACGTCGTTAAGCCGGGGTTGGTCGCCATTCGTGGTGCATGGATTAGTGGCGGAATCGAATTCAACGCACCATCCTTAGGTCATTCCGTGAGCACGATAGCACCGGTGTTTTATTGTATTGAGAACAATGCCGGTGAGTGCGCAATTACAGTTGGTGATATTGACCGTTGCACTCGGCAGATGTGGCAGGTGCGGATGAGCCTAAAAAGCGGGCGTGCCGCCCTCGACATTACCACTACGATATCGAATCCAAATAACTATCGGGAGCGATTATGGTATTGGGAGAACGCCGCAGTGCCGGCGAGTGATGACTTACGCTTTTTATGTAATGCCCGCTGGACCACCGGCGCAAATCTTAAGCCGTGGCCGATTCAAGGTGGGATTGATAAATCACAGCATGTCAACAATCTCCTGCCGTGTGATCATTTCAGTTACCGGCAAGACCGTGATGTCTTTGGTGCTTTTTATGAAAAATCCCAATTGGGGACTTATCATTTAGCCTTTCGGCATGAAACCTCCGGCCAAAAGTATTTTACGTGGGGGCAGAGAGAAGACTGTAAAATCTGGGAGAAATTCCTTACGGATGCTGATGGGCAATATATCGAAATCCAGTCCGGACTTTATCAATCCCAAGCCATCACCGATTGGTTGGGTGCTGGTGAGTCGGTTAGCTTCCAAGGTTCGTGGTTCGGGACTGAGAAACTTGGACCGGTAACATGGGCAGATAAAAATGTTGCGATTGCGGTTGGCGAACAAGGCGGGACGCCGACTCTCGACATATTTTCCATCGGCTTGTCCGGGAGATTTCGTGTTTCTGTTATTTCTGGAGCGACCGGTAAGTCGCGTGAGGAATTTATTCAAATAACTCCAACGGCAGTCCGGAGCTTAAAGTTGCCAGCGTTAAAGCCAACCCAAGGTTTTGAATTGCAAATCAAGACCGGTGATGGACGATTACTTTTCAGCGAACGGCATTCCGGTGGTAGAGAAAAGGCGGTTGAGATTTCTCCATCTGATTGGGGGATGGAGAGCGAAAAGAAATGCTCGTGGAAATCGGTTGAGCTTCTCGAAAAAAATCACTTTTGGGGTGACGCACTCAATCAACTTCAGAAAAAAGAAAAAGAAATTCCAGCGGAGAGATTTCATCAAATTGCGGCATCAATTTTCTTAAAAACCAATCAGCTTGGTGCCACCGGTGCTGCAATTTTCAAGGGATTGGCAGTCGAGCCGAGTAATGCCGAATTGCACACTCTCGCAATGGCGTTTTACTTGCGCTGTTACTACCTCCGGAGGGAAAAGCAGGATTTGTGGCATTTGCAAGACCACTGCTTCGCTTTGCGAGCTAACGGAAAACTTTCGGATCCGGCCATTATTAACCTTGCCACTGCCGAACTTCTCAAGGGAAATGAGTTGTATGCCGGAGAAATTCTGGCGAGCGTTCCCGGTGGGTTGGCTGATAACACAGAGGCGTTGACGTTGTTGGCTGGTATTCGTCGCCGCTCTGGCGAAGGAGAAAAGTTTCGTCAATACGTAAATGATATTTCTGAATTATGGTTACACCGCGCCGGTGAAGAATATCTTTCGACCGGTGATACCAAGTTTCTGCGGCGAACAATTCCGGAGTTTAAGCAAGCTACAGATGTGATTACATTTGTTGAGCTCATCATCGAATGGCTGTTGCTTTATTGGCGGTCAGAATGGTTTGCCGACTTATTGAAATTAGCGAATGCGATGGCGCGACTTTTCCCAAACACAAAGGCGCATCCGATATTTAATCTGCTTTTGGCGGATGCTTACACGCAAGTGGGAAACTCTAGCAAGGCGCGGCAACTCGTTCGGCGGGCGACGGCGTGTTCGCTTGAGTTTGTTTTTCCCCATCGCTGGGAGGAGGAGGAATTATTACGGCGCGGACAGAAGTTGCTCCGGTCTGAAGATTTAACTTTCGAATATCTACAGGGATTGCTTCTTATTGAAAACGTAAGAATTGAGGGGGGAATCCAAAAGCTTAAAAAAGTTTGCACCGGCAAGGTCGATGATTCTTTGAAGAAAGTTGCACTCACACTTGTGGCGAATTGGGAGGGAATGGCCGGAAGTAAAAAACAAGAAATCAAATTTTTACGAAAAGCCTTCGAGATTGGCGAGTTTGATTGCCGGCTGTTCATTCAATTGGACTCGAAGCTCCGGAGATCGCACGCGATTGCGGCGCGAAAGAAATTTCACTATACAATTCCGGTTTCGCTTAAGGATCGAGGTGATATTACACTTCGCCGTGCGCTATGGTTATTTGATAACAATAAAGTTGACCAATGTTTAGCGATGTTGGAGTCGCATCAGTTTAACCAATTTGAGGGAGAAGCACTGGCGCGCCGGCTGTATGTCGATAGCTTGTTAATTTTGGGCTTGCGACATTTTAGTGAAAATGATTTTGACGTTTCCAGCTCTTATTTTAATGCCGTTCGAGAATATCCTGAAAATCTTGGTGCTGCGAGTTACCTCGGAGAACATAGTCGGCTCGCCCGGTTTATGTTGGGTCTGATTGCTGAAAAGCGTGGTGATAAAAAAACAGCTAAGAAGTTGTGGGTTGGGGTGCTCCAGCAAAGTGATTATGAAGCCTACGTTGTGGAGGGCGCTGCGAAAATCGGCGTCATGCGTCCGGAGGAATTTACAGCGCGAGCGCTTGCCGCTGCCAAGCTTCATCGCGGAGAGTGTGACCGGAGTGTTTCCGCGGAACTTATTTCACAGGCGAATCGTAATGGCGCAACCGATGTTATTGAATCGGCGGAGTGTTGTAAGCTAATGCTCGCTGGCGCGCATCAGAAAGCGATTGCAAAAATACAAAAAGCAGTGATTGTTATGCCCTGTTCAGGTCTGATTCGCATCATCGAACTCTTGGTAAAACTCGCTGGTAGTGGGAAAATTTGAAGAATTGATATGAAGATTACTAAACTGAAAACTGCGGTCGTGGAGGCTAATTTTCAATGGACTTACGTTCGTATTTATAGCGATGCGGATGGCGGGCTTTACGGTACCGGAGAGTGTTTCTTTGCGCCTGGTTTGCCGGCGATTATTTCGGAATTTGCAGGAATCTTAGTCGGCGAAGATCCGTATGACATTGAGCGTTTGGTTGAAAAAATGCGCTGGGCTTCCTCCGGAGCTGGCTCACTAGCGGGGATTATTCTGAACGCAATCTCCGGCATTGAAGCTGCACTCTGGGATTTGAAGGGTAAGGCAATCGGTGTACCGGTAAGTCAATTACTTGGAGGGAAGTTCCGGAGCGATGTGCGGTTGTATCTCGATTGTCATGCCGAAGGAGCGCTCGAGGCGTTGTCGCCGTTGTTGCAACCTCATACGCCAGCTTGGGAACGAAAAGGCGTGGATCGACCGGCGCTTACACGCGAACAAATTATTACGGCATCAGCAGAACGTGCTAGTCAGCTGGCGCGTGAAGGTTGGTCGGCGTTGAAGTTTGATTTGGATTTACCGGGAAGCACATTTGATGCGGCCGCTGGTTATTCGCTGACCGGTCAAGATATCGAATGGATGATTAGCTTGGTAACGACGATTCGGGCTGCGGTTGGCTTGACGGTTGATTTGGCGTTCGATGCGCATTGGCGTTACCGGCCATCTGAAATTCTTCAAGTCATGAAGCAGATTGAAGCGGCGCGCTTGCTTTGGCTCGAAGACCCGCTGCCACCGCATGATCTTGATGGACTGGCGTATTTGCGCCAGCATACTGCGACGCCAATCGGTACCGGAGAAAACCTACAGCTTCGCAGCGGCTTTTGGGAGTTGCTAGCGCGTGATCTCGTAGATGTAGTTGCGCCAGATTTTCAGAAAGTCGGCGGTTTGGCAGAGGCGAAGAAAATTGCTGACCTCGCTGCGCTCCGGAATAAACCAATCGCGCCGCATATGATTGGGAGTCCGGTGGCGTTGTTGGCATCGTGTCAGGTGGCGGCGACAATTCCTAATTTTCTAGCCTGTGAATTTCACGCCTACGATGTGCCGTTTTGTTTTGAGTTAGTGGATAACGCTCACGACTGGTTCCGTCCAGGTTGCGTGATGATTCCCAATCGTCCCGGTATCGGGACGGAGTTGAATGAATCCGTCGCACGCCGGTATGCGTTGCCGGGGAGTAAATGGTTTGACACAAAATGATTAAGATTCCAGAAACTGACGCTGAGATTTTTGCGCTGATGCGCAAAGAACTTTTCACTGCGGTTGTCGGCGATGTTCTTGATGCCGCCGGATTTACTCGGCAATTTCTTCCACCGGAGATTCGCGCCTTACGCGGTGACATGATTGTAGTTGGCCGGGCGATGACGGTTCTCGAAGCCGATTGTTTTGATGAGGAAATTGTCGTTGAGGGTGCGAAGCGACCGTTTGGACATATGTTTCGTGCACTGGATGATTTAAAGCCGGGAGAAGTTTACCTCTGTACCGGATCGTCGTTTGACTATGCTTTGTGGGGTGAACTGATGAGCACTCGCGCGATGCATTGCGGGGCGGCCGGTGCGATTGTTGATGGTTTTTCACGCGACACGCGCGGGATTCTTAATTTAGGATTTCCGGTGTTCTCGCGTGGGACTTACGCCCAAGATCAACGCGTTCGCGGCCGGGTAATTGATTTCCGTTGTCCGTTAAGTTATCCCAATGGTGTTAGAGTTCGGTGCGGAGATATTTTGTTTGGAGATATGGATGGAGTCGTTGTAATTCCGCAAACGCATCTCCGCGAGACCGTCGCGGCGGCTTTGGAAAAAGTTCATGGAGAGAATAAAGTCGCGACTGCGATTCGGAATGGAATGAGCGCCCAAGCGGCGTGGGACGCTTTTGGAATAATGTAATTTAAGATTAAGGAAGAATCATGGCACCCGATATTGAATGGTTACGACGATCACGAACATTGCTTTATGACGCATATTGGCCGCCTTTTTATCCACGACTCGACTACGATCCGGAAAAAGGCATCGCAATTGCCAAAAAGTTAAACGCGAACGCGATTCGGTTTGGGACGATTGGGAAGTGGGCGCTTTTCCCAAGTAAAATCATGCCGCAGCATCCGAATCTTGGTGGGCGCGATCTTTTGGGTGAGACTGTCACGCGCGCTTCAAAAAACGGAATTAAAATTATCGGCTACATACCGGTGGCGCATGGATTGCCTGGTATGATGATTCGTTCTGAACGACCGCAATGGGCGTTTCTCGTCGACGATGGAACGACTCCGGCGGATCAAATGCACTTTGGTGGTCCGGGAATTGTCCCGCTTTGTACTTTCGGTGCGTACCGGCAAGATATTCTTGAAATTGTTCGGGAAGTGGTGAATGGCTATGACGTTTCGGCTATCTACCTGGACGGCCCATATCAAGGGATGATGTTTCAAGGTATTTGTCAGTGTGCCGCGTGTAAGGAGAAATTTTCGACTGCGACTGGGAAAACGCTACCCTCCAATGCCGAGGCAGCCAAAGCCGCTGAAAGCGCTGAAATTCGTGAACGGATTGCCGTATATCATTCGTGGGTTGGCGCTGGGTTAGCGGAACTGATGGCGGAAATTCGTGCGATTGCGCTGACGAAAAATCTGCCGCTCCTCTTCAATGTTGGTGCTGCAGAATCACTCAAAGACGGTCGTTGGCAGAGAGCGTTAATTGAAAATTCTGACGGCTTTCTCATTGAAAGTCGGATGGGGGGAGTCAAAGGCATCGGACGCGGCGTTTCGCTTGGGAAAATTGTTTGGAGTTACACGCATAATCATAGCTGCTGGCCGCGCCGGACGAGTACAGCGATTGAATCGACGAATGCGCTTTCGGCGAGTCTCTCGGTTGCACGCGGTGCGACACCGATTGTCTCCTACGGTGGACGATTTCTACTCGATGACCGCCGGGCTAAACCGTTGATTGATGTATTTGCGACAATGACTACTGCGGAGCCGCTGCTCACCGGTTCAGTTCAAGATAAACACTGCGCGTTGATTTCAGACCTCGATCTTCAACCGACCGATTTCTGGGCGCCGGTCCATAAGAGTCACGACCGGAATCTCTATGCCGCCTACGAAATGCTCAAATCCAATCAGGTGCAGACACAGGTGCTTTCGCGGGAAGCACTCTCATCGCCTAAGTTACTTGCGGACTATGCGATTCTCTGTCTGCCATCAGTGAATTACATTTCGGATGCGGAAGCTGAGAACATTCGGGCATTTGTCCGCAATGGCGGAGGTCTGGTCGCCACCGGAATAACCTCATTGTTGGATGAAAAAGGGAAAAAGAAAACCGATTACACACTTTCCGATGTTTTTGGCGCATCGGTAGTCGCGCCGCCACCGGCTTTGAAAGCCGTAATTGACAATCACTGGTGGTCGCAAGCTCCGGGGCCGTATGATATTTATTTGCAGCCGCGCGATGTTCTCCGGAAAGGAAATGCAGGCATAGAGGCTGAAACACCGTTGATGGTCGGCGAATTTGAAATTATTAAAGCGCTACCGGGTGCTGAAGTTGCGGCAGATCTTGTTTTCGGTACTGATTACAGTGCATTTGCGCCCGCTTGTGTGATTAACTCTTTCGGAAAAGGAAAATCGGTATTTATTCCGGCGGCGATTGAGGAAACTTTTGAGTCTCACGGCTCCGGCGTTACAACTAGCGATCCGGATCTTGCGCGACTTCTCTCAGTCGCTTGTCGACTCGTTTCCAAACGACCAGATCCATTCAAAATCATCACCGGTAATATCGAGCGAATCTTCGCCAATGCGAGCGTTAAACCGGGCGTTCGGCTGCTCCACCTTGTTGACCAACAACCGCGTGGTGAAACACTCCCGGCGACGGTCGCCATTTACTGTCCTGAAGGTCGCCCCACAAACGTTTATGCTGCATCCACTGGTAAGACGCTCGCTTTCCGTTACGAAGGTGATTATGTCATCGTCGATTTAACTTTTGCGCGGTATGAATGCGTCATTATCAAAAATGGAGGAAAATAATATGGGTAATTTGAAAAACAAGAAGGCACTCATCACCGGTGCCGGTCAAGGAATTGGCCAAGCTATTGCGTTGTCGCTCGCAGGAGCTGGTTGTGATGTGGCGATTCATTATCGCAGTAATCGCGAATTGGCACAGGCAAATGCCGATGCCGCTAAAGCCAAGGGCGTTCGGGCGAATATTTTTCAGGCCGATTTAACTAATGAAAAATCCGCAGTCGCAATGGTGGCGGATGTCGCCAAGTTTCTGGGCGGAATTGACATTCTCGTGAACAACGCCGGCGACTTGCTCAAGCGTAAACGCTTGAATGAAATTGATCTCGAATTCTGGAGTAAGATTTATGATGTGAATATGACATCGATGATGCTTGTCACCCGCGAAGCGCTTCCATACCTTGAGAAAAACACCGGTGGTGCGAGCGTCGTCAATATGTCATCGCTCGCCGGTCGCAAAGGTGGTCATCCCGGTTCGCTCGCTTACTCCACCTGTAAAGGCGCGGTGATTACATGGACGCGGGCGCTCTCGAATGAATTGGCACCCAAAGGAATTCGCGTTAATTCTATCGCCCCCGGTCTCATTTTGGGAACTAGTTTTCATAACACACACACGACCAAAGAATCGGCAGATGCGACGATTGCTACGCTTCCGTTGGGTCGCGCCGGCACGACGGACGACATCGCTCGCGTTGTCACATTTCTCGCTTCCGAATATGACGGTTTTATTAGCGGCGCGACGATAGATATTAACGGCGGTATCTACTGCGCGTAGTTTGAAAAGGAACGCTCTCCGGTGAAATCCAAAGCCATCAAAATAGTCACAGTGGAATCTTGGTGTCCACATCCGAAGGCGGCACCAAAAACTAAACGCACCGGCCAAAAACTTTTTATTGCTGCGAATGGAACGCGATTTTCCTGTGGTGGTTGGCAAATCAAAATCACCGGCTTAGTGCCTACTAAAACCTATCGCATCAAGCTGCCTTATCGTGTCTCGGGACTTTTAAGTTCTTCTAAAAAATTAAGCTGCCTAGCGATTTGGGGTAACATTCCTCCCGATAAGGTTGAAATCGACGATGAAGCTGACAACGATTTTTTGCTCATACAGCCAGCATCACCCACGGCCGGTCTCTTTTACCGAGATGTTACTGTCCCAGCCGGTGTTAAAATTCTCACAGTGCGAGTGACACTCCGTTGGACGGCCTCTGGTAGCGCTGCGCTTGGGCTACCGGTGATTTCAAAAGTAAAAGCCATTTCGCAATCGCGTGTAAAAATCGCGGTGGCGACCGGTTCGATTCAACGAAGAAAGCTTGCAAAAATTTCGACGGTGGCCGGTAATCTCTCTTATTACACGCAGTTATGCAAAGAGGCTGTGCGACTGAAACCGGATTTCATTGTGTTGCCGGAAATCGCTCTGCAGTGGCGTGTACTAGGACATCCGGTCGATACAGCGATTCGTGTTAATGGACCAGAAGTCAGTGTGTTCCGGAGAATCGCGAAGGCGAACCAGTTGCACATTTTGTTGCCGATTTTTGAGCGGGAAGGGGATGCGGTTTTTAATACGGCGCTCCTCATCGGCCCAAAGAAAATTGAAGGACGCTATCGGAAGGTGCATCTAGCAGAGTATGGTGAAACCAATTCCGGTATTATGCCCGGTAACTCGTTTCCAGTTTTCAAAACACCCGCCGGTAGGGTGGGTTGTTTGATTTGCATGGATAGCTCTTGCCAAGAAGCTTCACGAATGCTCGGCCTGAATGGCGCGGAGATTATGTTTTTGCCAATCATGGGCGATATTCGAGCGGATCGTTTCACGCGTGGCGAACCGGTCTTCCACGAAGAACGCTGGAAGGTAATCATGCGTTCGCGTACGCTTGATAATCATTTCTTGATCGCGGTGGCTCGCAATGAATCCATTGGCAGTTGCATCATTGACAGAAAAGGCGAAATCCGATCTTGGAATGACGGGACAAAAGATGTTATCTGTGCCGAAATCGAACTAAATCCAAATGGTCGGACTTGGAATGGAGTGAGTCAACGCGATGTTAACTGGCTCCAACGACGCCCGGAGCTTTATACGGGATCTACGGTTGCGATTCCTCCGGTGGTGAATAACCTTTAAGGAAAATGACATGAACAGCAGGGAAAGAGTTCTCGCGGCGATTAACTTTCAAGAACCAGATCGACTACCTGTCGACTTAGGTGGAAGCACCGGTGCGAGCAGTATTCATGTTCTCGCCTATCACAATCTCAAAGAAGCGTTGGGACTAAATCCGTTGGTTAAGTGTAATGACGTGATGCAAATGCTAGCGTTTGTGGAAGAGGAAGTGCGGCAGCGCCTTAGTCTTGATGTCGTCCAGATAAACTCGCTGACGTTAAACAAGGCTTGGGAGCCGGTTCCGATTTTTGATAAAATGGGAAACAATCTGCTCCTGCCGGCGGGTTTAGGAATTACGCGAGAGCCAAGTTTAACTTGGAAGTTAAAGAAACGTAATGGCGCAACTTTTTCCATGCCCAAAGGCTCCTACTATTTTGACGCGGACGATGGGAAGGGTTGGTTCTCATATCCCTACGAACTCACGGATAAATACTTGTCCGATCTTCAGGCGCATACCAAAGAGCTTCATGAGACGACGGATTACGCGATCACTCTGAACTTTGGTGGTAACTTTGGTTCGACAGACCCGGACTATCTCATGGATTTGATCGCTGAGCCGGAAAAAGTGGACGAAGATATGTCCAAAATTTGCGACACACTAATCAAGAATTACTCTCTGCTGCATGACGCTGTTGGCGACTATACATTCTGCATTGTCTTTGCGGATGATTTCGGCTCGCAAGCTGCGCCGATGGTTGGCCCTGATATCTTCCGGGAGAGAATTGTTCCGCAGTACAAGCGCTTTACGAGCTGGCTGCGTTCCAAGACTAAATGGAAACTCTTTCTCCACTCCTGCGGTGCTGTTGAACCGCTGATTGAAGATTTCATCGATATGGGCGTCGACATTCTGAATCCGATTCAAACCTCTGCGCATGGAATGGATCCCGCTTTGCTCAAGAGTAAATATGGTAAACGGATTGTTTTCTGGGGTGGCGGTTGCGATACCCAGCGTGTGCTTGGATTTAAGACTCCCGCAGAGGTTGCGGAGCATGTCCGTGAACGAATTAGCATTCTTGCCCCCGGTGGTGGCTTTGTCTTTAATCAAGTCCATGCCATCCAGCCGACGGTGGATCCGGCTTCGATTCTTGCCATGTACGAGGCCGTCTATAAATATGGAAAATACTGAGTGCCAGAATGTGTTCTGCCAATGATTCGTCGGTTGGTTACCAGTCTTCTTCTTGTGGCGTGGTTGACAGCTGTGCATGGTGCTAATTCAGTCGCTCCGCAAACCTTGGTTTACATTGGCACTTATACCGGTGCGAAAAGTAAAGGAATCTATCTGTCGCGTCTGGATTCGGCTACCGGTGCGCTGAGTGTTCCTGAACTCGTAGTCGAGACAGCGAATCCAACATTCCTCGCAGTACATCCGAATCGCCGGTTCCTATATGCAGTGAACGAGATGGCAAATCCATCGAGTCAATCAAGTCCAACAGTTACGGCTTTTGGCATTGAGAACGCCACCGGTAAATTGACGATGCTCAATGAGCAATCCACCGGTGGCGATGGGCCATGTCACATTGTGATGGAGCCGTCTGGTAAAAATGTGCTGGTTGCGAACTATGGTGGCGGCAGTCTAGCAGTGCTGCCGATTAATGCCGATGGGCGATTAGGTGCAAGGACTGCCTTTATTCAGCATCACAGTTCCGACTTAAATCCGCACCGGCGGACAATTGCACATGCTCACGGCATTACGCTAGATTCCGCAAATCATTTTATATTTTGCGCTGATCTCGGCTTGGATCAAATCTTCAGCTATCAGTTTGATTCGGCTCACGGTGCGCTCACGCCGAATGTTCCGCCCTTAGTTTCTCTACCACTTGGCTCTGGCCCCCGACATTTCGTTTTTCATCCCGCTGGTCAATATGGCTATGTCATCAATGAACTAGCCTCGACCGTTACCGCATTTACCTATGATTCAAAACGTGGGAGCCTTGAAGAGTTGCAGAGCATTTCGACCGTACCGGAGGATTTTCACGGAAAGACTTATGCGGCGGAAATTGCCATCCATCCGAATGGTCAATTTTTATATGCTTCCAATCGAGGCCACGACAGCATCGCGGTTTTTACAATCGATAATCAGACCGGCAAACTCACTTTGATTGAGCATCAGTCAGCTCAAGGAAAGAGGCCGCGGAACTTCGGGATTGATTCCACCGGTAAGTTCCTATTGGTGGCCAATCAAGATTCTGACAACATTGTGGTTTTTCAAATCGATTCCAAGACCGGCCGTCTCCAATCGACCGGGAATGATGTCGCCGTCAATTCACCTGTTTGTGTGATATTCGTTCCGCCACCGTTGCCGTAGAAGATGTTTTTATTGCTTACCTTCCCGCTGTGCTGCTTGGACGATTTTCTAAATGGCGCAATCGAGGTCGTGAGGAATTGGCTCCGGTTGATGTTTCTGGATGACAGCTTCTTTATATTTACGACAACAGGCTGCCGTGTCCAGCGCGCCGTCGTCCAGCCAAGCCTGAAAATATTGCCTGCTCCGGTCCGGCAAATATCATCTGTGTTGTTCGCATATCGAAAGCGTGGCAAATTCTGCGCCAACTTTGAATTCGCTCTTAACGCAGCCATTCGTCCCGGTGCGCCGCGACAAAGGCATCGTCGTTGAGATGTGGATAAGCGGCGTAGACGCGGTCAATTTCTTCGCGTTGGCCGGTGCCGAAGGTTTCCTGTGAATCCAGTGTCCAAACGCCGGTCAATAATCCTTGGCGACGTAGTACCTCATGAATACCGACAATGCAGCCGGTAAAATTATTCGCGGCATCGAAAAAGGCGGAATTCGAATCGGTTACCTCGACACCTCGCTGCAGCAATTCTGCCGTCCGGTTGGGTTTCCCGGCTGCCGCTTGGCACGCCGCGAGTAACTCTACCGCTCGCTGCGTCCACACCGACCAGTGGCCAAGGAGTCCACCTACGAAACGTCGTTCGATTGGGCGACCATTCCGGAGGAAGCGAAAGGGGGTAATCAAGTCTGCCACGATGTTGTCATCGTTACCGGTGAAGAGTGCGATATCATCCCGGCCGCTTTCCACTACGGCGCGGACGACATCCAATGTTTGGTAGCGGTTAAAGGCGGCAATTTTGATTGCCACGACATTTTCAATCTCGGCAAATTTTCGCCAGAAGGCGTAGGGCAAGAGTCGGCCACCGGTCGCCGGCTGGAGATAAAATCCAATCACCGGTAGAACATTCGCTACCGCACGGCAATGGGCAACCAATTCATCAACCGGTGCCTGCGGCAACGCTGCTAAGCTCAGTAATCCGGCGTGGTAGCCAAGTGTTCGCGCTACCTCTGCCTCGCGAATCGCTTGCGGCGTTAAACCGCACAGACCGGCGATGCGAACCACCGGCCGGTTCGCGCGCTGCATTTCTTCTGCGGCCAATGCCAGTACTGGTTGGTATAGGTCAACTTTTGGATCTCGGATTGCGAATTGCGTCGTATGAACCCCCACTGCTAGCCCACCGGCACCGGCGGCAAGGTAATAGCGGCTGAGTGCTCGCTGGCGATGTTCATCAAGCTGGCGTGCGGCATTGAGCGCGAGTGGATGGGCGGGAATTACCAAGCCCCGTTGTAAGGCGGCACGAAAATCAAAACTTTCCATCGCGCACCTCAAAGTGAGTTGGTTTGTTTAATGTGCTGCCACCGTGCTTTACCCATTCAGCCACCCAGGTAATTAGTTGACCAATATTTACCGTCGGTGAACCGAAGAGTTGGTAGGCTTTCGTCGAATTGCTAATCCACGCTGTGGACGCTTCTTGTCCAACCAGCACCGGTGCTTTTCCTAGCTGTCGCCCCAAACGAGTCGCAAGATCACGAAGCGATAGGATTTCACGCCCGGTCACATTGATGATAAAGGGCGGACTGGCGGCATGAGCAAGACATTGAATTGCTTGAGCATTCGCATCTCGCTGCCAAATGATATTGGCGTGCCCCATGGTGACATCAATCGGCTCACCGCTCATAATCTTTTTCGCCAAATCAATTAACACGCCGTACCGGAGATCGATTGCATAGTTGAGACGGACTAACGCCACGCGCGTCCCGTTGCGCTTCGCAAAATGAGTAAAGATTCGCTCCCGGCCTACGCAGGAATTCGCATAGTCTCCCGGTGGACCGAGCAAATCTTCTTCGCGTGCGCCGTTACCGGTAATCGGTGCCAGCGGATAAACACACCCAGTCGAAAAAGCAACAATGCGGGAATTTGCATAACGCTCGGCTGTATGAGCCGGTACTAATGTGTTCATTGCCCAGGTTAAATCGGGGCCTTGCGATGTGCCAAATTTTTGTCCGGCCATGAAGATTACATTGGGCGCGTCCGGTAGGTTGGCAACGGCCGCACGATCAAGTAGGTTGGCAGTTACCGGTTCAATGCCGAACTTACGAAGGCTCTCGGCGGTGCTGGGTATTGAGAAGCGTGCAACGCCGTAAACCGGGTCAGACCGACCAAGGCTGTCCAGTGCCCGCCGCACCATTCGCGCGAGCGTCGGTCCCATTTTTCCGCCTACGCCGAGCACTGCAACCGCTCCCGGTAACGCACGCAACGTCTCCATGACACCGGGAGTCGGCTCGCTCAGAATTTGCTCTAATTGATCTTCGGTTTTAATCGTCAGCATATTTATTTTTAAATTCTGTGGAGCACAAAACTAAATCAACTAAACAAAAATATCGGCCATTATCAAGTAAAGATGGAGCTTTTTACAACCCACGTCACTGTAAGTTTGACCGGCATGAAGCGCTTGCCATTTTTGTTGCAAAAAGGCGATTGCTGACCGGTCGAAAAAATTGCTACGTTGATGCCGATGAATATTTCATTAACCTTGGAGCTAGTCGCGGTCGGCGTTTGCGCTGTGACCGGTGTACTGGTGGCGGAAGGGAAACAGGTTGATCTTTTCGGCGTGCTTGTGTTGGCTGTTGTCACGGCGTTCGGCGGTGGCACTGTCCGGGATTTGTTACTCGGCGATGTGCCGGTCGCGTGGATGCGGAATCCGTATTATCTGCTGACGGCAATGTTGGCTGGACTGGGAACATTTATCGTAGCGCGCTACCGGTCGTTGCCGCGGACGGTGTTGCTGGTGGCCGATGCGTTTGGTTTGGCCTTGTTCACATTGATTGGAACCAAGAAGGGACTCGCATTCGGCGTTACGGTGCCGGTGGGCGTAATGCTTGGAGTGATTACCGGCGTGGCCGGTGGCATTCTGCGTGATGTTTTAACTGGCACGATTCCGCTGGTCTTTCGTCCGACGATTTACTTGTACGCGACAGCGGCTCTGTGCGGCGCGACGGTATATGTGTTGGTATTGCATTGGATGCCATCCGAGGTGGTCGCCGCCGGTAGTAGTCTCGCTACGACACTGGCGCTACGGCTTGCGGCTATCCGTTGGAAGCTGGAATTGCCGCTGTTTCATGTTCGCCGTTGAGATGCTGCCGGTTAAAATCCCGGTATTTCGGACTAAAGTAAGCGAGGTAGTGGAGACCTTGTAAGAATAAAGGTTTGTGCGATGTTGGCGAGTATTTTCATGCTCTTAATTATAAACTAAGGAACAATTTTCAATGAAAATAACGCCGGCACAGTTGGACTTTTATGAACGGAATGGTTTCCTAGTCGTTGAAGACCTGATCTCAACGAAAAACCTAGAGATTTTAAGCCGAAGAATTGACGAGATCCAGCAAGGGGTACTCCAAGCACAGGAGTCTGCGAAAGGTGGACAACCTGTAGGTTTTTTAATTGAAAAACAGAGTGACGGCTTAGCCGTGACAGCGAAACCCGCGGTGCGAAAACTTACCAATCTCGCATTCGTGGATGATTTTTTTAAGTCGATTGCCGCCAGTCCAAATATTCTAGACATTGTCTCACAACTCACCGGTGGTGGAACCGAGCTTATGCTTTACAGTGATCAGGCATTTCTAAAACCCGCTTTTTGTGGTTCAGCCAAACCTCTCCACCAAGATAATTCCTATTTTAAAGTCACGCCGAATTCCGCAGGAGTTACCTGTTGGCTAGCGATTGATAATGCAACCGTAGAAAATGGCTGTTTGAATTACATCCCCGGCACACACAAGCTTGGGCTAGTGAAGCATAAGGCTACTGATGACCCGGCACATCTAGTTCCAGATGTTGACTTCAAACTTGGAGTGGAAATACCACTGCCTATTCCGGCTGGTTCTTGTCTTTTTCATCACCTACTGGTCATGCATAGCTCTAAGGTTAACAGTAGCCCAAAGTCACGGCGGGCCTGGGCGCTGCATTATGCGAATCGCACTGCAGAAAAATCCGTTAAATCATGGGAGAATATGCTCAAGCTACGGTAGTCTTCCGAGTAGAAAATAACGGCATGTGGTGGTTTTGATTCAGCTAAAACGCGTAAATATGCAAAAGCGAAAACTTGGAAAAAGTAATCTAGAAGTCTCGGCGATTGGGCTCGGCTGCATGGGAATGAGTTTTTCCTACGGTCCACCTAAAGACAAACAAGAGATGACTGCCCTTCTTCATGCTGCTGTGGAGCGTGGTGTAACGTTCTTTGATACTGCTCAAGTCTATGGCCCCTTTATAAACGAGGAACTTATCGGCGAAGCTCTGGTTCCGTTCCGCAAGCAGGTGGTAATTGCAACGAAGTTCGGATTCGACTTCAGTGGTAGTGATACTCGCCCTGGTGCGGCAGCCCTGAACAGTCGACCAGAGCATATTAAGCAGACAATCGAAGCTTCGCTCAAGCGACTCAAAATTGAAACAATCGACCTGCTCTATCAACACCGGGTTGACCCGAATATCCCGATTGAAGATGTCGCCGGGGCGGTAAAGGAACTTATTCAGCAAGGCAAAGTGAAGCATTTTGGCCTGTCGGAAGCTGGCGTGCAGACGATTCGTCGTGCCCATGCAGTTCAGCCGGTTGCTGCGCTCCAAAGCGAATACTCGCTGTGGTGGAGACGCCCGGAAGTGGAAGTCTTACCAACACTCGAAGCACTCGGAATCGGTCTCGTTCCCTACAGCCCACTGGGTAAAGGTTTTCTCACGGGCAAGATTAATAAAAAAACGATTTTCGATAGTACCGACTTTCGCTATACGCTCCCAAGATTCACACCGGAAGCCTGCCAAGTGAATCAGGCTCTGATTACCCGCCTCAGTAATATCGCCCACCGGAAGCAGGCAACAATGGCTCAGATCGCGCTCGCTTGGACGAGAACATCGGAGCTACAGTCGTTGAGCTGACGTCTGATGATCTGTGTGAGATTGAAATCGCCACCTCCAAGATTAAGGTGCAAGGGGCGCGGTATCCGGAAAAACTCGAGCAAATGACCGGTCGCTAAACGAGCCGAAACGATTGCTGCTCAAGTATACATATGCTATTTTCTGGAGCGCAATTCCAACTGTTGAACATTTGAAACAGATCGGCGCTTAGTCTTTCGTTTATGAACCAAATTATCGAACTGCTTTCCCGGCTTGTTGCTTGTCCGAGCATCAACCCGAAGAATCTTGCGCCCACCGGTCTGCTCTATGGTGAAGCCGGTATGGTTGAGCTTCTCGCCAATCTTTTGCGCGATTGGGGTGGTCAAATTCAAATTAACGAAATTGCGCCGGGGCGTCCCAATCTACTTGCCTGTTTCCCCGGCAAAAATCCAAACCGGTCACTACTGCTCGACGCGCACACCGATGTCGTGGCGGTGGAGGGGATGATCATTCCGCCATTCACACCAATGATTCGCGACGGGAAACTCTACGGGCGCGGTGCATGTGATACCAAAGGGCCAATGGTTGCCATACTTCTCGGTCTGCGCCGCGTTCTCGACGAACAGGGCCAGCCACCGGTGACAATCTGGTTTGCGGGGACTTGCAATGAAGAGCTTGGAGCCACCGGTGCCGCAGCACTGATGGCATCCGGTTTCCGGGCTGACATGGCCATTATCGCTGAGCCGACCGAACTGAAAATTATTCACGCCCACAAAGGGGCACTGCGCGCAATCTTGGAAACAACCGGTATTGCTGCGCACAGCTCCACACCACAACTCGGTGTCAACGCAATCTACAAAATGCTGCCGGTTATCACTCGACTGGAAAAAATGATTTTCCCGGCCACACATCCAAAACTCGGCGCACCGACATTAAGCGTCGGCACCATTGCCGGTGGATCACAAGTCAATATTGTGCCGGCGAGTTGTCGAATTGACGTGGATCGTCGGCTGCTGCCCGGTGAGACGCGTGAAGAAATCGTTCACCAACTTACCGGTAACGAAGATGTAATGTGCACAGTCACGGAATTTTATCCGCCACTTGAAGAGTCACTCGATAGTCCGGTGGCTGGCTTAGTAGCGGCGGCGTGTCGCCGTGTATTAGGTCGTGCCGAATTTAGTGCCGCACCCTATGCGACCAATGCGGGGGCTTACAAAGCGGCCGGCATTCCAGCCGTTGTTTTTGGTCCCGGTAGCATTGCTCAAGCCCACACGAAAGATGAGTTTATCGAGCTTTCAGCAGTGGCGCAGGCGGTGAATCTTTTCGCGGAAATTATCCAGAATGCAACTTAAGGAAACGAAATTAGCCATAATGATACCATCCGTCCAAAAACTACGCATCGGTGTGACCGGTCTCGGTCGCATCGGTTGGGAACACGCCCAGCAACTGGCTAGCCACACTGATTTTACTCTGGCCGCAGTGGCGGATCCGGTGGCCGACCGGCGCGCCGAAGCGATTACGAAATTTGATTGTGTTGCCATGGCGACCCATGAGGAATTGCTGCGTACCACCGGATTGGATGCAGTGGTGATTGCCACGCCGACCCATCTTCACAAAGCAATGGCAATTGCAGCCTTCAAAGCTGACCAGCATGTCTTTCTCGAGAAACCCATGGCTGTGACTATTGCCGAAGCCCGTGCGATTGCGCAGGCAGCTCAACGTGCTCATCGAGTTTTGACTGTCTACCAACCCCACCGGTTAACGGCCTATCATCAGCAAGTTCGTCACATCATTGCCACCGGTAAGCTGGGGCAGATTTATCACGTCAAACGCGGCGCGTTTGGTTGGGTGCGGCGGAATGATTGGCAGACGTTGCAAAAGTTTGGCGGTGGCATGCTGAATAATTACGGCGCGCATTACCTCGATCAATTACTGGATCTGACTGGCCATGATCTCAATCGGATTTTTTGCCGGTTGGGAAGGGTGGCCTCACTGGGCGATACCGAAGATGTCGTGAAGGTTATTTATCAAACACGCTCTGGCATCCTCGGTGAAGTGGAAATCAATCAAGCTACGCCGCGTGGATTTTTTGAGTTGGAAGTTTACGGTACACATGGCGTGTTGTGGAAAGAAGCGAATACACTAAAGCTCCGGTATTTTCGGGCTGAAGAATTACCGGCGCGGATATTGGATTCAACTCTTGCGACTCCCGGTCGGGAATATCCACGTGACAACGCGAAGTTTTATGACGAGATCGTCGTTGTTGATGAACAGTACGCCGTGGATGTTTATGCGGATTTTGCTCAGGCAATTCGCATCGGTAGCGAGCCGTTTGTGAAGCCCGCCGAAACGCTCGCTGTGATGCAGTTGCTCGCCCGCTGCCGGAAGCAATCCGGTTCCATCATCGCCACGCCAATCTGAGCAATTCTGATTGACAACCGGTGATGCACCAAGCAGATATTATTTTTATGATAAAAGCAAAAGATTCCGCATCTGAGCGAGTGTCAATGACCGGATATGGTCGTTCGCTCGCCGTAATTTCGGGAGGTCTTCCTGATCGGATACCGGCCTACACGCCCACCATTGCGAGTGATGTGGCGAGCCGGATTTTAGGACGCAACGCCCACACCGGCGGCCCAGCTCTCTGGTGGGCAGAAGCAGCAGCGTGGTGCAACGGCCCAACCGCTTGGCAGGAATTCGGTTGTCAGATTACAGAAGACATTATTGATTTACACCGGGCGTTGGGACAAGACGTCATTCGTTTCCCCTGGCGCAACAATATCAAGCCGACCGCCAAAATCAACGACACCACTTTTCTATGTGGCGATCCGGCGGGCGACCATCAGATTTGGTATTGGGACGCACAGATGATGAATTTTATTCCGGACCGGCATCCCGTGGAGCCGCAGGTTGAAGATTGGCCGGCGGTAGCGAGAAAAGCTGAGAAAAACGTCGAGCAACGCATTGCCGAGGTTCGGGAAACCATCGGTGTACCGGAGGCTAGCCTACAAGCCAGACTCGGCGATACGATGTTAGTGCTCGGTGGTGGTGCAGTTGGCTTGAGCTTAGGCGTGGACGAAGCGCATTTGTTAGCCACTGCGTTGGAGCCGGAGGCGGTCTCCGACATCCTCGACTGCGATTTGGCAGTTAGCATTGCTGCGGTCAAAGCAATGGCCGGGCGCGGAATCAAGGCGGTTCTGGGGGGCGGAGACATGGCGGACAAGAATGGTCCGATGTACTCACCGGAAATGTTCCGGCATTTCATGCTGCCGCGCTGGAAGAAACTGGCGGACTGCTGCCGTGAGCTCGGTCTGCATTATGTGTGGCGAAGCGACGGTAATCTCTGGAAAGTCGCTGATATGCTTTTTCGCGAGGCAGCAATGCCGGGGTTTGGTGAGGTTGATTTTGATGCGGCAATGACGACAGCACGTTTGCGGGTGGAGTATCCGGATTTAGTTCTCTGGGCCAACCTGAGTGGCGATTTATTGTGTCGGGGTACCGCCGAGGATTCCTACCGGCATAGTATGCAACTGCTCGAAGCCAGTCGCGGTCGCCGTTATTTCCATGGTTGTAGCAATACAATTCTACCCGGTAGTCCGGTGGAAAATGTACACGCGATGATGCAGGCGCGGGACGATTTCAGCCGGCAACTCAGTAAATTATAACCTCTGGAACTGAATTAGATCTCTTCTTCTTTTCCGCTGACCAATGAGTGTTGTGCGGCTTCAAGCATGGCCATGATTTCAAGTGTGTCTTCCATTGCCACCGGCGCCGGAACACCCTGAAAGAAATTGGTAATTTTTTCCAATAGATCCGAATACATTCGATCGGTATCTACTACAAACGGCGCGGCTTGCTCGGTGCTTCGCAAGCATCCACCGTAAATCCAAACATTTTGGTTTAACTCTACAATCCCTCGGCGACCACCGGCGTAACTGATAATTACAATCAGCCCGGCGTCATCTTGCCGAACAAAAACTCGTTGGGCACCGCGTCCCATTGCGCGTTGCAGCATCTCAAAGGTGTGGACGCCATACCAGATGATGGAACTACCGGTGGGTGCTAGTCCCAATGGACCGTAAACTGTGGTGCATGATGGACTTGGTATTATTTGGCAAGCGGTTTCAAGTTGAGGAACAAAACGTAATGCGGATGCCGAAAAGGTTTTTAAGTTCCAGGCATTGATGAGTGCAGAAATCTTCCGACCATTCGCCAATGTGTCGGCGAGTGGTTTATCGAGGAATACATTCTTACCTAAGTCAACACACCGGGAGAAATATTCCAAGTGATACGCCGGGTCGTTAATCGCCAGTAGCAACGCATCGCAACCCGTGACCGCTTCGGTAAAATCAGTGGTAACTTTTACACCCCACGCTTCCAATTGTTGCTGGCGGGCATTCAAACCAGACTCACTTTGAAATGGAGTAGTAAAACGCAAGCAAGGAACCGCCTGCAAATGCTGAACTTTTTGCTCCGGTGGACACTCGGGAGCTTGCATCCGTTTCACAAACTCAATGGTGTGACTGCTATCTAAACCGATGATTGCGACGCGAATCGTTTTGTGCATTCGACTTTCCAATTAATGGTTTCTTCAAAAAACTGTATGGCCATTGCACGCGACTGGCCTTCCTCGTGGCCGGTATTAGGTTCTACGACTAATTTCCACACTGCACCGGCGGATTGGTTGGCGGTAAAGATATTCCGAATATTTGTAATCCGAAATTCGGCGTCATTGGCTCCGATGAAGAAAATTCCAGGTACTTGGCGCGCGGCTGCCGATGCGAGTTGGGTAAAGTAATAGCCGCCTTTATTCACAACAAATGCCAGCACGCGCTCCGGTTGCCAGCAGGTAAACTCGTAGTTGAACTGACCGCCTGCGGAATGTCCCCACAGCAAAAGTGGTGCCGTCGCGACTTCCAGATGTTGGGATTGTTCGGAAAATTGCCGTAAGGCTTCGAGTAATGCCGCGCCGCTACCGGCGCTCGCCCGGCAATATTCTTCGATGTTCATGTTCTCGTGCGGATGATCTTTAAAATAACAGCCGACGAGTGCGAATTGATGTCGGTGGGCAAAATCCTGCCAGAAAATTTCTGTGACCATTGTCCGTCCGTCGCCGTTGGAGCCCGGCATCAATACCAGTACGCCGCGACATCTATCCGTTTTAGCCGGTAACCAAAATCGGAAAGCTGCTACGGCGTAGTTCTGACTGGCCGGTAAGACGACATTCAACTCGGGGGTTTTCATTTCCAATGCGGCGCGGTTGACCAGAGAAAGCGTTCCAGCCGTTCGTCAAGTTGCCGGCGTTCTGCGGCGGCCTCCGGATAATCGGCGTGGCCGGCAGTGAGGATAAACATTTCTTTGGGTCCCGACAAAGCATTGAGCACCGCAAATTGTCCGGGCGGCGGCACCACGGCATCGGTGAGAGCCGGTGCCACAAAAACCGGAATGCGAATGCGGCGCGCAGCCGTGGCGGCGTCAAAATAAGGTAGAACTTTGCGAACCTCCGGATGTGTTTGCGCGTATTGCCGGACGATTTCGCCTCTGCCGATACCGGCGATACTTAATCGCAACGGATGATGGCCAAACGTCGGCACTTCCAGATAGGCGCGTTGATACAGCGGTTCCCACGGCAAAGCCATTGCACCCAATCCACCGCCGAAACTACAACCGTAATAAACAATATTTTCCGCCACTGCCGGTACCAACTGCGCCAGCGCTTGAGCGCCCGACCATAACGCAGTCACGCAATGCCGTAAAATATAGGTCTCACGCTGTGCGATGCCATGGAGCACATGCTGGTCTGCCGTGTCGGGAATTTCTGGTGCGGCGGAAAGGCTGAAACCGGGCGCGTTGACAAAAAGAGTCGCCATGGAACGCTGTGGGAATTCCGGTTCCGTCCGCGCGCCATATCCGTGACCAATGACAGCCCCGAGTTTGACCGGCTGCGAACGCGGTAGGACGAGCCATGCGCCGACGCGAACACCATCCAAGGTTTTAAAATAAATCTCAAACAACCGGTGTTCCGGACTTGGCGATAGCAATTCAGTTTGCGTCAACTCCAGAGGTTGGGCGGCGAATTCCCGACGGGTTGCCTGCCAAAAATTGTCGAAGTCTACTGGCTCGGATGGAGGTTCAATTTTTAGCAATTCATCAAGTTTAGGAGATGGCACGCTCATAACACTTGCAGATTTAGTCATGGCTCGGCGTGGTTGCAAGCTCAATCAAACTCCACACTTGAATTGGGAGCTAATGCCGTTAATCTGCTGGCAGACCAATTTACCAACGTGACCACTCCTGATAACTGGTTAAAGAATTTCGCCGTACCGGCGACCGACAATCGTCCAATGCCACTCTGGGTTTGGAATGGCGAGGTGAGCGAGGCGCGCATCACTGTCATGCTGGAGCAAATTGCTGCGCAACATTGCGGTGGCGTTTTTATCCATCCCCGGCCCGGACTCATCACTGAATATCTTTCCGAACGCTGGTTTGAATTGTGGGCCTTTGCGCTCCGAGAATGCGAACGACTTGGTTTGGAATGTCACATCTACGATGAGAATTCTTTTCCGTCCGGTTTTGCCGGCGGCCATGTGCCGGCTACCGACCCCAACACCGTTGCGGAGACGATGACCGGCGTTGCCGATGGTCAGTTTGTCCTCAAGAAAGCACCACCGGATCCATTTCATGCCGGCTTCGGTTACGTCGATCTCGCTCGTCCGGGAACGACGGAATTATTTCTTCAAACCACTCACGCGCAGTATGTCCGCCGCTTTCAAAGTGAATTCGGGAAGCGAATCAAATACGCATTTACCGATGAGCCAGAACTCTACAGCCGCGATGGTCTTGCGTGGTCAGCACATCTGGCGAAAGAGTTCCAACGCGAACACGGTTACGCACTTGCGGACCGGCTAACTGCATTTGCCGGTACCGACGAATCAGCGTGCGCCGTCCGATTTGATTATTTCTCGACGGCGCAAAGATTGTTCACTGAAAATTTTCTCCAACCGATGCACGATTGGTGCGCCGCCCACGAACTCGCATTCACCGGTCACTTCAACGAACACGTCTGGCCGGTGCCGTGCGATGTACCGGACATCATGGCGGCATTACGCTGGATGCATGTTCCCGGTAACGACCTACTCGGTTTTCAATTCACACCAACCAACCGCGTGGCTAACGGTGTGCGTCTGTTGAATCTCACTGAGCTTCGCAGCGTCGCTAACCAACTCGGTCGCGACCGAGTGCTTTGCGAAACCACCGGTGGTGGCGGCTACGGATTTGCGCTCGCCGATGCCAAAGCGCTTGAAGATTTTGCCCTCGCCAACGGCGTCAATTTTATTAATCCACACCTCAGTTACGAAACGCTCGCCGGCGCGCGCAAATACGATTGGCCACAAACATTCAGCGATCACAGCCCGTGGTGGGATGCCTACCGGTTGAATGCCGACCACACCGCGCGTGTTGTTCACGCTCTCCGGCAAGGCCGCGAACAGAACCGGATTCTCGTGCTGCAACCCACCACGACCGCGTGGATTCATTACCGTCCACCGTCGTTTAAGTCCGACAAAAAACTCGATCCGGTCATCGCCCAACTCCGCCAATCGCAAATCGAATTGGTGCTGGCATTGCACGGTGAACATTTTGATTTTGATCTCGGCGACGAACTAATCATGGCCGAACTTGGCGCGGCGGAAGCCGGTCAGCTGCGTGTTGGCGAGCGCAATTACGATGTCGTGGTGATACCGGTAGGAATGAAAAACCTGCTCGACAGCACAGCGGCATTGCTACAGCAATTCAAAGAAGCCGGTGGAAAAATTTTGGTTGCCGGCGAATTGCCGACATTTATGCGCGGTCGAAAGCTTGCCGACACAACGCCGTTCGCCAGTTGGGAACGCTGTGGTTCGACGGAAAAACTTTTGACGCGACTCCGGCAACTTGTTCCGCCGCGATTTACTGCGCCGGCCGACTGGTGCGTGATGCGGAAGGAATTGCCCGCCGGTGATATTTTGTATTTCATCGCGAATCCGTGGGACCAAGCGCAACGCGCCACCATTCAGCTCGAAGGTCGCAACGCCGTACTCCTCGACACCGCGACCGGCACGATGTCGGCGCTAGAAAATTTCGAGTTAGATTTACCGGCTCGCGGACACGCGTTGGTGTTGATGTCACCGGTGGCTGCTCCGGTGAAAGTTCAACCAAAATGGCGCGGCGCGGAAGTTGGGCCGGTTAGCGTCGAACGGGCGGACGTGAATGTTCTCGCCCTCGACTACTGCGACTTCGGCGTCGAAAAAAGTTTGCCGACGATTGCGGCGGATTTGAAAAATTGGCAGGCGAATGGTTTTCCGCGTAATATGTGGAGCGTCAGCACTCAGTACAAACAGACAATTCTGGATGCGCCAATCGCTACCGGTAGCGGTTTCACGGTGCGCTACCGGTTTCATACACTGCAAATGTCGCTGGAATTAGCAGTGGAACGGCCATGGCTGTACCGGATTACCCTGAACGGAAAACTAGTTTCGTTTGAAGGAGCAAGCCGGTGGTTTGATGAAGACATTCGGCGCGTCAATATCTCTGGCCTTGTCGTCGCTGGCGAAAACATCATCGAGCTGACGGCGCAGAAGTTCAACGTGCTCTGCGAGATTATGCCGGTTTATCTTTTGGGAAATTTTTCGGTCACGCCGGGGAGTATTGGATTTGTTCTCGAGCCGGCGCGGCCGCTCGCCTTGGGTGATTGGGTAGGGCAGGGACTACCATTTTATCCGTGGGGTGTGCGGTACCGGATGTCGATTGGTTTGACACAACCAGCCCGGCAAATCGCGGTGGAATTACCGGAATGGGCCGGCTCTGTTGCGCACATTTATTGGAATGGTACATCGCGTGGTGCTATCGCATTTCCGCCTTACCGGCTCGAATGGACAGAAGATGTGCCGGTGGGCGAACACGAATTGGTCGTTGAGGTTCGCGGCAATCTTAAAAATTTACTTGGCCCACATTTCAGCGATGGTTTACCGGGACCGTGGAGTTGGCAGGCCGCCCCGCAACCGCAACCGGCGGGTAGCCAGTATAAATTTTCGCCAACCGGTCTCCAGAAACCGCCGCGCTGTTGGTTTGCCTCTTAATCGCCGAGACCCAAAAAGGAATGACCGGGCGCAGCTTCGAGGAGAAAGTGCACGGTACCGGCTTCTTTGTTGGAGAGATGGGTTTTCAAGATACCGTGTTCGGTTTCCAGAGTGGTAACTTGGTTTGTAAGTGGATCGCCGTTAAAATTCAGTGGTGTCAAATGCCAGATTTTGGCACCGGTCTTCAAAGTGAAGTCGGCGGTGACCGGCTCCATCAGGATTGGTGAGTCCCCTTGTTTGTCGAGCCGGTATCGATCACCGCGTTTGCCGTATTGCTGACCGGTATTGCGGGTGCGCCCGACGAGAGCGATGTGAATGCTGTGCGACTTATTCACCGGTCGGTGGTCGAGACTGGTGAAATGTACGACGCCGTAGGCATCGTTCAAAGTCGCGGTCAAGCCACCATCCTGGAAGGTTTGATTAGAGAGGAAACCCATCACGCCTTGGGTTTTCGGCGTGTTGATGCGAATAAAACCTTGGTCGTAATTCCAGATTAATTCACCGGTACTGCTGGTGATGGTTTTAGCTTTTTCATCATGGCACTTCCGGTAGGTTTTTTCATCCCAGACAGCCGGATATTTCTTCGGATCAAACGATAATTCGACCCGGCCAATGAACGCCGCCTCCGGTGGGCAAGGAGTGCCACCGAATAGCATGGCGAACTGAGTATCAGATTCCCGGCTTTGCAGAGTGCGCTTGCGGAGTGGATTGTGCAGTGCGGTTTCATCGAGTGCGTTGCGATAAATAAGCGGTGCAGGTTTGACGTCGCCACGAACATAGAGGTAATGCGCCAACGGTTCGCAGGCCATTTGCGCTGGATTGTCAAACATTCCGAAAATCGAGTTCAGGAAACCAGCGGAGTCAACATCGTCCACTACGAAATGATGATTCGCCGATAAATTTTGAAGCGCACCGTAGGCCGCCATGAATGGGCCGGCTTCGACGGTGTAGTCGTTGGGCCATGGGAATTGCCATTCGGTGCAGGTGAATGGTTTGCCGGCGGGTTGCTGGTAAATGAACATGAAGAAATTATCCTTAGGAGATTTTTCAATCGGTAAATTTTCAAAGGTCACGGCGTTGGGCACCCAGCCGCCGAGCGGGTGGAGCCAATAGCTATGTTTACCGGCGAAGTCGAAATTCGCATTGGCGGCTGTCTGAATTTCTTGGAGATAATTCGGACCGCCCCACGATGAACCTTGCAACAATGTCCGGCTACCGGTGCTCCGGAGGACATCACGCACTTTACTGAACCAGTTCACTTCGAGTTCGTAGTAAAATTTAGTCTGATCGGCGGCGCGATTAACTTCAGCGGGACGGATGTTGGCGAGATTACCAATATTGCGGAGCGCGATGGTTTCCTTGCTCAAGCTTTCGGTGATGAGGTCGAGTGGGCTGGTCTCATTCGCTACACGCCAAGCAGTCTGTAGTCCGCTATCGTCGCCGTATTTCTTTTTCAGCCAAGCATTCCATAATTCTTGGAGCTTGAGCCGGTAGCTACTCGGAATGGCATCGGTCGGATAAAAGAACAAGCTACATTCATTGACGACTTTGAACATGTTGAAGGCGGGTTCTTCTGCGTAAGTCCGGCCAGTATAAGGATTTTTATGTGCCAGAAATTCCCGGAGAAAAGTGAGATACAATTCCTGGTGGCGTTCATCATAAAAATACTGGGTATTGTTTAACCCCGAGATTTTATCCGCCTGCTTCACACCGGCGGCTTCAGTCCACAGATGGCTGAAGAGCATGGACGCTTTGATACTGATACCAGCTTTCTGTAGTTCGTTAACGAAGTAGTCAAATTTATCGAGTCGTTTGAGGTCGAGTTTGTGCGGGTCGGTGCGGTCGCTTTGGAATGTGTCCATCAAGGAGTGGAACCGGACTTGATTGAAGCCAAACTTGGTGAGCCGGCGGATATAATGTTGTGCGAGCGATTTCGGCGGAAAGAGACTCGCGCCACCGAGGACAACGCCTTGGAAGCGGACGGCTTGGTCATCGTCAAAGAGCAACCGCTCGCCGTCGGCGTGCAGCCAGCCGGTGCGCGATTTGACAAAACCTTTTTCCCACGCGGCAACGGTGTCTTTATCGTAGTTGAACTTCAGTGGAAACCAATTCTCTACTCCGGCAGCAACTGGCTTCCAAGTCAGTTGGCCTTGCACCAGTTCCTCCTCCGGTTTATCGCCAAAACTCACGCCTAAAACCGCGAGCGATCCACCGGTAAACGTTGATTTGAAAGTTAGACTCGTTACCGCTTTGTTCGGTTGTGTCAGCTTTAGCGGAATCAGATAAACGCCAATGGTTGCGCCTTGGCCGTTTTGGCCATGCCACGCGACAGTTCCGCGCTCCAGTTCATGCGGCCCCCACCAACCACTGATTCGGTCACCCAAAGTCAATGGAATGGATTGTGTTTCGCCACCTTCGTACTGGATATCCACCGTCACCACCACGCCATCACCGCCCCACACATAGGTGGCGAGCAGATAAAGAAATTTTCCTTTTATCTTTGATACCGTGAGTTTCACTGTCTCCGGTAACGCGGGTAAATTTTTACCGCCGAGCATCAACGCCGCCGGGCCGTTCTCAATAATTGCAAACGGCACGCCTTTGAAAGTTTGCTGCCCGCGTGGAAATCCCGATAAGCAATTATCTTTGCCTTGACCGGTCCAGCCGGCGCGTTCTACTGAGTCGGTCAACTCCCGGTTGGCAACTGAATTCAGTGGTACTGTCACAAATTCGGCGCGAACCACGTTGGTGGTGAGTATCAATAGACAGAAGAGGCGTGTAAAAACTTTCATTGGATTATCTCCCGAGTTAAGTTGATTTGTTTTTCTCCGGTGGTTCTGATTAGGTCGAGTTTTGTCAGGTTCATCCGGCTACGATTGGATTAGTAGAAACAGCAACAGACATGGAGTAAATGCAACCATGTCTGTTGCTGGTCTACAGATAGCTTTTATTAATAATAACTTCCGCCGGCCTTGCCTGCTTCCGGTGCTTTAGCTTCCTCGCCTGGTTTGAGTGTGCCACGCGGTGTGAAGGGTTCCGTTGTTAGACAAAAAACATCAAGCAATCCCCAAGTCGGTGGATTAGCTCCGGTCTGATGTGCATTTGGTCCGGTGAACTGCACATCCATAATGTAGTTACCTTTTTTGAGATTCACTGCTTCCTGTTTGCTCCATTCAATTGTGCGGTATTGACCGATTGCAATGCGATCAACCACCGGTACTTCCCAGTCAATTTTCGTCCAGCCTTCTTCTGCACCAGGTGGTTTCACTGGTTTACCGGTGGCATCGAGTGCCACAAAGCGGATGCGCATTTCACCCATATTTGCACAGTAACCATGACGGAGATAGATAAAGTATGAGCCATCTTCTGAAATGGTTACTTTGTAAAGGAGGAAGGCCGGATTTGGTAAGCTTTCCCGGTTATCTGCTTGACCAGCAAAAGCATCGCCGGCGCTCAACAGTTTTGGATTATCGCCTTTTGCCCATGGGTTTTGCGGCATATTCGACTTGTAAGTAGCCTCGGCTTCGATCCAGACAAAGGCTGCTTGAACTGCGACCAGCGGCAAGAACATCGCCGCAATGACGGATGTGATAATGCGTATTTTCATAGTGACGAAATTTTATTTACTTTTACCAGAGTGTCAAGCCTGTTTTTACCATTGAGTTGCAATCGCCTTGCAAGTTTGCCGCCACCATGCAATATACCTATTATCAAATGGGTATTCGTGCGAAAACTTCACACGCTCATGCGCCGATTACGCAAACGACCATTGCTCAACTCACCGGAGTCTCACAAGGCGTAGTCAGTGCGGTGCTCAATGAGAATTTTACCAAGATTCGCGTCGCCCCGGCAGTCCAGCAACGAGTGCGGAACAAGGCGCAAGCGCTCGGCTATCGTATTAATGCCGGTGCGCGAGCCATGCGCACTCGCCGGTACTTCAATGTTGGCTACTTCCTCGCGAATACTCCGGGCACGATGGCGGAGATTGATTTTCCAGAATTCCGTGCCGGTGCGTATGATGCCGCTGTGGCTCAAGATTACCATGTGTCCCTGATCCGTTTACCTTCCACAGTCCGAGGTGAAATCAATCCCATTCCCAAGGCATTTCGCGAAGCGCATTTAGACGCATTGGTCATCAACCAAATGGGCGGCGGATTCACGACGGAACTGCACCGGAGCATCCTCGCAAGCGGTTTTCCGGTGGTGTATCTGAACGACAAGCATCCGACCAACGCTTTATATTTCGACGATTTCAAGAGTGCGCAACAGCTGACAGAACATCTCATCAAACAAGGGTACCAGCGGATTCAATATCTTGCGGAGCCAGTTGCTGAATCGCGACACTACAGCACAATGGATCGCCGTGAAGGATATATGGCGACCATGACTGCCCATGGATTGACGCCCACCTTCCAAACGCTCGATCCAGATGCGCCGCGTGACGAATTGATTCGCTGGTTGCGCGGTGCGAAAAGACCGGAGGCAATTTTCTGTAGTCGCGACCGCGATGCCTTGCTCTTGCAAACGTATGCCTATGCGGCCGGGTTGAGGATTCCTGAAGATCTCGCCGTCGCCAGTGGTAGCAACGAACGCCGTCTCGACGACTATTTTATTGTGCCGCTAACAACAATGATTCCGCCCCGGTACGAAATGGCCACTGCGGCAATTAAGATGGTGCTTTCGATGGTTGGAACCAATGTATCACATACCCAACCGGCAATCGATTTTACGGCGGAATTACGGGTCGGCGCATCTACTCCGGAGCGCGCATGATACTAAAAAAAACAATCTGCCAAAGCTCATTCACTTTAATCGAGCTACTAGTGGTAATCGCGATAATTGCCATTCTAGCTGGATTATTACTGCCATCTCTTGTTACAGCGCGAGACAAGGCTAAGCAAATTTCTTGTGTTAACAATCTCCGTCAAATCAGTCTGATCACGAGCCAATATCAGAATGACTATAATGGTTATTTACCGGCGGCGCAGGATGCAAATGGTATTGGAACCAATAGTAATGTCTGTAATGGTCCGGCAAGCGTACAGCTCCAATTTTATACTGCCGGGGTCGCTAGTGGATTCAATGGCAGCTTGAGTACCCGGATGCGATCGTTTTACTGTCCTGTCGATCGTCGAAAGAATCGCATACTTGCTTTAGCAACCAGCCAAACTGAAGACATGCGTGATGTGAGCTATGGTGCCAATGGCAACTGTTGGTCAAAAACAGGTGGCAACACTTACATTGCAATTCGGCCAGAAAGTGTGAATCCTAAAAATGGCGGGTTGAGCGATGTCATTATGTTCGGAGAGTATGACAATGGTAGTACAAGTACTTCATACGGCCAGTCGACCGGGGTTCAATTTTTAAACGACACTAATTCCTCATTCGCGACTGCAACAACTTCCAGCTTGGGAACATATGTTCAGTGGTATCTAACTTTTCGGCACAACCAGATAAAAGGCATGAATCTTTTATATTTCGACAGCCATGTTGGTTTTGTTCCTGACTACTCGAATATCAGTGCCGGAGTGGGTTTAGCCAGCCTGCTTGGGGGTTTTTACCAGTAATGCCGATTCTTGAAACCATCATTCGCGGACTCGTTCAGTTTGTTGTGCAAGCGGTATCGGCCATCGGAAATATTACTAGAATTTCCTCGGGAACCTTGCCGCGTCCCAACCGGAAAATCATTGTGGTGGTGTCATTACTCACAATTGTCATTGCTCTTTTCCTATTGGCGAGAGCCTTCAGCCCAGTGCGAATTTCGTCAACGCCGGTCCCATTAATTGTTCTCGGAGAGGTGACGGCGCAAGAAACAGTCCGACAGCTCAATGGAGGTAGTCAGATTGTCATTATCAAACAAGCATCGGACGATGACCGGAGTGTGACCATTCCATTAAAGGCTTTTCGGAAAGTAATTTCGGCCGCCGGTATCCAAATTGTTGCCACGGTTAACGCTGTTAATGAACAGCCCGATGCCATTCCTGCGAAACAATTTTTTCATCTGCTTGAACAATATCCAAAAGTCAGCGCTATTGTATCTTTCGTTGGAGCGCCGCGATTGACCGATATGGAAATTCTTCAAGTTCGGTCAAATGTGCCACCGTGGATTGTCCTTAATGAGCCATTTCCCCACAAGCTCGAACAGTTAATTCGTGAAGAGATTGTCCAGCTTGCGGTCATTAGTGAGCCCGGGGTGGCAGGTGTAAAAAAACCAAAGACAGCACGAGAATGGTTTGACCGGTACTACCAATTTGTCACACGTCAGAGTCTGACGGTTCTCCAGTAATCGTCAGCCACTAGAAATTTGCTTTTGGAATTGCGACGCCGAAGCCCCAGCCGCCGACGTAGTTATCCACTTTCACAACCAAGCGATTGATGCCGGCTTCTAGGCGGATAGAGGCGCGGTCAGAGTCCGGGGCATAGGACCGTCCAACTTCGTGGGTGTGGACGAGCTTTCCATTCAGCCAGATTTTAATGCCGTCATCACTGCCGCACCGGAGCTCACACTCGCGTGCATGAACGCTAGCGATCTCGGTATATCCATAGGCAATCGCCCACTCGACTTGTCCCAACGCCACATCCAGATTCACCATTCCGCGTGCATCGGCGGTGGCGCGAACCCATTTGCCGGTGGGTTTCCGTTGAGCGGCGAGCAACTTCGATTCATCCACCGGAGCAAACGCGAGGTTAATCTTGCCGGTCTGCTTGCTCTTGAATGGGCCGAGCAACCACCAATCCTTGATGTAGGCTTCGGTTTTATTTTTCTGTGCTGTATTCCAACTGGCGCGCAATTGTTTAGCCGTCGGCGGACGGAATCGTTTACCGCTGGTGGGAACCAATGTCCGTTTCGTATCCAATTTCGGCAACAGTCGGCCATGACCGGCAATCAACTCGTCACACATCTCGACGATTTTATCCGCCGGCATCGTTGCCGCCGTCAGCGGGTCGAATATGCACGCCTGATAAACATGGTCGCGCCGACCTTCCATGGCGGCGCGGATGAATAATTCGTGTTGCGTCACGTGCGGCTGGATATAACCGATGAGCTGCGGCGGTAATTCACCGACGAGTGTCGGCTGACAGCCATTACGATCCACCAATGTCGGCACTTCTGCAATCGCGGTTCCCGGCAGATTTGCAATCGCGCCTCGGTTCGGCATGTTGCCATAGACCACGCTCGGCTTGCCGGTCACGATGGAGTGAATGATGGTGCTGCCGTATTCGTGGCTCCGGTGGATTTCGATGGGCTTATTGCTCCGGGCAAATTTCCGCATCGATTCAAACTCGCTCACGATTCCGTCGCACCGGCGTAGATATTCATCAATCGGCACATCATACCGGCGCATCAGCTCCGCACCGTGTGGAATGAATAACGACGAATACTCAGCACTATGTTCACTGGATTCGGTGACGTAGTAGCCCAACCGGCGCATCAATTCAAAGCGGACTTTATTCGTGTTGTAGATGGCCGGCTTGTTCATCGCGGCAAACAGTCGCGGATAAAGGTCCACGCCTTTTTTTGCCAGCTTCAGATAAAACGCCATGTGATTGATGCCGGCACAGATAAACTCCGTTGCATCTGGACTTTCGCCGAGATACTGCATCAATTGGAGAAACGTGCCTTGCACGCTATGGCAGAGACCAACCGACTTGATGCCGGAGGTGCGACTGATGGTCTGCATATTTTCTGACATCGGATTGGAATAATTCAACAGCCACGCCTGCGGACAAACCGCCGTCATGTCCCGGCACAAGCCGGTCAACAGCGGGTATGTTCGCAACGCCCGAAACAAACCGCCCGGCCCCGTCGTATCAGCAATTGTAAAGTTTAACCCGTACTTGCGCGGAATTTCAAAATCCACCAACGTCGAATCAAACCCGCCGATTTGCACCATGTTGATTACGAAATCCGCACCAGCCAACGCCTCCCGGCGGTTCATTGTCGCAATGATTTTCGGTTTCGCGCCCAGCGACTTCGCCACCTTCCGGCACAGCGCCGCCGCCACGGTCAACCGCTCTCGGTCAATATCCATGTACGCAATTGTCGCGTTCTTGAATTCCGGATAACTCAGAATGTCTCCGGTTAGATTTTTTGAAAACACCACACTTCCCGCGCCGATGATTGCTACTTTAATCATAATAATCTCCGATTCCTGCTCGTTGTATGTCGCCGGCGCCACGCGCACAAGTCGAAACTGGAAAGTTTGTCCACAACCTGCCCACCGTGATATGATTCCGCATTGAGTAAAATGCCATTACTAGCCATCACCGGTGCTACCGGATTTGTTGGTCGCGCCATTGTCCATCAAGCGCGAGCCGATGGTTACCGGGTGCGCGCCATCGTCCGTAATCCGCCAACTACGCCACTAGATGCAGAATTATTTACCGGCAATGTCCTCGATCTGAAAACGCTGACGAATGCATTTGCCGGTGCCGATGCTGTCATTCATCTAGTTGGTATCATTCGCGAAAGTGGCGACCAAACTTTTGACCGAATCCACCGGCAAGCCACCGGCAACGTCATCGCCGCCGCACAATCGGCCGGTGTGCCGCGACTGATTCACATGAGCGCATTAGGTGTGCGGCCGAATGCGCGAAGTCAGTATCACCAAACCAAATGGGCCGCCGAAGAAGCCGTTCGCCAAAGTGGATTGGCCTGGACAATTTTCCGGCCGTCATTGATTTACGGACCCGGTAACCAATCGATTAGCGTCTTGGAAAAAATTGTTCGACTCGCTCCGGTGATTCCAGTTCTCGGCGATGGCCGGTCGAAAATCCAGCCGGTCTCAGTTGCGACCGTGGCAAAATGTTTTATCGCCGCGGTGAATCAGCCCAGTGCGGTGGAGAAAACTTACGATTTATGCGGACCGGTGACGTTCACTTGGAATGAATTGTACGATAAACTGCTGGCGGCGCAGAACCGGCGCAAACCGAAGTTTCACATTCCATTATCGGCGGCGCGAATCATGGCGACACTGGCTGAATGGTTTTTGCCATCGCCGCCATTTACGCGAGATCAGTTGCTGATGATTCAAGAAGACAACATCGGTGATCCAGCTCCGGCAGTGCTGGATTTTAATTTACAGCTAAAAATTTTCCCATTAGGTAACCAATCAACTTAGTAATTTTGAAGAAAAAAAAGATAAAAATCACTGTTTAAACACCCTGTAAACACGTTTGATCTGTGAGACTCTTGGCGAACTGACCTTGAGTACTTTTGTGATTGCATCCAGCCGTTTGTAAGCGTACGAGCAGCGACAACAAAGAACCACAAGCCGGCTATCTTGCGGCTCCGGGATGAGGTCGTGATTGCATTGCGCGAGATTCAACCGGCTGGGGTGAGTGTCTTTCCAAAGTTCCTGCGCATTGAACGTTTTCGGAGAGATTTGGTGAAAGCCAAGATTCAATACCAGACCGAATCCGGGTTTGCCGATTTTCACGCGCTACGGAATACCTTTTGCACCAATTTGGGGAATGCGGGAGCTCAGCCGGCAATTCGGCAAGCACTGATGCGGCACAGCGATTCCAAGTTGACCGAACGAATCTACACGGACAAGTAGATGTTGGCGACTTGGCCGGCGATGGATAAGCTGCCGAATTTAACAGAACCACTGTACCAAGGAGTGTACCAAAAATTAGACACTGACCGTCCCAGCTTGTCACAAGCTGTCACAGTTATCGGCGGGGAAAACAGTGAGGAAACCCTTGCAAACATTGAGGAAAGTCACCCTTTGGCACTAGCTGTCGCAAATGGACACAGTATCATGAAATGGCGGGAGCGACGGGGCTCGAAGCTACCCCCTTTTGCAATTTTGCTCAGTAAAATGACGGTTTTATTGCTCAGGCTCACAACTGGGCTCACAACGTTTGTTCCCAGATTGTCCCGAAGTGTCATCGTTTGGCAGAGTGTGGAAGTTATTCCCGTTTCCACATTGTTCCACCTAGACTTGCCCATAGCGGTTTCAAATCATCATCGTCAATTGCAGCCGCCTGAACCGTATTCTGATCCAGTGCGATGGCCTGCTTCAACCACTTCCCAGCCTCGTCAAACTGGTGCAACCGTGAAGCGTAGCAGGCGAGGTTGTATGGGATCGTCCAGACCTTGGGAAACTTATCCGTCACAGGAAGGAGCTGGTTAAATGCCTCCTGTGTCCGTTGCAGTTCATGCAGGGCAAATGAGCGATGAATCCAACCGTCTACCCTCTTGGGATCGAGCTTAATGATTGTTGCGGCAATATCCACGCAGGCTTCCCACTTCTTTTCCTTGGCGTAAATGTGCCACCGTAGCTCCAACACGTCGGGGTGACTTCGGAGTTGCGGCGTGATCTTTTCCAGTTCCTCGTTGGCTTCAAGGTGTAGGCCAAGCTCCAGCCAACCCTCAGCGGCTTCGAGATGGCGTTGGTCGTCCAGATCAAAGGTCATGGAAATGCCTACCGTCCCTGATAAACCTCGGAATGCCCCTCGTGCTCGTGCCAGTTCTTCGTGTACCGCTCCGCCAAAACTGAGCGATGAATAATCAGCAAGTTTTCCGCATTCTTTTCCTCAGCCGCCTTCGTGAAATTGAACGACCCGACAATGACCGTATCGCCGTCCAGAATCATTATTTTGTTGTGAGCAATGGCGTGCTTGGCGTCGATTAGGGTTCGGATGCCAGCGTGAGCCAGGAAATCAGCTTCGCTGTACTTTTCGGTTCGCTGTGATTTATCCAAAATTACAGCAACATCAACACCACGCTTATGGGCATCAACGACCGCTTTTGCAATGGGAGCCGAGGTGAACGAATACGCTTGGATCAGAATATTGGATTTTGTGTTGCCGAGTTCCTTGACGATTGCTTCGGTACAACCGCCGTTGGGGCTGAAGTAAACGCTGACATCGGATGGATCGGCAAGGACGGCGATGGCGAGGATGAACGGCAGAATGAACCAGAGCAGTCGTTTCACAGCAGCATCGTAGGCTTTTGGGGCATGCGTGTCAACATCTGGCGGCGGCCAACGGTCGACACTTAACTCCCTATCAATTCTCGCTTGGCTCGGCTTCGGCAGGCTCGTTCGACCAGATTGCCATAAATGTTGGACTTGTTGCATCCGCAGAACTGAATGCACCCACTGAAAGTAATTTTACGTCGTAGCGTTCGGACAGGATTCGCAGTTCGGTGGTGAATTGGTCGAGGTCGAGTTTGGTATGGTTGGCGGTTCGGGTTGGCGTGCCTGGTTGGATTTGGTGGATTTTCATAACACCTGATTATTCAGCGAAGCGGGCGAAGTTTCCTGGGCGACTGGTGGGGAGGGATGCGTGGGCGACAGAGCAACTTACGATTCCACCTGTCATCGCTGGGGGTGCAGGTGGAAAATATCATCCTCAATTACAAACTCAGCGATAAACTCTCGATCATGTTCGGTCACGCCGATTCTAACCTTACAAGTCTTTCCGATTAGTCTATATAAGGCATCTTCTTCACCCGTCGCACCAATCGCAAAAAGAAACCGCTCGAACTCTTGGCAGTCATTAAAGCTGTCAACTTCAGACGGCAGGGTAAATGACTTCCGAAACGTAATACCATTAATTTCAAATCTAGCATTGAGATAGAGCCGCCCAAAGCGTGACCGTTGCACATTCGTATCTACCAGCTTCGCCACTTGAATTGAGCCGTTGTCAAAGTAGCGATGACGCACCATCACCATCGAATCCATTACCAGTTCCATTTCCTTATCGCTAACGCCAGTGGTTCTAATTTTCATAACAGACCCTACGATGCCCGCTATTTCTTTTCAATGGGCTGAGCCTGCTGTATTGACCCACCGTAAAAACCGCCACAAATAGTTCATAATATCTTGTTTTCGTGGTACTTCCGACTTGGATTTTAAATAGTTTCTGATATACTGTTCGGCGGATTGGAACCCATGACGAACGAAGCGATAACGAAAGCCAGCCAGACATCGAACCTTCTGCTTTCCGACCTGAAGGAGTGCTACCGCAGTGCCACCCCCATTCAGGAAATCATCGTACGTCAGGTTCTTCAAGATGCAGTTGACCTGGAACGCCGAATCAACGAACTGGCCGCTGCCGTCAAACCGAAGGGAAATTGACCATTGAATGTATCCATAAAAGCCCCACGTGACGCCACAACGCCTGTTAGTAAGCGTTATCAGCATCAAAAACGGGTCAGCGCCAACACCCTGCGATTACGGGCGGTGGTTCGGCTGTTTCGGTTGTCGCCAAGTGACATCGCCAAAGCCACTGGTGTATCCCGCCCATACGTCGCTCGGCTGCTGTCACCGAATGACGATTTCCAGGGCAGTCCAGAGTTTTACCGAGCGCTCGAAGCCAAATTGGGGGCGATCATTGAGGGGCGGTCGTCGCAATATTTCACCTGCTCGGCGGTTTCGGTGCGGCGGGTTGAAAAAGTGATGGAACAGATGCCGATTGAGCCAGTGGTTGATTCGGAACTGGCAGCGTAATTCCTGAATGCTGGAAATATCAATCGACACCGTTGCATCGAAGCGGTAGTACGAAATCACCATGACCACCGACCAAGCCTACGAACTGACCATGCAGGCCGTCACCAGTTTGGAGGCGGCTGGCATCGCAATCCAGGTCACCCCAGCCAGTTCCCGCACCGACCAGGAACTCATCCAGAAATATCGTCAGCCAGAACGTGTCGCCCCTGAAAAATGGGTCACCGTGGCGTTCTTCCCCAAAATCCAAGCC
>Ga0118677_10000272_pt1 | contig 112572 bp, 82 predicted proteins | sample AliMusrvi5mmetaG_FD_86154 | JGI IMG/M metagenome (GOLD analysis project Ga0118677, IMG submission 86154)
TTTGGGCAGTATAACTTGGGCAACTTCTAATCCTTCTTTCTCTTGCATCTCTTTTTTAATGCAAAGAAATCAGTATTATTTTAATCCTCCAAAGTTAGCCCCCAGATTTTCCTCTTGATCCTTTAAGAGGTTGTAAATGGATGAATGAGAGGTTTTCTTTATTGCATATTTTTCAGGGATAACTGCATACCAAAAAAATTCCTGGAGTGAAATTCCACTAGAAATTCAGGAAGAAAATTCAGTCTGTGTAGCCTGTCGTTTAAAAAGCCAAATGTAGCATAATTACCTTAAACAAGCAACTTTTTCAGCTGTTTTATGCAAAATCAGGAAGGAATTATCCGTTGTATTTTATCTATGGATTCCATTATATCAATTCGGGAGATGTGAATATACAAATGTTGCTGCATTGTTTCCACAGATATTGATATCGCTGGCTTCGATCTGGCCATCACAGTAAACATCGGTTTGAAGGTACCCTAATTCAAAATCGGCAGCTGCATTTCCGACCTGGTTCATATCTTCGGACTCAACCTGCCTGTCCTGGTTTATGTCACCGCCAAAGATCAGTGGCGGCGAATGGGTCGTTCCATCCGCCTCAAGCAGGAAGGTCATGTTGTTACCATACGCCCTGGTCATTGCATCAAACGAGCAGCTGATCGCAGAACCTGAGAAATTAACGGGTAGCGCGGTAGTGGTCTCAATACTATTCCGGTGTTTAATCGTGACATAATATGAACCGTTCTTCCCGGAAGGAACAGAAACCGTAGCCCGGCCAAGAGTGCTCAAAGGAACATCTGTGGCAACAAATTCAATGACAGAATAGGTTGAAGAATTGTGCAGTTCAATGCTGATATGATCCGCAGAACCGTCTGTCCAATATGGTCCGGAAGCATCCCGGGCCTGGAACATGGTTCCATTGCCATTATAGAGTCCTTCAAGAAAAACCGATGAGAGATTCAATGTTTTCGGACTACCGGACGACGAACCAAAAATCTTTTCATAATTGGCGGCATACTGATAAACACTGGCGCAGGTACTCACAGCATCCCAATTAACAGACCAGGTCATCATCCCACGAAGTGCCGGATACCCGCCTGTGTGCACAAGCGTATACGAACCGGGCTTGGGACCGTTCCCCCTCAAATAATCAATGGCCAATTTAACGGTCGCTGTATCTGTAAAACCGCCTCCGGCAGCACTGGAACAGGCAGGTAAGCCTACAGCGACCTTGCTCGCAGGCAGCCCCAGGAACAACCCTCCCGCCGTATTAAATCCCTGGATTACAGCTTCCGTCATGGCAACGATAAAATCAGCTGTGCCCTGGTAATAGATGTTACCGTTAATGCCATACATGCTTCCACTGTTATAAAGCTGAACATGGAGGATTTCAATTGAATCCCGCAATGCCTGTATGACCGGCAAATAGGCTCCCCAGATGCTCCCGTAAGCCGACATTCCGCCCTGAACGAAGGCAGTTTCGGGTGCCATTGTAAGCAGTAACCGTTTACCATGCGAAGCATAATACGAACTCATGATCTGCTTCACAGCATAAATGAGATTGATAACCGGGGCATCAACCGGGGTATTGATCGTCCCGCCTGTAACAATCAGGGAACTTCCTTCAAAATCAATGTCGATGCCATCAAAGCCATAAGTATTGATGATGGATGTCATCGTGCTGATGAAAGAATCGCGCTCTGTAGTATTGTCCAATGAAACGGGAGAAGAAGCGCCCCCCATGCTGATAATTACTTTTTTCCCCTGGCCCTGCAGGGTTTGAATCTGTGAAATGAGAGTTGCCGGAGATACCTGGTCGGGGATAAATTCCATCTGGTAATCTGTTCCCCAATGAGGGACAGCAAATGCGATGTCAACGAAAGTATACCGGGCATCCACTTGGTTAAGCTGAATATAGGGTGCGTTGGCGTCGTTCCAGTTGTGCCAGTAGCCAACCAGCGCCGGAGAAGGATTCTGGGCTGATGCAAATATTCCTGCAAGGAGAACCACTATGAAAAGGCAAAATGACTTTTTCATCGCTCTTTCTTTATCCCTGTAAAGTACCGGCTACTGACTTTTTATCAAACAGTATTGTACAGGGCATTGGTCAGGTTCTTTATTTCATATCAACCTGTTTCTTCTTCATGAAATGACTCAGAATGAATAATGCTCCGATCAGGATAAACGGGATTGTTATCACGGCAATGATCCCAAGACTTATCCAGACCGAATGGTTCATGTGATAATTCATTGAATAAATCATCGGGGAAAATCCGATTCCAATGATCATGAAGATCATTCCGCCAATCAGCTCCCATTTCCATGCGGTAACCAGGAAAATGACCAGGATTATGGTCGGGATGGAATGCATCAGAAAATGCATCAGTTGTGCCGGGACGGATAACCTGGGATCAAAGGAATCCATGGCAAATAATTCAATGAAGGCAATTGCCATGATGCACAGGATCCGTGGAGTCCAGTGGATGATCTTGAGTGCTGTTGTCATGATGATCTGAATTTTATTTTATCTTAAGATTCCTACTTCAGAACAGGGAACGCTTTCCTGGTTTTTCTTATCAACCGTCGTCAGGTAATAGAAATACAACTGCCCTGGTTGTGCCGTTTTATCCGTATAAGTAACAATATTCTTACCAACCAGCTTGATCACTTCCGGTGCATTTCCCCGCTGGTACCGGTAAATCCTGTACATGTCGAGGTCTTCAAAAATCGCCGGACCCCACTCCAGCACAACACCATCGGGTGTATTGATGGCTTTAAGATCCGATGGAGGGATCGGGATCTCGGCAGGAATGGCTATTGTAAGCGTTGAAGCATTTTTGCTGATACCGTTATAGATGTCAACGGCAGCCAGGTTGTAAGTAAAGGTTTTGCCTGCGTCAGCAGTAGAATCTGTAAAGTAATTGGAATAAAGCAAAGACCCGGATCCCGGAAGATCCTGGGAGATTGCAATATCATTCGTTTTTCCGGTTTCCAGTCGCCGTGAAAGTTTGTAGCCCTGGATGTTTTTTCTCTCATCACCGCCATTATCCCAGAAAAGCTTCACGTTATTTCCGGAAAGATAAGCATGGAACGAACCGGGAGCGTCAGGGAAGGTTGGCTTCAATGGCCTGACAGAAACAATGTTCGATAGCTCGCTCAGATGGTGGCTTGTGTTTTCTGATTTAACAGCAAAGCGGTAATAATGATATCCGTTCAGCGAATTGCTGGTGTCCCTGAAGACCACGGTATTGCTGTCGTTTCGCACCAGGTCGCCAAGCGCGTACAAAGAATCAGACAGCCCGTCGCTTCTGAACACACGGATACCGGCGATATTAATGTCATTCAGAAGGACACAAAGTTCAATACCCTTTGTAATTCCATTTGACTTGTAGATTGCAGGAGTGACCGGTGCCCCGGGATCCATTCCATAATCGAAAAATTTGTTGCTTACGACTTTCTGAAAATCCAGCATGCCACAGGCCTGTAGGTAGTAATAAAAGACCTTATCGGGAGTTACGCCGGGATCGGTAAAAGAAGTATCTGCCGGGCCCAGGGTTGTGATCAGTTTATACCCCCTGGTAAAATCAAGGCTTCGGTAAACCTCAAAATTCTTCACTGATGAAATGTCGGAAATCTTCCACGTGAGGTTAATTCCCAGGGATTGGGGTGCCTTTACTGCCCGGGTCCGCGTGAAATAAACCCGGTCAAATCCTGTTCCACCTGCCTGAATCACGGGTGTGGATCTTCCCATGTTCTCGTATGCATCCATGGGCATCAGGAAGCACATCAGGTCTTTCATTCCAAGGATATCGATAGAGTTGTCCTGGTAAAAATACCAGGTAGTATCCTTTTTGGCATAGACGACGGCCTTACCGTTCATCATCACAGGCTTTTCATTTTCGAACCGGAAAACACGAAAATCTGCAGCCGGTTTTTTCCCAACCGATTTCCATTTAAGAGACAAGACCCTGGCTGATTTTTCAAAAGCAACCAGCGTGATGGCATCAAAAACCGGGACCAATGGCCAGGTGACAAATTCGGAAACACTCTGTTCAAGCTGTCCCCCGGTTACATCAAGTGCGGTAACACGATATTTATACCGGGTCTTGTCCTTGACATCACGGTCAAAAAAGAGCAGGCCAAATGCCATACGAACCGGAATCGTCAATCCCCAGGAATCACCCGAATCGAAAACGCCGGTCTTCCCGGCTTTTGTCCAAAGTTTTTCCATCCGATCATGCGATGGAACTGCATTTCCGCTGAATAAGCTTTTATTAACCTCCACTTTTGAGAGGAATTCATCAAAAGTCGCAGGTGCTTTGGCTTCGCCGATCACTTTCCAGGATCCATCTTCGCCGGATCTCTCAATTCTGTATGAAGTTGTTACAAGCCCGTTGGGAACATTTTTCCCTAGACCGATAAAAATCCCTGTAGCTCCCGGGCGAACGAAATCAGCATTCTGGCAGAAGGCATGGACTGGATTCAGCCATGAAATTATCAGTGTTATCAATAGATAGCAGAGTGTTCTTTGTATTGTCATTGTCAGATTTTTTATAAAACCAAAATCACCAGTTAACAAAATTACGGGCACTGATCACCGCAGCTGCTTGTCTGCAGCCCAACGCTGATGCCATTGTTGTTATCGTAATGCACTTTCGCGCCCAGTGTGACATCAAGCACATCCACATCCAGGCAGCATGAGCCACAGCAGACACCCATAGCTCCCAGGCATTGTGATCCTTTCAGGGTCAGGCCCAGGCTTGCGCATCCATCGACGCTGTAAGTGCCGTTTGTGGTATAAGTCCCCCCAATCCCGTATTGCATGTCTGCTTCTACATCCAGGGAAGTGCAAGTGGCTTCGCAGTCGGCGTGAAAGTATGCAATTCCTTCGGCAAGTACACCGATCCCATACGTGTTCGCATCGCCTCCGAATGACATCCAGACTCTTGCATTCAAGCCTATATCAACCCCGGCTTCAACATTGACAAGGACTGCCGGGATAATGACCGGGCTGATCACCGGCCCCATGATTCCCCCTGAAATGAGAAACCCGCTTACGTGAGTCTGGAAGTCAGACGGAATGCATTTCCATGCACCGAAACCGGAAGAGATGGTTGGAGGCACACTACTGTAATCTCCGAAGAGTCCGTAAAGGTTTGCATTCCCTAACCCGGGGATGGCAAGCTGACCGCCAGCCTGGAAATACCAGCCATTGTTATCCATTACGCAGGTTGCAAGTCCGTTAACCGACATCCCTCCCAGGTTTTGACTGAAGTTGCAGGAGCCTGTCATTCGGGAGTGCTGCAAATCATAGGTCCATTTCATCCCTGGAAAACCACCGATTTCTGACACGTTGATCTGCTGATCTGTTGCTTCAATTGTACCATCCACAATGAACTTCATCCGTTGTGGCTTTTCCGAAATTGCCTTCAGTCCTCTCAGCTCTCCTTCAAACCAAAAGGTAGACCAGGTGTATTGAGGCGTCACAGACATATCTCCGATTACATTTTTAAAAAACCTGGAATTGTCATTACTGAAGGGAATGGTGACACCGGTATCAATTTCAATTTTGGTCATTGAAAGTGACTTCGTCAACGTTGTTGTTGTGGGATTGAGCTCATTTGGCTCCTCCACCGTACCATGTGCAACAAACAACTGATCGGTAAATACGGTCGTCGGATATCTGCATACCAGGTTATTATGGGTGAACTTGATAATGTCAAGATTGTCCAGGCTGTAGGCCAGGCTGTTTCCCTGAAGGTCATATTTACAATTTCCGACTACCAGGTAATCCTTTTGTGTATCGCCGTTCGGGAAACCCAGGTTATACTCACCGCGAATCTTAAACCAGTTGTTGTAAACTGTCATGCCTCCGTCATACGGTGTAAAATCAAGCAAGTGATTGATCCGGACTTTTGCAGGTTTGATAATAAATGCCTGTGAACCGTCACTGAAGAGCCGCACCGAAGTGAATTTAACCTGGTCGTCCGGGTCCATGGCCGTAAGCCCCTGTACATAACCCGCAATCGGGTAGCCGGTCCCGGTGCTGGCAAAGAGCTGCCATTGAATCCCGTATCCAGGAGTAGTAACCTTCAGCATGCCTTTATTTGTTGTGGGAAGAATAATGTCCTTGACCCCAAGAAGCTTCAGGGTGTCCATGTGAATAATGGCTTTATCACTGGTGAGTCCATAATAATTCAGACCCAGATTCTCACAGCGTACATCAATTCCTGTTTTAATCACCGCATTGCTCAGGACAAGGCCGGTGGTGTTGAGCTTCCAGTCCTTGCTCTGCAGCGTCCAGGCACCAAGCGGCATGGACAGCGGAACAGTTCCGTTAACAACATTGTTTGTGTTCTTTTTGAAAAGAACATCTCCCAGGGCAATCTGCAATGTGCCGGGAGGTGATGAAGATGGAATGGCCGTCCTGAGCGTTGTATTCAGCACCAGCCGGTCATTTTTCAATAAAGAACCGGAAAGGCTGGCGTCTGCATCATTCGGAAAGCCCGGCAGGCTATATGACAATGCCTTTCCTTGCGGATCACATGCATAAAACCCCTGTGGCATATTGTTGGGCGTTTGAACCGTCGAATCCCCGTTCAGCACGTGGATGCGCATTTTGGAATCCAGGGCTCCGGTATCAATTGCAAGGTACACTTCAGGCAAAGTAAACCCGGTGACGTTAAAATTTGTGTTGAAGATTTTCACCGTCCCTTTGATTGCGCCAAAAAGGGCAACAGAAGAGCTTTTGTCAACTTCAATTCCGATTTTCTGATCCAGGACTGTTGCATCAAACTGGTTGTAAACACTGACAGGCATAGAGTTTTCAAGGGTCTTTACCGGCGGGTAAACCGGTGAGGAAACCGGGATGTTCTTTTTATTTTTCAGCGTCTGCGAAGGCTGGATCTCGATCTTTACAAACCTGAGCTCGGTTTTCGGATCAACAGAAAACTCATTGTTGCTGTGCAATCCGAAAAATGCACCGGTGATGATCGCATGTCCATTACTGCCGGTTTCCTTAAGGCTCGTGACATACATCGGGAAACCCATCAGGTTGGTGATATCCATGTTGTCATAGACTTTCAGGTGAAAATTCCAGTGCAAACATCCGGTATTTGCAGTATTCAGCACCAGGCTTACCGAATCACCGACAAACTGCGATTTGGATTTAACCGCCCTTACAACCTGTGGATAGGTTCGAAGCGGGACATTCCTTAACAGGTATTTTCCAGTGGCATCGGTGGTAGTACTTGTAACGATCATCTGCCCTGAACCTTGCGTTGCGCCGCAGGACTCAACATACACCATTGCTCCTGCCACTGCCGAACTGTCGGTTTTCCCTGCATATACATATCCAAACATACAGGTGGCCTTCATCAGGTTAATGTCAAGCCATACCGGTTTCTCGCTGTAAGGGATCTTGATCGAACGGGTGGTGGGTTCGTAATCTCTTTGCTGATCTTCAGGCATCGAAATTCTGACCGTATAAAACTGATTGTTGTCATCCCCGGCATTTTCAAACCCGAATTGCGCGATCCCCTGCATGTCGGTGCGACTGCTTAGAGGACAATAAGTCTGAATGTAGTAGCTCCCGTGCTTTTCACTACACGGATACGACACACCAACAATGTCAACCTGCGCCCCGGGGATTGTGTGATAGGTATATTCTTCCACAACCCGCACGATCAGCCGCCGCTTTTTGGAAAAAATTGAAATATCGCCAAGATCCGTATGCTGATCTCCTACTGTCACTGCGATTGTATCAGTGATGTAACCTTCGGCTTCAATTTTTATGTATTGTTTCTGTCCGGGTAATTTGCGTGCAGGCATTCCCGAAAATGTACCGTCTGAATTTGTATGTTCGGCGATGGAATCGGTAAGGAACCTGAAATATGCATAAACTCCTTTTTTTGTTTCAGCATCTATGATTCGTCCTTTTATGTCTGCACCCGATTTGAGAATTACAGGCATGTAGAATTTTTCCCCGATCCGCAAGCCGGCACCGCCCTTTATATCTCCAAAATAAGAGGTAAAGCCGTCGCATGAAACAAAGACCGAGCGGGAAGGTCCATGCATACTGTGCGGGCCTCCATTGTAATACTTTGCTCCTGAATAGAGCATGGCAAGGTCGTTGAAAATAAAGTTTCCATCGGCCTGGGTCTCTGTAATTGCTGTCACCCAGTTTGAACAGGGACAACTGTATTTCGACAGCTTGTTATCAAGGTTGTTCAGCTGCTGAAAATAATTTGTACGATCATACGTATAAGTGCCGGTTGTTACCGGATAAGCAATCTGGTAATTATTTTGTGCCTGGTAATGTTCAATCAGCTTGATTGTGGCACCTTTCAGCGGTTTGTTTTCTTTTTCATCAATGACCTGCCCCAAAACAGCCGGAAACCGTGAGGCCATCTTGATCTCCTTGACTATACTCATGTACCCGAAATTCTGATAGAAATCCGGAAAATCCGAAACATCCGAAGGATCGGGTTTGTTGCTATAGGGTTTATCAGGATTCAGTGGCATCGGTTGATCCAGGATAGAACCAGTCCCATCAGGATCGGAAATCATAGCATAATTGTCTTCATCGGAATCCTTCATTCTTACATAGATATAATATGTGAATGTGGGATCGTGATGCCAGACAATATTGTTGAACACAGCTTCCCCGTTTGCATCGGATTCAGCCTGTGCAATCACGTTCATACCGTTCATCTTCTCAGGCAGATTGGGTTTTGGAAGACCGTCCTTTTCAGGGAAGAGATGATAACTGAAATCCGGTTTCCTTAAAATATAAACCTGGGCTCCCTGCAGGGTTTTTACCATGTTAAAAAGTTCGTCCTGTTCTCCTTCCTGCATGGTGGAGAAAGGCGATTTGACTTTCACTGTCAGCTTGAAGCTGCGTGCTGCTGTCTCCAGGGTTCCAACATCAATGGTATTGCCGGGAAGAACGACATAGCCGATGTAATTGTTGAGATAGAATTCCTTGTGCGGATTCTCAACCACTACAATGGCATCCCTGTAAAGATCTCCGGTCTGGAAGAAACCATTGACTGTAATCATGTAGTTTTCGGCAATCAGGCCCAGCATTTCGCTGGAAGAATATTGAAAAGTAAAATTGCCGGTTGCGCTGGTCTTGGTTTCACTGAGAAGAGTCCCTTCATTCAAAGCAAAGCCGCCGTAAGGTGTGAGATGAAGATAATAATCAACACCTTTAACTTTCAGCTTATAACGAACTTCCAGCCGGATGCTCGCGTCTGCCAATGGAAATGATCCCTGCACCACGTTATCCTGGTATTTGTACATTAATTTTCCCTTGATCGTGGTCAGCTTCGGAAAGGCAGGAAAAATTGCAGCAGGTGGCCTTGTTATGCCTTTGGTAGTATCCGGCACCGGCATGATCACGACAGGCTTCTCATATTTAAAACTGCACACTTCGCTCATCCCGTTGTTTTTGAATGTGACGTGATTAAGTGGATCACTGGCTATGATCGCAAATGCATATTTTTTCCCGGGAACAAGCTTGGAATCACCCGGCATCAGGGGGTACGAAGTATGATTGTTTGAGACTGCAAAGAAAACAGGATGGGATAATGATTTCATTGCTTCCGTGATGTTGTTGTCGGAAGGCAGTACCTCTATGATCTTAAGCTGAAAGTTTGTCGGATACGGTGCATTTGGCGGGCGTGACCAGGTAAACAGGATATTCTGGGGATCGGAGGCAATGATGTCATGCCCGCAGACAGGGCTCAGCACTGCAGGTGGTTCAACGTCTGATATGGTAACATAATTGCTGCAGCATTGCGGTTCATCCAGCGAAACCAGTTGGTTGGTCTGAAAGTCAAATGCCTTAAGACAGATGACATAATCCCCTTCGGGCAATCCGTTCCCGTTTAAAATCTGGTCCTTCGTGATCCCTATAAAAACCAGGTGGTTTGGATCAAACACCTGCTGGAGATTGCTCATGCTCATCAGGAACGGAACACCAGGCATCACGGTGATAGCAGGCGGCTTGTACATGGGATTTGTACAAACCCGGATCCCGCCCTGTCCTGTAACCGATCCCTGAAGGTAGATCGTCTGGCTCTTACCCGATTTATTCAGGATCGTCGCCATCAGCTTATTGGGCTGGTTCGTGTAATCCTGGATCTTCGAGGAATAGGGCGGTGAAACAGCGATCGTGATGCTGATGACCGGAGACTGGCCAAAGCTGACAGTTCCCGTTAATAGGACGATGAATGACAAAAGGATTATAAAATCCCTGGCTTTGAGCCGAAAGAGATTGTGAAATACGTTTGGTTTCCCCATTGGAGTAATCTCTTTTGATTAATAAGTACTAATTTCTTTCAAAGTTATTGAAAATATGTAATCCTTCCACATGTTTTCATAAGGAAATTTTTAGGTTGAAAAATAAAGCGGGATCAGTTACTTTTCTGGACCTTGACCTTAGGTTTCAGGGAATCAGGCCACTTGCCGAGTTCACGGATCAGGGCATGAATTACAGATGAATCATTCTTAATATACCAGTTCAGGGGTTGCTGGGTTGTGGTTTTATCATTCGAATAATGGAAGAACAGAACTGCTTTGATCTTCGGATACTTCACAGGGATTGATGCAATGGCCTCTCCAAACCATTTTGACCGGCTTCCGCCCACATTAAGGCAACCAAATTCGGTAAGCATAATTGGTTTGTTGAACTTAACTAGGTCTTTATAATACTTCCCGAAAATATCATCAAAATGCCACCATTGCGACCAGGAGGCCACTGTTCCGTAGTTTAGCACACTAACTCCGACAAAGTCCACATATTGATCACCCGGATAATAGGCATCAAAGAAACCATATGCAGGATGCGGCGACCATATCCAGATCACATTTTTTGCTCCAACCCCGTTGAAAACATTCCGGATATGCCGCCAGGCATCCTTGAACTCTTTGGGGGTGTTGTTTTGGGGGCCCCAGGGATACCTGTAGGGGTCATTCATTTCATGACCAACCCTCAGGAAAATGGGCTTCCCGATATCACTGGCTTCCTTCGCCCAGGCCTTGATGTAAGGATCGTAAAGACCATAGGCAATATCCGCCAGGCCATGTACATCGCGAACATCCGCTTTCCTGATCTTCGGGTAATCCTGCGGATCAAAATCTGTAAGCCAGGGCTCCCACGTTATAACAGGAAGCGATCCCATTGCTACTATTGCTTTTACCTGTGTTGCGGGGAAACCTTCATCAGGCCTGGTTCCCCATGCTGTATAAATGTGAATCAGGGGAAGTGTGGTTTCCAGTGAATCTTCAAAGTCACAAATCGTTTCAAATGATTCTGTCGATTCATTATCAAAAGCTCCGAGCAGGATCTCTTTCGGCTTCATCAGCAATTGCGGATTTTCCTGGTATATCCTGAACCATTCGAGCTTATCAGTCCGTTTGTAAGTTCGTTGTTTGATGGTCACCTTGGTCTCAACATTGGTGACCAGTGATCCGGCTTCGGAGAAGAGGCCTTCCAGCGGTCCCCGCGATCGCCCCCCGATATAGGAAAGGATCAGAACAACCAGAATCCCCAGCGTGATGGCCAGGACAGTATATGTAATCCTGTGAATTTTTTTACTCATCCTCTTTCTTTTTATTGATACGGGTTAAATCAACATCTGCCCAGGGCTCTTCAACTTTCATGTTGCGGGCTTCCAGTGCAGCAAAAATACCGCCTGATGCCATGATCACTGCAAGAAATGCAAATCCCATCATTCCCCAGACCTTTTCACTGGAAAAAACAAGTTCACTTTCAGGGATAAAAAATCTTCGCTTGATAAAGACGAAAAGGAAAATGCCGATAAATACCAGGACCTGTATCACCAGAGGCCTGACGAAAGGGGTTATGAAGCCTGTAACTGCTTTTTTTGCCGTCGGGATGTACGGGATGTCCGCGTTGATCACTCCAAGCAGGAAACCCAGCAAATAAACCGGCCAGCAGGCATATTTCAGGATCATCCCGCGCCAGTGCAACCCTTTCTCGTTTTGAATGTGGCATAAAAACCTCTGCATATAAAGGTAAATTGCAATCGAGATGACGGCGACAAATGAACCATGAATGATGAAATCAATGAAAGACATCTTTGCAGGCAGGACGCCGGTCAGGAAGAAGAGGAATGGAATAATTGTAAAAAAGAAGGAAGTAACACCGACCAGGTAATAGGTTCCGATGGCCAGGTAAACTAATTTCTGCAAGGCTTTCAGCCGGGTGAAAAGATGCGGAACCTCAACAAAGACAACTTCAAAAACACCCCTTGCCCACTTCAGCTGTTGCTTGCAAAAAGAGCCGAAATCTTCAGGCACCAGGCCCCTGCTCACCACTACAGGATTATAAACGGATTTCCAGCCGGCTGCATGAATACGAATGGAGGTGATCAGATCTTCGGCCAGGCCAATTCCATGCCCTCCGGCACTGACCAATGCCGCCCGTCTGAATGTACAGTTTGCACCAATGGCTACACAGGCACCGAGTCCGTAAAGACCCATTTGCGTAGAACCATAAAATGTGTACGTCTGTTCAGCAGAACCCTTTGCGGTAAACGACCGGTACTGGTTGTAATATGCCTGGGATACCTGTACAAATCCCACTTTTTCATCCCTGAAATAACCTAAGGTATGATCCAGGAACTCCGGGAAAGGAATATGATCCGGGTCCAGGATCAGGATAAAATCTTCTGTTGTATGCTGTAATGCCTGGTTTATCTTCCCGGCTTTAGCGCCCGGAATTCCTATTAACTCGAACCAGACCGCGCCATATTTCTCAGCAACTTTTTTAAAAGCCGGGTCCCTTGTATCATCCAGGAGATACGTAGTATGCGGGTACGAGATGTTCCTGCAGGCTTCAAGTGTTTTCTCAAACATTTCCACCGGTTCGCCCGGGGAACTCGTGGTGAATATTGCAACAGACAACCCTTCGGCAGCAGGTATATGTTCCGGCTTCCGCACCTTCAGGAAGTTAATCCAGGTCAGCACCAGCCGCGTGATCCCGTACCATAAGCAAAGGCTCAGCAAAACAAACAAAACGATATTGCCGATGTGCCTGGCCCGGAACCACCAATCGGCAAACTGGGCGATGCTGATGATCCCGGCGATCACCAGCGCGAATAAAAAGTATTTATGCAGCGTCGACGGGGATTTGGATTCCCTGAACATCCATAATGATTGCTGTTTATTTCCGGCCATCTGCAAAACGAATTTTCAAACCAATATCCGTATAATTACGAATATAAAAATATGTTGAACTGAAGGTATAATCTGCCTCAAGATTCACTGTATTGGAAATCCTGAAAGCTATTTTTCCGGTTGCTTCGATGGGTGTGTAATGCTGATAGCTGTATCCTTTGTTGATAAAGACAGTTCCATTTGCATCCTTATCCAGGAAAAGGTATGGAATATCAGCCATGGCCATCAGCCCGAAATTGGCATTGAGGCCAATCCTGATCACTTTCCCCGGGTGGATCTGGATCCCGATCAATAGCGAATGGACCTGCTGATTCCTGGGCGTGAAATAGGGCACATAAACACCCTTGATCTCAGTCGTTGTAGAATAATCTGAAATGATCTCATCAACCGTTTTCTCAGCCACGAAATGATTGACATCCGCATTGCTATAGGCAAACCCATAGCCCACGCGAAATGTAAACGGAGCCAGCGAAACCGGAGGTGCGAAAACCCATCCGTTACCGGAATAAATTCCTGAATTATCAATGGGATAAAATGAATAGTCAACCGTGGCTTGTCCATACCAGGAAGTCTGCCTGTCCCATCCCGCAGTTAAGGTGATATGATCTTCAAAAACCCTGGCATCAATACTTCCAAGCGTTGAAAAATAGGGGTTCTGGCAAACGGTTAATGAAACTGGCAGATGATAGAAAAAGGTCTTCGACAGTTCAGCTGATCCTGACCATGAGTAAGTATTCGCAGAAGGAAATTTAATAAACCCCAGCGACAGATCAAGATTCATTCCGGGTTTTGCAAAAACTGAGCGGTTACCAACCTGGATCCATGAAGCCAGTTGATAAACCCCGTCAGCATCGAACAATGGTTCAGCCAGCCTGATGTATGGAGAAGCATGCGGATGCAGGAATAACCCGGCACTTGCTGAAAGATTATAACATTGAAGCGGCTGGTTATCTGCAAAAAAATTGCCGTTAATTCCCAGCCAGGGTGATTCTGCCAGGTTGATATCATTTCTTAACCGTGTCACGTCCGGCTCTCCGGAATATTCACCGGGAATCTTGTCCAGTTTCTGATTTGCTGCTTTATAGTCTGATTGCCAGTAATCAATTTTTGACTTCAGGACAAGCGCCTTGTAATTTCCTTTATCATACGCGAGATAGGCATCCAGGTTGCCCTGGGCTTGTTCGAAACGCCCTGTGTTGACAAGGTAATCCGCGTAATCAAGCCGGGCATACAGATTACCTGGCGAAAGCCGGATCGCCTTTCTGTATTGCTTTCCCGAAACGCTGATCCTGTTTGCCAGGTACGCAGTTTTGGCATACAGCCAGGCCGTGTTGAAGTCGTCAGGATGATCTTTTCCGTACGATTTCATCAGGCGAAATGCCTTGTGCGGCTTCCCTTTTTCAATCAGCTTCCGGGCCATAGTCAATGTATCCACTCGGTTTTGAGAAAAGACTATAGCAGGAACAGGAAATAATAAAACAATCATGATCAATAAAATCAGGCTTTTCTTACCCCGGCCCCTTGTAGATTCTACCATCGTTGATTTTTTTTAATCCCCTGATTTTCGTTCAACCAGCCATTCTTTTACTGCTTCATGATACGTCTCCCCAATCGGAATTTCACGCTGATCAAGATAAATCCTTTTGTTCCTGATGCTGAGGATGGACCCGAGCGGTACAATGAAACTCCTGTGTACGCGCATGAACTTTTCTTTGGGAAGTTTTTCAAGGATCGACTTCAGGCTCATCAGCGAGAGAACAGGTTTTGTATTATGAATATAGATTTTGATGTAATCATCAAGCCCTTCAATGTAAAGAATATCGTCCAGGTTGATCTTGACAGAATAATACTCTGACTTGACAAAAATATGTTCCTTCGGGGAGTCTGATCCATCCGGTTGCGGAATCATCAGCTTTTTCACTTTTAACAGGGCGTTCATAAACCTTTCAAAAGTAAATGGCTTGACAAGGTAATCAATGGCATCGAGCTCAAACCCTTTCACTGCATATTCCGAAAAAGCGGTGGTGAAAATAAAATTGGTCTTTTCCGGAAGAGATTTGATCAGCTGAATTCCTGAAATATCCGGCATGTGAATGTCCAGGATGATCAGGTCTGTTTGATTAACATTCAGGAAATGCAGCGCCTGTATGGCATCGGTAAAGACATCGGTCAGATTGACCATCGGAATCTGGGCGACATATTGTTTGATCACCTCGAGGGCAATCGGTTCATCATCTATTGCGATACATAGGATCATCAGAGCTGGATCATTAAATGTAACTGATAGGATTTTCCATTGTTTATTATCGAGAATTTGTGCCTGTTCGGGTAAATCAGTTGTAACCTTCTTTCGGAATTTCGTGTTCCGATCCCGAATGATTCGTTCTTCTCACGGCCGGGAAAAATGTTGTTGTTGGTCTTAAAATCAAGTTTATTGCCGGCAATTTCGATCTCAACTTTGATCATCGTTGTTTCGTGAGAACTGGTTCCATATTTAAATGCATTCTCCACGAAACCCAGGAGGATCAGGGGCGGGATTTGCTGATTTGACGGATCGCCGGAAATTGCAAGATTAATGTCAACAATTGAAGAAAGCCGCATCTTCTGCAATTCCACATAATTGTGAATCGCCTGGATTTCCTCTTCCAGCGATACTTTTTCTTTCCCTATATCCTGCAGGATATACCGCATGAGACTCGAAAGCCGCATCACCGCATCGGATGTAAGTTCGCTCCGGATTAATGCCAGTCCATAAATACTGTTCAGAGTGTTAAATAAAAAATGCGGATTGATCTGGGCATGAAGGAATGTAAGCTCGCTTTGCAACCGTTCCGCTTCAATTTTCCGGCTCCTTTTTTCCATGTTAAGCCATTCCTGCACAACACGTATCGCGCCACTGATAAAGACAACCATGATAAAAAGATAGATCGCATTCAATTGCTCGGGATGAAAGAAATGATCCGGGCTGATATGGCGTATCTGGACAGGTTGGAAAATGAATGTACAGTACGACATGAATCCCAGGAAAAGCAATACCAGGGTGATGGCATAATGGACGTATTTTTTCCTGAATAAAAGTTTTGGAATTAAAAGATGGGAATTGACATAAAAGATGGATATAAGAAGGATATTTGAAGTGACAAACTTCAGGAACATTTCATACTGAAGCTTGATATTTCCAGGTTCTCCCGGAGACAACGGGGAGATAAAAATCAGGGGTATGCTAAAAAAAACGATCCACGCAGTAACATGAATCAAAGAAATAAGGATTTTAGATTTCATCAAAAAAACCGTTAATGAAAGGTAAATTAGCGATTCTTCAGCAAATATAGCCTCAAGATATTAATAATCATTTCCCGGATTCAACCAAAACCTGGTTATTTGGATTTTCCTTCCCTACTCTCTTACAAACAGATGCAAACAGGTTGAGGGTGTGAAAATTTATCTAATCACGGATAAAACTAATTGGATCAAGAAGAAAAATGCAAAAGAATAGGTCAACCCAAAATATTTGCCGGTGAACATTGTTGATACATGGGTTTATTTTAATATAAAAAGTGTTTCATTTTTGAAAACAATTATCTTTGTAAAGAATTATTCTAAATAAAATGGAAAAGGCAATCACGCCATTCGATTATTTCCCGGTCCTGCTTCAGTCAATTGTGGCCATTGGGTTCGTTGCCATAACAATGACATTAACACATTTCATCGGAGGAAAAAGAAAAAAATTCCACACCATCAGGAAAGAGGAGAATTTTGAATGCGGGATTGAAGTCAAGGGGAATGCGAGATTCCCTTTTTCCATAAAGTATTTCCTGATCGCTATACTTTTTGTCCTGTTTGATGTTGAAATCATCTTCTTTTATCCCTGGGCAATTAATTTCAAGGAATTCGGATGGAATGGCTTTGGAGAAATGCTGCTGTTTCTCGGGTTTTTACTTTTTGGTTTTTTTTATATCATTCAAAAGAAAGCATTGGACTGGGAAGACTAACCAAACTTGTCAACACATCAACTCGTCCACTAACAAAATAAAAAATGTCCTCACCAGGTTATATAAAAGTCGATCCACCGGAAGGATATTCTGAACCCGGGTTATTCGCTACCAGCCTTGATAAAGTCGTCGGGCTGGCACGGAAGAACTCTATCTGGCCTTTGCCTTTTGCTACTTCCTGTTGTGGTATTGAATTCATGGCAACAATGGGTGCACACTATGACCTGGGCCGTTTTGGCGCCGAGCGTTTAAGCTTTAGCCCGCGCCAGGCAGATCTCCTGATGGTGATGGGAACAATTGCAAAGAAAATGGGGCCGGTCGTGCAGCAAGTCTATGTGCAGATGGCCGAACCCAGGTGGGTCATCGCAGTCGGGGCATGTGCTGCAAGCGGCGGTATTTTCGACACATACAGTGTACTCCAGGGAATTGACCATGTCGTTCCGGTAGATGTGTATGTTCCGGGTTGCCCGCCACGACCTGAACAGATCATCAATGGCTTCATGAAGATCCAGGAATTGGTCGGAAACGAACCGCTCAGGAGAAGGTATTCACCGGAATACAAAGAACTTCTTAAAAGTTACGGTATTACAACCTGAATCTACTGTACCGCTCGATGGACAACAAAACGATCATAGATATCCTTCAGGGAAAATTCGGCAAAAACGCCAGCGCTGTTGATGAATCTTCAGATATATTAACATTAACGATTGACAGAAGCATTCTGCATGACGTTATTTTATGCCTGAAAGAAGATGCTGCGCTGCAATTCACATTCCTGACCACCCTTTGCGGAATTCATTATCCTGACGTCCCGCTGCCATTGGGAGTCGTTTACCATTTGCACAATCTCTATGAGAAAAAAAGAATCCGTGTGAAGACATTCTTACCCGGTGCAGATCCTTCGGTCAGTTCATTGACAGATCTTTTTTCGGCAGCCAATTGGATGGAACGCGAAACATACGACTTCTATGGAATAATCTTTACCAGTCACCCGAATCTGAAACGCATACTGAATGTCGATTATATGGACTATTTTCCGATGCGAAAAGAGTATCCGCTTGAAGACTCAGCCAGGCCAGATAAAGACGACAGGTTTTTTGGAAGATAACTATGAATAAGCCCAATTATACAACCCTGAATCTTGGGCCGACACATCCGGCTACACATGGCATTTTCCAGAATGTCCTGACCATGGATGGTGAAAAAATAATCGATACCGAGCAAACCATCGGATACATTCACCGGGCCTTTGAAAAGATTGCGGAACGACGGCCTTACTATCAGATCACACCGCTTACCGACAGGTTGAATTATTGTTCTTCCCCGATCAATAATATGGGCTGGCACCTCACGGTTGAAAAGCTTCTTGGGATAAAATCAACCAAGCGGGTGGAATATATGCGGATCATCGTCATGGAACTCGCAAGGATAACCGATCACCTGATCTGCAACAGTGTAATTGGTGTTGACAGCGGTGCAATGACAGGCTTCATTTATGTTTTCCAGGAAAGGGAAAAAGTCTACGAAATATACGAGGAACTGTGTGGCGCAAGGCTTACCACGAACCTTGGGCGGATCGGTGGATTTGAAAGGGATTTCAGTATTTCTGTTCTCAGCAAAATCCGTGATTTCCTTGATCATCTACCAAAAGTCCTGAAGGAATTTGAAAAGCTGCTGCTGCGCAACAGGATCTTCATGGATCGGACCATCAACGTTGGACCAATCTCCGCCGAACGGGCCTTGAATTATGGATTCACGGGGCCCAACCTGAGAGCTGCCGGTATTGATTATGACGTACGCGTCACAAGTCCGTATTGCTCTTATGATGATTTTGATCTGAAGATTCCTGTCGGAACCAGCGGGGATACCTATGACCGCTTTGCCGTGAGACAGGAAGAGATCTGGCAGAGTCTGAAATTGATCCGGAATGTAATCGACAACCTCCCCGAAGGAAAATATTACATGGATGTGCCCGAATTTTATTTGCCACCCAAGCAGGATGTGTACAATAACATGGAAGCACTGATCTGGCATTTTAAGATCATAATGGGAGAAGTGAATATTCCGGTTGGAGAAGTCTATAATTCTGTAGAGGGCGGAAATGGAGAGCTGGGCTTCTACCTCATAAGTGATGGCGGAAGAACACCTTACAGGCTGCATTTCCGGAGACCTTGTTTTATCTATTACCAGGCATTACCTGAAATGATCCGTGGAGGCGTACTTTCGGATGCCATCCTGACCATGAGCAGCATGAATGTGATCGCCGGGGAACTTGATGCCTGATTGAAATTTGAAAATCATCTGATGATAAACCACAGGCTACATAGCAACGACAACAGGAAGGTTGAATTTTCTACGGATACGATGAAAAAGATCCGGGAATTGATCCTGCATTATCCTGAAGGTCGTCAAAAATCCGCCTTGCTTCCAGTGCTGCACATTGCCCAGGAAGAACTGGGTGGTTTTCTAAGTGTGGATGTGATGGATTATGTTGCGGAACTGCTGGCTATCCAACCCATAGAAGTGTATGAAGTGGCAACATTTTATTCCATGTTCAACCTTGATCGGGTAGGTAAATTTACCATCGATGTATGCCAAACGGGACCCTGTGCCATTTGCGGAGGGGAAGACATCATGGATTACCTGAAAAAGAAATTGAACATTGACATTGGAGAAACAACAGCCGACGGTCTTTTCACACTGCACGGTGTCGAATGCCTTGGCGCATGCGGATCCGCACCTGTACTGCAGGTAAATACTGAGTTTCATGAATTTCTGACACCTGAAAAAATAGATGTTCTGCTTGACGATCTAAGGGAACTGTCAAAAGGAAATAACGATTCCAAATCCAGATGGGTAGAAAAATTCTTTTAGAAAAGGCTGGAATTCCGGGAATCCGCGAATTTTCCATCTACCGCTCGAATGGCGGCTACGAATCGGTTGTGAAAGCATTAAAAAGCATGACTCCTGCTGAAGTCTCACAGGAAGTGACCCTGTCAGGCCTCAGGGGACGAGGTGGTGCCGGTTTCCCTACCGGGCTCAAATGGAGCTTTCTGGACAGGAAAAGAATTTCTCCGCGTTACCTGGTTTGCAATGCCGACGAAAGCGAGCCCGGTACATTCAAAGACAGGTACCTGATGGAATTCCTGCCACATCTTCTCATTGAAGGACTGATCATTTCCAGCTATGCCTTGGGTGTCAATACATGTTATATCTATGTGAGAGGAGAGTTTAAATACATTATCGGGATCCTTCAGACAGCCATCAATGAAACATACCAGAATGGTTTCCTGGGGAACAAAATCCTTGGAACAGCCTATAATCTTGATATATTTGTTCATCCCGGGGCAGGGGCCTATATCTGCGGTGAAGAGACTGCTCTGCTGGAATCACTTGAGGGTAAACGTGGGAACCCCCGGATAAAGCCACCATTTCCAGCTTATAAAGGCTTGTATGGCTGTCCGACCGTGGTGAATAACGTTGAAACACTTGCAACAGTCGGCCCGATCATTGAAATGGGTGGCACCGAATATGCTGCCATCGGAAAAGGGAAAAGCACTGGAACCAAATTGATTTCTGCATGCGGAAACATAAACCATCCGGGAGTTTATGAGATTGACCTGGGACTTCCAGTCGAAGACTTTATTTATTCAGAAGAATATTGCGGGGGTATAAAAAATGGAAAGCGTTTGAAAGCCGTTGTTCCCGGCGGATCTTCCGTGCCAATTCTCCCTGCGGAACTGATTTTGAGGTCAGCCGGAGGCCGCCAGCGGTTAATGACCTATGAATCCCTTGCTGAGGGGGGCTTTGACAGCGGATCAATGCTGGGCTCCGGGGGATTTATTGTTTATGATGAAGATGCCTGCATTGTCAGAAATACCTGGAACTTTACACGCTTCTATCACCATGAATCCTGCGGCCAGTGCTCACCATGCCGTGAAGGAACAGGGTGGATGGAAAAAGTATTGTACCGGCTTGAACATGGCAATGGAAAAATGTCTGATATTGATTTGCTTGTTAGTATTGCAGGAAAAATCGAGGGAACTACCATTTGTCCGCTGGGCGATGCGGCTGCATGGCCGGTTTCCAGCGCAATCCGGCATTTCAGGTGGGAATTCGAATATCATGTTGAGCACCCTGAGGTTGTTGGTGTTATCAACCATGGAGCATTGACCAGAAGCCAGGAACCATCTATCCAGTACCGATAAAAATGATAAAACTCACCATAGATAACATCCCCGTCGAAGTAGAGGAAGGCACGACGATCCTGAATGCTGCCCGGAAGATCGGGGGGAAAATAGTTCCTCCGGCAATGTGTTATTATTCTAAACTTGCAGGTTCAGGGGGAAAATGCAGAACCTGCCTCGTCAAGGTGGCAAAAGGCTCAACCAAAGATCCGAGGCCCATGCCGAAGCTTGTCGCATCATGCAGCACACCGGTGCAGGAGGGAATGGAAGTCCAGAACATCACCTCCCCGGAAGTCCTGGAAACAAGGAAAGCCATCGTGGAATTCCTGTTAATCAATCACCCGCTCGATTGCCCGGTATGCGACCAGGCTGGCGAGTGCGATCTCCAGGATCTCAGCTTCGCCCATGGAATTCCGGTAACACGGACAATTGAAAACCGGAGAGAATTCCCGCAAATTGATATCGGACCTTTCATCAAACTTCACATGAACCGGTGTATACTTTGCTATCGTTGTGTGTATGTGGCGGACCAGATCACGGATAAAAGGGTTCATGGGGTACTCTATCGCGGAGATACTTCTGAGATCAGCACCTACATCAAAAATGTGATCGACAATGAGTTCTCCGGAAATGTGATCGATGTTTGCCCCGTTGGAGCACTTACCGACAAGACCTTCCGTTTTAAAAGCCGGGTTTGGTTTCTGAAACCCATGGATGCTCATCGTCAATGCTCAAAATGCTCAGGCAAAGTGACCGCATGGATGTTCGGTAATGAAATCTACAGGATCACCGGTCTAAAGGACCAGTTTGGAGAACTGGAAGAATTCATCTGCAATGAGTGTCGCTTCGAAAAAAAGGAAATTTCAGACTGGGTCATGGAAGGACCCAGGAAAATAAAACACCAATCCGTCATTTCCACTGGTTTTTATGAGAATGAAAAAAAACCTTCAGTCATAAACCCGATTGAGGGAAAAATGGAACAAACGGATTAGCTGATACGATCATCGTATGACAATTTATATCCTGTACAAAGTCCTCCTTGCTTCTGCCATCCTGGTTGTCAGCCTGCTTGTTGCGATGTACTCAACGTTGATTGAACGCAAGGTGGCCGGCTTTTTCCAGGATCGCCTCGGACCCGACAGGGCCGGCCCCTGGGGTATGTTTCAACCACTGGCAGACGGGATTAAATTGTTTTTTAAGGAGGAATTTATTCCCAATACAGCCGATAAATTTCTTTATATCCTTGGACCATCCCTGACCATGCTGGTTGCACTTCTGACAAGTGCCGCCATTCCCTGGGGATCCGACTTCGTTATCCATGGTAAAGTATATCCATTCCAGGTTGCCGACATCAATATCGGGATCCTTTACATTTTTGCAGTTGTATCAATCGGGGTTTATGGAATTATGATCGGGGGCTGGGCTTCAAATAATAAATATTCATTGCTTGGAGCTGTCCGTGCCTCTTCCCAGATGATCAGCTATGAACTGGCCATGAGCCTGGCAATTATTTCAATCGTGATGATGACCGGATCCTTAAGCATGAAAGAAATTGTCGAACAACAGAAAGGAATCCATTGGAATATTTGGTATCAGCCCCTGGCATTCCTTATCTTCCTTATTTGTGCTTTCGCCGAAACAAACCGGTCTCCATTCGATCTTCCTGAGTGTGAAACGGAACTTGTTGGCGGATACCATACCGAGTACAGCAGCATGAAGCTCGGGTTTTACCTGTTTGCCGAGTATATAAATATGTTCATCTCCGGCGCTGTTATGGCAACACTTTTTTTTGGCGGATACAACTTTCCGTTCATCGACCGGATCGGATTATCTCCAAATGCCCTTGCAATCACCGGTTTCTTCATACTGATGACGAAAATAACTTTCTTTGGTTTTGTTTTTATGTGGGTACGATGGACCCTGCCACGTTTCAGGTACGACCAGTTGATGCGCCTGGGGTGGAAAACATTGATTCCTTTGGCAATTCTGAATATGGTTGTGACAGGAGTGGTTATTTTATTGAACAAATAAAGCGGTTAGTGTCCGGGGTTGAATAAGAAAATTGAATTGTGATGGCTGGTTGTAATCATTAATCAGCTAAGGAATGAATGAAGATGAAAAGAATATCAGATAAATCGGTCGTTGTCTCCAATAAAAAGATGAGTTTTCTTGAGAAAATTTATCTCCCTGCTGTCATCGGTGGAATGATTACCACATTTGGCCATCTCTTCAGGAAAAAAGCGACCATCCGCTATCCTGAGAAAACACGCCCGGTTTCAGCCATTTATCGTGGCAGGCAAGTGCTTAAACGCGACGATGAAGGCCGTGAGCGATGCACGGCATGCGGCCTTTGTGCAATAGCCTGTCCGGCAGAAGCGATAACCATGGTAGGGGCAGAAAGGAAGCCGGGTGAAGAGATGCTGTACAGGGAAGAGAAGTATGCAAGCGTCTACGAGATCAACATGCTGAGATGCATTTTTTGTGGCTTCTGCGAGGAAGCCTGCCCGAAAGAAGCAATATTCCTGACCGGTCAGCTCGTTTTTTCAGATTATGCCAGGGGAACGTTCATCTATGGAAAAGAAGATCTGCTGGAGCCCTCAGATCCTGATAAAAGAATTGATGTATCAAAAAGGGAAACCCAGGAGGTGATCTCATTCAAAACCAAGTCAGAACTAAAGCATAATAAGAAATGATATTTTCCAAATACATCTTTTACTTCCTTTCGATCCTGGCAATATATTCTGCTATTTTGGTGCTGATGTCAAAAAAGCCCATTCATAGCGTGCTGTATCTTACATTGACATTTTTTTCCATTGCGGGGCACTACATTCTCCTGAATGCCCAGTTTCTTGCAGTGGTCCATATCATCGTCTATGCCGGGGCAATCATGGTGCTCTTCCTCTTTACTGTGATGTTGCTGAATCTTAACACCGAAGAACACTCCCCGAAGCCGATGATTGTGAAGTTTCTTGCTATTCTAACCGGAGGCCTGCTGATGATCGTTCTGATCGGGATCTTTCGTGGCTATGATATTGCAATCATACAGGACCCGGCCCTTTCACAAATCGGATTGGTGAAGAATCTCGGAAGAGTCCTTTATAAAGAGTATATGCTGCCATTTGAATTGTCTTCGATCCTCTTCTTATCGGCAATGGTCGGAGCTGTTCTGCTCGGAAAACATGAACAAATTTAATCCGTAATATTATTTTGTCATAATGATGGACAATAACCTTGATAGTTTAACCGAATAAGTAATATTTTTATACTATCTATAACACATGCATTCATTGATGTTTTATCACACATATTGAGTTGGTTTCAGTAAAATTTATTTTGAGTTGATTATTTTTTTAATACAAGGTAAAATCTGGCATATAAATGATGACGTTAACCAATAACCTGCAAATAATACCCATAACTTATTACCTGTTTTTTTGCGCTGCTTTATTCTGCATTGGAGTCACGGGTGTCTTGATTAAAAGAAATGCACTTACAATCCTGATGTCAATTGAACTCATGATCAATTCGGTGAACCTTTTGCTTGCAGCTTTTTCGGCATACAGAAATGACCCGGCAGGCCAGATTTTTGTTTTCTTTATCATGGTCGTTGCCGCAGCTGAAGTGGCCATTGGACTGTCCATCATTGTTGTGATCTATCGGACCACAGGCTCTATCGATATTGATGTCCTGAACAAATTGAAATGGTAATGACAATGACCCTTTTAATAACCCTGATACTTTGTTTTCCACTGGCCGGGTTTCTCATTACGGGAATTGGCTTCAACCAAATCCCGGCTAAGATCGGCGCATTGATTGCATCAGGAAGTATCGTTGCCTCCTTCATTCTTTGTATTGTCATTTCCGCTTCCCCATTATTCGCGCAAGGTTCCCGGTTGATCCATCTCTTTACCTGGATTTCAACTGCTCATCTTTCTATCGGCTTCGAATTTCTCGTCGACCCGCTAACACGAGTAATGTTATTGATCATTACCGGGGTTGGATCACTGATTCATGTCTATTCTATCGGTTATATGAAAGATGATGAAGGCCAAAACCGCTTTTTTTCATACATGAACCTGTTTGTTTTTTCCATGTTGCTGCTGGTCCTGGCTGCCAATTATGCCATCATGTTCATCGGGTGGGAAGGTGTCGGTCTCTGTTCTTACCTCTTAATAGGGTTCTGGTATAAAAACCAGGACTTTAACAATGCTGCTAAAAAAGCATTCATCATGAACCGGATTGGTGATCTTGGGTTTCTTCTCGGGATGTTTCTTCTGTTCACCACGTTTGGAAGCCTGGATTTTATCAGAATATTTCCTGTTGCAAAAAGTATTCCCTCTGGCAGCGGAACCATGATCGCCATTACGATGCTTCTGCTCCTTGGGGCCGTTGGTAAAAGCGCCCAGATCCCCCTGTACACATGGCTTCCTGATGCAATGGCTGGTCCTACGCCTGTCTCTGCCCTGATCCATGCCGCCACGATGGTGACTGCAGGTGTGTACATGATCGCACGGTCAAGCATCTTATACGTACTTGCACCCCAGACTATGTTTGTCATCGTTTTAATCGGGATCTTTACTGCCCTTTTTTCGGCTATTATTGCTGTTTATCAAAATGACATCAAAAAGATCCTCGCCTATTCCACGATAAGCCAGCTGGGATTTATGTTTATTGCACTTGGACTGGGAGCTTTCACCGGTGCCGTGTTCCATCTTACCACGCATGCCTTTTTCAAAGCCCTTCTTTTCCTAGCGGCAGGCAGCATTATTCATGCGTTGCATGGAGAACAGGACGTCCGAAAAATGGGGGGCTTGAAGAATTATTTACCCCGGACATGGTGGGTTTTTCTTATTGGAACCATTTCCATTGCAGGAATTTTTCCTTTTGCCGGTTTCTTTTCAAAAGACCAGATTCTAAGTGCAGCACATGAAAAAAGCCTGGCCTTATGGATACTCGCCATGATAGGCGTAGCGCTGACCGCATTCTATATGTTCAGGTTGCTTTATCTCGTTTTTTCCGGATCCTTCCGGGGAGATGAAAAAAAACTGAACGGCATCCGGGAATCCTCCGGTGTGATGATGAAACCAATGATTATCCTTGCCTTCTTATCATTTTCCGGGGGACTGATTAACCTACCTGAATTTACAGGAATAAACGCATGGTTAAGCGCATACCTGGGTCCAGTTTTTGCGGATTCATCTGCACTCATGCAAAACGCTGCACATCATTCCAATAAAATGACTGAACTCTTTCTTGCAGGATGTTCGATGACCGTCGTCCTTATTGTAATTGTAATTACCTGGTCCGTCTATGGAAAAAACCGGTTAGTCACACAAGAGAATAAGGTCGAGAACAACTTTTTCATCCGGCTTGCAGTGAACAAATTCTATGTTGACGAGATCTATGATTTCCTGATCGTCAGTCCACTGAAGAAAGTTTCAGATTTTCTTTACGATTGGGTTGAGGTCAGGTTTATTGACCGGATCATCAATGGGATCGGGAGTTTAACAATCAGATCGGGAAATTTGCTGCGCTATCTTCAGACGGGTCATGTTGGTTTTTATCTTTTCATGATGGTTGTTGGTATTATCGCAATATTACTTTTTAACATTGTCTTAATTTAACCCAAGATGGTAACGGGATTGCTCCTGATATTTCCCCTGATCTGCTCATTGATCCTATTCCTGTTAAAAGATGGAAAATGGATAAGAAATATTGCAATTGCAGGAAGTATTCTACAATTCCTTATTTCGGCGTATGGTCTTTTCCTCTACACAACAAAATGTAATTGCCAGCTTTTATTTTACCTGGGAAGCATTGAAAATCTTGGGATCAGCCTGCGATTTGGACTGGACGGCATAAGCATGCTGCTTGTGCTTCTGACCACTTTTCTGACACCTCTAATCATCCTATCATCAATTCATCATAACTACAGGAATCCATCCGCATTTTATGGCCTCATCATGCTGATGGAAATGGCTTTTATCGGTGTGTTTTCAACATTTGATGGCATCCTGTTCTACATCTTCTGGGAACTCGCGCTGATTCCGGCCTATTTCATCAGTGCCGTCTGGGGGGGAAATGACAGGATCAGGATAACGCTGAAATTTTTTGCTTACACATTTACCGGAAGTCTTTTCATGTTGATTGGATTGATTTACCTGTTCTTCAGAACCCCACTCCCGCATTCCTTTGATTTGCATGCCCTGACATCAGCCACATTGTCTGCCAGGGAACAGACCTTGGTATTTCTCGCATTTTTCATCGCCTTTGCCATCAAAATCCCAATATTTCCATTTCATACATGGCAGCCTGATACCTACACGGTGGCCCCGCCCGTGGGATCCATGATCCTGGCGGGAATTATGCTGAAAATGGGAATTTATGGATTGTTGAGATTTCTGCTTCCAATATGCCCGGTTGTGATAAAAGACTGGGGATCCATCGTCATTGTCCTTGCAGTAGCTGGCGTCATTTATGCTTCAATCATAGCCATCAGGCAGAAAGAGATGAAAAGGCTTGTTGCTTATTCATCCATTGCACATGTCGGGCTTATTTCTGCAGGTGTATTTACATTGACAGAAGCAGGGCTCAGCGGTTCTGTTATCCAGATGATTTCACACGGAATAAATATCGTAGGTCTTTTTATGGTGCTGGATCGGATTGAAGACCGGTTAAAAACAACGGAGATTTCAAAGCTTGGAGGAATTGCTGTGAAAGCACCGTGGCTGGCAGTCTTCTTTATGATCTTCCTGCTTGGCAGCATTGCTTTGCCATTGACCAATGGATTTATCGGGGAGTTTTTAATTTTACTCGGGATTTTTGAATACAACCACTGGATTGCAGCAGTTGCCGGAATATCAATAATCCTAAGCGCAGTTTATATGCTGCGGATGTATCAGCGGACCATGCTTGGTTCTTCCGGGGAATTGACTTCCACGATAAAAGATCTCACATGGAGCGAAGCAATCCCAATGATACCGCTGGCATTGATGGTTCTCTGGATTGGTGTCTTTCCAGGTTTCTTTCTGCAATTGGCCGAACCCGCCGTAAGACAAATCATGTATTTCGTACAATGATAAAATTGAGATGACGACACTGATCATACTTAGTCTTTTGGGAATTGTAGTTCTGGCAGAAGGTATTCTGAAAAAGAAATCCTGGCATCTGCCCACAATCTTTGTTGGTCTGATTATTGCATTTATCAGTGCTGTCGGTGCCTGGAATTCCAACATTCATTTTTATAATGAAATGCTGATCGTTGATAATTTTGCCATTGCATTTACTGCTTTACTGATCTTCATCACCTTCCTGATCTTTCTGTTTGCCGGCACCTACTATGTTGCCGTTCATCGTCCGCTTGACGACATCTACGCCATCATGATATTCGCGCTGGTTGGTTGTGTCATGATGACTTCCTTCGGCAACCTGATCATGCTTTTTCTCGGGATTGAAACCCTTTCGATATCATTATACGTCCTTGCCGGAAGCCATAAGGAAGCAATTACATCAAATGAAGCCACGCTGAAATATTTTCTTTTGGGTTCGTTCCTCTCATGCTTCCTGCTTTTCGGTATTGTCCTTGTTTATACCGGCTCCGGATCATTCAACCTGGCAGCAATCGCTGGTTACGCTGCAACAAATTCGAAGCACCTCTCTCCCCTTTTCCAGGCTGGGCTGTTTTTGATGATAACAGGGATGGCCTTTAAAATTGCCATTGTCCCGTTTCATTTCTGGGCTCCGGATGTTTATGAAGGAACGCCCACATTACTGACGGCCTTCATGGCGACCGTTGTCAAGATAGCCAGTATTATTGCATTATACAGGTTGTTTTCCGGGTGTTTTCCGGCTATCCACGAAAAATGGGAAACACTGCTATGGGTGATGGCTGTGTGTACGATAATCATAGGAAACTTTACAGGGCTATACCAGCAAGGCATCAAACGAATGCTTGCATACTCGAGCATCTCGCATTCCGGGTATATGTTGCTGGCGATCCTTGCTTTTAACACCCGCACGGCAAATGCCCTGCTTTATTATTCGGCTGCTTATGCCATCGCTTCTGTTACGGCATTTGGAATCCTCATCATGATAAGGGGAGCGAAAGGTGATGACAGGTTTTTCAATGTTGAAGGAATGGCAAAGAGGAATCCGCTGGAAGCATTGTGTTTCACTATTGCCATGCTCTCGCTGACCGGAATCCCTCCGTTAGCCGGCTTTATGGGGAAATATTACCTGTTCATGGCCGCCATTGACAGGGGGTATATCTGGCTGGTTATTTTTGCAGTAATTGGAACTGCTGTCAGTGTCGGGTATTATTTCAGACCTGTTATCGCCATGTATCTGAAAGAAGGAAGCGGGGAAAAATTCAGCACAACGACGTCTTACAAAATGACCATCATTTTCTTATCCCTTCTGACAATTGCTCTTGGGATCCTGCCATTCCTTATGACGAACCTGCTATAGGCTATATGAACTGACTGATTTCGGCAGCATGCTCCTTCTCTTCATCGATGATCTGCTGGATCAGTTTCTTTGCGTCGGTCTGGGTGCGTTTTAAAAGTTCCGAATAGAACGCGACACTTTCATTCTCAAACCTTAATGCAATCTCCAATGCATCATGAGGGGTTTTGATCGTCTTCGCAAGTGTTGCTCCGGCATCCTTTTTCCCGAAAATATGTGTATCAGCAAGATGATTCACATAATCAGATTCATCATCCGGATTAAATTCGAACTGTTCTGCTTCAAATTTACTTGCAAGTTTCTGGAAAATGGCAATATGGACCATTTCCTTCTCTGCAAGATCCAGAAAGAGCGCTTTGTTGTCGTTCTGTTCGGGGATCATTCCTGCAGCGGCATTGTAAAAGGCATAACCGTTTTCTTCAATCCTGACTGCGATTTCAATAATTTCTAATCCGGAATAATACATGGTTAAAGAGTTTAATTATAAAACACAAAAATAGCCAAAGAAGTGATGAACATCAAGAAGGTTAACCGGTAAACATCCTCAATTTGTTAAGAATGCCTTCTGCCTCCGCAAAAATAAGAAAATACTTGATAAAAAAAGGCTGAATTTACCGGCACATTGCCATTATTACTATTTTTGTAAGGACCATTAATTTACACCCATTAAACCTATCCCATGAAAAAAGTTCTGCTATCTTTCATTCTTCTTTTTGCAACAGGTTTTATTTATGCACAGTTGGTTCCAAGAACCATGGTCGTGCTGGAAATTGCAACCGGTACATGGTGTCAGTATTGCCCCGGGGCTTCATTAGGAGCAGAGCAACTCCTGGCCGGCGGTGCCAATGTTGCAGTAATTGAATATCACAATGGCGATCCATACGCCAATAACGCATCGAATGCCCGAAACACCTACTATAATGTTCCGGGATATCCCAACGATCAATTTGATGGCGGCAATACAACAGGTGTGGGCGGTGACTTGTGTAACACCGGGAATACTTATACTCCCTACCTGTCCATGTACAACACACGGATAGCGGTACAATCTCCATTAAACATTGATATTTCAGGAACAAATGCCGGAAACACATACAACATTATCCTCTCAATCAAGAAAACATCGGCCATTACCGGTGCAAACGTAAAAGCATTTCTTATTCTGACCGAATCAGGTATTGTTACGTCTCCTGCATGGCCACCAAACGGACAATGCATGACAGTGGTCAACTATGTTGAAAGGGCCATGGCTCCAAACGAAAACGGAACAGCTGTTTCCTTTGATTCCGGAGATTTTCAGATTGTAAATCTTACTGTAACCAAAGATCCCAGCTGGGTTGCCGCAAACTGTGAACTGGTTGCCTTTGTTCAGGATGTAGGAACCAAAGAGGTTTATAACGGCACAAAAGTTGCCCTGAATTCATTACCGGCCCCGGTATCAGTCAGTTTTTCCGGAACTCCAACCACAGGTTGTACCCCTGTAACTGTTAATTATTCTAACACAAGTACAGGCGTCAACACCTACCAATGGACACTTCCTGGAGGAACACCTGCTGCATCAGCACTTGCTGCTCCAACCATAACATACAATACTGCAGGAACATTCGATGCCACCCTGACAGCCTGGAATTCCACAACAAACAGGGGCAACAAGATGTCTATGCCCGGTTACCTGACCATCAATTCGGCTCCGGCTGCACCTATTCAGCCGGTAGGTGCCAGTGGATTATGCGTCAACCCGCCTGATCAACCTTACACTATTCTCAATATTCCCACTGCGACCTCCTATACCTGGGATTTGCAGCCAACAACAGCAGGCGTTGTAACACCAAACAGCACTTCTTGTAGCATTAACTGGGATAATACTTTCCAGGGAAGTGCAGTATTGAAAGCAAAAGCAACCAACTCCTGTGGTGATGGATCATGGTCACCGCCATTAACCATCACGATAAGCCCACAGCCAGGAACGCCAGGGACTCCTACGGGACCAACCCAGCTTTGCCTGAATTCACAAAACACAAACTATATGTCAACCGGGACCAGCCCCGCTTCATCCTATTCATGGGAATTACTGCCATCGACAGCCGGAACACTAACCCCCAATGGATCATCCGTCACAATTGACTGGACCGATACTTATACCGGGACCGCACAGCTTCATATCATGGGGGTTAATAACGGGTGCAATGGACCCTGGTCTGATTTTCTGACAATCAATGTTGTGAATGGCCCGGCACAGTATAGTGTTACCGGTGGCGGAACCTATTGTGCTATTGGCGGAACTGGTTTACCAATTGGACTTTCAGGATCTCAGCTGCAAACAAATTATACCCTGTATAAAGATGGCACAGCCACCTCAACCATTATTCCCGGCACAGGCGGAACTATTTCCTTTGGAAACCAGACACCTGCCGGAACCTATACAGCTTATGCAACCAATACAGCAACAACCTGTACCATGGTCATGAATGGTTCAGCCATTGTTATCGTTGATCCGCAGGCACCTGTAGTTCCCGGAACTCCTATGGGCCCGGACCAAACCAATGCAGGAACCTCCAGCAACTACACAACAGCAGGAGGCACTTATGCAACTTCCTATAGCTGGGCCGTTGATCCTTCTTCTGCCGGTGTGTTCACAGGCACTTCCACAACAGGGACCATCACATGGGACTTAAGCTTTACCGGCACTGCCGCCGTGAAAGTTCAGGGAATCAACTCGTGTGGCAGCGGATCTTATTCTTCCACCCTCTCAGTCACTGTGCTCCCTGCTTCCGGAATAGGTGAATCCGCCAAAAATAAGCTGGCAACATTCTCGCCTAACCCTGCAAAAGGGTTCATAACAATCAGTTCTTCCCCGAAAGTAACGGCAGACCTGAAGATTTATAATTCAACAGGCACCCTGGTAATGGAAAAAACCGGATTGTCCCTCGATGGAAAGCGCCAGGTTGATATCTCCGGACTTGGGTCAGGATTGTACTTCTTTATGTTAAACAGTAAAAGCGGAAGCCAGGTTGAAAAAATAATCATTGAGAAATAATTTGTTTTGGCCGGAAATATCAGCGTCAGGAGTATAATTAGTTCTATGGATCCAAAACAACTCGAGAAATTCTCTTCCGCGTTCACCCTCTCCGACATGGAGATCTTCATTTTTCCTGAGCTGCTCTACTCCCTGCTGATAGCCAACATCATCTCGCCGGTGATATGGAAATGGCGGGATGAACCCTGGTTTGATGGCATTGACAACATGGGACCACTGAAGAAGATCCACAGGTTGAAACAATACATCATGGATCATTATGACTTCAACCTTGACCTGGAAACCTGGGGACTGACGGATAAACAAACAGAAATTAACCGGTTCAGGGATTTCATGGATATTGAAATCCTTGAACAATCCAATGCACTGTTTGGGTATGAAGGAGATAAGTACTATTTCGACATGGATATCAGGAAACACTTTGGCCTTGATAAATTCGACAGTGATATTATTCCCTATTGGAAGACAGAAACCATTGAAGCCATGGATGCATTCCGTCGCAAACCCGGCAACCAGACCGGGGCAGGGGAATGTGTTTCACTGGCCTGCCTTTATGCAGCAGCGCTTTTCATTGTAGCAAAGGTCCCGCTGGAGAAGATCTTTTTGATGGGAACACCGCTTCATTCACAGAATTTCATTCTTGTTGACGAAGGGGTTATTACCAACAACCGCCGGATCGTTACCAAAACCATGTGGTTTAACGGGACCGAATTATCAGCACTTGCCAGAAGAGCCCTGGAGCACGAAAAAGTAACAATCATCGCTCATTCAACAGGATTTATTCATGCCGTTTATCCTGAAGCTACAATTGGCGAAAAGGAGTTCTCTCTTTTTAAGCATAAACTCTCCTGTTTTCTGGAAGCACCTGTTAGTTTTGAAATCTTCACAAATTTTCTCCGGTCGGTATCAAAATACCAGAACCTATTTCAACTCAGCTATCCCTGCATGAACCAGACGCGATTTATCCGGCTGGAAAAAGCATACGCCTATGAGCATGACAGCAAACACAGGATTGGCGACAAATCTGCGCGAAAACTCCTGTGCGAGATTGATGAAGAAGATCTTTCATTCAACGTAGAACCAAACAGGACGGTAATCTCTTCTGACAACTACATATTTAATCAGAAAACGAACCAGGAATTCTTTGAACTTTTTGAAAAGTCATTCCCAATGCTTACTTCAAACCAGGAGTTCATGGCGGACCTGAAAAAATTCGTTCACACTATTCCGAGACTTCCTTCGGCAAATAAATTTTTTTCAGAATCACTTCCTATCAATCTTTCTGTTACGCAATCAAGGGAAGAAATAATAACTTATTTGTCGGAAATCCGACCCGCGTCAACTACAGTTGACCTGGCATTTTATGCAGGCCGGTTCATGGACTCCTGCGACTGGGAACCCTTTCTGAAAGCGGCATTTACCAGGAACCCTGTTTCCGTGGAATATTTTGTGAAGTCAGAAATGGAAGATGTGTATAACCAGTTATCTGCCTGGGATGATGACTCCATTTATGATGGAAACCGTCTTGCATTACCCGATGAGGTGGTAAACTTCCTGTGTGGAGACGGAGTGGAAAAAGCACTCACACTTATCAATATAATGAAGTCACGACATTTGCCTTACAGTTTTGAGCAGGCGGACAATAAACTTGTCATAACGGCATCAGGCAGGAAATTTGATTTCAGGTCAGAGAAGCAATTGAAAATTCCCGGAAACCTTATTAACCGACAGGCTGTCAGCTAAAAGCGCCCTGAGCTTGAGGCGTTTTTCCGACTATCGATTTTATTTAAAACATTCTTCGTTTCATTCTGCCATCGTTCCCCAGGCATCCGATGATAATCCATTAAGTATCCTATAGCAATCCTATACTTATCCTATACTTATCCTATAGCAATCCTATAAGCATGGGAAGCATGGGATGAACTACCGATAAGTATGCGATTAAAACAATTATCTTTTCTTTTTTTATCTTTGCCGCATGGCAAACAATGAAGAATTATTCAAGAAGATCATCTCCCATGCGAAAGAGTATGGATTTGTATTCCCCTCCAGTGAAATTTATGATGGATTAAGCGCGGTGTATGACTACGGTCCCTTTGGTGTTGAATTAAAAAACAACATCAAGGAGTATTGGTGGAATGCCATGGTTCAGCAACATGAGAACATAGTTGGCCTGGATTCGGCTATTTTCATGCATCCCACGATCTGGAAGGCTTCTGGGCATGTGGATGCATTCAGTGATCCGATGATTGACAACAAGGATTCGAAGAAAAGATACCGTGCTGATGTCCTCATTGAAGATCATCTCCAGAAACTTGAGGATAAGATCCGGAAAGAGGTAGATAAAGCAAGACAGCGTTTTGGCGAGACCTTTGACGAAAAGATGTACAGGGAAACCAATCCCCGGGTGATGGAAAACCAGTCGAAGATTGATGCCATAAAAAAACGGTTTTACGATTCTCTTGGGAAAAATGACCTTGCCGATGTTAAAGTGTTAATTGAGGAAATTGGAATTGTCTGCCCGGTGTCCGGAACAAAAAACTGGACAGAAGTGCGGCAATTCAACCTGATGTTCTCGACACAAATGGGATCTGTGAATGAAGATACCAACATGATCTACCTCCGGCCGGAAACCGCCCAGGGAATTTTTGTCAACTTCCTGAACGTCCAGAAATCTGCCCGGATGAAAATTCCTTTTGGCATTGCCCAGATAGGAAAAGCATTCCGCAATGAGATCGTGGCACGCCAGTTCCTATTCAGGATGCGTGAATTCGAACAGATGGAAATGCAGTTTTTTGTGAAACCCGGGGAAGAACTTCAATGGTTCGAATTCTGGAAGAAAGAGCGCATGAAGTGGCATACATCATTAGGCATCCCTGCGTCGAAATACCGTTTCCATGACCATGACAAACTAGCCCATTATGCCAATGCTGCAGCAGATATAGAATTCGAATTCCCAATTGGCTTCAAGGAACTCGAAGGCATTCACTCCCGTACCGACTTTGACCTGGGTGCACATCAGAAATTTTCAGGAAAGAAATTGCAGTATTTCGATCCGGAGACCAATGAAAGCTTTACTCCCTATGTTGTGGAAACATCAATAGGCCTTGACCGAACATTCCTGGCGGTACTGAGTCACGCGTACAAAGAAGAAAAGCTGGAAGACGGGAGCGAACGTGTTGTTCTGAATATTCCTGCAAGACTGGCACCGATCAAGGTCGCCATCCTTCCTTTGATGAAAAAAGACAATTTACCAGAGAAGGCAAGAGAGATCATGGATGTTCTGAAGCAACGGTTCAGGTGTTATTATGAAGAAAAGGATACCATTGGCCGCCGATACCGCCGGATGGATGCCCTCGGAACACCTTATTGCATCACCATCGACCACCAGACCCTGCAGGACAATATGGTAACACTCAGGGATCGTGATACGATGTTGCAGGAAAGGGTGCCAATCGAAGGACTTACCGGGATTATCCAGGATAAAATATTCCCGGTTTCTTAGGTTCTTATTCTCCAACTGCCCGGTATACCGGACATTCAATAATGAATTATGATCATCCGGATTCTTAAATATCTTTTTATTTCATTCGGATGCTTCAGCCTGATCTTAATCATCCTTTGTTTTACATCTGTTCCATTCTGGACCTGGTACAGGCTCAGCACAAGCAAAGCAGGAATTCATCGTCCTCCTGAAAGCATAATTGTTCTGGGAGGTGGCGGCATGCCCGGCGAATCCGACCTTATGCGAACCTGGTATGGAGCAAAGCTCGCTAACTATTTTCAGCATGCGAAGGTTATTGTGTCTTTACCCGGTGATACCGCGGATCGTTTCAGTTCAGTCAACCTTATGAAAAAAGAGCTGATCCTTCGCGGTGTTTTTCAAGGCAGGATCCTGCTTGAAAACGCCGGGACAAACACACGTTCAGAAGCCCTTATGATCGGGAAGATGATTCAGAAGGATCATGCTATCGCCATTGTAACCTCTCCAGAGCATCTTTGCCGGGCAAGCCTTACATTTAAAAAAGCCGGATTTTCCCGCATCGACGGACTTCCTGCTTTTGAGAATGCCATCGAATCGGATATCACCTTTATTGACAGTCAATTGGGAGGGAGGAACTGGCTTCCAAACCTTGGAAACAACCTCACCTTTCGATACAAATTCTGGACCCAGTTGCACTATGAGGAAATCACTATGAGGGAATTGTTTGCGATTGCTTATTATTGGGCAAAAGGATGGATCTGATTTTTTCAGGGATTTGATTACTACCTGACCAGGATATTTTTGATGAAAAAGGATTTATCATTCTGTAAGACCACTGCATAGATACCTGCAGGCACTGTGCCAAGGTCTATGTTACAGGAAGAACCGGGCCCCGGGAAGTTGGCATTCCTTTCAAAAATAATCACCCCAAGGCTATTGTAAACACTTATGGTCAAATCGGATCTTTCACGATCTCCGGTTCTGACATTAAACCGGCCATCATTCGGAACAGGAAATAACCGGAAGCCGGATATACCGGTTTCGCTGATACCGGTTAACACGACATCAATATTATTGGATGTATCCGACTGACATGCACCAACCGTGACAATTGCCCAGTATCTGCCAGCAAGGTCGGCCTGGAGCACCTGGTTTGTAGCCCCAGGTATTGCTGTTCCGTTCAAATACCACTGATTTCCTGCATTTGCATTGCTTTGCAAAATGTTTCCCAGGATTGTGATCACGGGTGCGGAAGGAGTCTCATTCACAACTACGGGATATTTTGCTGAAGTATTGCTGTGGCCGCAGTCATTGGTCCCATTGACAGTGATATTCCCTGAAATTGATGATTCCGTATAAAACACGGAAATGATATTCGTTCCTGCGCCTGATATTAAACTGGCTCCATAAGGGACCGTCCATACATAACCTGTTGCATTCAAAACAGGTGAAACTGAATACAACACCGGTAATCCGCCTTTACATATTTCAGAAGGACCACTGATAGTTCCCGGATTATCAGGCATTGGAGTGACACTGATATAGAACGCTGGTGAAACCGCACCAGAACCACAATTGTTTTCCCCATTGACACCAATCCAACCAGAAGTGGCATGAGTCGAAAAATTTACAAGAATAGAATTTGTTCCTTCTCCGGATATAACAGATGCACCTTCCGTCAACATCCAGGTATAACCCGCTGCATTTGCTATCGGGTCAACAGAATACCTGATTCCGGCTGTTCCTGCACACACTTCTGTTAATCCGGAAATGGCTTTCGCTGAGTCCGGAATTGATCCTACCCGGATCGCCAGGATTGTTGGCTCAACAGGTACGCACCCATCTGTACTTGAATAACTGACAGAGAGTGTCTGGTTCCCTGCCTCCCTCCAGGAAACCTGGATCTGGTCAAGCCCTGTACCGGACTCAATTATGCCACCACCGGAGATTGTCCAGGTGTAATCTGTCATCCCGGGCTCTGTAGTATATGTAAAAATATCCGGTGTCATGCATAAATGGGTTGGTCCGTAAAGACCCGGTACGGGAATTGGATTTACTATTACAGGATAAGAAACTGATGGATTTGAGTTGCAACCTGTCGGATCGCTGTAATTTACAGAAACCGTTTGCGGACCGGCATCTTTCCAGGTCAACTCAATTGAGTTTGTAAGTTCTCCTGAAGTTATTATTCCCCCGTTGGAAACCGACCAGTTATAGTTGTCCATACCCGGCTCTGTGGTATACCTAACATTAGACGCTCCGTCGCAGACACTTAGGCTTCCGGTAATTGTTGGCGAAAGCGGGCTGTTGATAATCACCGTAACTGCGGTCCTGTCGAGGCTGAACAGATTGGCAACACGATCAAATGCAGCCGCATAATATGTGCTTCCTGAAATCAGCTCAAAGGAGTTTCCCAAAAGGTTCCCGGCAGCCGGGGCATCATACCACAACACCACACATCCGGCCGGAGGCTGTGTGACCAGGTCGCTGATTGTTGCAGACGCACAAAATTTCTGAGGTGTTGGTGAGACCGGTGCAACCGGATAGATTGCATCAGGAGTTGTAGAGAACGCAAGTTCCTCACCATATACAACCGTCAGATCAGTATTTACAGCTTTGACCTGAAAATAATAGGTCGTGTTAACTGAAAGCATATTCAGGTCAGCACTTACCGGCAAGCTGGTGCTGCCTGTTAAAACATTTGGTATGGCAGGAACTTCTGATGTAAGATTCCCGGAATTTGTTCCATACATAAAACTTAAAGTAGTCAGAGTTCCCTGGGGATTAACTGTCCCGTTCAATGTTCCATCATCGGGACCGATATTCGATGCCGAAGTGGTCGTTACCAATGGCGGCAGATGAGGGAAAAAAATCTCCGATTTCCCGCCGATAATAAAATACCCCCCGAGCGATGCATTTATTGCTGCAACAGCAGAACTGTCAAGAACAATAGAAATGAGCATACTTCCGGGAAAGCTGCAATCAATGGTGTCGCCCCCATACGATGCACCAGACCCAAGATCAGTATATACAGCGTAACCGGCAGACAGATTCCCCAATGCTGATGCATAATCTGTATTGATTGCCGAAAAGGAAGATGTAACATCATAAAGCTGCCAGACGCAATACCCGGTATTCGGGACGCTTGTAAATTTCTGGACCTGCAGCCTGGCATTGGTTATAGGAAAACTAACCCCGTTCAGATTAAAGGAAAAGAAATCACGAAACAAATTGGAGCTGTAACCTGCCATATAATTCAGGTTCGTGACAGCGTGTGTTCCGTCATCCCGAAACCAGCCGGCAGTTGGATTGTTAATAACAATTGCCCCATCATTTAAGACCAATTGATTATTGCCGGTAGGATACGAGTAGCCGAAAATAACTCTATTGCCATTTAATACTTTGCCCCCATTCTCAAACTGGTCAATGATGCTATCGCCCGATTGCGCCTGAAGCGGAGTGCCCGTAAAGGAACTTATTCCAAAACAGAAAAGTAAATTCATGAATAATGTCAGTTTGCAGTTCATCTTATAAAATTTTGGTTCCGGTGTAGCTGTTTAGAATGTTTACAAATTACATGCCAGAAGCAAATCAGCGCTGATTTCATTTCCCGAATCAGGCTGTAACTGCCGCATAAACAAGCCGCAAGGATTTATTTCTTAAAGGAGCTACAGGGGGCCTTCCGTTTTACTATCTGTAACTTCCCACTTTTAAACGCTCGCAAGAGATCAAATGATCGTTTTCGAGCATTAAACATTTGACAGGAAATTACACGTTGAAAAGCATTCAATGGGTATCCGTACTGTACCGAAAAGGTCTTGAAATATAAGGAAATCTATAGTGTGGGATTAGCTATTTTCTTATTTTTGGAGAAGGGGGAAGAGATCGCTGATCTTTTCAATGGTCTGGTATTCATATCCCGGAACGTCCTCAATGGTTTCATATTGCCAGGAAGTATGGTATGGAACATAAACCGCTTTGCCACCAATTGCCAGGACCGGGAAAATGTCCGACTTTAGTGAATTTCCAACCATCAAAAACTCCGCCGGACTGATGCCCAGGTTATTTATCAGCTTGCGATAATCGGCTTCACGTTTGTCGCTCATGATCTCAATATGCTGAAACAACGGGAGTAGCCCGGATTTTTTAAGCTTGCGCTCCTGGTCCAGCAGATCTCCTTTGGTGGCGATGATAAGACGATAATCTTTCTGGAGTTGTCTTAACAGTTCTTCAACTCCGTCCAGAAGTTCAATCTCATGTCCCAATAAGGTTTTAACAAGGATAAGCAGTTTCTCAATACTGGCGACAGGAACCTTGCCATGACTGATTCTTATGGAAGTTTCGATAAGGGAAAGTAAAAAACCCTTAGCTCCATATCCATACAAATCGAGGTTCTCAATTTCTGTTTTCAGCAGGGCCTTCAGCACCTCCTCCGGAAGCATATAAGGTTCCATGAGGTCACAAAACGCATGCTCAATCTCCTTATAATGCAGCTCATTCACCCAAAGCGTATCGTCTGCATCAAACCCGATAACCTTTATCTCGTTCAAGTTTTTCCTGTTAACCTTATTGATTGGATTTTTTAAGACCACAATATTACCGAATATCTTCTTTATGAATACAGACGGTATTTCTTTTCTGTTTTTATTTCATCAACTTCTTTGCCACTTCTGCCGGAAGGATATTCCTGATACATTCACAATTATTTGAATGCCTGCATTTCTCACAGGATTTTTCAAGGACAAGCCAATCTGCATGGCTTCCCAGCGGAGCCCATCGTTTGGGAAAGATCGGGCGCATTGGCGCATAAATTCCAACAGCTCTCCTGCCTAATGCTGCTGCAATGTGCAAAGGACCTGTGCTGGCAGCAACCAACCCATCGCATTTATGGATAAAGACCAGGAACTCAGAGAGCGTCATCTTTCCGGTGAGATCAATGATCCGGTCTTTATTCACGGAAAGGAATTCTTCCATTTTTTCTCCTTCCTCCTTAGTCCCTGTGATAAAAATCCTGAACTTTTCCGCAGGAAGCAGGTTTATAAGGTGGGAAAAATTATCAAGGCCCCACTCCCGGGCACTGCCTTTTGATTTCGGATGCAGGATCAGGTTAAAACGATCAGGTAAGATCAATCTTGAAATTGGTGGAGACAGCTGGTCATCAATCCGTGTTAATCCATAAAAACCCGGTATTGCTGAAGTCGGGATTTCTTCCGTTATGCCCAATGGTTCCAGTAACTTCAGGTTAAGCTGGGCTTCATGCAGATCGGATTTTTTGCGGCTGAAATGAATCAGCTTATTGCAGTACAACCAGGAAAACCACCGGTGAGAAGTGCTGATCCGAACCGGGATTCCGGCCTTTTTTGCAAGGCTGCAAATCTCCTTTACCGGAAAGACATGGAAAATAATATCGGCATTTAAAACCCTAAGAGCCTCAATCCTGGCTTCCGGATGCTTGATCCCGGAAATCTCATCCCAGTCAATAAATTGATCTACATATTCGCAAGACTCAATGAGAGGCCGGGTGTATGTTTTCCCCAGGAAAATAATGCGGCAATCAGGAAAATATTTCTTCAGGACACCGGCCAGGGGAAGAGTAAGTATTACATCTCCGAGGCTGTCGGTGCGACTGAGAATGATGTTGTTCATCCTTCAATGGCTTTGACCCCAGGCAGTTCTTTGCCTTCGATGTATTCGAGCATGGCTCCACCGCCGGTTGAAACATAGCTGACCTTGTCTTCCAGTCCGTATTTGTTGATTGCTGCAACTGAATCACCTCCGCCAATCAGGGAATAAGCCCCGTTTTCTGTAGCTTTTGCTACCGATTCGGCGATCAATTTCGTGCCTTGTTCAAAGTTGTTCATCTCGAACACACCCATTGGACCGTTCCATAGGATTGTGGCTGATTTTTGAATGACATGATCGAACTTCTGGCAGGTTGCAGGCCCGATATCCAGTCCCATCCAGGGATCGGCAATATCATACGCATTGCAGGTCTTGAAATTTGCATCATTCGAGAAAGCATCAGCAATGATAGCATCGGAGGGCAGGTAGAGATTTACTCCCATGATTTTTGCCCCTTCAACAGTATTCTTAGCCAGTTCCAGCAGGTCTTCCTCGACAAGCGATGCGCCGACTTCACCACCCATTGCCTTTATGAAGGTGAACATCATTCCTCCGCCAATAAGAAGGTTGTCGACTTTATCCATAAGGTGGTTGATAATCTCAATTTTCCCGGACACCTTGGCACCACCAAGAATGGCTGTGAACGGATGTTTGGCTTCTGTCAGCATCTTTTTCAGCTGTGTAACCTCTTCCGCCATCACGTATCCGAAACACTTTTCCTGTGGAAAATAATTCGCAATTACGGCTGTTGAAGCATGCGCCCTGTGAGCAGTTCCAAATGCATCATTAACATATATGTCTCCAAGTGATGCTAATTTTTTGGCGAATTCAGGATCTCCCTTTTCTTCTTCCTTATAAAAACGAAGATTCTCAAGAAGTAAAACCTCCCCGGCTTTCAGCCCGGAAGCGAGATCCACTGCGGATTTCCCGATACAATCATCAGCAAACTGAACAGGAAGCTTTAACTGGGCCGTCAGATATGGAACGAGATGCCTGAGAGAGAATTTCTCTTCCGGACCGCCTTTGGGGCGCCCCAGGTGAGACATTAGAATAACGGATCCGCCATCAGCCAGAATTTTCTTTATAGTTGGCAGTGTGGCATCAATCCGGTTTGTATCAGTGATCTGAAAATGATCATCCAGGGGAACATTATAGTCCACCCGGATCAATGCTTTTTTACCCTTAAAATTAAAATTATCAATCGTTTGCATCGTCAACATGAATTAGTTTCAAGAACAAAATTAAAGTTTTTCGAATGGAAAGCAATAACAATTTTCTAAATTTACCAATCGTTAAGTTTGTCAATTCATGGATGAATTAAAGATTGCATTGATCCAGTCTGATATTGGCTGGGAAGATCCCGGGAAGAATCTTGCGATGTTCTCAGGAATCATTGCCACGCAGGTTCATGACCCGGTTGATCTTATTTTTCTTCCGGAAATGTTCAATACTGGCTTTACGGCAAACCCGGCAAAATGCGCGGAGAAGATGGATGGTCCGTCGGTGCGCTTCCTGCAAGAAGTTGCAAAGCTGAGGAATTGCACAATGATGACAAGCATTTTGATCCAAGATGGAAAAACCTTCACCAACCGGCAGGTTACTGTAACCCCGGATGGTATTTGTCATTATTCGGATAAAAGGCACCTCTTCAGGCTTAGCGAAGAATTCAATCATCTCCGGCAGGGGAAAAAGAAAGTGATTGAAAATGTACAAGGATGGAACATTCTTCCGTTGATCTGTTATGACTTACGATTTCCCGTATGGAGCAAAAACACATATACTGAAGGGAAATATACTTATGACCTGCTTGTTTATCTTTCCAATTGGCCTGCAAGCCGGTCGGAGGTCTGGAAATCATTGCTGGTTGCGCGTGCCATCGAAAACCTGTCGTTCGTTGTGGGCGTAAACAGGATTGGATCTGATGGTTTTGGAACCGATCATTCCGGGGATTCCATGGTGATAAATCCGAAAGGCCAGGTTATTGTGGCAGCGAAGCCAGGTGAAGAGAGGGTCGATGAAGTAACTTTGACGATGAAAGAACTTCTCAAAACCCGGGAATCCTTTCCATTTGGGCAGGACTGGGATCAATTTACAATAACACCCTAAAAAGCACATGGACAAACTTTCAGTTGTCATCATCACGCACGAGGAAGAGGAGAATATCGTCCGATGCCTGGATTCTGTTAAAACACTGGCAGATGAAGTGGTGGTGGTTGATTCCAACTCGCGTGACAGAACTGTTGAAATTTCCAAAAATTATGGTTGCCGTGTATTTATCCATGATTTCGAAGGATATGGAAAGCAGAAACAATTTGCGGTTGACCAGGCATCGAACGATTGGATTCTCTCACTGGATGCAGACGAAGTGGTTACAGAAGAATTGAAAACTGAAATAACAAATCTTCTCAAGGCTAAAAACAATGCTTTTGCGGGTTACCGGATTCCATTTTCATTTTGTTACCTAGGAAAAATCCTGAAACACACCAGGGCAGATCATTTAAGGCTTTTCAATCGCAACAAGGGCAGATTCACCACTGTTCCTGTTCACGAAGGAATTGTCACAGAAGGAGCCATTGGCAGGGTAAAGGGAAAGATTATCCATTACTCTTATCGGGATATTTCTCACCACCTGCAGAAGATCAACACATACACATCACAGGCCGCAGTGAAAAACAACCAGGATCACAAATCCTATTCAAAGTGTTGGGTGGCGTTTAAATTTCCCATCAGCTTCTTTATTTATTATTTCCTGAGACTGGGATTCCTTGATGGCTATCCCGGCTTTTTGTGGTCATTCTTTGCCGCGTTTTATGGATCCCTTAAGATTGCCAAAACCATAGAAATGGAGGCAAAGAAGTAATGGCGGCGATCCATATAGCAGCAGTTATTGCAGTTGCGGTCATCTTGTGGCTTACACTGGAGTATAGTTTCATAATTCCTTACAAAAAAGGAATTCCAATCCTGATGTATCATAAAGTTTCTCCAGGATTTGCTGATGGATTGACGGTTCCGGCAAAATCACTTGAAACCCAATTCGAATATCTCAGGAACAAAAACTATACACCGCTATCATTTTCGGAATTGAAACAGCTTCATGAATCAGGAAAAAGCCTGCCTTCAAAACCGGTGATCATCACGTTTGATGATGCATACGCTGATTTCGCAGAGCTTGCATTACCGTTATTAAAGAAGTTCAATTTTACCGCCACGGTGTTCATCCCTGTCGGATACATGGGCAAGACCAATGTATGGGACCAGGGATCAGATGCGATCATGTCTGCTGAACAGATTAAAAACATTGCGCTTAACGAGAACATCGAATTCGGACTTCATTCATTTCTTCATCGGAATTATGCCGGTTTAAATCCTGAGGACATGCAGGAGGACCTGGAAAACTGTTCCGGGACGCTGAATTATTATAAGATCCCTTTTGTGAATGTCCTGGCATACCCGTATGGCGGTTATCCGAAGAAGGATAAATTGCTGAATCAACAAATGAAGCAACTGTTCCTGAAGCAGGGGCTCAGTTTTGCGCTTCGGATTGGCAACAGGATCAATTCCTGGCCGCTGAAAGACCCTTATGAACTCAGGCGGATCGACATTAAAGGAACGGATAATTATCTTACATTTAAGATCAAATTAAGAAAAGGGAGAAAGAAGCTGTTTTCCTAGAAATATATGGTAGAGAAATTTTCCCGGCAATTTATCCGATGGAATTACATTTTTGGGTTAGCGCTGATGATCGCATCACTGCCTCATTCCAAGTTTGTAATGAGTGTATCGCAGTTCTGGCTGGCATCCGTATTCGCCGTTGACCGGATAGACATCAGGAAGCTTGAGGAATTTATCATGCAGCGATCCCGGCTGAAAGCAATCTTTTTCCTGATCCCGTATTTTGTCTTACAGCTATTGAGCAGCATCGCAAAAGGGTTTAAAAACTTCTTCTCCAATAAGCCTGCAATGATTTTCAGTTCGATATTCCTCCTGCATATCGTCGGGCTGTTCTTCACTACTGATTATGATTATGCATGGAAGGATCTTCGTACAAAACTCCCGATCTTTCTTCTTCCATTGTTCATATCAACCTCCCAGAGCTTCAGAAAGCGGGATTTCTATGGATTCATCATGCTTTTCATCGCTTCGGTACTGGTCAGAACATTAATCAATTCAGGAAACCTGGTCCAGGAAAACTTTATCGATATCCGGAATATCTCGAAATCCATATCCCATATCATCGTTTCTCTTCTGATCAGTTTTTCTTTTTTCTCACTGCTCTACTTTTTATTCCTGAAACGAACATTCCCGTTGGTTCTAAAGATCCTGTTCGGGATTGTATTGATATGGCTTTCCGTTTACCTGGTGATTTCAAAATCGGTTACGGGGCTCGTTGTGATCAGCCTCACAATCCTGATCATGCTGATAGTTCTTATCTTCAGAAGCAGGAAGAATTGGATTAAGGTGTCACTCCTGGGATTTTTCCTGGTGTTGATCACAACATTCATCGTTTATTTTCAGGGTGTCAGAAAGGATTATTACCATGTAAACAAGGTTGATTTTTCAACGCTGGATTCAGTCACACCCAGGGGAGCCAGGTATACGCATTACATTCATCACAAGGAGACAGAAAACGGGAATTATCTCTGGATTTATCTTCAGTGGGACGAGTTGAGGGCTACCTGGAACAAACGCAGTAAATTCCGTTATGACAGCCTGGATGAAAGGCATCAGCGGATTTCAAACACACTTGTTCGCTTCCTGGCTTCAAAAGGCTACAGGAAAGATGCAGATGGCGTGATGAAGCTTACAGATGATGAGATTCATGAAATTGAAAAAGGCACAGCCAATGTGGTTTTTTCACAGACCTTCAGCATCCGGGGAAGGATCTATGAACTGCTCTGGGGCTATGATGAGTACAGAAAATCGGGAGATCCGACAGGCTCCAGTGTAATGCAACGGCTCGAGTTCTGGAAAGCCTCATGGGGACTGATACAACAGAACTGGCTGACCGGTGTTGGGACCGGTGACATGAATGAAGCTTTCCAGCAACAATATACCAGGATGCATACGAAACTGGCACCGGATCAACGCTGGAGGTCGCATAACCAGTTTCTTTCAATCTTCGTGGGGTTTGGGATATTCGGATTGCTCTGGTTCCTGTTTTCTGTCTTTTATCCGCCCATTGTCCTGGGGAAATTCAGCGACTATTTCTTTCTCATCTTCATCATCATCGCCATCATCTCGATGATTCCTGAAGACACCATTGAATCACAGGCCGGGGTGACATTTTTTGCTTTCTTCTATACGTTCCTTCTCTTCGGGCGAAAAGAAGATGACCCGATCGGTTAATGGAAAAAGATTCCAATCTTAAATCCAACAAAATTGTATGGGACCTTTTGATCCACTTCGGTGAACTTTGTCTGTGCAGAGTTATAATAGGCCCTGTAATAAGATTCAATTGCCTGGTACCTGTAGAATAGTTCATACTCAAACTGCAGCCGCTTTGACAACTTCATCTTATAACCCACGCCAAGGCTGAATAAAAAACCACCTTTACCGGAAGGATAATTGAATGTCTCATAGCGGGTCCCAATTGCTGTACCAAGATTCATGCTTGCAAAAAAGGTATTGGCTACGTCTTTTTTGAAATCATAATAAATATGGCCAAAAACAGGATAAAACAATCCTTCTTTCCATATCTCCACTCCCAGTCCAAGCCCGACTCCGATACGTCCCGAGATAATGAAACCATTAATTGTCTGGAAAGGGAAAATAAGCTGGTCATTTTTCAGGGTGCGCTGTGTGGATTCATAGTAAATATCACCTTTGAATGTTCCAAACCCAAGTGCTGTTCCGATCTCGGTTTTATTGAAATACTCCAGCGAAGTTCTGGCGTTGGATTCCTGGGCGACCGACCGAAAAGAGGTTAAGGCTATGAAGAGGATAATTGGCAATCCGGAAATCCAGGAAAATTTATTCATAAGATAATGTGGTCTTGGTTATAGCAGATAAAAGTACAAAGATCAGCGTAATTGTTATCGATCTGTTTACACTTCGCGGAAGACTTTTTGAACTTCTCCAACGGGAGTTTGATTTTCCCCAACAGGAGTTTGATCTTCCCCAACAGGAGTTTGATCTTCCCCAACAGGAGTTTGATCTTCCCCAACGGGAGTTTGAACTTCCCCAAAGCGAGTTTGCACTTCCCCAAAGCGAGTTTGCACTTCCCCAAAGCGAGTTTGCACTTCCCCAAAGCGAGTTTGAACTTCCCCAAAGCGAGTTTGAACTTCCCCAAAGCGAGTTTGAACTTCCCCAAAGCGAGTTTGAACTTCCCCAAAGCGGTTTGCATTTCCCCCAAGGCTTTTTGCACTTTTCAATGTGGAAGGTTCACCGCAGAGGCGCAGAGGCGCAGAGTCATGACTCATCACTTTTCTTTTCTTTGCGTCTTTGCGTCCCTGCCAGCCGGCAGGCAGGTTTGCGGTAAAAAAAAATTATTGAAATCTCATTTTAAGGAACCTTCACCCGGTACGGTTTCGAAGAAGCCTTGTTATGTTTTCCCCCTGACAATGACAAATCAGCCTTCCGGAAATATCCGGAAACATTACTGTTTTTTATGATGACGGTGATTGTGATACAAAAGATTTATTTTACATTTGATTCACACTTAATCCCAAATCCCATGAAACAGAGACTTACAATTTTGATTGCCCTGGTTTTCCTGTTTATGGTGAATATGCTTTATGCCCAGCCAGGAATACCATTAAAAGATAATGGTTCGGTTTTGTTTGGGAAAGATATTATTATTGGTGATCAACCAACCCGAAATCAACGAGATGTTGCGGTCTGTACCGCATTTAATGGATGGATGTATGCTGCATTATCGCGGAATACCGGTAGTTTTGCGGGATATTCTTTATATAAATCAATTGATTTTGGATATTCATGGATAGCACTTCAAGACTTTCAATTTTCTTACACCGATTCCAGAATATATGATCTTGATCTTCTTGTTTGTGGAACTTCGGAATCAAATTTGATAATTTATCTGGCATGGGTGCAGGACGATACGACAGGGTTGTATAATAATAATTTGGTTGTTAATAAATATGATGGGAATTCCGGTGAATATATTAACAGAATACTTAATGTTGGAAGTACTGAGTGTAGGTATTATAATTTAAAAATCGCTTCTGATTATCTTTCGCCAGCTTTGGGTACAAATCCATATAGTATCGGATTTTTATACTCAGTATTCAGCAACATCGATGCTAAGGATTCCCTAATTTTTTGTAGTTCAGACAACGGTGGAATTTCAGTCACGAATCGAAAAATTCTTGCTTTATCTTCATCCAGAAAATTTGGAAATGTCTCACTTGCCTATGGTAAATCACCCACAATGAACAGCGGAGGGTATTATGCGTCATGGGAAGATAAAGATGATCTTTCTAACACCAATGGACATATTTATACATCGCATACCAAATCAGGAATAAATAGTTCTTTCTCAACCCCTGTTTGCCTTGATTGTGGCGATGCTTCGATAGACAACCAATGCAGCAATCCTTCCATTGCCTGTCAGAACAATACCATAGATAATGATAGTTCAAACATTACATCTGTTACGATTTTTCAAAAACAAACCACCCCCACAAACAGCGATATAGTGGGTTTTTATAACCTGGAAGCTGCCACCAATAGCAGTTTCCATCGAATGGATATTACTTCTGCATCTCAAAATGAGATTCAGCCGTGCGTAACCTTCAATCATTTTGACAATAAATTTTACATGACATACTTTAATTCAACAGCTCAAAAACTTCCCAGCCTATCCAAGAACTTCAATTTCGCAGATCCCAATAATTGGATGGTGGTCTCTAACGGTTTCAATGATTCAAGCAATTTAGCAGCTCCTTTTCCCAAAGTCATTATTAATGAAGACCAGCAGCAGGCAGCTTATGTATGGAATTCTGAACGTACAAATGGAAATGGCATAGCTATGTTCGATGCTGAATACAGCACATATACCGGCACATCAGAAATCAGCAGTTCTCAAGGAACGAAGCTTTTAGGGGCTTATCCGAATCCCTGCACATCGGGTGTTACAATAGGTTTTGAATTGCAGAAGTCTGAAAATGTAAGGATATCGATCAGTTCAATAACTGGGCAGTTGGAGAAGATCATAACGGATCGGGGTTATTCGCAGGGGAGGCATGAGGTGAGGGCGGATGTTTCATCCCTGCCGGTAGGGATTTATATTTACAAGTTCCAGGCGGGGGAGTTTGCAGGAACTGGTAAAATTGTAATTGTCAGATAGCAAGATGATAAAATCTAAATTGGCAAAAAGTAAATTGGTAATGTATTGGGTGTCTCCTTCCCTCCGGTTTCACCGGAGGTTATTCATATTAAGGTCCTTCGGACCTTTTATAACGAAACTCCTTGATTCTACATGAAATCCATGTCTTCGTGGTTAATAAAAATATTGCGCTCAGGCCGCGCGGGCCTCGTCAAGAAGGCATTAGGCATTAGGCAATAGTTCAGAGGAGGGTTTTCTATTAGGTGTCTTAAAAGTAAAAATTTTTGCGCCAGGCCGCTTATGTGGTGACTGGTATTTTTTATTAGGAGGGCGTTATTGCTGATAAAAGTGGGGCTTTTCCTCCGGTTTCACCGGAGGTTATTCAGATTAAGGTCCTTCGGACCTTTTATAACGAAACTTCTGTGAATCTCCGTGTAATCCGTGTCTCTGTGGTGAATAACATTTATTGAGCCCCTACGGGGCTCTTTTTTGTGTGGGTGGTTCTCCCCCTCCGGTTTCACCGGAGGCTACCAATATTAAAGCCCTATGGGCTTTTAGAACGAAAAATCTGCGATTCTACGTGAATTCCTTTTACCACATTAAGCACATAGGTCACAATAGAAAAAATCCAACCTCTTGGGAAGTCGCAAGAAAGCCTAATGTGTTCTATTACGCCTATTGTGGTGAATAACATTTATTGAGCCCCTACGGGGCTCTTTTTTGTGTGGGTGGTTCTCCCCCTCCGGTTTCACCGGAGGCTACCAATATTAAAGCCCTGCGGGTTTTTCAGCGTTTCCCCATGGCGGTTTTAATATACACTATTGAACTGTCTCAAAATACAATTGCAGGAAGGTTTTGTTACTTTTGTATTTCCAGTAAAAATCCGGATATCGGTGGAAAGAAAAATCTTCCTTCTTGTTTTCATTGCCCTGATATTGGTTCGTCCTGTTTGCGGCCAGTATTTTTCAACCGGACAGGATCCTGCTTCTATCAAATGGAGGCAGATCAAAACGAAGAAATTCCAGCTGATCTATCCTTCGACATTTGAAAAAAGATCACAATATCTTGCCAATATCCTGGATATCATTTCAAAGGAAGAGACAAAAACACTTTCCGCGAAAGTTCCGAGGATCCCTATAATCCTGCATACAGCTTCATCCGAATCCAATGGTCTCACGGTATGGGCACCAAAGCGAATTGAGTTTTATCCCTGTCCCCCGCAATCGACTTATCCGGAGGAGTGGCTTGAGCAACTTGCCATACATGAATACCGGCATGCTGTGCAGACCAGCAAGATGAACCAGGGATTTACAAAGGTTTTATCTTATATCGTCGGGCAACAGGGAACCGGTGCAGTGCTCGGCTTATTCATTCCTCCATGGTTTCTTGAAGGTGATGCAGTTTGTACCGAAACGGCGCTTTCCAATTCAGGACGCGGCAGGGTTGCATTATTTGAAAATATACTTCGAGCCCAATTGCTTGAGAAAGGAAGCTACTCTTATGATAAAGCGGTGTTGGGTTCCCTGAAGAATTTCGTTCCGGATCAATATGCTTTGGGATATCCACTGGTTGCAGAATCCCGGAAGGTTTACGGTCTGAAATTGTGGAATACAGCCCTTGACCGGTCGGCAAAGCTTCCGTTCATGGTTGTTCCTTTTTCATCAGGAATTCATTCCGTAACGGGACTTACGAAGCTGAAGTTTTATAAAGAGATGCTTTCTGATCTTACCAGCGACTGGAGATACCAGATGGAAAACAACAGATATACTGATCTCAGGAGAATAACCAAAATCAATAAAAAGAATTTCTCTTCTTATATTCATCCTGTACTTCTGAATGATTCAACAATAATAGCTGAAAAGGAATCGGAGGATGATCCGGATTATTTTGTCAGGATTGACCGGAAAAGCGGGAAGGAAAAAAAACTTTTTATCTCAGGTCAGGCTTCGGATGAATCAATTTCAGTAGCAGGCGGAAAGCTTGTATGGACAGAATTTCAGCCGGATCCCAGGTGGCAGAATAAAGATTTCTCTGTGATCAGGTCTTATGATTTTACGACGAAGAAGATAAAAAAACTCTCAAAAAGAAGCCGGTATTTCGCGCCATTCTTTTCACCGGATGGCAGCAAAATAGCGGTGGTGAAGGTTGACGAGGAAAACAGCCATTCCATTGACATCCTGGAAACGAAATCCGGAAAGCTGCTCCAGCACATTCCAATGGAAAATTATTTCCAGGTGCTGACTCCCAACTGGTCGCCGGATGGAAACTCACTGGTCATAGTTGTTCTCACGGAAAAAGGAAAAGCCTTGGCCTGCCTTGATCTCCGGACCGCGAAGATCACACAGCTCACGCCATACCGCTTCACCGAACTATCCGGACCCGCATATTATCATCACAATCATATTCTTTTTTCGGCGGATTATTCAGGAATTCAGAACATCTATGCACTGGATACCTTATCGAAGAAGATATTCCAGGTCACCTCTTCTCGATTTTCGGCAACAGATCCCGGCATGACCGCTGATCTCAAAACGATGATCTATTCCGATTATACTGCCGATGGATTATCTGTTGCAGAAGCCCGGATTGACACATTGCTCTGGATCCCTTTGGAAAAAATTCATACCAGCTCCATCCGCCTTTACGATTCTATTGTCAGCCAGGAACATTTGAATGTCCAGGACAGTGTTGTTTCTCGGAAGATAAATAAGATGTACGCAAATGAAAAATATGACCTTGCGAGGGATACGATAAATGCGACAAAATTTTCTTCGAAAAAATATTCCAAAACATTAAACCTGTTTAACCCGCATAGCTGGGCTCCTGCGTCGTTTGATCTGACTAATTTAACGATCCAGCCGGGAGTATCGGTCCTGATGCAGAATGTACTGAGCACGATGTTTGCCGGTGCAGGCTGGGAATACGATTACAATGAAGGAACGGGGAAATTCTTCGCAAACCTAAGCTACCAGGGCTGGTACCCTGTATTCGATCTTGCCTTCGACATTGGCAACAGGTCTGCTTATGCGTATTACCGGGATCTGAATGAACGGGTCCGGTTTACCTGGCAGGAGACAAACTTAAAATTGCATGCCAGTGTTCCATGGAACTTTTCACGAGGTAAATTCTATCGTTATCTTACGCCATCTGTCGGATTCAGCCTGATAAACCTGCAGCATAATTCATCCGCTCCATCGCAGCTGATCTCCGGCAATTTTGTCAGCATGGATTATGAGCTTACAGGTTCCCAGTATTTACGATCGACGCAGAAAGATTTTTATCCACGATGGGGACAGTATTTTGATATCACCTACCGGAATTCTCCTTTCGTTGGAAATGAACTGGGATCGATCTTTGCGGCACAAACTAACCTCTACTTCCCGGGAATCCTTAAGCATCACAGCCTCTGGGGTTATGCCGGGTACCAGTCGCAGACTTATGGAAACCAGTTTTTTTACCGCTTCGCAGATATCATCAATTTTCCCAACGGATATTCCGGTGTGTACGATAACCAGGTGCTGAGCCTTGCCGTGAATTACAAGTTTCCTCTCTTTTGTCCCGATTTCAGCGCCGGTTCGCTCGTATATTTCAAGCGATTCAACCTGAATTTTTTCTTTGACTGGGCGCAGGGATGGACGGGAACGCATGTGAATTCATACCAGTCGACAGGAGCAGAACTCACGTCAAACCTGCACATCCTGAGGTTCCTGATCCCTTTTGAACTGGGCGTCAGGAGTACCTATTTCCCATATTCCGGAACCTGGGGATGGGAGTTTATTTATTCTATCAGGTATTGAGTGGTACTTATAATGATAGTCGAAAGTCAAAAGTCGAAAGTCAGTAGTATTGGTCTTTAAACTATAGACCTTTGACTTTGGACTTTAGACTTTCAGACTTTGGGCTCTAATATCCAAAAACATCTTCGAGTGTCAGGGAATGGACTTCGCCGTAGGTTTTCAGAACATTCAAATCAAGACCGTCCTTTTTTCCGAGCACCATGATGTTGAAATTCTTGTTCCTGATAAATTTATCATGAAAGTTTTTCAGATCCTGGAATGTCATGGAAGGAACTTTTTCGAATACATCTTTCCTGATGTCGTAGTCCAGGCCTAATTTCGCGGCATTGATATAGTCGAAAAGGATGGCTGATTTGGTGATGCGCTCTGTCCGTATTTTATTGAGGATGGCTTCTTTCGAAGATTTCATCGCCTTTTCACTTTCGGGAATGTTGGTGAACAGCCCCATCATTACTTTCATTGCTTCGGGAAGTTTATCCACCTGGGTTCCAAGGTATGAAAACAGGTAAAAATGGTCATCGGATACATCGGGTGTACGGTATCCTGCATACGCGCTGTATGCAAGGCCTTTTGATTCACGGATTTCCTGGAAGACGATTGAATTCATACTTCCCCCGAAATACTCATTGAAGAAACGGGTAATGGGGATCTGGCTTTTATCAAAGGTCTGTGATCTTGAAAGCATCAGAATTTCCGCCTGTTTCATATCATAGTTGATGGTATAGACCTGGGTTGATGCATTCGGCAATTGTTCGAATTTCAGGGGTGCCGGAATTGGCTTTAACTGTGCAGGAACATGATGCTCTTTATTGAGTGTGGCGACCAGTTTGGCAGGAGCTTCAGGACCATAATAGAGTATCTTATGCTGGTATGAACTCAGGTTCTTAATCATCGAAACAAGTTCGGCGGGTTTCAGATTTGACAATTCAGCATCAGAGCATATATTGGTGAATGGCGATTTCTTTCCATACACGCCATAGTTGTACATACCGCTCCATAGAATGGATGATTTGTTCAGTTTATCATCTTCCCGTCTTTTTTTAATATCGAGCACCAGGTTTTTATACGGAGCATCAGCAGGGATTGCATCGGATAACAGGTTCTCAAACAGTGCAATTCCCTTATCCATATTCTCATTCAAACCGCTCAGGGAAACCCAAAGTTCGTCATGGCTTGACGAAACATTGAAACTACATCCGAGTTTATAAAACTCTTCCTGGATCTCCTTTGCAGAATATTTTGATGTGCCAAGATAATTCAGGTAATCAAGTGCAGTGCCGATGGCTTTGTTGTGATTTGTTCCCATGGCATAGTAGTAATAAAGGGAGAATGTATTGGTCTCATGGTTCTCGGTGTACAGGACCGGGATGTTATCCTTGATCGTTAATTTTTTAATATCCTTGTTGAAATCCAGGAAAACAGGTTCGATCGGCTCTGTGGGCTCGGCAACGATCCTTTTCAGGAAATCTGATTCATCGTTCCGGTTCATCGTTACAGGGCTGATCTGCGGCTTTGTGACTTTTTTCACATTCTTATCTGTTCCGGTTCTTTTGTAAACCAGCACATAATTATTGTTGTAGTTTGCCTTTGCAAATTCCACGATATCCTGTTTCGTCAGTTTCGAAAGACGTTCAATATCCTGTACTTCCTGGCTGCGCGGGATGTCCTTGACAAATCCGTCCATCATGGTGTTTATCCTGCCATGGTTTGATTCCGAGGATTTCACCCGACTCAGTTTGTAATCGTTGATAATAGCAGGGATCAGCCAGTCAGGGAAATCACCCTTCCTGACTTTTTCAATCTGGTCGAGGATAAGACTCTTTACTTCCTCCAATGACTGACCTTCTTTTGCCTTACCATAAAAAACATTGATGGAATAGTCTTTCAGGATATACTGATAAGAGCCGGCTTCAAGGACTTTCTGACCCTGGTTCAGGTTAAGATCGATAAGACCGGCGGTACTGTTTGCAAGGACCATATCAACCATCCTCACAAGGTCTGCATCCCTGGTGCCGGCGCCTCCGAAACGAAAGCCGAACGTAACGGATTCTGCGTCCGGGCCAACGACTTCTTTCACGATGGGTGATGCGATCGGTGCTTCAACGGCCGGAATGTATGGCGTAAGTGGCTTGGATTGCAGGTTCCCGAAGGTTGCATCAACCAGCCTGATCACTTCTGACGGGTTGAAGTCACCGGAAAGCAGAATTGCCATGTTGTTTGGGACATACCGTGCACTGTAATATTCTTTCAGTGATTTCAGGGACGGGTTCTTCAGATGTTCAACCAACCCGATGGTCGTTTGTGTTCCATAGGTATTCTTTTGGAAAAGCCCGCCTAATAATGCTTCGAACACCTTATCATCATCCCTGTCGAGACTCATGTTTTTCTCTTCATAAACAGCTTCGAGCTCGGTGTGGAAAAGCCGGAAAATGGGATCTTTGAAACGTTCATATTCAATTTCCAGCCATTGTTTTGCCTTGTTTGAAGGAATTTCATTCACATAAACCGTTTGCTCAAATGAGGTGAATGCATTGGTTCCCTTTGCCCCGATCGTTGCCAGCAATTTATCATACTCGTTAGCAATGGCAAACTTTGATGCAACGCCCGACAGGCTGTCAATCTCATGATAGATCTTTTTCCGCTGGATCGTATCCGTGGTTTTCTTATAGACTTCAAATTTATATTCAATCTGGTCGAGCAACGGCTTTTCATGAACAAAGTCTTTTGTGCCAAATTCATCACTTCCCTTGAACATCATGTGTTCCAGGTAATGCGACAAGCCGGTATTGTCGGATGGATCATTCTTGCTTCCTGTCTTAACAGCAATGGCAGTCTGGATGCGCGGAGCATCTTTGTAAACGGTCATATAGACTTTCAAACCATTGTCAAGGGTATATATCCGTACTTTCAGCGGGTCACCGGGAACGGTATCATATTTATAAACTTTTTGTGCTTGTACATTCAGGCTGGTGATCAGGATTACCAGCATTATCAGTGTGATGATTTTCTTCATTTCTGCGTTGTTTGTTGGTTGATTGAATTTATCGTTAATGGCTTGACTGAAAAATATTCTGCATTATGAACTATGATGTCGGCAAACTCCTCGTTATTTATGAACTTTCCTGATGAAATCCTCTACTTCCTTCACGCCACCCTGGTAGATGAGGTACCCGTTATAAGGCTCACGCAGGGTTGTTTCATCATTGATCGGGGTCAGCATGATCTCCTTCACTTTTTCCAGGTCACTGGTTTGTCCAAGCGCCCATGCAAGCTTGATGTAGGCAACTTCCGGAAGCATATTGTCTGCAGGAATAATTCCTTTCGCCATCAGGTCGCGACCGGTATCATAAACGAACATGTGAACATAGCCCCATAAAGTCTGGACGGTCATGTATATTGCAACACCTTTCTTGACGGCCCTTTCAATTGCCGGGTAGAGCGGTTTATTCACATGACCAAGGCCTGTGCCGATGATGATGATCCCTTTGTAGCCATTGTCAACCATCGAATCGATCATGTCTGGTTGCATGTTCGTATAGTAGTAGATCATTCCAACTTTTTCCTCGAAATAAGGATAGATGTTGACCTTCCTGTCATTGCGACGCTTGTGGTAATCTGTTTTGATCGGGAAAACACCTTCCCTGGTCACTGTTGCTAATGGTGTGTCTCCAATCGTTCTGAAGGTTGATCGGTAGGATGAATGCATTTTCCTGACACGAGTTCCACGATGCAGGAACCCATATTCATCGGATGTCGGCCCGAACATACAAACCATCACTTCGGCGATATCTCCATGACCTGCCGCCGTTGCAGCATGCATGAGATTCAGTGCTGCATCGGAGCTTGGCCTGTCGGAGGAACGCTGCGAACCCACAAGGACAATAGGAATTGGGGAATTCTGAACCATAAAGGTCAATGCTGCAGATGTGTAATGCATCGTATCCGTTCCATGGCCGATGATGATTCCATCGATTCCTTTTTCAATTTCATGACCAATGGCAACCGCCAGCTTTTTGTACTGATCCGGCCCCATGTTCTCACTGAAAACCGCGAACAGCTTTTCTGTTGTGAGGTTACAGATGTCAGCAAGTTCAGGTACAGCCCCGTATAACTCACCCGGTGAAAATGCAGGAATGACAGCACCAGTGCGGTAATCCAGACGCGAGGCAATAGTGCCGCCGGTACCGAGAAGTTTCACATTGGGTTTTCCCTTGGTGTATGGGAATTCCTTTTCAGGAATCTTGTAAACTGCTTTCTTATAACCAAGTTCAATAATATCCGTAATGGTTTCAACATCCAGGCCGATGTTATATCCCGTAAAAAATTTCAGGACAAGGTGCTTGTCATCGGTGTTTTCTGCGCGTGGCAGGATCGTTCCTTCAAAAACGCCCCGTGTCGTATTAACTTTCACATGCGCCCAGACCCTGGAATTAAATTTCATCAGCATTTCGAGTGCCCGGCCTTTATAACCCTGGAAGATATCATCGCTCATAGCAATAGTTTTTGAGTCTTGTTTTAATTTACTGGAATTTGATCATTTTACTCAATTCAGCGAGGGATGCATTTCCCAGCGCGACTTTATTGATATTGCCCATGATCCAGCGAACACCGGCATCATCATTTGGGGAAATTCTTGTCTGTTTGAATTTGTTGACCAGGAATGGGATCTTTGCAACGATCTCTTCCTTTGGAACTTCTTTAAATCCAAGTGTAATAAGGATCGAATCAAAATCCATCTTGGGATGCTGATAAAGATGAAAGAGCATCTTTTTCGCAATTGCAACTTCTATTTTTTTATCATGAAGATATTTGAGCAATTCGTAAACTTTTTCAAATGAAAAACCCGGCAGTTGTTTGAATTGTCCCTGGAAATGCTTGAGGTTGTGCGCGAGCAAAAGTGAAGTGAACTTTGGAGCTATTTTCAGTTCCTTATTTACCCTCTCAATTAATGGGACAAGATTGTTTTTCAGGATGTATGCAAAGGCATCTTCCGGCACCTGCCACTTTGTTAGCTGGGCAATGCGATCCGATACCAATGGGGGCAGGCTTGCTGTAAGTTTTGTGATCAATGAATCTTCAAGCGGAATTGGCGCTGAATCGGTGTCAGGATACATGCGGTCCGCGCCGGGAAGGACCCTTTCAAAAATGGTTGTGCCGTCTTCAAAAGATTTCCTGGTTTCATTGGGTACACCTGCAAAAGCCATCTTGCATCGTTCTTCAATGGTCTCGAGGGCAGTCTTTATATCTGCTTCCGGTCCCCAGAAGACGATCTGTGCATCGCCATCTTTGCTGTCAAGCAATCGCTGAACTTTTTTCCAGGTCTTTTTTCCGGCAATATCCTCGAACATTTCCGAGTGGATCATGTTGGGCTTTTCAATGCATGCAACAACTTTTAACCGGTCCGAAAATTCATCAGCAAACATCTTCCCGGGTTGGGTAAAGTGTGACAGGATTCCCTGGAAATCAGGAAGGTTCACAGCATAAATATGCAGGTTCTCACCGCCTCCGTCCGGCAGCGTCATGGATTCAACAATAAATTCATCCTTGTGGATCTCGACTGAAGATATTTTCCAATCCTTCTGATTGGTCACTCTTTTCTTCAGTCCATCGCGGATTTTAAGCAAAGCCCACTGGCGGTAAGCTTCAATATGTGTTAATTCCGGCATCCAGCCAGTATGTGCAACACCTTTGATCTCAACGCGTGTTCCGCCTTTACAGCTAACATTGACATCAGCTCTCGTGGATCCGATGCCGGTCCTTGCTTTGCCTGAGCTCCGGTTGAGGAAACGGATGTAATCAGCGCATTCCTTTACTTCTTCAGGGTTTGACAATTCAGGATAAGTAACAGTTTCGATCAGCGGCATACCAAGGCGGTCAGTCCTGTATATGCGCACGTGACCAATATCAGACACTTCACGGCAGGAGTCCTCTTCAAGGCTCAGCTGGATCAGCCTTACTTTCTTGTTTTTTAACTGGATCTCACCCTCCACGCCGATGATTGCCGTACGCTGGAAACCTGTCGGGATTGAACCATCCAGGTATTGCTTCCGGGAAATATGCACTTCACCGACCACTTTCAGTTTTGAGAGCAGTGCAATTTCGATGGCAAAATCAAGTGCTTCGCGATTCACAACAAATGGCGGCGTATCATCCACATCATAAGTGCAGGCGGTTTCATTCTTGATCAGGTAAACGATTTGCTTGCGTGTCCTGAATTCCATCAGCGCCGTACCATCATATTCGCCCAGTTCGCTGAGCGTTGGGCGCATGTGGCGGATCAGTTCGGCGTCGTATTGTTTCGGCTTCTGGTAGATGCCGGCAGGACAATGGCAGAAAAGCTTTTCCCTGGTATTCAGCTGCTGGTGGACCTCAAGACCTGACATGAATCCAATGCGGTCGTAGTCTTTTTGTGTGGCATTTTTGCGCGCAACATATCCTATGGCTTTCTGGGTTTCTGCAAAGTTGCGCTTCGGGTTGAAATTTTGCTTCATTTTACAGGATAAAATGGGTTGAGAACGAGTCAGCAAAAGTATGGATTTTAATTGTGGATTTGAGCAATTTCAGCAGCAGAATTTTTAAAAACCGGGTCGGAATTAATTTCATAGCTTTGCAGTATGACCACTGGCATGTCACTCTTTAAAAAATTCCTGTTCTCCCTCGTCCTGTTGCTTCCTGTTGCAGTATTCCCGCAGGATTCAACGAAGATATGGCTGGAATATGCCAACTTCTGGAAGTTTGACAAAGATATCAACCCCGATTACCAGCGGATCATCGGGGATGTCATCCTCCGTCACGACAGCATTCACCTTTACTGCGACAGTGCCTTTCTCAACAATGCAAAGAACAATGTCATCGCATTTGGAAATGTACATGTTAAAATCAGTGATACGCTGAATATCTTCGGTGATTCGCTGACTTATAACGGGAACACCAAGATTGCCCGGGTGAAAGGGAATGTGAGACTTCTCGACAATGAGACGTTACTCACAACGGACACGCTGGTTTTCAACAGGAACACACAGATCTCGCAATATGATAACTGGGGAAAAATCGTGAACGGAAGGAATGTCCTTGTGAGTAAGCACGGTTACTATTATACGGCCAGAAAGGAATTCTTCTACAAGGACAAGGTGATCCTCATGAACCCGGACAATGTCATGCATTCTGACACACTAATGTACAACACGGTCACGGAAGTGGCCTATTTTTATGGTCCCAGCAATATCAAGGGAAAAGATGATTCCATTTATTGTGAAAACGGTTGGTACAATACTGCGAAGAATATTGCGAGGTTCAGGAAGAAGGGAAAAGTGTTCTACCAGGAACAGGTCCTGACAGGCGACAGCATCTATTATGAAAGGAATACCGGCTATGGCCAGGTGTTTCATAATGCCAATCTCATCGATACATTAAATAAAGTGATCGTTGCCGGTGAATACGGTGAAATGCAGCGAAGGAAAGGATTTGCTTTCATGACTGACCGTGCGGTTGCGAAATTCATTGAAAAAAAGGACACCTTGTTCATGCACTCCGATACGATCCGGGCCACGTTTGATACGAACCAGCATGTCCGAAATATCTATTGTTTTTATAAAGTGAAATTTTTCCGGATGGATATGCAGGGAATGTGCGATTCGCTGACCTGGCACAGCAAGGATTCCTCGATGACACTTTACAAGAACCCGGTGCTCTGGTCATATACGAACCAGCTTACAGCAGATACGATCATTCTCAGGATGAAAAACAACCAGGCCGACAGCATGATCATGCGAAATTCTGCATTCATTATTTCGAGGGATGACACCAATAAATTCAACCAGGTGAAAGGACGTGATATGATCGGCTATTTCCTGAACAACGAGTTGTATAAGATCCGTGTCATCGGAAATGCGGAGACCATATACTTTGCAAGAGAAGACGACCGGACCATGATCGGGGTCAATAAAGCGGTTTCAAGCAACATGCTGATCTTCCTTGAAAAAAATCAGCTGAAATCCATTACATACATTGAACAGCCATCGGCAACCCTCTACCCGGAGAAGGAAGTTTCCGTTCACGATCTGTTCCTGAGAGATTTTAAATGGCTGATAGCAAAGAGACCGCTGTCGAAGAACGACATCTTCACCTGGTAACTTAGAAAACCTTGATCTTTATGTACCTGGAAGGGTTTGCCTTGATGTCCTCGAGCAATAGATTCAGGTCTGTCGCGGCCTTCGCGACTTCATCATAAAGCTTCCTGTCATTCAGCAAAAGACTCATATTCCCCTGGCCTTTATTGATCTTGTCCAGCACCTGGTTTATATCTTCCAATGCACTGTTCACCTTGTTGATCGTCGCCGGAATCCTTGCTTTTGCAAGCGAGTCGCTCAGGTTTGAAAAGTTGGTAAGGATATTCGAAATGTTCTCATTGTTCTGTCTCAGGTTTTTGCTGATCGATTCCACATTGCTGATGATGTTGCCCAGCCGGGTCCTCTCCCGGCCAACAAGCGTATCCATGTTGGCCGAAATGCTCGCAAGGTTACCTGTGACGGTATTGATATTCTGGACCGCCATGATAAGGTTGTCCCTGGTTCGTTTATTCAGCAATTCCTTGACTAGATTTGCCACCGTATCAATTGAACTGATCAGACCTTCCGCCTTTACTTTCAGCGGTATCAGCTGACGGGTAACCTCATCGGTCAGGGAACTTTCGGTTAACGCTTGCAACGTATCACCATCTTTTAGTACTTCCTTGCTGTCGCCGAGAACAATCTCCACCTCCTTGGAGCTGATCAGTCCGGAGCTGAAAATTTTTGCAACAGAATTTTTTGGTATCGGATAATCCTGGGTGATGATGAGTTCCACTACGATCTTGCCGACGTCTTTCTTCGAAAAGTACATTTTCTTGACCTGGCCAACACTCATTCCCTTGATTGTAACCGGGTTTGCCGCAACCAAACCGTTAACCCTGTCATATACAGCAAACACAACTTTCTTTGGTTGAAAGATCTCCAGTCCCTTCAGGTACATCAATCCCCAGATAAGCACGGAAAGAGCGATGACAAATACAACCCCGACTTTTAATTCTTTGCTTAATTTTATCGTCATGCTTAATATTTACGGTACAAAACTAAATATTTTTACGCTCCCGCCATTGCCGGGTTTTTATTTTTGTATCATCAGTTTCTTCATTTAAACCGGGAATACTTCATTTTTTTTTCATCAGCTCTTTTGCTTCTGCAATGGAGATCCTTTCTTCTCCCTTAAAAGCCACAACAAACGCATCTTTGAACCCTTTCTTCTGGACCTCTGCCTGCAGCTTCAATGCTTCATCCAGTGAATTTTCATCACCCGTAGTGTATTTGTACATTCCCTGGTGCCTGTACATTTTGACATCTTTCAGTCCATCCAGCCGGGGCGATGTAATGCCTATATCTTTTGGCGACAAGGCAACCTGGACGCGGAAAACAAGGTTGTCGCCCACAGGTTTTTGCTCAACTGGTTTTTGCGCGGGCTTCACATTTTCCTTCTTTGGCTGGATCACTTTAGCTTCCGGTTTAACATTTTCCTTGTTTGGCTGGATTACTTTAGCTTCCGGTTTAACATTTTCCTTGCCTGGCTGGATTGCTATAACACCTGGTTTAACACTTTCCTTCTTCGTTCCTTCATTCATGCCTTCCATCTTCGCTTTGAATTTCTTGAAGGCTTTAAAGATAGCTGTTGCTATATAATCCTGCCCTTCCTGGGAAGTAAGGAATTTCTCCTCTTCCGCGTTGGAAAGAAACCCGGTTTCAACAAGAACGCTGGGCATCGTGGTTTTATACAGGACCAGGAACCCTGCCTGCCTCACACCGCGGTCATTCAGGCCTACCCTGCTCTTCATCTCTTCCTGAACGTTCCTGGCAAAATCCGTACTCTGTCCGAGGTAAGCATCCTGGTATAATGAAAATGTGATGTATGATTCATCTGAGTTGGGATCGAAGCCATTGTATGTCGTGGCATAATCCGGTTCCATCAGGATCGAAGCATTTTCCTGCTTCGCAATGGCAAGGTTTGCCGCAGATTTATGCAGTCCCATCACATACGTTTCAGCACCACGGAAAGAATGCGAAGGATTGGAATTGCAATGAATGGAAATAAAGAGATCTGCTTTTTGCCGGTTGGCCACTCCTGCACGCTCATGCAGTTCGATGAACTCATCCTTGTCGCGTGTATAGGTTACATGCACATCCTTGCATCCCTGGCTGATCAGGGTTCCAAGTTTGAGTGCAATCTGCAACGTAATATTCTTCTCCTGTGTTTTCTTACCCAGGGCTCCCGGGTCTTTCCCTCCGTGACCGGCATCAATTACTACCTTTGTAATCAGTGTCTTTTCCTGGGAAATGGCATTGAATTCAGTCAGAATAAAAAGAAGAAATATTCCAGTGATCCATTTGAAACAGTGCATCCCGATACTACAGGTTTGTTAAAGTATATTAAAAACGTCCCGGAATTAATAATTTTATGTAGTTTTGAAATATAATAATCAACGTATGTCAGGTCGGTTACTACTTCCGGAAGACAATTCTAAACAAAGATAGAACATTAACCCCAGAGTTACGCCAAGAAATTGTTAACGAAATTATTAACAAGAATTCCCTTCTGTTTCCTGTTGATTCTGCTTTTTGCACACCCGATTGCTGCACAAAAACAGGACACGTTGGCGTCGACCCTGAAGCTCACTGACAGCATTGCAAAAAAACCTGACACCATTCATGCTGCCGATTCCGTAAAAAAACCACACAAGGAATCCAGCCTGAGATCAAAGGTTGTTTATGCATCAAAGGATTCCCTGAGATTCGATATCAAGAGTCAGAAAGTCTACATATATAAGGAAGCAGATATCAAGTATGAAGATTTCAGCCTGAAAGCCAATTATGTTGAAATTGATTTTGGCAAGAACATGCTGTATGCGACAGGAACACCTGATTCGATTGGTAAACTGACCGGTAACCCGGAAACATCACAGGCTGACCAGAAATTCAAATCAAAAATCATCACATACAATTACAATACCAAGCGAGGTTATATCCAGACGGTTTACACCAAGCAGGATGAGGGATACCTGCACGGACAGGTGGTGAAGAAGATGGAAAACAACATCACCTACATAAAGAACGGGTCGTACACAACCTGCGATCTCGAAGAAAATCCCCACTATGAATTCAGGTTCGGAAAAGCGAAAGTGATCCCGGGAAGCAAGGTAGTGACAGGTCCTGCATACATGACAATCTCACAGGTCCCGGTTCCGCTTGGAATCCCGTTCGGTTTCTTTCCAAGTAAATCAGGTAGGCGCTCCGGGATTTTAATGCCTACTTACGGAGAATCTGCAAACCGTGGGTTCTTCCTTGAAAATGGCGGCTATTACTGGGCCACCAACCAGTACATGGATCTGTATCTGGTCGGAGATATATACTCCCATGGAAGCTGGGCGATAAAACCTACATGGAACTATAAATCGAGGTACCACTACAGCGGTTCACTGAGTTTAAGCTATGCCATCAACATCCTTGGTGAATCTGATTCTCCGGACTACTCGAAGACAACGGATTTCCAGATCCGGTGGACTCATACGCAGGATCCCAAGGCACGCCCGCACAGCAAGTTTACTGCAAATGTGAACATCGTAAGCAATTCGTTCAACAAGTACAACCCATCTTCAAGTGCGCAAGCTTACCTTTCAAATACATTTCAATCGAGCGTCAATTATTCCACAGACTGGAACAATACTTTCTACCTCACCTTGAACTTTAACCACAGCCAGAATACGCTCAACAAGACAATCGCGATTACTTTTCCACAGGTCAGTTTCTCCGTTTCGCAGCAAAAGCCGTTTACAAGGAAAAACAAGATTGGAAAAAAACGCTGGTACGAAGACATCACTTACCGGTACAGCCTGGATGCACAAAACAGCTACAACACTTACGACTCGTTGATTTTCAAGAAAGGGTGGACAAACCAGATGCAAAATGGGATCAGGCACACGGTTCCGGTTTCGTTGAGCACGACACTCCTGAAGGTAATTTTCTGGACAAATTCAATTAACCTGAACGACCGGATGTATTTTCAGACCATTAGCAAAAGGTACATTTCAAGCTCAAAAGCGGGCGTTGATTCATTAATTACTGAAACACATCCCGGTTTCGCCAATGGCTTTGACGGCAACATCAGCACTTCATTCTCTACCTATATTTATGGAATGTACCAGATCAAGAAAGGTCCGATCCTGGCCATCCGCCACATGATGACACCGGGTGTTTCTTTTACCTACACCCCAAATTTTGGCTCTCCGGGGTTCGGATACTGGAAATATATCGAAAACGATACCAACAAAAAGAACCCGGTTCCTTATTCAATATTTGAAAAAGGAATTTACGGCGGACCCCCAATGCAAAAATCCGGGTTGCTTTATTTTTCATTAAAGAACAACCTCGAAATGAAGGTCCGCAACAGGAAAGATACGATCACCGGAACCAAAAAGATCGTCCTGATCGAAAACCTGACCTTCAGTTCTTCCTACGACATTGCCAGGGATTCCGTAAGATGGGCTCCGATAAGCGTTACCGGATATACGACGCTTTTCAAGAACCTCCGCATCAATTACAACTCCACGTGGGATATGTATGCACGGGATTCGCTCGGGAGAAGAACGAATACAACCGAATGGAAAAAATCTAATAAGCTCCTCAGGCTGGACCTGACCTCCTGGGTGATCGGACTGAATTATGCCCTGTCCTCCGACAAGGTCAAAAAGAAAAAGACCACTACCAAAGGAACGCCGCAGGAAAAGCAGGATGTCATTGACTTCTATGATTATTTTGTGGACTTTGATATACCCTGGAGCTTCAATGTGAGCTATAATTTTTCTTTTTCAAAGAACTGGCCGACGCCCACAAGCCTTGTCAGGGTTGGGAAAATCGTGCAAACCCTGGGTTTTACCGGTCAGCTTAACATTACACCAAAATGGAAGATCACGATGACCAGCGGCTGGGATTTTACCACGAGCCAGTTGTCGTACACTTCCATCGACGTGTACCGCGACCTTCATTGCTGGGAGATGAGGTTTGGATGGATCCCGAAAGGATTTCAGCAAAGCTGGAATTTTTCCATCAATGTAAAGGCATCAATCCTGCAGGATCTGAAGCTGAACAAGAAAAAGGATTTCAGGGATTACCAGCAGTAGAAAGTAAAAAGTCGAAAGTCGAGAAGGACACTTCATAAATCGTTAATCGTTAATCCCTGTTCCTAAATTAATAAAATGCTTCATAAAAGAGATAAGCTAATTAAATTGATACCATGAAAAGAATTATTTCTACAGAAAAAGCCCCCAAGGCCATCGGTCCATACAGCCAGGCCATTGAGGCAAACGGAATGTTGTTCATCTCCGGCCAGATCCCGATTGATCCTGCCATCGGGAAAGTCATTGAAGGCGGCATCAATGAACAGACAGAGCAGGTCATGAAGAACATCGGGGAGATCCTGCATGCAGCCGGGTATGACTTTAAGGATGTAGTCAAATCGACATGCCTGCTGAGCGATATGGACAACTTTGCCGCGATGAATGCCATCTACGGAAAATATTATCCCGAAAAACCGCCGGCAAGGGCTGCGTATTCAGTCGTTAAATTACCACTGGGAGTGCTGGTGGAAATTGAAACGATTGCTGTGAAATAATTGCAGATCCAGTGTTGCAGTGAATTTGTTTTCATTTCCCCAGCAACACGAACCCGGCCCACTGATACGGCAGGGTGGTTTCCGGACTGGAGATCATCTGCAGTTTGGTTGTCCTTAATGAGGATGAATACGTTTTGCCGCCAAGGAATCCCTGGTAAAACCTGATCATGAAATCTTTTGCCTGGCGATCAGGAACATTCCATAACGTGTACAGAATGTTTGAAGCTCCTGCAATGTGGAAACTCCGCGGTAATGCAAGGATGCCTTCGGTTTTTGTCAGCCGGCCTTTGCCTGTGGCACATGCGCTCAATACAAGCAAGTCTGCGCTGAGGTCAAGGTTCTCTATTTCCTGTCTCCACAAAATTAAATCTGACGGGGCTTTCCGCTCACTAGCGGCAGGATCCCAGGCAAATGCCAGACCCAATTGGTCGGGATGGCTCTCATCCAGCACACCATGTGTGGCAATATGAACATGGGTGAAGTTTCCGGAAGCCTGCAGGAAACGGGATTTTGTAGCATCAGCATTCACCAGGATCTGCGATTCACCCTGATGATCGCGGAACATTGAGGCAATCCTGGAAACTTCTTCCAGCGAAGCAGTAAGCGGTTCAAATGATGTCACCGGATTTTGCCTGTTCCTGAAGACAGGAGCAACACCAAGGAATTGATAAGGTCTGTGAACTTTTTTTTGATTTGCATCAATAAATGCCGGCAGAGAAAAGCAATAACTGATGATGAAGTCTTTTATAAGGTATTGAAAACCTGGGTATTCAGTTTGTTTACTTCTCCCGGCAGGATGTGAAATCAATGCTTCAAAAGGCAACGATGACAATTCTTCATCCGGAATGATCACCAGTGAAGATTTGCCATTGAGTACTGTTCTGACAGGTTCTACCAAAACCTTGTAAAGTTCAAGGCTGTATTCAGGGAACTTCTGAATATCTGCCTGCCTGATTGATCGCTGGAAGTTTGCAACCAGGAGATGAATCGGATTTCCGGGTGCAATCCTTTGAATATGAAATGACTCTTGGGTAAATGCAAATACGAAAAGTGCAGAATCCGCCCAGAAATACTCCAGGATCACTTCGTCAGGAGCGATCTTTTGCTGAATTCCATAAGATGTCATAACCGGATGAGCATTTCTTATTTCAGAGAACCCGGGGGATCTGCTCTCACAATTTTGGATCAGGCTGTCATTCTCAATATTCAGATCGATCATCTTCCCCAGGTCATTCCAGTAAGAGTCTCCCGAAGGATCATACACCAGGTTTTTCGGTGTCAGCTTTTTTTGTGCAATCAATGCGATCTCATGGTTGAGAAAATTCCGGCGCCGGATGAGGGAGTCCGGCACACTTTTCATCCTGAATGCTTTTCGTTCCTGTAATTCTGTTTGCATTATTTTACCATTGGCACAATCAGCAATCCGGATCAGTGTATCTTCATATTCTTTCAAACCTGATTTCCATAACCGGTATCCTGCTTCAATGGCCCCGGAAAAGACACCTTTCGCAGATTCGTTGAAAACAAGGCGGGATCCCTCCTGCCCCAATTCCTGCTGAATTTTATCACTTAGTAAAATGGCCCGGGTAAATAAATCAAAAGACTGTTTCAGAAACATGGGATCGTCCTTATTTCTTATGCCGCGGAATAATAAACTGCCTGCATTTTTTTCAAGTACCAGGAACAATATTGCCGGGACGATGCCAGCGGCTATACATGCTCTGGATGTTACTTCTGAAAGCTGGTGACCCGCAAGAATCAATCTCTGTGCCGCCTGGTAATAGAAAGCTGCACTGTCATCTTCCGGTTGTTTTTGATAAACATCCCCGATCATACAATAAACCCGGGCCTTTTCATTTTGTGTACAAGTCAGGTTACCAGGAATCGCTGACAAAGCCTTCCGGAAATAAATTAATGAAGAGTCATATTTTGCTTGGTTGAAGTATGAAGTTGCGATTCCCTGGAATGCCACCATTCCTGCATTGTTTCCATTGGCATGCCCCGATCCCAGGTAGTGTAAACCCCGCTGATAATTCAGCAATGCATCCCGATCGTTGTTCATCTTGAGAAAGGCACTACCTGTATTAAGAAGGAGGCCTGCCAGGGCTGTTGAATCGGCTTTGCCGGAATTCACCAGCATCTTTTCAGCGCTTTGCAGGCAAGCCATCCCTTTGGAAGGTTCGTTATTTTCAATGTATGCCGTTCCAAGACTACCCAGGATCGGGTACAGGCGTGAAGGATCTTTGATTTTCAGGTTACGGTTTATGATCCATGCCTTCTGGTAATTAATGATTGCATTCTCATAATCGCCTTTAAAATAACAGATATTGGCAATATTCTGAAATGCATCGGCAGCAACTATTCCCTGGCCTTTCAAAACATTAACACATTTCCGGTACCATTCAAGAGCAACTGAATAATCTCGTTCCATAAGAAAACAAGTTCCGGTTTGAAGTAAAAATTTCGCCTCCGTTCCGGGATCATCCAGTCCTGATTTCCTGAGTTCATTCAAACCACCAGATAAAATACGGACGGCAGAATCGTTGAATGAAATGAGCGTGTAGGAAGTGGCAAGTTTTAAAAAAGCCTGGATCCTTTGCTTTTCAATTGAAGTGTTATTAAGGTCATGTTCGGTTAACTGAAGGAATTGCCTGTAGCAGGCGATAGCACTATCATATTTCTTTTGGTCGAAGCAGGAATTTGAGAAGTGATAAAGATCAGATGCCTTGCTGTTCAGTGTCTGTCCGCTCAGAATTAGTGAAACAGGGATCAGCAGAAATGATAATAGTATCCAAAATCGCCGGGGGGTATTCAATTTTCTAATAGTTTCTGAGTGTCACATGATAATTTTCCTTATTGAACCATGAATTTCCCAAACCAGAACACTTCATCCTTACTCATGACTTTATAATAGTACAAACCAGGTTCCAGAAAGTTCGTTTTCAGATAGACTGATTGATTAAAATTGGAAACTGACTCATATACTATTCTGCCTGTATTGTTTTCTACTACCAGGCTGGTTTCCTCGCTAATAGCGGTTTTCCATGAGAACAGTATGGTACTGTTCCGTGAAAAAGCGGAAGATCCGGGCGGCTTCAGCATTCTGAAATTCCCGGAACGGCTGGTTGTTCCGATCAGGTTTTCCATGGCTTTATTCGGCTGATAACTTGCAAGCAGTCGATAGGAAAGGATTGTATCCTGCGATTCCATCGCGGATGAAAGGGTTTTGTCATCTCTGAACACCGGGAAAACCTGCTGCCCTGTATTCAGGGTCCACTGTGACTGTCCGGGTTCACCATATTTTTCAAGTGAAGGTCTCTTTTTGATTACGATTTCAGGGTTGCGATTATTGTCCGCAGCATGTGTCAGGTAAAAGATTAAGCCTTCAACTGAAAGAAGAATCAGCAGGGTTGCTGCCATCAGGATGATCTGTTTTCCGTGGGTTCTCTTCACCTGTTTCCCTGCAGATATTTTCCTGATCTTTTTCCTCAAATCAAGAATCTCAATTTCTTTAAGTGCAGAATTCAGTTCCTCATCCAGCCGGACTTCCTCCCTGATCCGGTGGTCATTATTCATCAATTCAAGAAAGATCACCAGTTCATCACCTGTGAGGTCCTTGTTGTTGTAGCGGTCAATCCACTCATGTAATTTTTCCCTGTTACTCATAATGAATGAACATTTTATACCTGGGATCCGTTAGAATCTTTTTGCGAAGGATGTTTTTACACAAGTATTTCCGTGTCTTCGCATAGGCTTCATTTTTAAAATTCATCTTCTCGGCAATTTCCCTGAACGGAACCTGGGCAAGGTACATCCTGATTATTGTCTGGCAATCTTCGGGCAGGTCAAGAAAGTGTTCCTGGTAAAGGCGTTTTTTTTCAAGCTTCTCCTCATGCACGGTAAATGAGAATGGATCGTATTCCTCAGAGGGCTCACTTACAAAGTCATCCTGGTACAGCAACCTCCATTTACGGTCCAGTCGCTGCATCCAGATGTTCTTACAAATGGCGTAGAAATAGGTTTTCAGGCTGCATTTGAGGGAGACTGAATCGGACAGGATCTTTTCATACAGGATAACCATGCCATCCTGGAATACATCTTCAGCATCCTGGATATTGCCGGAATTCCGTTCAACGATGGATTTCGCAAGGGGAAAATAATCCCTGTAAAGCTGACGGATGCAATCAGTCCGCCGGTTTTTTAAACCTCTCAGTAACGCCTCGTCCGAAAAATAAATCATATCTCACGATTACATGCATTAATCGGGGATAACTGAAAAGGTCATACGATTGTTAATAACTTTTTCAGGTTTTTGATCAGATCACTTCAGGGTCATCCCAAGGTTAAAGAATACAAATGACCAGAGATCTGTGACTTCATCGATGAGTTTGGTCGTCGGTTTTCCACCGCCATGGCCGGCTTTTGCATCAATCCTGACAAGCACAGGATTATCGCCTGCCTGGTCTTCCTGCAATGTGGCCATGAATTTGAATGTATGTGCAGGAACAACCCGGTCGTCGTGATCTGCCGTAAAAGCAAGCGTGGCAGGATACTTGACGCCTTTTTTCAGGTTGTGCAGCGGTGAATATTTGATGAGGTAATCGAATCCCTCCTTGGTTTCGCTGGTTCCGTAATCACTGGACCAGGCATGGCCAATGGTGAACTTGTGGTACCTCAGCATATCCAGCACACCGACCTGGGGAATGGCAACCTTAAATAGATCCGGCCGTTGGGTCATTACCGCACCAATCAGCAAGCCGCCATTCGAACCACCCATCATCGCCAGTTTGCCTGGGTTGGTATATTTCTCGGCAACCAGGTATTCAGCTGCAGAAATGAAGTCATCAAATACATTTTGCTTCCGTTCCTTGGTCCCGGCTTTGTGCCATTCTTCGCCGTATTCACCTCCACCACGCAGGTTAACCATGGCATACACGCCGCCATTCTCAAGGAACACGGTACGACTGATGCTGAAACCAGGTGTCATGCTGATATTGAAACCACCGTAGCCATAGATTAACGTCGGGTTTTCGCCATTCATCACGAGACCTTTTTTATAGATAAGGAACATCGACACGGAAGTTTTATCCTTGCTGCCGAAATGAACCTGTTTGACGATGTAGTCATCGGATTTGAACTCAATTTCAGGCTGTGTATAGACGACAGATTTATTCGTTATGACATCATATTTAAAAACGGTGGTAGGAAATGTAAACGAGGTATATCCATAGAAAGCTACAGGATCGCCTTTTTTACCGCTGATCCCACTCATGGTGCCCAAACCGGGCAATGCCATCTCATATAAAAATTTCCCGTCGAGATCATAAATATATACCTTACTGATTGCTTTCTGCATGTAACATGAAACGACTTTATCACCAACCAGTTCAACTTCTTCCAGCACATCATCACGCTGTGGAATTACTGTTTTCCAGCTTTTGGGATCAGGATCGGAAGGGTCAACAAGGACCAGCTTTTTCAACGGCGACTTGTAATTGGTAACCATCAGAAACTTATCGCCGACATTATCCACAACATTGTATTCGTATTCAAAACCGGATGCAATTTGTTTAAAGGAGGCATTTTTTTGCTGAAGATCCTTTGAAAACAAGGCATTTCCACTGGTAGTTTCCGTTTCATAAATCAACAGGAAGCGTTCATCTTCAGTCACCGCGGCGGAGAAATTATGTTTTGGCTCTTTCTTGTTTTCATAGATCAGCAAATCGGCTTTCTGATCCGTTCCAACCTTATGGAAATAAACTTTCTGGTTCTCACTTTGCGAAGTCAGCTCCATGCCTTTGGCCGGTTTTTCGAACCTGCTGTAATAAAATCCATCTCCCTGCCATGCCATTCCTGAGAATTTTACCCACGACAAGGTATCGGCCAGATGCTTGCCGGTTTCAATCTCCAGGATCCTGATCTCATTCCAGTCTGACCCGCTTCTTGAAATTGCATACGCCATGTACCTGCCATCCTTTGATGCACTTTCACCAGCCAGTGCGATTGTGCCATCGGCCGAGAGCTTATTCGGATCGAGCAGGACCCGCGGTGTTCCTTCAATTCCGTCACGCAAATACAACACAGACTGGTTCTGCAGTCCATCATTCTTGAAATAAAAATACCATTTCCCTTTCCTGAAAGGGACGCCATATTTTGGGAAATTCCAGATTTTAGTCAGTCTTTCACGCAACTTGTCCCGGAAAGGAATCTGCGAAAGATACTCATTGGTGATCTTGTTTTCGGCCTGGACCCAATCGGCAGTGGCTTTGGAGGTATCATCTTCAAGCCATCTGTATGGGTCTGCGACTTTGGTCCCGAAATAATCATCAACAACATTCACTTTTTTTGTCACCGGGTAATTCAATTTTTGTTTGCATGAAAAAAGAAAAACAAGACCAGGAATCAGCAGGAAAAAGTATATTTTTTTCATAACACATGGTTTTATTCCCCGATAAATACGGGATTTGTAAAACTAAATATTTCTCTGCCGTAAATATAATGAGATAATCGACAATTGTCAAATTCGATAATCGATATTCGATGTTCGCGATTCGATATCGGGAACCCTGGATTGAGGCTGGTTTCTGACCGTTTAATCCTTGAACAACTTATCAATGACAGAATCTGCAACCTTGTTCGGCAAGGTGACCCGAAGCATGGGTTCATCCTCCATGGCCCGTTTGATGGCAAAGGTGGCTTCATCATTCCGTGCCCAGGAACGGCGTGCGATCCCGTTATTCACATCCCAATGCAGCATGGAGCGCAGCCGGCGGTCAGCATCTTTTGTCCCATCGAGCAGCATCCCGAAACCGCCGTTGATCACCTCGCCCCAGCCGACCCCGCCGCCATTGTGCAGGGAAACCCATGTGGCGCCGCGAAAAGCATCACCAATCACGTTCTGAACTGCCATGTCGGCCGTGAAACTGGAACCGTCATAGATGTTTGAAGTTTCACGGAACGGAGAATCAGTTCCTGAAACATCATGATGATCTCGTCCAAGGACGATCGGTGCACTGATGATTCCATCCCTGATGGCCTGGTTAAATGCAACGGCAATCTGCGTCCTGCCTTCACAATCGGCATATAATATCCGGGCCTGTGACCCGACTACCATCTGGTTCTTTCCTGCTTCCCTGATCCAGTGTACATTGTCGCGCATCTGCAGGGCAATCTCATACGGCGCCTGTTCTGCAATGCTTTCAAGCACATAGGCTGCGATCTCATCCGATTCAGCAAGATCCAAGGGATCGCCGGATGTACAAACCCAGCGGAATGGACCAAAACCATAATCAAAAAAGAGCGGCCCCATGATGTCCTGAACATAGGATGGATATTTAAAGGTTCCGTCTTCTTTGAAGACATCCGCTCCTGCCCTACCAGCTTCAAGCAGGAATGCATTCCCATAATCCCAGAAATACATCCCGTTATCCACCATCTGCCTGATTGCATTCACCTGCCTGACCAGCGATTCCTGCACGGCTTTCCTGAAACGATCCGGCTCTTTGACCATCATTTCATTCGACTCCTCCAGTGTAAGACCCACGGGGTAATATCCTCCGGCCAGCGGATTATGCAATGAAGTCTGGTCTGATCCCAGTTCAATTTTAATTTTCTTTTCAGCAAGTTTCTCCCACAGATCAACAATATTTCCCTGGTACGCCAGTGAAATTCCCACTTTTTCAGCTTTCGCTTTCCGGATTCTCTCCAGCAACTCATCCAGGTCACTGTATAATTCATCGACCCATCCCTGGGCGAGTCTTTTCTGTGTTGCCTTCGGGTTGATCTCTGCAATGACGCCAATGGCGCCGGCTATGACAGATGCTTTGCCCTGGGCACCCGACATTCCGCCCAATCCAGAGGTGACAAATACCTGTCCCGAAATATCATCTTTGCCTTTTCTCCTCGCTGCATTCATAATCGTGATTGTCGTTCCGTGCACGATTCCCTGCGGACCAATGTACATATACGATCCGGCAGTCATCTGGCCATACTGCGAAACCCCCATGGCGTTGAATTTTTCCCAATGATCCGGAGACGAATAATTCGGGATCACCATTCCATTTGTAACCACGACCCGCGGAGCTTCCTTATGTGACGGGAATAAACCCATCGGGTGACCGGAATACATCACCAGGGTTTGTTCTTCCGTCATCTCCGACAAATACTGCATGGTAAGGAGATATTGGGCCCAGTTCTGGAAAACAGCGCCATTCCCGCCATAGGTGATTAATTCATGCGGATGCTGGGCAACGACCGGATCGAGGTTATTCTGGATCATCAGCATGATCGCTGCTGCCTGCGTGCACCGGCAAGGGTATTCACCGATCGGGCGCGCATGCATCGGGTAAACAGGACGGAAGCGGTACATATAGATCCGGCCGAATTTCTTCAGCTCATTTGCAAATTCAGGAGCCAGGACAGCATGGAATTTCCTGTCGAAATAGCGCAATGCATTCCTGATGGCCAGTTTTTTTTCTTCCTTGTTTAATATGTCTTTCCGGATCGGTGCATGATTAACACTTTCATCAAAGGATTGAACCGGTGGTAACTCTTCCGGTATTCCCTGAAGAATGCAGCCCTGAAATTCTGATAGATTCATTGGATGGAATTGAAGGTATAATTTGGAGAGTGAATTTGTGGTCAGATGCCTTCCTGGGCATGTTTTAAAATCTGGTAAAGGAATTCCCGGGCACGGAACAGTTGGGCCTTGACAGTTCCTACCGGAAGATCCAGGTCCGTGGCGATTTCTTCATACGAAAACTCTTTAAAATAACGCATTTCGATCAGCATTTTGTAATGCGGCTTCAGTTTCTCAACCACCTCATGCATCAGCTCGATCTTCTGTTTTGCAATCACCTTTTCGTCTGGTCCCATCGCAGTAGACGGAATATTCGCCGGGTAATTGTCAAAACCATCTTCACCGGGATTAGGAACGGACGCGTATTGGATCCGCTGTCGTTTTCGCATAAAATCAATGCAATTGTTTGCAGCGATCTTAAAAAGCCATGTGCTGAATGCAAATTCCGGGGAATACTGATGAAGGTTTTTGAACGCCTTTCCAAATGCCTCAATGGTCAGATCATCTGCATCCGCCGGGTTATTGGTCATCTTCAGCAACATGAAATAAAGAGAATCCCTATAGTTATTGAGCAACTCGGCATAGGCTTTCTGGTCACCGTTGTCCACTGCTAACTGAACCAGCTTGTAGTCACGTTGTGCCTTCTCGGTAAGGTGATTGCTTACTTCCATTTAACCGGTTTGGAGAACATTGCAGTGAATGAAAGAGAACTGTTGATCAATAGAATCACGATCTCAAGGAAAGGCACGAAAATCCATAAACCTTTCTCATTCAAACGGATCATGCATTTCCGAAAAATAAAAAGCTGACTGATGAACCGTAGTGAAAATAACGCCAGGACAAGGAAGATATTATAATCTGCGACCAAAAGCCATACAAACAGGGCATAAAACAAAACGATGCTCAACGTATAAGCACCCAGGAGCATTTTGTGGTGCCACCTGTAAAACATACCTGTTGAGAGATGGCGGCGCTTTTGTATGATCCATTCCGAAAAAGACTTTTTAGGTTCTGATAACGTGAAACTGTCAGGATCCACCACGATCCGGGTATTTCTCTTAGTGGCAACGCGGTTCACAAAAAGATCATCATCTCCCGAACTTATGTTATAATGAGAGATGAATCCCCTGTTTTCAAAAAAGAGTGATTTGCGGTAGGCCATGTTCCGCCCGACACCCATGTATGGGATCCCCGCAAGGGCCAGCGAAAAGTATTGAATGGCAATCTGGACAGAATCAAAACGGATCAGTTTATTCAATAATCCACCGGATTTTTTGTACCCGCCATAACCCAGCACAATGTCGGTTGATTTGTCGAACGCCTGCTGCATAAAGGAAAGCCACTTCCTGGTTACAGGCTTGCAATCCGCATCCGTAAGAAGAATGAGATCATGATGGGCAGATTTGATCCCTATTGACAGTGGAAATTTCTTCCCGGAAAAAAAGTTCAGATTTTGCCTGATCTCAACAATCTTCAGGTTGGGATGTTCTTCAGCAAGGCGTGCCAGAAGGAAAGCACTGTCGTCATCGGAGTTGTTGTTCACTACAACCACTTCAAAATTGGGATGATCCTGGTCAAGTACGTAGGGCAGATTCTCTTTTAACTGTGCATACCCGTCCCTTGAACAGATCACGATGGAAACGCCTTTATCATCACGGGTTGCAGGCTTGTGCTTGTAGATCACCAAACGCACAAAGACAACCCAGTAATAGAGAAGTTGAATCAGCAATAACCCGGCAAATGAGAAAAATAAAAAACCGTAAATACCTTCAAAAGGCTGAAATTCACTAAGCATTTAACAACATTTAACAGAATGTTCGGGCAAATTTATCCATATTAATTGAATAAAAATTACCTTTGTCAAAATTTCGATAATTCCCTTATTTAAAGGGTTTTACATGTTAATAATCTTCCTTTACCTGATTTCATGGATTTTACGCTCAATCATACTGATCCGACAAGTTCCGCCAGGGCCGGCACCATTGTTACAGATCACGGGGTCATTCAAACGCCCGTGTTCATGCCGGTTGGAACGGCAGGAGCTGTAAAAGCCCTGCATATAAAGGAGCTGAGGGATGATATCGGGGCCCAGATCGTGCTTGGAAACACCTATCATTTATACTTGCGTCCCGGATCGGATATTGTTGAAAAAGCCGGCGGACTGCAGGAATTCAACGGATGGAGAAAACCGATACTGACCGACAGCGGAGGCTACCAGGTCTTTTCCCTTGCCGCAATGCGGAAATTCACTGAAGACGGGGTCGTCTTTCAATCGCACATCGACGGATCCAGGCATGTTTTTACGCCCGAAAAATCCATGGACATCCAGCGAAGCCTGGGTGCTGATATCATGATGGCGTTTGATGAATGTACTCCCTATCCGTGCGATTATAAATATGCACTCAATTCCATGGAACTTACACACCGGTGGCTTGAACGATGTGTCAAACATTTTGCCGGGACTGAATGTCCGCATGGATACAAACAAAGTCTTTTCCCGATCGTACAGGGAAGTGTATACAGGGATCTGCGTATCAGGTCGGCGGAATTCATCAGTTCACAGAATGCCGATGGCAATGCAATCGGCGGACTTTCTGTCGGGGAACCGGCTGAGATGATGTATGAAATGACCGGGGAAGTTTGTGCCATTTTACCCAAAGAGAAACCGCGATACCTTATGGGAGTTGGTACACCTGCAAACATCCTGCACAGCATCGCGCTTGGGGTTGACATGTTCGATTGCGTGATCCCGACGAGGAACGGCAGAAACGGCATGCTGTTCACAAGGAACGGGATCATCAACATCAAAAATGAAAAATGGAAAGAAGACTTTTCGCCGATTGAAGCGGAAGGTTCAGTCTTCGCCGATCTTGAATATTCAAAAGCGTATCTTCGTCATCTTTTTGTTTCAAAAGAGATCTTGGCGTCGATGATATCAACCATTCACAATCTTGGATTTTATATGTGGCTGATGCAGGAGTCCAGGAAAAAGATCATTGACGGAACGTTTGGCACCTGGAAAGACTCTATAGTGAAGCAACTAATGCAGCGATTGTAATGAAAAAACGGGGTTCAGACAGAAGTTCATTTTTCGCCCTGAAAACGATTGATCGTTATATCATCAGGAAGTTCCTGGGAACATTCTTCTTTTCGATCATCCTGCTGCTTTTCATCATAATCATTTTTGATGTATCCGAGAAGATTGATGACTTTCTCAAGCATGATGCCCCGCTGAAATCCATCATCTTTGACTATTACCTGAACTTCATTCCCCATTTTGTCAACCTTTTCAGCTATCTCTTTGTATTCATCTCGGTCATTTACTTTACGTCGAAGATGGCCGCGAATACTGAGATCATAGCCATCCTCAGCAGCGGGATCAGCTTCAGGCGAATGCTTTATCCCTATTTTATCGCCGCCTTATTACTTGCGCTGATGTCGTTCATTCTCGGGAATTTCATCATTCCTTACACCAACCGCGGGAAACTTGCATTTGAGCGAAAGTATATCAAAGATCCGAGGCAATTCAATGACATGAACATCCACAAGCAGATCAGCCCGGGCACTTACATTTACCTTGAGAATTACAACATTTCGACGAAGACAGGATGGAAATTCTCGCTGGAGAAATTCAAGGGGCGGGAACTGGTTTATAAACTGGTGGCTGACCGGGTCGACTATGACAGTGTTTCTGCAAAATGGAAACTGAAAAATTATTACTCGAGGTCCATTGACGGCATGAAAGAAAGCATTCATAAGGGAGCGGAGCTTGATACGCTCCTCTCGTTCCGGCCTGCAGAATTTCTTGAAGACCTGGAAGAAGTCTCGGTGATGAATTATTTCACCCTTTCCGAACACATTAAAACCAAGGAACTCCGCGGCGACCAGGATGTGATCAAATTCAGGGTCAAGAAATATGAACGGACGGTTTTCCCGTTTGCAACGCTGATCCTTACGCTGATCGCGGTCTCTGTTTCAAGCAGGAAAGTGAGAGGAGGAATCGGCTTCAACCTTGGCTTTGGACTTGCCCTGACTTTTGCGTACATCCTGTTCATGCAGGTCTTCACAGTAATGGCTACCTTTGGGAACTTCCCTGCACTTCTGGCGGTCTGGATCCCCAATATTATTTTCGGGATCATTGCCGTGGCAATGGCCATGAAAGCGCCGAAATAGTCAAAAGCCGAAAGTCAAAAGTAAAAAGTCTGAAATCTAAATATCGTAAATCGAAAATTCAATCGTAAATCGAAATAATTGTAAATTTTAACAGGCCTAAAATTGCCCCCATGATCAAACTTTATTCGACCCTGGCACCTGTCTACCATGAGATGTACCAGCAGATCTTTGATTACGAAAAGGAATTCAGGTTTTATCATGCTATCCTGAAAAAAAGGAAATGTTCCAAAATCATCGAGATCGGATGTGGCACCGGGCTCCTGGCAAAGCGGCTGATCAATGCCGGTTACGACTATACCGGTGTTGACCTGTATGACGAGATGCTTGATATTGCCAGTATTGAAGCGCCCTCAGGCAAGTTTATCCGCGGCGATATGCGGCATCTTGCGGTAGACGGGCATTTTGATTGTGCATTGATCACAGGCCGGTCGTTAGGGTATATTATTTCAAATCCTGAGCTCATTTCCACGTTTAACGGGATCAACCACATCTTAAAAAATAAAGGGTTTCTGGTCTTTGACCTGTTTGATGCAAATAAGATCTTTGAACATTTCGTTGAAGAGTCGGAGCAGGTTGTGAAAAGCGGGAGTAAAACGATCACGAGAAAAAACTTCCTGAAGATGAACCTGGAAACCGGTTGGACCTGGGATTTCAATGCAAAATACATCATCGAGGAGAATAACGAAAAGGTTGAATACGATGATTTCTCCACGCTGCGGGCATTTACCAAGGAAGAGATCCGGCTCTTGTTAAAACTCACCGGTTTCAATTTGCTGGAGATCATCCAGGATAATGTACTGACTGCCATTTCAAAAAAAGTGCATTGATTCACTACCGGTTGGTTAGGTTGTTTTTAGATTTTTTCAGGAAAATAATATCCTGAACTTTATTTTCCGGGAACCTTTTATTTCCTCCAGGGTTCATGGAAATGATCAGGAACCGCGCCAATTGAGTCAAAAACGGACGTTAATTGTTCAAAATAAGAGAAGTTTTAATATTAAATATATTTTTTAAAGACAATTCAATTTAATTAGTTACATTTGCAAATATTTTTAAACATCATTTTTATTATTATTTTATGAAAGAAGGAAAAGTGAAATTTTTTAATGAATCCAAAGGATTCGGATTTATTAAAGACAATGAATCAGAAAAAGAATATTTTGTTCATGCATCAGGGTTGATTGACGAAATCCGCGAAGATGATGAAGTTTCTTTTGAACTGAAAGAAGGAAAAAAAGGCTTAAACGCTGTGAATGTTAAACTTTTATAGTTCAACAGATCTTTTGACCTTGAGCCTCATCTTGATGAGGCTTTTTTTTTCCCTTAAATGTCCGGATAAATTTTTCGCATTGCATGATTTACCAGCGATGATGCGGTATTCCGGGAAATTAACCGGGTCAGGAAAAAGTAGATCATCCTGTTTTTCCATCCAGGGATACAAATCGCTTTCTTCCCCAGGTTTTTGATTGCATAGTCTGCCACTTCTGCAGGATCCATGATTCCCCCGCCAATTGCTTTCATCACAGGCCCGCTTGAATGGAATGTTGAAGTGTCCGTTATTCCTGCACAACATACCGTGACATCAATTGCGTGTTCCTTCAGTTCAGCATTCAGTGACTGGGCCAGCTGGATGCTGAATGCTTTTGTCCCGGCATAAACGGCTGACCAGACCGGCGCTATCAAACCTGCCAGCGATGAAACGAGAATGATCCCGGAGGACTTTTCATTCTTCATCTTGTTCCCGAAAGCATGACAAAGTTTGAGCGGTGTCCGGCAGTTGAGATCAAGGAACAGATCCAGGTCACGCTCTTCGTTATTCAAAAAGCGCCGCACGGGGCTGTATGAGGGAACATAGACCAGCAGCCGGCAATCACAGGAAGCTATCGCATCCATGCAGTTCTTCCAGGCACCCTTTGCAGAAAGATCTTCATGCAGGAGGCGCGTTTTGATCTTGTATGTTTTTTCTATCCGGGATGAAAACTCATTCAGCAGATCCACGTTGTTATCTGACATCACAAGATTCATCCCTCTTCCTGCCAGAGTTTCCGAAAATGCAGCGCCAATGCCATCTGCAGCTCCTGCAACCAACGCCCATTCGCCATACCGCTGAAGAAAATCATTCATGGAAATCCCTATCTTTGCCCCGAAGTAATGAATCCGCAATAATACTTATTTCTTTTCAATATGGGGAAATTGCTATTCTTCATTTTACGGTTGCTTAAATCGATCCGGCTTTTTACCTGGAAGATCCGCGGAAAGACTGAGAAATCAGTTCATGACAGCAGGATCGTCACCGGGAAATCCTGGGATGATTTCTGTGACAGCCTGAAATCTGCTGGCGGTGTGCTGATGTACCCGGGGACACCCAGGGATCCGTTCCAGCAGGCTGAAGGTGTTCGTTACCTGACGCGCCTCACGCGTGCTGCCCTCGAAGCATTTGTCGAGTTTAATGATCCCGCCTTCCCGGTATTCAGGCGGATGGTTCATGAAACCGTCAAGATGGGTGCAGACAATCCCGACAACCACTATTACAATGCACAGGTATCCGGCGATTATGAATACAGGATCACCGGGAAACGAAATACCATCCATTACCTGGGTTTCTTCACACAGAACGGAAATTACGGGACCACCGGAGGAATGGCACCCTGCGGAACGCTCGAGGATCCTGACATTCACGTGGAAGCTGACGGGTCATTTGAGATATTCATGAGCAGCAAACCACGCGGAAAAAACTGGTTGAAAGTAGAAAAGGAGACCGGGCTCGTGATCGTGCGGCAGACATTTCTTGACCGTTCCATCGAAATTCCTGCAGAAATAACCATCGAAAATCTTGACGGCCGGAAATTTCCTGAACCTGTCACGGCGGCAAGCATTGACCGGGGATTGCAGACTGCCGGTCTCTTCGTTGCAGGCGCCCCGCTTCTTTTTGCACGCTGGGCAAAGAACTTTAAAGAACATACAAACCAGCTGCCGATGTTTGATCCGGCAGTTTCAGATGCGGCAGGCGGTGACTCAAAGATCACCTATTACCATAGCTACTGGAAACTTGCACCCGATGAGGTTCTTGTAATTACTGTCAAACCGCCGGAATGCGATTCATGGAATTTCCAGTTGAACAATTATTGGATGGAATCCCTTGATCACCGCTATTTCCCGGTTACCATCAACAAGGCAACGGCAGTGTATGAGCAGGATGGCAGCGTGAGGGTCATGGTTTCAGCGGAGGATCCCGGTTCGCCAAACTGGATCCAGACCTGCGGTCATGCTGAGGGAACCATGTGCTGGAGATGGTATCGCCTGAAACCCGGCGCACTTCCTGTTGAGCCAGGATGCACGGTAATGAAGATATCAGAACTGAACAGCAAGTGACATTCCCGATAATACTGAACTTTTACTATTGAATGATGAAATCCGTACCGGAAATCAATAACAGGAATTTTACTTCACCCCGCTGGTTGTCCTTGCTGAATCGAGCCTGGAAAGTTTCTTATCCGCTTGGAACAAAAATAAAACTTGACAAGGACCGCCTGATTCGCGATGCACGACAGAAATCAGGTTTGACCGATCTTGGAAAAGACTTCGCAGACGAGCCATTGGAAAGGCTTTTAAGATCTGTGAATGAAGAAGCAAACCTGAATCCCATCGGGCGGTTCATCACCTACCAGCGGTTTGTGAGCCTGCTTGAGACACGATTAAGAGCAGAATATTTTTTTCAGAAGAAACCGGAAATACTGGAACAGGAGCTATACCCTGCATGGATCATCGTCGGGCTGCAGCGTACAGGAACCACTAAATTGCAGCGATTGCTTGCTGTCGACCCCGGCCATCGCTGGCTGCCAAGTTGGGAAGTGATTAACCCGGTTCCGCTGAGCATCCGCGATGACGCAAAGGATAAACGGATGGCCGTGGCAAGGACTTCTGCAAAAGCGCTCAAACTGCTCTCCCCTGGCTTCTTTGCAATCCATCCCATCGAGATTGACCAGCCGGAAGAAGACATCCTGATGCTCGATGTCAGCTTCATGAGTACAACCCCGGAAGCCATGATGAATGTTCCATCATACGCTCAATGGCTTGAAAACACTGATCAATCCGAAGCTTATTCCTACATGGTGAAATTGTTGAAATTTCTCCAATGGAGAAACCCGGCCAGGCGCTGGGTCCTGAAAACTCCTCACCACCTGGAATTTCCGGACTTGATCGTAAAGCATTTCGGAGAAGTCAGGTTTCTCTGGCCTCACCGCAGCATCTACGAATCAGTTCCGTCATTCCTCAGTATGGTGACTTTTAACCAGATGATATTCAGCAATGAGGTTGACAGAAGCGCCATTGCACATCACTGGGTGCGAAAGACGGGCTATATGCTTAATAAAGCGCTTGATTTCAGGCTAAAAGATCAGAATGACCGGAAGTTTACGGATATTGATTATACCGAGTTGATCAAGGATCCGATAAATGAACTGGCACAGATCTATGCCAGTGAAGGCGGCATATCACCCGTGTTGAAAGCGCTGTTTGAACAACACGACCGTGAAAATCCTCACAGGAAATACGGGACTCATCATTATTCACTGGAAGATTTCGGATTGACTCCTTCAGCTATTGATCAACACACGATGCACTACCATCAATTCATGAAACAACATTATGGCAAACAGTAAACAGGACAGTTACAGCAGCCCGGTGACAGCAATACTTACCGGCATCCGGGACCTGTTCCGTAAACAAACAAAAGCAGGAGAACTCCTGCCAACAGACCGGCTTGATGGAAAGACGGTTCTGGTTGACGGAGCAAGTTCTGGCCTGGGACTAGCGGTTGCTGAAGATTGCGCAAGACGCGGAGCGAAGGTTATCATGGCATGCCGGAGTGGAATCCCGGAAAAGGGCGAACTGGTTAAGAAAAGAACCGGTTCAGAAAATGTGCACATGCTGCATGTTGATTTTTCCGATGTTAATTCAATCAGGAAACTGGTCTCTGAAGTGAAACAAACGCTTGCCCCAATTGACATCCTTGTCTGCAATGCCGGTATTGTTCCGAAGGAAAGCCGGAAAACCCCGCAGGGACTTGAGGAAATGTTCATGGTGAACTACTTTTCCAAATTCATCTTCGTCAACCTGCTGTTGGAACAAGAATGTTTTTCTACCGGGTCATCAGCAATTCCAAGGATCATTTTTGTTTCGTCTGAGTCGCACCGGAATCCCGCACAATTTGAATGGGACACATTTGGTTTCTATGAGCCCTACGGAATCAAGAAAAGCGTGGAACGTTACGGATATTATAAATTGTTGCTTACAACTTTTTCCGCTGAACTTTCACGCAGACTGACCCTAAACGGAAAGCCTTCGGTTTCTGTTTTCGCGCTATGCCCGGGACCTGTCAACTCGAACATCGGGCGGGAAGCGCCGTTGCTTTTCCAGCCATTGCTCAGGCTTGTGTTCACGATTTTCTTCAAATCTCCTGCAAAAGCTGCAATTCCTGTTGTGTACCTTGCTGCATCCGCTGACCAGGAAGGAAAATCATTTGATTATCTTTTCCTGATGAGCAGGAAGGATGTGGATGAAAAAGCAAGGGATGAAGTAAACGGCAAGAGACTTTGGGAATTATCAGTGAAACTTATGCGCTCAATCTGACCGGTTGTCCTCAGAACAATGATCAGCCAATCCAACAATAAGCATTTCCGAAACCTGATAAGTCGGAAGGCGTGTCTTTAAAAAGCCCGTAAACAGCTGCACCACTGCCTGTCATGGAAGCATAGACTGCGCCTTTGCTGTAAAGAATCTCCTTGATTCTTCCTATTTCAGAATGTTTTAAAAAGACCGGTATTTCAAAATCATTAATCACTTTATCTTTCCATAAATCCGGAGGAAGACCGGCATGTTGTTTCAGCGAATTTATGTCTCCTGCCTTATCCATTTCCTTTTGTTGTGAATCCAGCCATTCAAATGCTTCCCGTGTGTTGACGTGAACCCTGGGAAAAACGATTACGATTTTGTATGCGGCAAGATCAATATTCACGGGTGTAAGCTGATCCCCTTTACCTTCTCCGAAAGCCGCCTTGTTCCTTATAAAGAATGTACAATCGCTGCCGAGCATGGTTGCGTATTCAGCCATCTTCTCTTCTGAAAATCCAAGTGAAAACAATTCATTCAGAAGTTTGATCATGAAAGAACCATCCGAAGAACCACCGCCAATCCCCGCTCCCATGGGTATTGTTTTACGCAGGTGTATTTTCACCGGAGGAATTTTGATGTCGCGGGAAATAAGATTGAATGCCCTGATGCACAGGTTATCATCCGGATTGCCAGGAATGGCAAGTCCTGAAGAGCTGAACGAAAATTGACCATCGGCAGCCTCAATGACCTCCAGCATATCGCACAAGCCGACCGGGCAAAACAAGGTTTCAATGTTATGAAACCCGTCAGGCCGCTTATCCACAACCTTTAATCCAATATTGATTTTTGCGTTCGGGTAGACAATCATATCCGTTTATTTTTCATCCGGCATCTTTGGTGGTCTTGAATAATCCGGGTTTGTGACAAACGAACTATCCGTCAATGTTAATAAAAACGCTTTCAGGTCGGCTTTTTGCTGAGGCAGAAGCTGGACACCATGCGTGGCGACATGATGCATTAATGGACTGATGGAGGGAGACCAGACAACTCCTGAACTATAGAAATCGATGACTTCATCCAGAGTTTTGAATCTCCCGTCATGCATATAAGGCGCTGTGAAAGCCAGGTTTCTTAAGGTCGGGGCTTTGTATGCCCCGATATCAGAAGGATCCAGTGTGACATGATACCTGTCACGGATATCATCGAACACAGTATCTTTTCCATTGTTATAAAACAGGTTCGTGGTAAACAATGGATTTCCGTCACCGCCATGACAATGGAAACAGTCACCGCCCTGTTCGGTCATAAAGAGAACAAAACCGTTTCGCTCGGAAATTGTCAGCTGTTCTGCCCCATTTAAAAAACGATCGAATTTTGAATTGGCTGAGATCAGCGTCCTTACAAATTGTGCGATTGCCTTGCCTGTATTTTTGATCGTCACAGTTTCGCTTCCGAATGCTTTCTTATAAAGATCAGGATAGCCTTTTATGCTTTGGATCAGGGCCTTTGTGCGATTGGTATCACCATGGATTTCATGCGGAGCGAGGATGGCCATCCAGACAATATCTTCAAGGTTCCTGGATTGCGGCGCCGGGTTTGTTTCAGAAACAGCCCCATTCCACAGATATCCATGATCTGCCCATACCAGGTTGATCATCGGTAACATATAATGTGGCGTCAGGATTCCGGTAATTCCGAACGGATGGCCGTTTGTATACTTTGGATTATTTATTCCGCAGACAAATGAATTTGCCTGTATGTGACAATTGGCGCAAGACATCATCGAATCCGGATCCGTGCGCCCGGACAACCGTCCGTCATAAAAAAGAAACCGGCCAAGTGTTACACCCTCAACAGTCATTGGGTTATCAGATGGAATGTTCAGCTTTGAAGGAAAATGGCTGGGAATGGTTATCTGGTAAGGAGTTGTTAAAAATGAAGCCGGAGTATCGGCCGATTTCTTACATGAGATCAATGAAGCCATGAACAAAATGAAGAAAAAGAAAGCTGAATTTTTCATTTCAATTCGTGGTTCATTTGTAAACAATCGGTTGAAATGAAAAAACGCTCCGGCCATTCAGGGCTGCGCGGTACATACCCGATTGGTTCTGCATTATTCCCATGGGATAAAGAGAAAAGTCAAAAGCATTCTGGCCATCGAACCATCCGGCAACATTCATTTCAACTCCAATGACTGAAGAATGATTGGCTGATATTGTTGTTGAAACAGGGAGTTTTACCGGGAAATAATTCTGGATGAAGCCGATGATGGAATCAGGATCAGCGGTAGTTCCGCTATACATCTGGCCAATGCCCAGGTGGAACATAAAAGGCATGGTTTCCTGCATTGCCTGATTCTTCCATTTCAGGTTCATTTTCATGTAATGATATCCGCCACCCAACATTTCCGGCCAGAACATATCCCGCTCAGGAGGGTTCACAAAGCGACCGGAGCGATTGTCTGCTTCATCCAGGCCAAAGATAAAACCAATCGAATCATAGTTCCCCGTAGGAAGCTGTTGGGTGATCTGCCATTGACAGGAAGATGCTATTCGTGCATCCACGTAATGGATCCCGGATGAATCCCGGATATATACCCAGGTGCCACCGGATTGATGAAAGGACAAGCCGGAAACAAAATACTGCAGATCATTCACCATGTACTGGTTCCCCAGTGAAGTGACATATTCAAGCGAATCAAAGACCAGCACGTTCCCATTGACTGAATGCAAGAAATCTATCTGCACTGTTCCATTTTTCAGTGCCGAGATCTCAGGAGAATGATCTTTGTGGCAGGAATAGGACAGGATTAGCAGGAATATCAATGACAAAAATGAGAAAGGATGACCTGGCCGGAGGATTATATTACCGCGACAACGCAAAGATGCTAAAACATTCGTGTTGTTATCTTGATCTTTGCGCCTTTGCGCCTTTGTGGTAAAATCTTGAAAATGCATCATTTGAGAATCATTCTATTGCACAGAATAATAACGTCAAAGCCGCCAATCTATTTCAGTTCTTCCTGAATTCCGGAGAATCTCGTTGATCTTTGAAAAATGCCTGCATCCGAAAAAGCCTTTATTTGCAGAGAACGGCGAGGGATGGGCCGCCGTAAGAACGTGATGTTTCCCAGCATCAACCAGGTTTCTCTTGGCAATAGCGAAGTTTCCCCAGAGCACGAATATGAGCCCGGTTTGCTTTTCCGATAAGTTTGAGATGGCAGCATCGGTGAAAGTCTCCCAGCCTTTGTTCTGATGCGACCCAGCCTGGTTTTCCCTGACTGTAAGTGTTGCGTTTAGCAGGAGCACTCCCTGGTCGGCCCATTTTTCGAGATTCCCGCTGGAAGCAGGCGGAATTCCCATGTCCTGCTCTAATTCCTTGAAGATGTTCACCAGGGATGGCGGTTTTGAAACATCCTCCGGAACCGAAAAGCAAAGCCCATGCGCTTGTCTGAACCCATGATACGGATCCTGGCCAATCAGGACGACCTTCACTTTATCAACAGGCGTTCTGTTAAAAGCATTGAAGATCAGATTCCCCGGAGGAAATACCTTAAATTTTTTCTTTTCTTCAATAAGGAATTCCTTCAATTCCATGAAATATGGTTTATTGAATTCCTCTGTTAATGCGTCTTTCCAACTCTCTTCTATGGCCGGCTGGATCCTGTCCATATAATAAACATTTGCCCGTTAATAACTTTCACACAATAATCATCTAAATGTGTTGTTCATATCATTGAAATTGACGAACTTTGTCGACAGTTTCAAAAACTCATGCTTTGACTATGAAAAAAATTCTCGTGATAATTTCAGTATTATTACTGATTGTCATTTTGGCCACATCGTGTACCACTGGCCAAAAGTGTTCCGCTTATGGCGAAAGACAAAGATATCAAATTGAACGGCATTAGTGCCAGTTTAAAGCATAATTTCTTTTTTCAAAGGGGAGGTAGAGCGATCTGCTTCCCTTTTGTATTTATTATTTTTATCTTTGTGTCTGCCTTTCATTATCAAAAGTTCATGCGTACAACGGTAACCATCCTTCTCTTCCTGCTCATCCTGGTTTCCAACGTTCCATTATTGGCGCAGAAAGCGGATAAGCACAAGAATGAGCCGGATACCACAACCGACAACCTGTTGCTTGAAAAACAATGGAGCCTGGGCCTTCAGCTGAACACCAATGGCTGGGGGATGAAATTTCTTAAAGGAAAGAACATCACTGCCTTAAAGCAATTCATGTGGGAAATTGAATTCTCTACCTACAAGGAAGCTAAAGAAGTAAAGTCGATCAATCCTTACTATTCAAATTCCAAGAGTTTCATTTATGGCAAACTCAACTATCTCTATTTTATCAGGGGAGGTCTTGGGTTTCAGCGCATCCTGAACAGAAAGCCCTATTGGGGTGGCGTTCAGTTAAGCTATCACTACTACGGTGGATTCTCATTGGCGATAGCAAAGCCGGTTTACCTCTATATTATGCATAACGGTACGCCATCAGAAAATCCAACGGATATCACGATAGAGAAGTATGACCCCAATGTACATACCATTGATGTTATATACGGAAGAGCATCTTTCCTTACCGGAATCTTTAATTCGACCCTTTACCCAGGGATCTATGTGAAGTCCGGCCTTGATTTCGAGTTTGGAACACGAAGCAAAAACATCCAGATGCTTGAAGCCGGTGCCACGCTCGACTATTCACCCATTCCCATCCCAATCATGGCTTACAATCCGAGAAGAAGTTTGTTCCTTACCCTATACATCAGTTTTAGTTTCGGGAAGCGCTATAATTAAAAGAAAGTTCCGTTTATCAACGTTTTATTTGAAGAGGAATTCGATCTTCCCGTGATCAAATAAAGCGGATTCATTTTTCCTGGTCAGCACAATCAGTCTGCCATATTCATCCACTCCATCAATTTTTCCTTCAAATTCGCGGTTTTGCGCCCTGAAAGTTCGCCATTGTTGATAACCCAGCAGGCGGTTGAGATAATCAATTTCCAAGGATTCATGCGCCCCGGAGCGCAATTGGGCATAACGCAGATTGAGGTTATTAACAAGTTCCTGGAGACCGGATTTCAGATCCATCTTGTTTCCGGTAACCTGCCGGACTGATACCGCGTTGGGAGTCTCAGTGGTAAAGTGCATCTGGTTTATGTTCAATCCTATTCCTACAACCGCTGTTGCGAGTCGGTCTCCGCAGATCGTGTTATTGATCAGTATCCCGCCGACTTTTTTGTTTTCCAGGTAAATGTCATTCGGCCATTTGATCGAAACCGGCAGTTGGATCTGAAGCCTGAGTAGAAAGTCAGACACGCCAAGTGAGATCATCTTGTTCAGCAGGAACTGGTGGTCCGGTGGGAGAAAATGTGGAAAAAGAATCCAGCTGAAAGTAAGATTTTTCCCGGGTTCACTTTCCCACCTGTTATTTCCCAGGCCTTTTCCAGATGTCTGGTCCTGTGACCATACTACCGTCTCTTCATTAACCTTTTCTGATTTTAACAGTGAAGCTGCATAGCTGTTTGTTGATTCAACTTTCTTCAGTTTTATAATGTGAAATTTATCTGTCATGACCAGGATTGTTAAGCTTGCCAGGAAGTTTGCAGCAGGCGATTCTGATTGATGTTTTTCCCGCGGGTCAAAATTAATACATTCTGTTGTATTACCTTTTCTCATTTTTCCGATTAAGCGGAATATGGAAAAATACGAGAACAAATTTACGATCAGGAATTGGGCTGAAGAAGACCGGCCGCGGGAAAAGCTGCTGCTGAAAGGGAAAAGTGCACTTAGTGATGCCGAGTTGCTTGCCATTTTGCTTGGATCCGGTAACCGGCATGAATCGGCCGTCGATCTTGGAAAAAAGATTTTAAAAAAGGTAGATGAGAACCTGGTGGAACTATCCCGGCTGTCGGTAAACGAGTTGATGGAATTCCAGGGAATCGGTGAAGCCAAAGCGGTAACAGTGATGGCAGCCATTGAACTTGGAAGAAGAAGGAATGAATCGGAGGTTCTCCTTCGTGAGAAGGTTACCGGCAGCCGGGATGCTTTTGGGTTGTTTCAAAGTGTGATTGGTGATCAGCCTTATGAAGAATTCTGGATCATCCTGCTTAACAAGGCCAATAAGGTCATACGCAAATGCTGCATCAGTGAAGGCGGAGTTTCAGGAACCGTGGTCGATCCAAAGAAGATCTTTAAAATCGCACTGGACCACCATGCCTCTTCAATAATTTTAGGTCATAACCATCCATCCGGAAATATTCAACCCAGTGATGCAGACAAAAAAATAACCCGGAAGATCCGTGATGCCGGAATGATGCTTGATGTAGCTGTGCTGGATCACCTGATCATCGGTGATGGCAGGTATTACAGCTTTTCCGATGACGGGGCACTATGAAAATATAAAGATGTTTTGATACGAAAAAAATTGTACTTTTGTAATTACATTGTAATTATAAAAGTTATGCAAGTATCAATTATAGATATTGGAAACTCAAAAGGGATCAGGTTGAAAAAGACGCTGCTTGAGAAATATGACATCAAAGATAAAGTCGAGTTAATCCTCGAAAAGGGAAGGATCATCATTAAGCCCATTGCAAAACCACGACAGAAGTGGGAAGAAGCATTTAAGCAAATGCATGCAGCTGGCGATGACCACCTGCTGATCGATGATGTATTTGCCGATGAAAATCCTGAAGCATGAAGAAAAGGCAATATCAAATCGTGATTGTAAACCTGGATCCTACGGTTGGTAGTGAGATCAGGAAAATCAGGCCCTGCCTGATCATTTCCCCTGATGAAATGAACAAATACCTCAGTACTATAACGATTGCACCAATCACGTCCACATCAAAGGATCACCCGACAAGGGTAAAATTTATTCTGAATGGAAATCCCAGCTGGATTGCGCTTGATCAGATCAGAACAATTGATAATTCAAGGATAATAAAATCTACGGGGGAATTAAGTCAAAAGGAAATCAGGAAAGTCAAGACAATAATAAAGGAAATATTCGTCGATTGAACCTGAGAGTTCTTTCGAATGACGATCACAAAAGAAAGAAATCATCAATTTCAATTAACCTATCTTTTCAAACGAAAAACCTTCCTTCAGAAAGTGATCAAGGACCAATGGCAATGTATTCAGCACATTCTCCTTTGACTTTAGACTATCGTGAAACACAATGATGGAGCCGGGTTTTGAATTCTGCAGCACATTCGACAGGCATTGAGCCGGTGTTGTCTTCCGGTGAAAATCGCCGCTCATGACAGACCACATAATGAATTTATATTTCTTTCGCAACAGGAAATACTGGCTCAGGTTGAATCGGCCATAAGGAGGCCTGAAAAGTCTGGTCTGAAAAAGAGGCTCACACCGGGAGATATTTTCCGCATATTCACCGGCAGGAGTTTTCCATCCGTCAAAGTGACTGAATGAATGATTGCCGATGGCATGGCCATCTGAAGCGATCGATTGAAAAAGATCAGGATGTTTTTTTACATTTTGTCCCAGGCAGAAAAATGTGGCTCTGGCATTCCGCTCCTTTAATAGGGCCAAAACTGCCGGTGTAACCTCGGGATCCGGTCCGTCATCGAAAGTAAGATAAAGGGTCTTGGTCGCGGAACCCATATCACAAACCAGGTATTCCTTGTTAAAAAACCTGAATAAAAAAGAAGGATTAACTTTATAACCTGCACTCATCAGGAAGTTTCATTCATGTATCTCTCATAATATTTCTGGAAACTGGAGTTGATCTTTTTTGACAATGAATCCTGTTTAAAATTATGGGCCATCTCCTGGAGACGTTGCATGATGGCCAATGATTCCTGGAAGCTCATGTTCGCTGATTTCATGTCCTTCCGGTCAAACGAGAAAAGATACTTCAGATCTTCATCAACCAGCAGGAACAATCCTTCACTCAGTTTGTTCGCTTTCTCAATGTCACCGATCCTGTAATATCCCTCGATCAGCTGAACCGCGAAGAAATTAAAAGGTGCAGTTTTCTGAGGCATCACTTCGAGACAGCGATCCAGCACCTTTCGTGCCGAATCATTTTTGCCCTCCTTGATCAGTGCATCAGCCAGGATGGCGAAAATGTTGCGGAAATTCATGATCATCCGGATGTTCTGTTCATCCAGGTATACATGAGGATCGTTCATGTTTCCCCACTTGAACTTATTCATCAGGTTATCGTACATCACATCGGTACTGACCTCCCCGACTTCTCCTTCGCCAACCCTTGCCCTGACAGGCAGAACCCGGTATGCCAACCCTTCGAGATGGAAATATTTTTCCAGGCCCATGTAGGCCTCAGGTCCCATGGTCATTGCAAAATAAACCGGCCGTTTCCAGTTGTTGGTGGCCAGCAGGTCAAGGATCATCAGGTTGTTCTTTTCTATGGCCTGCTGTTTAATCTCCCATCGGAGGGTATCCAGCCTTGAAAAATATTTTGACGGGATATAATTCCCGCGCTTGATTGCTACCGGATCATAGGTGACCATGAATTTTTTGGTCGGAAAATAATCCAGCAATCCATATTCAGGTGTATTGATCTTTAGTTTGCTGTCATCCGTATTCAGCACATTAAACAGGTCTTTCAGATCAACATAGACATTCTTCAACTGATCGTTTTCAAAGAAATACGTTACATCGTGACTTCCTGTCCTGTATTTTTCCTCGGTCAGAGAAAAGGGAACCGGATCTGAATTGTATGCTTTCCGTTTCATCTGGTCGATGCACCAGCCCGCATTGAGCAGGCTCAGGTTTACAACCCTTACATCAGTCCTTATTCCCTCAACTTCCTGAGCATACCAGAGAGGAAACGTGTCGTTGTCGCCGTTGGTGAAAAGGATGGCATTGGGGGCACATGAATTGAGGTAATTTTCGGCAGTAGCAGTCGATGTATACCGATTCGAGCGGTCATGATCATCCCAGCCCTGCTGTCCCATGATTCCCGGGACCAGCAACAGGCAAAGCGCTGTAACCAATATAGCCGAGATCTTGCCGTTGAGTTTCCTGCTGAGCCATTCAATCAGCGGTATGACCCCCAGACCGATCCAGATTGCAAAGGCATAGAAAGAACCCGCATAGGAATAATCCCTTTCACGGGGCTGGGGAAAGTACTGGTTGATATAAACCACAATGGCCAGACCCGTCATGATGAAGAGCAATGAGATCACCAACCCGCTGCCATAATCCTTTTTAAATGAATAAAACAGCCCGATCAGGCCAAGGATCAGCGGAAGGAAATAAAACGAGTTATCGGCTTTGCTTTTCCTGATCTTTGGAACATCCTGCCTGCCCAATCTCGCTTCATCAATAAACCGGATGCCGCTTTTCCAGTTTCCATCCAGCTTGTCACCAAGCCCCTGCGTATCATTTTGCTTTCCGGCAAAATTCCACATGAAATACCGGAAGTACATGTGAATGCACTGGTAGTCCCAGAAGAATTTCAGGTTTTCACCGAAAGTAGGCCTGTTGATGGTTTCTGTCTTGTCCTGGTTCTGAACCTCAATGGGAACGCCCTGGACATCGCCCCAGGCCTTGTATCCCTCAATCTGTTTCTTCTCAGCACTGCTCCACATTCTTGGGAAAATAGTCATGAACCGCGGATCAAACACAGGAACAGTCTTTTCTTTTTTGTCTACAATGATATATTTACCGCTTTTGTTATCCTTCATATACGTCGGAGAACCGTCTTTCCTCTCGATTAGCGGGGCATTGTAATACTGCCCGTAAAGGATCGGCCAGTCACCATACTGCTCGCGATTCAGGTATGAAAGCAGATCCATGGCATTCTTCGGACTGTTCTCGTTGATCGGGGTCTGCGCATTGCTCCGGATGACAAGCATCAGGAATGATGTGTAACCGATCAGGATGAAGGTCAGCGCAAGAAAGACTGTATGAAGGGCCATCCTGGCTTTCCTTTTGGTGAAAATAATCCCCCATACAAGAAACGCGATTAACACCACGAAATAAATGATCGTACCTGAATTGAATGGCATTCCAAATGTATTCACAAAGAACAGCTCTGAAAGTCCCGCGAGTTTTATGATCCATGGAATGATGATATACATCACCACCGCGAGGATCAGGATGGACAGAATAAAAGCAAGGAGAATGCCTTTCCAGTTGGGTTTTGGATACTTCTTAAAATAAAAAACAAGTGTGATCGCCGGGATGGCAAGCAGGTTAAGCAGGTGGACACCGATTGAAAGACCCACAAGATAGGCTATCAGCACAAGCCACCGGTAAGCTTGCGGATCATCGGCCTGGTCCTCCCATTTGAAAATGGCCCAGAATACAATGGCCGTGAAAAATGAGGACATACCATAGACTTCCCCTTCAACTGCCGAAAACCAGAAGGAATCTGTAAAAGTATAAGCAAGAGAACCAACCAGCCCGGCACCAAGAATCGCATACATTTTGGTATCGGTCAGCTCATCATTGTTTTTCAAAACAATTTTCCTGGCAATCATCGTGATGGTCCAGAACAGAAAAAGGATAGTCAGTCCGCTGGCAAGGGCCGACATCGTGTTGACCATCCTTGCCACATGCGCCAGGTTCCCAAAAGCAAACAGCGAAAAGAATCGTCCGATCATCTGGAACAAAGGTGCTCCCGGCGGATGGCCAACCTCCAGTTTAAATGCGGTGGAGATGTATTCACCACAATCCCAGTAGCTCATCGTGGGCTCTGAAGTCAGGATAAAAACTATGGAAGCGATCACGAAGACCGCCCATCCTAAGATATTATTCAGCTTTTTGTATTTTTTCATGGATTCCAGTGTGAAGGGTCAGCAAAAGTACTAAATAATTAGTATTTTTGCGCCTGATTAAAGCGCACATTATCATGAACAGACTGGTACTGCTAAGGCATGGGGAAAGCACGTGGAATAAGGAAAACCGGTTCACGGGATGGACTGATGTTGACCTATCTGAACGAGGTGTGAATGAAGCCATTGAGGCAGGAAAAACATTGAAGAAGGAAGGTTTCGATTTTAAGCTCGCCTATACCTCATACCTGACCCGGGCTATCCGTACGCTGTTCCTTACGCTTGAGCAGATGGATCTCCTGTGGATCCCGGTTTACAAGACCTGGAGACTGAACGAAAAACATTACGGCGTTCTACAGGGACTGAACAAGAGTGAAATGGCTGAAAAGTATGGCGATGAGCAGGTCCTGCAGTGGAGAAGAAGCTATTCAATCCCGCCGCCGCCAATGGATGACAATGACCCCAGGCATCCGCGCTTCGATCACCGCTACAGGGACCTGAAGCCTGCTGAAATCCCGGCTACGGAATCGCTGAAAGAAACCGTTGAACGCATCGTTCCTTACTGGAAGGATGACATGGCGAAACAACTCAAAGAACACAAGGAAATACTTGTTGCCGCTCATGGAAACAGCCTGAGGGGAATTGTCAAGTACCTGAAAAATATTTCAAACGAGGATATCGTCGGTGTCAACCTTCCGACCGGTATTCCTTATGTTTTTGAATTTGATGATGATCTTAATTTACAAAAGGATTATTTCCTCGGCGACCCTGATGTTATCAGGAAACTGATGGAGGAAGTAGCCAATCAAGCTAAAAAAAAGTAACAAAACACAATGAATAAACGCTGGGTAATTCCCGACATCCACGGATGCGCTGAAAGTTTGAAAGCGCTTATCGAAGAACAGATCAGGCCTACGCGTAATGACGAGATCTATTTTCTCGGAGATTATATTGACCGCGGTCCCGGATCTAAACAGGTGATTGATTACATCCGGAACATGCAGAAAGACGAGTACAACATCACTGCGTTGAAAGGCAATCACGAGGATTTCCTGATTGAGTTGTATGATCTTGAAGTGAATTCGAAAGGTGCATGGAATAAGCTGTTTGGTTCACAGAAAAAAAGATCGTGGTTCACAATCGGTGGTAAAGAAACTTTGAAAAGCTTCGGGGTTAATGCCGTCAAGGATATTCCGGTGGAATACATTGAGTGGATGAAGAACCTGGAACATTATGCAAAGCTGGATGACTTCGTGCTGGTTCATGCGGGACTCAATTTCAAGCATTCAGATCCTTTCAAGGACAAACATTCCATGATGTGGATCCGGGATTACCCGATTCAGCCCTGGAAGATCCAGAACCGGAGAATTATCCACGGTCATGTTCCTGTGAACCTCGAGCTGATCAATCTTTCCGTCTCAAATGCCTTCTACCAGTTCATCGACCTTGACAACGGAACTTATATGAAAGACAAGTCGGGCTATGGGAACCTCGTTTCATTAGAATTGAATGAGATGAAGATGGTGATTCAGGATAACCGCGACGATGTAGTTCCGCAGTAAGTCAGATGCGAGATCCGAGATCCGGGTTTTGTCAGACACCTGGCTTATACACCACCCCGATATTTTTCTTGCCATCAATTTCAATCCGGAATGGCTTGTCGAATCGTACATGCCGGATGAATTCATCTTCATGAATGGCTGGTTGCGCTGTAAGGAACTCTACATCATAGGAACCATCCTTGATGTAAGGATTGATGGTAAAGTATCCGACACGGAACGAGGTCAGGTTCTGGAAGAAATGCGTCCCCTGGCTTGGATCAATGCGGTAATTGGCCAATCCTGATTCAACGATCACACGCGCAGCCGAGATCTGCGGCCAGCGAACCGGGATCCCGAGCCATGGATCGGATGAACCCCAGCGACCGGGGCCAACCAGGACATAATAATTTTTATCAGCGAGGAATCGTTCATTGAAGGTCTCCAGTCGTGCAGCGATTTCAAAACTCTTGGAAGAATCAAAACAATCGGGCTTTACATACACAAAATCCCGGATCTCCTTTATGATCCCATTTCCGAGGGCCATGTTCGAAAGGATGATCGTATCCTGCGGCCTGATCTCCTCCATCTTCAGGTTCACGGTTTCATTCTTCCCGACAATCGGCCTGATTTGCAGTAATGAAAATACTTTCTTCTCATTCTTCGGAAGATCCAGGTTAACTGCAAATTCAATCTCCACCGGCTTCCCCATTTCTTTTTGCCCGATATCCAGCGAAAGCTGCAGAATCTCTGCCAGCGGAAAGGTATTATGATTAAGTACAGGGGAAAATGTGATGATCTTTTTCCCGGTCGCAAGTGTTCCTTCCTTGATGGAATGGCTGTCGTAATCAAAGGTTGATGAAACCATCCTCATCACTGAATCCTCCTCAGCATCCTTGATCTTCAGTCGCAGCAGGTTGACCGAGTCATCAATGTTGGGAGTGAATTTGTCGGCATTCAAGTCGAGTGCAAAAAAAGTCTTCTGCGTCTGGCTCAGCGCCATCTCCGGCGTTGAAAGCTGCAGGATCTTCTTGGGATACTTTGGTGAAAAACGCAACCCGTTTCCGCCATCAACAATGTATTTTCCCAATCCAAAAGCGATGTTGACAATACCATCTTCAGGTTTTTCCGGTGCAATCGGGTAGAAATTGATCGATCGTGCAACCCCTGAAATTGCCGGGTAGAAATGGTCTCCATATTGTCTTCCTGTGACTTCCTGCAATACAATCGCCATCTTCTCCTCATCGATCACATTCGAAGTTGCAGCCATGTATGACTTGCTGTCTTTATAAAAAGCCGAGGCATAAACGCTCTTGATGGCTTCCGACAGTTTCTCGATCATAATCCGTTCATTGAATTTAATGTTCGGGATCATGTAGGTCGAATAAATTCCTGCAAAAGGCTGGTAGTGCGAATCCTCTAGCAGGCTCGATGAACGGATTGCAATCGGGTTATTCACACAGGAGATAAAAGTATAAAGATCCTCGTGAATGCGGAATGGCAAACGTGCCTTGATGAATACCGAAAGGATCTCTTTATCGCTGCTATCGGAAAGTGCAATGTTGTAGAGGTTATTCTCCTCCATGAATTCGTCGAAGATATCGGTACCCAGCACGACAGTCCGGGGAATTGAAATCTCAACATCCTCGAATTTATCGGTTAGCCGGTTCCTTTTGATCAGTGAATCAAGGAAGGCAAGTCCCCGGGCTTTACCGCCGATGGAGCCCTGCCCGATCCGCGCAAATGATAAGTACTCATCATACCGCTGGCGATCGAATTCGGCAATGACACCCTTGGCTTTATTGATCCGATAAGCCGTAATCGAATCAAAGATGTATCGCTTGGCTTCATCCATATCATGGAATTCACCGACGGATACCTCTTTGAACATTTCGGCAATCGGGAAAAGTGTTCGTGCATTCAGCCATTTCGAAAAATGGTTCCGCTGCATGTGATACAGCAGTGAATCATCGGGGATCTCAAAAATCTTATCCTGCAAAGATTTCAGATCAACTGCCCGGGTGATCTCTCGTCCCGAGGAGGGATCAATAAAGACAAAATCCCCGAAAAAGAAATTCTCATGGATGAAATTCCTCAGCTCAATGCTCAGCGTCTTTGAAAGTTTGTTGATGAACCCAACGTTGAGTTTTGCTGCTGTTGCTTCATTTTCTATTTCCGATGACTGAAGCAAAATGGGCATGAACTCATCCTCTTCCCGGATCATCTTTACAAGCTTGATTCCAGCCTGCTTGTCAGTAACATCGTCTTTTTTGAAACTCACATCGGAAATCACACCAAGCAGGTTGCCCTTGTACTTTTCAAACATGGCAACGGCTTCCTCATAACTCGTGGCAAGAATGATTTTCGGACGGCCGCGCATCCGCACCATCTTCTGGTGTTCGTTCAGACCTTCAGTGATGAAACCTTTTGACTGCCGGTAAATGATCTTATAAATGTTCGGGAGATAACTCGAATAAAACCGGATGCTGTCCTCGACAAGGAGAATGGCCTGGACGCCCTGCCGGATATCGTTTTCGATATTCATCTTGTCCTCGATCAGCTTGATGATGGCAAGCAGGATATCTGCATTTCCCAGCCAGCTGAATACAAGATCGATGGCGCTCAGGTTTTTTTCCTTGAGCTTGATGTTGACTTCCCGTGAGAATGGCGTCAGAACAACAATCGGGATCTTCGGATATTTTTCCTTGATCTTCAGCGAGAGATCGAACGTGTCGGTTTTTTCAATGCTGAGCATCGAGATGACCAGTTCGATCCGCTTGTCTTCAAGCACTTCAAACGCTTCTTCCTCGGTCGTCACCTTGATGAACTGCGGCGGATACCGGAGGTTCAGCGATACATATTCCATGAAAATCGTTTCGTCGATGCGGCCATCTTCTTCCAGCATGAAAGCATCATACGTGCTGGATATCAGCAAAACCTGGTAAATCCTGCGTTTCATCAGGAGATTGAAAGAAGTATCAATGAAATAATACTTCTTCGGATCCAGGGCATTCTGCTTGGTCGCCATGCTACCGTTTAATTTTCACGTAACACGAATTCATCATATTCCACTTCAAACCTGAGCTTATGTTTCGACTCCTCGGTTGCCAGTGAAAGGAAAAGGGCTTTCATCTTCGGATCATCAGCAACTGACGATAGCATCATGTAAAGCCTGAATGCGTTTTTTTCTTTCTTCATTGCCAGCACAAGGGCATCAGCGTATGTCATAGTTGAAGAAGCCACAACATCAACCAGGAAATCAGAAATTTTAAGATCCTTTACTTTCTCTTCCTTCATCTCAAAGGAGTGATTTTCCTTGATGCCAATCAACCGTGATTTATGTTTCATCTCCTCGGCGGCAAATTCAATAAATACCGCTTTCATCTTTTCATTCTTGGTGCGATCGGCCCATCCTGTATAAAAATCCACCGCTTCCTGTTCTGCATTGATTGCAAAATCAAGGATATCATCAACTGTTGCAAATTGTTTCATAATTGAATACTTGTTTTAATGAATTAGTTTGAATCATTTAACAGATCCTGGACCTCATCTACAATGTCAGTACCTGCCATTACAAAGGCATTTTCAAAATCCTCTTCAAAACGCTTAACAACCGAATCACAACCATAATCAAAGATACGATTCAAATCATCTTTTTGCGTATGCTTTAGGTTTAATCGTGAATGATTGTTTTTCTGCGGAAGCAATGAAACGATCTCCATCAGGACAAATTTAGGAAAATCAAGGCCGTCGAAACCAAAGAGTTCTAAGAGAGCACTGAGTTGTTCGACCGAATTCATTTCCATTTTTGATGGCAGGGTTGCCTCAAACTCCTGGATGACTTTCTGAGAGTTCGTAAAGCTGCCACCGGTCTCCACCGGGAAGGATGCCGGGAGAACAAGGTCCGCTTCGATCGCTGTCGGTGTCAGGAAATAATCCTGTACCATCAGGAAATCCGGGGATAATATACCATTTCTCACATTGTCTTTTTCTTCACATCCGATCGGATCTTCACCAAAGATAAACAGGTTTTTGATCTTTTTCTTCTTCAGCAGTTCCTGGAGATCATGCGTTGTATCAGGGATCACCTGTGTGTTCCACTTCTCTTTAAGATTTTTAATCAATTCAGGATCATTCATGAAACGGCCACCAGGGCCAAGTTCCGGCTGAATGCCCATATCGAACAGCCCCTGCGAATTGTTTTTCTCTTTCAATGATACCAGACCATTCGAAGTCTTACCCAGCTTTCCCGTGATCATGGCCAGGTTGAATAATTCAGCTGCAGCGGCAGAAGATATCTCCTTTTCGGAGAAGATGATGATTGCATTCATCTCAAGGTTGTATTCTTCAGCAAACTTCCCGATGAATTCCTTCTTTGAAATACCAGCTTTTTTAATAAGATCGTCAAATTTTTCAGCCAGAAGACTCGTCTTGTATTCTTCAAAACCATCCACCCTGTCGCGAAGGAACAAGGCATTTTCAAGTCCGTTGGACAACAGGTAATGATTGACCGCCTTGATAAAGTAATAGTAGGATTTCACCTTCACCACTTCATCGCTCTTGTGCACCATGGTATTACCGGTTTTCACTGTTATCAGTGAAACCGGGGTCTTTTTCTGGTAACGTGCATTCTGTGCAATGAACCCGACCACGGCATGATCCCGGTTAATCTCGGTTCCAACCAGGTAAATCCTGCTTGCATTGCGGATATTTTCAAATGGGACGGTATATTCAGAGTCCGTCCTGTATGAATCACCCCTTCCAAGATAATGGAAACTGCCAATGTTATTCGTTTTAGCAGCTGCCCTTGCCAGTTTCTGTACCAGGTACAACTCTTCATTGGAGAGCCTGGCGCCGGCGAAGAATGCATTCTCGTCGGGCGATACACCGGAGATCTGATCTTTGATGATCATGAAAGCTTCCTGGAATGAGATCTCCTGGAATTTTCCATGAACTTTTTTCATTGGTTTCAGAATGCGGTTCCGCTCGTTCATGAAGTTATAACCGAATTTCGGGTATTTGCAGAGATTCCCTTTGGTATTAACCATCCCGTTCACACCGGTCACATTCATGACAAAGCCATTTTTATGATTGAGACTGATGGCGCATCCGACCGAGCAATAATTACAAATTGTTTCGGCTTGAGTTGTCTTTACCGGTCCCGGTTTGAAGATCACATTCTCGGTAATCGCGCCGGTCGGGCAGGTGGAAATGCACATCCCGCACGACTCGCAGGTGCCTTGCAGGAGGCTGTCGCCGAGACTTGGTGCAACAAAGGTGTCGAACCCGCGGTTCACAAAACCAAGCGCACTGGCTCCCACTTCTTCCCTACAAATCCTGATGCAACGCCCACACAGGATACATTTGTTGGTATCGATTTCAATGTAGGGATGACGAAAATCCACAACGGACTCTTTGAATTCACCATAAAAGGTCCTCTGGTTTGCACCATATTCGGAAGCATATTTCTGCAGATCGCAATTGAAGAAAGAAACACAGCCACATTCCAGGCAACGTTGTGTTTCCTGGTGAGCCACTTTTTCATTCTCATAACCGAGTTCAACCTCATCAAAATTGTTCCGTTTATCCGGAGACAATGTCGGCATTTCATGGCGTGACTGGATTGCAAAATTGTCTGCATAATCTTCTTTGACCTGCTTTTTGAAATTGTCTTTCCTGCTGGTGAATGGCTTCTTGGCAGGTTCCAGCGGCAGCCCCATAAGGAACTGGTGCGCACTGTGTGATGCTGTTTTTGCCTGGGCAATGGCTTCAATGATCGTGGCCGGTCCCGTAACTCCGTCACCAGCCGCAAACACTGATGGTATGCCGGTCTGGAGGGTTTCTTTCCGGGCATCAATATCACCCCATTTGTTGATCACAAGCTGACCAGCTTTTGCAAACGCATTGATGTCATCAATGAAATTCACATCCGTTTTTTGACCGATTGCAGCCAGTGCATAATCAATGTCGATGGTGAAATCCGATCCTTCGACGGGAATCGGGCGTCTCCTGCCCGATGCATCGGGTTCTCCCAGTTCCATCTTTGTACAGGTTATTGATTTGATGGTTCCGTCATCATTCTTGTTGACTTTCTTAGGAAGTGTGAGGAACAGGTATTCCACACCTTCCAGTTTTGATTCGTGAATCTCAATCGGGTTTGCAGGCATCTCCTTTTCCGTGCGGCGGTAGATCACATAAACTTTTTTGGCTTTGCACCTGAGTGAAGTCCTGCAACAGTCCATGGCAGTATTCCCGCCTCCGATCACCGCAATGGTCTTTCCGGAGAAATCATAGCGTTGTCCCGTAACCTCCATATTCCGGAGAAAATCGATCCCGGAAAATACATTATCAGCATCATCGCCTTCACAGCCAATGCCGGTGCCTTTTTGCGAACCAATCGTCAGCACGGTGGCATCATATTTTGGCTGAAGTTCCTTATAGCTGACGTTCCCGCCCAGCTTCATAGTGTAAAATATATTGACGCCAAGATCCTGGATATTCTGTACCTCCTGGTCAATGATAGCATTCGGAAGACGGTATTCAGGAATTCCATAACGCAGCCAGCCGCCTGATTTTGCCGCACCTTCATAAATGTCGACCTGGTGTCCGAGGATCTGCAGGAAATAGGCTGCAGAGAGACCGCCGGGACCGGCGCCAATGACAGCTACTTTTTTGCCGGTAGGCGGTTTCACCTCCGGAACAAATTTGGTTGCAGAAGCAAGGTCGGCATCTGCAGCATACCGCTTCAGGTAATCGATCCCGACAGCTGCGCCTTCATCCAGGAGATTTCTCCTGCATTCGGCTTCGCACGGGCGAACGCATACACGGCCGCAGATCGCGGGCAACGGGTTAGTTTCCTTGATCAGTGCCACAGCATCATTATACAAACCTTTTTCCATCAGGGAGATGTATCCCTGGACATCCACGCCTGCCGGGCATGTCTGTTTGCATGGCCCGAGGCAATCGGCATAATGGTTGCTGAGCATCAGCTCAAGCGCCATCTTGCGGGATTTACGGATGCCTTCGTTGTTGGAAATGATCTTCATGCCTTCTGTAATCTTCGTAGAGCATGCAGGCTGATGTCCGCGCATTCCTTCGACTTCAACCACGCAAACGTAGCATGAAGTGAACGGCTCAAGCCTGTCGTCATTACACAATGTGGGGATTTCAATGCCATGTCTCCGGGCCAGTTCGAGAATGGTTTCTCCCGGGGTACCTTTTACTATATTTCCGTCGAGTAAAATGTTATAGAGATTATCAGTCATTGTTGGAAAATATTTTTGTGTTTATATGGGATTTTCAATTTATGATAAAACGATCGAATCAAACTTGCACTTTGAAAAGCATACGCCGCATTTGGTGCAGATATCCTGGCCTATCAGGTGCGGTTGTTTCCGTTCACCGGTGATGGCTTTCACAGGACAGTTCTTCAGGCAAACCATGCATCCGGTACATTTTTCCGCATCCACGGTATATGTAAGCAACGGGCGGCAAACCTTTGCAGGACATTTCTTGTGAAAAATATGGGCTTCATATTCGTCACGGAAATATTTCATCGTCGTAAGAACCGGGTTCGGCGCAGTTTGTCCGAGACCACACAACGAGTTATCCTTGATCTGGTAAGCAAGTTCTTCCAGTTTCGCAAGATCATCTTCGGCACCCTGGCCATTGGTTATGCGCTCCAGGATCTCCAGCATCCGCTTGGTTCCCATGCGACAGAAAGTACATTTCCCGCAGGATTCCTTGCGCGTGAAATCGAGGAAGAATTTGGCCACGTCAACCATGCAGGTTGTTTCATCCATCACGACCATACCGCCCGATCCCATGATGGCTCCGGTTGCGTTCACTGAATCGTAATCCACGATGGTATCCGATAAATATTCGGGAATACATCCGCCCGATGGTCCGCCAAGCTGAACTGCCTTGAATTTCTTATCTTTCTTGATGCCTCCGCCCAGGCGGAAGATCACATCCTTTATCGTCATTCCCATCGGGACTTCAACGAGTCCCGAGTTCTTCACTTTTCCTGCCAGTGCAAAAACCTTGGTCCCCTTGCTTTTTTCGGTACCATAGGCGGAATAAGCCTTCGCACCATTGATGATGATCCAGGGAATGTTTGCAAATGTTTCAACATTATTGATGTTGGTAGGTTTTTTCCATAACCCGGAAGCAGCAGGAAACGGCGGCCTTTTCCGCGGCATCCCGCGTTCGCCTTCAATCGAAGCAATAAGAGCAGTCTCTTCACCACAAACAAAAGCTCCGGCTCCTTCCTTGATGTAAATATCAAAATCAAATCCTTCAATCCCGAAAATATTTTTTCCCAGGTATCCTTTGTGATGAGCCTGTTCGATGGCGATGTTCAGGCGCTTGATCGCCAGCGGGTATTCGGCACGGCAATAGATCACGCCCTGGTTGGCTTCGATGGCATATGCTGCAATGATCATTCCTTCCAGTACCGAATGCGGATCGCCTTCCAGTACCGAACGATCCATGAATGCCCCTGGATCACCTTCATCTGCATTGCAGATGATATATTTCTCGGGAGACTTGTTTGCATTGGCAAATTTCCATTTCATCCCGGTAGGAAATCCTCCTCCCCCGCGGCCGCGGAGACCGGAATCAAGGATTGTCTGGATGACAGCCTCGCGGGTAATTTTTTTCTCACCAATGGTCCGGATCGCCTGGTAACCCTGGTGTGCCTCATATTCCTCGATGGATTCAGGATCAATGTACCCGCAATTCCGGAGGACGATCTTCACCTGCGATTCGATGAAATAATTTTCCGGAGCATCGAACAGATCGGTGTAAACAATATACTCCCTGATCGGATCATGCTGGTTGATGTGCTTTTCGATCACTTCGATGGCACGTTCTTCATTTACATCCCCATAAAGGTAAGTGCCTGTTTCATCAACGATCTCTACCAGCGGCTCACGGTAGCACATGCCGATGCAACTTGTTTTCCTTAATTCAAAGTCAATATTTTCGGTTTCTTTGAGAGCCTGTATTTTTTGGTACGTTTTGTTGGCGCCGGCCGCTATTCCACAGCTTCCCAATCCGACAGTTACAGTTGTTTTAGTCATATAAGTTGGCTACAATTTATGTGTTACAAAAATGATTTGCTGAATTGATGGATGATCCTCCAAAAGCCTAATTGCTTTCTGCGATCCGGATGGTTTTCACGATCTTGACCGATTCATTGCCGGTCAGTTTTCCATAGGTCTGATCGCTAATCATCATTACCGGCGCCAGGGAACAACAGCCCAGGCAGGCTACGGATTCGAGCGTGAAGAACCGGTCTTCGGTCGTCTCCCCGTCCTTGATCCTCAATGCTTCTTCCAATGCCTCGGAGATCTCTTTGGCATTCTGCACATGACAGGCGGTTCCGTGACAAACCTTGATGATGTGCCTTCCGACAGGAGCCATCCGGAATTGTGCATAGAATGTTGCAACGCCATACATCTCGCTCAGTTCGAGCCCGGTTTCCTGTGAGATTTTTTCAAATGCAGCACGCGGGATGTATCCAAAGATCTCCTGTGTGCCTTGCAGCAACGGGATCATGTTCCCTTTTTTCCCTTTGTATTTCTGGATCAGTTTGTTGATCAGGGAAAGATCAACCTCAACCTTTGCAGGCCGTTCGGTAGGTTTATTGTTTCTTGAAATTCGCATAAAATTGAACTGTGTTTTGAATTATTCTTGCTGTTAGTTGTATGAGTATAATTGTATTGAATGTTTCTGACCTGTTATGGGCTGTCATTCTTCTGCCAGGAAATCACTGAAATCCGCTTTCTCCCATCCATCCTGACAATCAAAGGTTTTTCAAACCTGCATATTGAAAAGAATTTCGTTTTCCTGAGATCCTTCTGCTTCTTCAGCACATCGTAGCGAATGAAACTTTTCGACATCTCGGGCTGGACGCAAAAATAACCAACATTCATGGATGTCACATTATGAAAAAAATGTGATCCTGAAGAAGCATCCAGCGGAAATCCTTCAAGACTGGTTTCAACAATCACCTTTGCATGCGAGATCTGCGGCCAGTTTACCGGGATGCCGATCCACCGGTCATGTGTTCCCCACCTTCCCGGGCCAATCAAAATGTAATTTTTATTTTCCTTGATCATCCGGGCATTGATCTGATCCATTTCTTCCGCCATCTCTATCGTCATGGATTTATCAAACGTATCCGGATCAACAAATACAACCTCATCGATGCTGTCAATCATCCCGTTTCCCATCTCTTTTTCGGAGTAAAGCAGGATCTCATCCTGGGGAATTTTATCCAGGTCCACCTCGTAATCTGTGGAATTTCCGATCAGCGGCTTGATCTGCAGCAGGTAGAAGGATGCCCTGTAATCCGCATCCTTGTTGAGATCAACTGCAAACTCAATCTCAACCGGCGAACCCATGGCCTCTTTCACAACATCGATCACAACTTCGATGGTCTTGGCCAGGGGAATATAGTTGTATTTCAGGATATCTGCGAAATTCACCACGCGCGGACCCGCCTGGTTCAGACCTGCACTGATCCGGTTGTTGTCAGGTGAATAAACGGATGCCAGGTGTTTCAGGGTACCATGCATCTCTGCATCATCAATGTCAAGTTTCCTTAATCCTGCATCCTCACCTTCCAGCAGGTTCACATCTTTTTTCTTCAGGTCAACTGCATAAAAATGAACCTGTGATCCCTGCAACTGGTCCTTCGGGGAATTGATCTCAAGATTCGGGTAAAGCGGGGAAAAGCGAAATGCTTTCTCACCCTCCACCACGTATCTTCCGAGTCCGACGGCAGCTACTGCAAATCCTTCTTCAGGAGTCATGTGGCCATAAGGATAATAGTTATATGATTGCGCAACTCCTGAAATATGCGGGTAATAGACATCTCCATATTGATTGCCCACGACTTCCTGGATCACGACAGCCATCTTTTCCTGCTCGATCTTGTAATTTATGGCTTCAATATAACCCCTGGCAATCTTTGAATAGACCGATGCATAAACAAGCTTGATTGCGTCCATCAGCTGGTGAAGCCGGACAGACGGATCGTCATGATTATTTGGTATGAGATAGGTTTCAAAGATGCCGGCAAATGGCTGGTTCAGGGAATCCTCGAACAGGCCAGAAGACCGGACAGCCAGTGGCTTGGTGATCATTTTAATGATCAGCTTCAGTTTCCTGACGAGCGTATCTGTCAGCTTTCCATCAAGAAAGGATTGCTTGAGTTTCTCATAATCTTCTTCATAGACGGCAACTTCCCGCAATTTATTCCGGTCAAGAAAATATTCGAATTCATCGGTTCCAATGATTGAAGTTTTTGGCGTGCGAATATTGATATTCGGAACATGCTGTGAAAAATCATAATTGTAGATCAGCGTGCTGATGAATGCAAGGCCGCGGCCTTTCCCGCCCAACGCACCTTCGGTCAGGGCCAGGATGTTTCGTTCATCGGTGATAGAGGATTCCTCAAAGGGAATAACCTTCCCGATGTTTTGTTCGTTGCGGAAATGCTGGATAACGCTGATCAGGTATATGCGAAGACTGTCAGGGTCTTTAAAATCCGTGACCTTCGCCGGGTTAAGGATCTTTGCAACCTGGATCTCGCCGCGTGCCATGAGCCACATCGAAAAATGATCCTTCCGCGCATGGTATAAAAGCGATTCCTCAGGAATACTTGCCAGCAGGTCTTCAAATTCTTTCAGGGACTTGGCAACCGCTATCTGCCGGCCTTCCTTATCGCGGTATATGAAATTCCCGAAACCAAGGTAATGCGTGATGAAACTCTTAAAATCCAGCAACAGGGTTTCAGAGTTTTTATTGATGAAGGATGATTTCAGTTCGTAAGCCAGATTTGCATTATTATCATCCGATGACTGCAGGACGATTGGCAGATCCCTGATCTCTTTCCGGGTCTGTTTTACAAGAGAAAATCCTGCCGTGCTGTTGAGCTTTCCGTCTTTTTTGAATTTCACATCAGAGATGAGGCAGAGTATGTATTCCTTGTATTTATTGAAGACATACATCGCCTCCTCGTATGTTGATGCAAGCAGGATCTTGGGCCGCGCCTTTAGCCTGAGGATTCGGTAGAGTTCATCGGTGGTTACATCCTCGATGATATGCTTGGTTTGTTCCAGCACAATATTATAAAGCATCGGCAGGTAGAGCGAATAAAACTGCGGAGAATCTTCCACCACGAGGATTACCCGCGTCATCCCGATTTCCGTATCGTTCTCCACATTGATCTTATCCTCAAGGTAATTGATCATCGCGAAGAAGATCTTGGAGTCACCGTTCCAAACAAAGCTCCGGTCAATCCAGATAAGCTTTTCAGGATCTTTCTCGATATCGGCAATATCCGTGTTGCTGTTCAGCAGCAGGAAGACGGGGATGTAGTTGTATTTTTCCTTGATCTTTTTGCTGAGCTCAGCCGGGAAGTGCTTATCCACACCGATCATGATGATGATCAGGTCGTAATGCTTGGAGCTGAGCTGCTCGAAGACTTCATTTGTAGTAGATACCCCAGTGATACGTGGCATTGTACTCAGGCTGAGCTGGTAAAATTCACCAAGCACATGTTCTGAAAACCTTCCTTCCTTCTCAATGCTATAGGCATCGTAAAGGTTCGCAACCAGCAATATCTCCTTCACCTTGAAAGGCATCAGGTCGTGATATACATCCCGGTTGTAGTTGTTCCGGTTCAGGAAGGTCTGCAGCAGCTGCCGGCTGTATTTTGTGGATTCAGGGAATTCGGGTTTGGCGACATTGGTCTCCTTCTCCATCGTTTTCCGGAGAATTGCCTTGCCTTTGATACTGTTCAGATAACCTGCAATAATGTTGGCAAGATTGAGGATGAGGTGCCGCTCTTCCATAAGGAACGGACCTTCATCCGAAGGAGGAAATGCCTTAAGGTAAAAGATCTCGATCGTTCCTTCCTGGTTATCGATGGTTTCAAAAGTCTGTTTCTGGGTCCACTGTGTTTCCCTGAATCCCGGGGAGGTGATTTCGATGGCAGAATAGTGGATCCGGCATACAGTAAACTCGGGATACTGCCATGCCTTGGGTATGATCAGGCTGATCTGGTGAAGGGCTTCCTCGATTGGTTTCCCGGCCCGGAGAATGCTGGTCGTCTGGTTTATTGCCGCAAGTTCTTTCAGCCGTTCGCGTGTGACATACCGGCCTTCCCTGCCTTTCACAGCATTCAGAAATCCTTCGATCAGGCTGGCAATGTTCTGGATGAGGTTCCTCTCTTCCTTCAGGAACGGACCTTCATCTTTGACCGGAAATTCTTTAAGGTAAAATATCTCGATCGTGCCATTCAGGTTGTCGATCGTCTCAAAGGATTGCTCAAGTGTCCAGATCGTCTCGGCAAAATCCGGACTCACAAATTCCATCTCATCGAACCGAATCCTGGCCACGGTAGAATCAGGATACTGCCAGGCCTTGGGAAGAATCTGGCAGATCCCGAAAAGCGTTTCTGAAACCGGGAGATCTTTTTTAATGATACTCGTCGTATCATTGATGGCGGCAAGTTCTTTCAGCCTCTCCCGGGTATCATACAGAAGTTTTTCGACGTCCAGTGAACCATTACCGACGGATGGTTTATCTTCAGGAAGCGGCATAAAGTCTTGTTTTAATAGCTGGTGTGAAGAACCAAGATGGGCTCGTAAAATTACATATTCTTTTGTTTTTAAAAAATGGTTTATTGCAATTATATGTTTCTGGAATGAAAAAGCACATTTTGAATGATGATTTCTTGTTGATGCCATGTGGGATATGGGTAGCATCAGGTGCTTCGCAACCTATTGGGTGGTAGATTCGGATCTCGGATCTGTCTTTGCCAGAATGTCATATTTAAAAGTCCAATTGGCGATGGTCGAACGATCACTAAAGGATCGGTATAGGATCGATATAGGATCGGTATAAGATCGGTGGAAGAAAAACAGGGTAAAAAAAAGGGAACATTGACAAATTGTCGGGAAAGAGATGTGCAAAAATGGGGTTAAAAGATTCACCAACAATTTCGGTTTTGTGTTCCTTCATGCAGATTTTGTTGAATATTAACTTTCCCCATAAGAGAACAATGTCAATAGAAAAATGGCACCCAACAATTGATTTTTCAGTAGGGAATTATTTGCGGTTTG
>Ga0118677_10000274_pt1 | contig 112503 bp, 89 predicted proteins | sample AliMusrvi5mmetaG_FD_86154 | JGI IMG/M metagenome (GOLD analysis project Ga0118677, IMG submission 86154)
TGCAATGGCCATTTTTACTGTAAACCTGAAAAGAATCCTCAAGTTAATAAACTAATAGTGGAGCCGAGCCCCAATGACCCCAAATACCCAATATATCCCCAAAACACCCCATATAAAGCACCCAAAAGCACTTTTGATATAAAAATTTGCACTTCGCACTGATAGAAAAAAAGCTGGCAGATGAAGGATAGGTCTTCATCTGCCAGCTAATTTTCAGCGGACTATTTTTATGAGGGATACTTTTTCAGTGCCCTCGTTTATATCCGGCCTTTTTTATTCAGAACTTTATAATAAAATCCTCTTTTTTCGGTCTTACTTTAATAAGATGTTGGTAATGGTCAGCTTCTGATCTGTAACCCACAGCCATTATAACCTTTGATTTCAAACCTAATTTATTAATATCCAATATCCGATCGAAATCAGCCGGACTAAAGCCTTCCATAGGGCAAGCATCAATATCTAAAACAGCAGCTGCTACAAGACCAAAACCAAGTGCTATATAAGCTTGTTTGCTGACCCAGGTTTCAATCTGTTCTGGGCTCTGACTTTGTACCGATCCTTTCATCATATCGCTATACCCAGACAAGGCATCCTTCGGAATATTCCGAGTTTGTGAAATCAAATCAACAAATTCATCAACTGACTTTTCATTAGTTTCGTAGTTGACAGCAAAAACAAGCAATGCTGATGAATCAGTAATCTGAGGCTGATCCCATGCCACTTTGCGCAATTCTGCTCTGATCGTTGGGTCTTCTACAACTAATACTTTGTAGGGTTGTAATCCAAAAGATGAAGCAGACAGACGGATTGCTTCAAGTAATGTATCCATATCAGCTTCAGATACCTTTTTTGAAGGATCGAAAACCTTTGTGGCATAGCGAGTGTTCAATTTTGAAATAATATCCATATCTTCTATTTTATTATTATATTTAATTAAACAATTATGTGAGATTATAGTTTTGAAAAGTATATAAAAACACAAATTAAAATGTGTAGTCATTAAATGAAAGTAAACCGGTCATAGTTGAGCAAATTCTATCAGATCAATTTGGCCTGACTATCTAATATTTATGTTCATTCTAAAAAAGTATATAAATATTAGTTGCGAGTAAGAAATAAAACTTAGGATATTAAAAGTTTTTGTAATTCAGAGGGTGAATAAAGATTGTCTCAATACCCAAATAAAAAGGGACTCACAATTCTTACTTGTGAATCCCTGATTATAAAGAGCGGAAAACGAGACTCGAACTCGCGACCCCCAGCTTGGGAAGCTAATGCTCTACCAACTGAGCTATTATCCTCATATCCAGTCTGTTTCCCTGATATTATCTGAATCTTTCTTTTCACGGTTTACGATATGGTTTACATGCGATTAACCAAGATTGAGTTAATAATAAAATTGCTTAATTCACTGATCCTTTAAAAAATGAACTTAATCCAGCCAAAACCACTACAAACTTGAGGGTTTTGGATTGCTTTTTTCCCTGTAAATTTAAAACTTATTTCGTTTCAATTTGAATTAATCTGGGACATTTTTCAATATTGTATAACCGACTAATTTATTGTCCCGAATAAAACACCAACAGATTATTCCTTTAAAATGCTTTTTCAATTTCTCTTCATTCACTTTATTTCATTCTTTCATCCGGGATGTCGTTCAACCGAGACTTCAAGTTGGGTCTTGCAGACCACATGAACGCTTATGGATTGATAAGTAGTTTTTTATTTCTTCTCAATTTTTGCTCCAGGGGTAGCCGTCAGCTAAATGTATTTCAGCATCTGTGAAATTGTAGAAAAGTAGAAACGACATAACGTAGTCATGAATTTTTCCATACCAAGCTCTGCCTTCTCGTTCGCTATATTCACTACCATAGATTTCATTGTTGCTTATTAAATGATACTGGTTCGTTGCTTGTGTAATTCTTTCATTATGAATTGGGATTATCAATAAAGATCTATTGTTATCTTCTTCATCCCAAATATCTTCTTCATTTTCTAATGATTTCATAAGAGCATTCCAATCTGCACCTAGTGGCGGTTTCTCTCCCTCCCTTAATCTTTGTTTAAGATTTTCAAGTTGCCTTTTATTTGAAATTTTGTCGTGATTATGATATGATAACCAACTATATAATATTGCATTTATTGGATAATCTATCGGGTCTGTTTGGGCATAAACTGGAACATTGCTAAAATCGGGTAATATTGTCTCAGGTAATATTAATAAACCTGTCACTTCCGGTGAGTTAAATAGAAGTGATTTTGCCATTAGAAAATTCTTTGTATCAGATAGTTTCTTATGTATTGTTGTCGAAATGTAGTTTATTTGCAATGTCTTGTTTTTAAAGAAGTCAAAACTGAGCTTAATGTCTAAAATTCCCTCTTCATCATAGCCAGAATTATCAAGCATGTCGAGAAAATTGTCAGTTAGTTTGTTGTTCTCGGTACATCTTAAAATAGGTAATTTTCTTTCGTTAATTTTCATGTTGTCTGTGTCGTATTAAAATTATTGCCAACTCTTAATTTAGGCATGATAAAATCATCCATGCTCCACGAAATATGGACAAATAGGTCTGACAAGCGACAGATTTTTCTTTGTAAAAATAATATTTCTCCTTTAAAATTCATCAAACGGTGGTTTCGATGTGCGGATTACTTAAACAAGCGAGCTTGATTCCGGGACATTTTTCAATCTTATTAAACCATTTCATATTTTTTCCCAGGCTTATTCACCAAAATTTTTCAGATTTCATAAGCTCATCACAGATTACAAATTTCTTCCGTATGAAATTTGAGTCCACTTATTCCACATTTTAAGTGAGCTGTTCGTTTAATCTGCTTTTCCATTTGGGGAAGTTGTCATCAGGATTTGAATTGATTTCCTCATGGGCTATTAATATAAATCCAAAATCTTTGTCAGGCAGATTATTTTGGTATGCTAATTTGTACTTTCTCCGGCCATTTGTCCTTATTGTATTTATAGCACCTTCAACTATTTTGAATTGAAGTTCAATTTCTCTTTCGCCCTTATTAATTCGCCAAAGATATGTCGCATTCGAATTCAGTAGTTCCCAAACATAGTGATTGTACTTAGGCCCCTCAATCATGAATAAAAATCCGAAATCAGGATTTAAGGTGTAACGCAGTTTGTGATTTTCACTTTGTTTGTTACCTGCCAAATATTCAAGTTGCCTTTTATTGCGAATATCTTTCTTTTGCAAAAAGAAGTTTAAAATATTTTCATCGGATTGATTAAAAACGTTCCTCTCGATGTTGTCTGAGTCAATTTGGGAGAAAATATCGTCTACAGTGAAAAGTAATTTCTCAAGGTCAGAAATTCCAGTTGCTTTACTTAAAGCATATGTCCTTTCATACTTCACGCTATCGATTAGCTCAGGTGTAATTTCGTCAATGTCATCTGATAATGCTTGCGTTTCAGAAATTCCATTTTCTGTCAAAACAATAGTTACTGAAACTCTGATTTTTTTTATTCTGAGTTTTTTTGCGAACCAAGACTTTATGTTGTCAAATTCGGCCAAAATATGATCGTTAGCAATTTTAAATTCAACTTCTCGGTCAAGTTCTTTAATATATTTTTTAAAAGTTGCATATCCTAAAATGAAATGTAGATCACTGAAGAAAACTCGAAAATCCAATTTTATTGGTTCAACATTTTGATTGTATTGGATTTGTTGGTTTATAGACGAAGGAGTATTTTGATTGAAATTTACAATATTAAAATAAGCAATTTCTTGATCGAAGAATTGCGCCAAGGGTTGTATAAGCATATGCTGTTTCAGTTTACTTTCTTGGTAAAATGTCAATAACGGTTCAAGTTTATTCCATTCAAATTCTTTAAAAATTAATTGTTTTACTTTTTTCTTGGGTATCTGGTCAGTAAACCCATCTCCATCACTTAAATTATAATCTAATATTGAAACATTAAGTAATTGATCATTAGTGTTATAATTAAGCATTTCGACTTTCCAAAATATGTCCCTATGAGTTCGAAAAGTCAAGTGCTCCTTTGGAATGTTTGTCTGCTGAATAGGAATAGAAAGTTCTGGGTTAAAATATATTTTGTCATTACAAACCTTAAGTATTATTTCTTTCATAACCATTAAATCAGTTTAAATTTAGTTATTCTTTTGCCAAAGGATTGCTGGAAAATTGTTAATATGAATCACTATTCAATTTACGTACTCTGTATTTGATATTTTTTGACCTTAAATCAATAGGAACAAAATTAATTCAATTTTATTTTCTGCATCATAATAAGAGACTTTTTATTTATGGGGCTTTACAGACTTGTAAGGGAACACTCCAATTCCGGGACATTTTTTCAATTTGTTTAACCAACTCATTTTTTGTCCCAGGCAAAACACCTAATGATTGCGATTTGTTAATCACAAAGTTCATTAAATTTTAAAAGTAAGTTCCGGTTAAAGTCAATAGGATTTAATTTATCCTCTGCAACGTCATATTGATATAGTTGTCTGTCTGTTGGATTAAAAGTAAACCTTGCAATAACAGGCATCCGGTCTGAATAGGTTTCATGAAGATTGAAGTCGTAAGTTTTGGAATAATCCAATGCACCATCATTTTGAGGATTAGGACTACCTTCAATTGTAATTCCGAAAGATGTACCACCATTTTTAACTATTGCCTCATCAAGTCCCTTTGTTTCTTTAAGGAAAGTTGGGGAGGTGACCAAAATTTCCATTACTACGTCAACACAAGTTTTGAGTTCTCTATTTTCTTTGGCTTCACCTTGATTCGTTCTGCTTTTGTCTGTTAGGTTATCACTTTTATTAGTAATTGGAAGGTTGATCCAAGAAGTCATGACTAAAACTGGCAGTATCGCAAAAAGCTGAATTGATTTTTTCATAATATATCGGGATAAGGGTATTGTTGCATATTTAGATTTGTAAATCTACTTAGTTTCGCACAATTGAGAATCATTAAATAAAGTTTTTTTATGCTTTCTTTGCCTGTTTGAGTAACGCTCCGATTCCGGGACATTTATTCAGTTTGTTTGATAAAATTACTTTTTGTCCCAATCCCTAAACACCACTAGATCGTTAAATTCTAAGCAACTTCTTAAGAATGACGGCTAAGGATTGTCAAGGTTTGGAGTTCACGACAACCCGAAGGGCTTGACCTTTACTATCCTTCTTCTTGCTGTCATCTATCTTTGCTTATAGTTTTGCGATCTTGGTTCCTGCGAAGCCGTAGCGAGTAAGGCAATGGTAGGAGGACTAAGAGCAATCGAAGCCAATAGCGGCCTTTTTCAGCCCATATTGGCAAGGTTGCAGTCCGACTTGAGCGAACTGTTGACGATGTGCCGTTTTTAGGCACAAGGAGCGGTGAGCGGAAGAATAGCCTCTAGCAGGCGAGCCATGCAAAAAAGCATTTAGTCAATCCCTGTAAAAAGTGAGCGAAGCGAATTCCTCTTTAGGGTTTCAGGGATTGATGGGATGCTTACGAGTTAAGGAGCGGAGCAGTTTTTTGATTTGAGTACTGAATGAAGCGAACAGCGAGAATGAAGTAAGTTTGCTTTGCAAGTTTTACGACGTAGGAGTAAATCCGGAGGACTTGACATTGCTAAGCAACAAACAAAAAATGTGAGCACCTTAACGAGCACCATGCTTCCTGTTTCAATTGGAATCCCACCTTCGATTCTACCAACCTCAAAATATGGTAGGAAGAAAATGCTGAATATGCCACTTGGAACCTATACGGTAGTGATATGGTTAACACTTCAGGCTGATCAGGAAAAGCCTTAAATATGTCGTTTTTTTGTGATCTTCAAATCGGCTGGCTTGATTTTAATATTTATATTTACCAGAATTAAATCAGAAAGAAAATAGTCCGAACAGACCTTTAAAAATATTGAAGATATGCTCCACAAAGATGTAGGTTACGGAATAGTTTGCCATTTATTTAATCAAAGATTGACATAAATCAATGTATATAGCAATAGGAACAATATTACTGATTGTAATAGGGTACGTTGGATTAAATATTTACTTAAAGAGAATTCATAAAGGATTTCTTAAATATTACGATGGCATTCAAAAAAATTCAGTTAAGGAAGCAAACAAATTGCTTAATATCCTTTTAATTGATTACTCAATTGATCCTATTGAAGAAAAACACTTTGAAATATATGACCTTCTAAGCCAAAATAAGACCTATGTCATATTAACATATTTAGACAATAAAGACCCTAATGATAACAGGACTTTTAGCTTTACAAACTCGATAAATTTCAGAAAAATTAAAGATGATGAAATTGCTGCATTTACAGATTTTGATATTATGCGAAACTACGTTGGCAACTATATTTCAACAGATATAATGCTAATTGGAGACTTCATCAAGCTGTGCAATTCGCATAATATTAAAAAAATAATCCTGAATCCAACATTAAGAACTCCACTCATATTAAGTTAATGAACTCTATAATTTTTAAAATAGTTTCATATACTTTGTACTATGTTGCACGTAGAACAAGACTGACATACAATGAAATCAATGTAATTGTTTATTATTTTATTATTCCATTTTCTTGGTTGGTTATGTTGGACATTATTTTCAAGTTTCATTATTTAAAAATCACATTTTTAGTTTATTGCTTTGGATTTTTTGTAGGTTGTCGAAATTTCAAAACATACTCAGACTGGTTGTTTTACAAGTCCGTTTCATTTTTAAATTACTTTAATAGGTTCGGGAGTAATTATGTGAAATCATCCGTATTTATTTGTGTATCAATCCCAATTCTGTTTTATTTGCTACTTTTTCTATTGATTTTTCGATAAAGAATTCTGCCAAAAAAAGTTTATTTGGCAATTGGGGAAGTTAACTGATGGATTTTACATGTTTATGGGGTGCAATATGTTCGATTATCTACTTAATGAGCATCATAACCCAAGTATCAAATTGGAAAAGTTAATAAATTCATTTATTCGCAATCTCTGAAATCATTCAGAAAGTAATCTTACAAATATTTATGTCCTTCCGAATCTATCTCTCGTCATCAAAGAATTCTGGAGGTTCATTCTCTTCAAGTTCCTCCGGTTCTCTTTCATCAAGTTCCTCAGGCTCGTTTTCGTCAAGTTCCATAGGTTCCCTTTCATCAAGCTCTTCAGGCTCTCTTTCGTCAAGTTCCATTGGTTCATTCTCATCTAAATCAAAAGGCTCATTTTCATCTAGTTCTAATGGCTCACGCTCATCAAGTTGATCAAAATCAATAGATTCATTAGAATCTTCCTCGTTAAAATTTTCATCAGATTCTCTTTCTTCGGATTCATTGTCCTCTGGTAATTCTTCCTCACCGGAATTATTCTTAATTGTATTTTGATCATTTAAAATTGACCATTTAACCTGGTTCACTTTTGAGGTCTGTCCGTTGAATGTTGAATCAACCAATTCGCAGGATTGAACTTGAATAATTTTAGATATTAATCCGGTGGGATTTTTCTTAAATCTTAATTTATCACCATTTAAACATTCAGAAACAAAATTAAACAACGGTTGGAGTCTAATTGACAGCCCCATATCAACGAATTTTTTATCAAAATTTTCCTTGTAAGAAAATCGCGCAACGTCTTCATCTGTATCTGATTTATATTTTTTCTGTTGATGAATATCTTTAACCAGATAATAGCCTGCCCTTAGACCTTGCTTTAAAATCTCATATCTTTCATTTAATTGTTTGTTTGCTGCCGGAGTGCAAGCTCGAATATATTCCGACGAATTTTTGATTTCATAAATCGTCTCTGTGTCTGATTCACTTTTAAAAACCCATTCAAAGTTTGGCATAAAATTTATTTTTAGAAGGCCAAAACTAATAAAAAATTATGCACAGAATAATGAGGCCTTAAAATATTTTAAAATCATTATCAAAATCGGAAATGTGTTGTAACAATCCGTTTTGAGTACCCTTTAAATTTGGGACATTTTTTCATTTGGTAAAGCAAGATTCATTTTTGTCCCAGATTATTTTGAATTTACACTATTCCAAAATCGAAAGATCAAAAATGGAGGATTCTCTCCTTTCTTATGTCAGTTTTCAACATATAGAAATCTATATCTGATTACGATTCATTAAATCAAAAAGTCAAAGTAATAATTTGACCTCTATTCATAGGCATAGATCAATCATAAGACTATTTCCCCTAATTGGCAGTAAATTTGAATGATCGAAATTTATTTGGTAGACTATTGACTTACTTGCAGTATTCCGTAATTATTTTCTCAGCTTGTGAATTACCCAATTCAAGAGATTTTCTCAAATCTAAACAACCACTTTCTTTCTCACCTAAAACAAGCCTCGCAAGTCCCCTGGAGTAAAATATCATTGCATTATTAGAATCAATTTCCAAAGCCTTATTGTAATCAATAATAGCCCCAACATTATCTTGCAGGTCGCATTTTGCATTGCCAAGTAGAACGTATGCGTAGTAATCATTTGGGTCAAGCTCTATCGATTTTTCAAAGTCCCCAATTGCTCCATTGCTATTCTTGAGTCCACTTTTAGAAATTCCCCTAAGATTATATGCTCTTGCAACATTTGGTTCAATCTTTATGCCATAATTTAAGTCATCAAGTGCTCCCAAAAAGTCTTCGATATGGTTCTTTGCATATCCTCTATCAAAATAAGCATCTGAATAACTTGGATAAAGCTCAATAGCCATAGTATTATCAATAATCGCTCCAGTGAAGTCTTGAATAGCATTTTTTGCATGACCTCTCATGCAATATGTCAAAGTATCTCTTGGATTAATTTCAATTGCTTTATCAAAATCAGAAATTGCACCTACAAAGTCCTTAAGTGCATGTTTTGCATTACCTCTTTGGCGATAAGCAACATAATTTGTGAAGTCAAGTTCTATAGCCTTCGTAAAATCATTAATTGCACCAGGATTATCTTGAAGTTTATGCTTTTCGCGTCCGTGTTCTATAAATTCTTGAGCTGTTTGACCATATCCAGTGGATGACAACAACAGAATGAAACCAAATAGAAGAAAAGAAAGTTTTTTCATGATTACAATTTTAAAGAATAATTAAATTACTCCCATGATATATTAATCCTGAGAATGTATGTATCGCTATTAGAATGCTTTCAAGTCTGGGACATTTTTCCATTTGGTATAACAAGGTTCAATTATGTCCCAGATTGTAATTATTCAGTTCTGTTTCAAAATAAAAGAACTTTAAAAACGGAGGCCTTCCCTCCGTTTTTAAGTCAATCTTCAACTTTTATAGGCAGAATTTTCTTTAATCTGACATTCATTTATTGATTCACTAAAGTATTAAGCGGTAAAAAATATGTTTACGTTAAGGTGCAACATTTTTCCGAAACATCTTAGATATTGTATATTGACTTGGCCAATATTGAAAATCTTGATATTTTACTGCTTCGTCAACATTTATTTGACCTAGGAAAACCCATTCTGCTGGACTAGTATTTCCATATTGATCCTTATCAAGGTATCTAAAAAAGATTCTCACATCGGTTTTTTTGAAATCTTTAGATTTTAGTACTAAGTAGGTAAATTTGTCTAATTCTTCAAAAGAGAATCCGCTTGGCCAGCTTATGACATTAAGTCCTTCAATTCCTATTTGACATCTGGTAAAGTTATCTATTAAAATCTCAGAACTTTCTTGATTAATTGTAATAAGGCAATCACCAATTATTTTTTCTGAGATTGGCAAAATAATTCTTTCAGTTTCAACTTTATAACCTTTGACGCTTATTATATTACCAACTATTCCAATAAAGCAAATAAACAATATTAAATAAAGTGAGCCGTTTATAATTTAATCTTTTACTGATCGAGTATTATTCATATTATTAAGTATTAATTATCTGACAATTATATATTATGCAAATATTAACTAGTAATCAATTTAATAAACTAATTTTGAGGAAATATTAACTTAAAATTATCCCCCAACTAAGATGTATTAGGCCAGTACCGATGTTAGTTTTAAGTTCCATGATCTATCGGTTCATGAATAATTTTTTCAAATTAATTTAGACATTCTGACTATTTCTAAGTAACGCATTTGGTTGATCCCAATTTTTTCAAACAATTCTATTGCATTATTAACTTGATTAGCGTTTGGAATTCCATTACAAGAGAGAAAGTCTTGAACAATAATTACCATTAATTCCTTGATTTTGGATTCTACCCCAATTAGGTCTGAAATAATTCCGGCTTTACCAAAGTTCTTCATTCTATTAAGAGTATTATTCTTGTCAATTCCCAATATAATGGTATATTGATTTATAAATTGTAATTCAGCGATATTCCCAGTTCCAATTGCCATTAAAAAAGCAATTATCGAACTTTTTTGATTACTTGTTACATTTTCGAAAAACTTATTTAACTGATTTTGCTCTGTATTTAAACTAAAGGCATTCATAATATTGCTATTTAATATAGATTATAGTTAATTGTTTTATTATTATTTATTTAGCTAAAATTTAATTTTACCGTTAATTCTTGCTGAAACATAAGCGCCAAATAGTATTCCGATTAAAAGCCCTACAAAAGAGGCAGTATTACTCTTATTTCCACCAGCGATTATTGCACCTATTACTCCAAAAATAAAGCATAAGATGAAAGGATCTATTTTATTTTTTTTATCGTTCATATCTTAGATTTAAGCAAATTTATAGTGATTCCAAATATTATGTTCTTATATTCGTTTAGATTAAATCTGATTATATATCTTCAAAACTTGTAGAAGACTGTATCCTTGATTTTTCAGCATCTCATTTTTAAGAAATAATATATCCTGACTTAACATGGTATTATTAAGGGTAATATTGATTAATTTCAAAATGTGATCATAGTATTCTATTTTCTCATTGAGCTTTATCTCATGTCTTTCAATTAAATAATTCACTACTTGTGATGATAACAATGCAACATCAACAGCACCTTTACCAGGAGTGTTAAGTGATTTAAGATGATTAATAACAGCAACAACAATGTCTTGTAGTTTGTCTTGAATTTCAGGTTTCATAAACTTATTTTATTGAGGATTAAATTATTCTTTAGATCAAAATGTAATTATGATAGCAAATTTTATTTCTTGTATGCTAATTATTCAAAAAAACCAATTCCAGTTTGTTTTTTCCAATCATCGGACATCATTTTAAGTGTAAAGAAAAAAGCTGGTAACTGAACATTCCGCCCCTGCATATTGATTAAAATTGATGTCCTTGAAGATTCACTCAACGAATTTGACAATCGCATCATTTCATTAATAGTATTTTTTAATGCATCTGCTAGTCCTCGAGCCATTGGAGTTACAGTTCCACCAGACCGATCAAACTCCCTCGCTAATTGATCTACTCCAACTAATAATCTTCCTGCTAATGTTTTAACCATTGCTTTGTCTCCAAAATCAAAAAATCCCATAGTTTTATCATTTAAGTTTAATTTGAATTTTATTGTTCTCCAGTTCCTCAGAGTTTACCACAAAAAAAGGGCGTGGAACTAAAACCATATTCGCCTCCGAGGTACTGGCATACCCATGCAACAAAACAGTAAAAGCCCACGCCGTAGCGTGAGCGTATTACTTTTTAATCTTGTTGCATTTGAAAAGTGCCAGTTTTCGGAAGCAGAATAAAAGCTAACGCTCTATATATTATTTAGTGTACTGTCGTTTAAAATTTCATCATAGGCATATTCTTTTACTGAATTTTACAAAATTAAACAACTTTTCATGATGGCAATGCGAATCTTTGAACAAAATTCTGTTAAATATGCATATTGTAAAAGAAGGAGTTTCCCCCTCCCTTATAAATAACCATCATCAGAAAAAGACAAGTAGCCATCAGCGGTTAATATGATATGATCCAAAAGCGGAATATCAAGAAGTGTTCCTGCCTCTTTAATTTGTCTTGTGATCTTCCTATCGGCATCAGATGGCTGTAAATTGCCACTTGGGTGGTTATGCGCGAACATTATTGAAGTTGCATTCGCTCTAAGAGCAACCTGAAAAATTACTCTCACATCAACTACAGTTCCGGTCATACCACCTTTCGCCAGGAAATAATTTCCGATTATTTGATTCTGCCTGTTCAGAAGTAACAAATATGCGAACTCAACATGTTCAAATGAAGGCCAAAACATTCTGAAAGCTTTTGCTGCATCATCTGAACTGGTTATCTTGATCCGGTCTGCACTCTTTGTTTTTGAAGAGTATGTGATTTGTACTTCTGCAATAGATTCTTGGTTCGTAAAAAGATTGTTCATGGTATTATATTTTATTTTAGGCAAGTAGTATGCCTGTTGAATTTGAAAACTTTAAAAATTGATTAAAACCAAAAAAGAGGCTTTCGCCCCTTTCTCTTTTACAATCCCGGATCTGCATCCGAAAAAGATTCTTCTCCGTGACCAGTTCCTCCAAGATCATCCTCCTGGTTACAATCATCAATAAATTTGTTGTAGGCTGTGCACTTTGTACAATCGCCATCCGGTCTAACACAATTATTTGGATTCATAAAAATTGCCTCATGCCTTTGAGGACTTGTTTTTGGTATATGGCGCACCAGTTAATTAATCTTCGTTGGGGAATAAAATCGTAATTGCAGGATTCGGATTATCCAGATCAAGCGGACCAATAAGAGCTTTAAGCGTGACTTCTCTCAATAGTCGGTTGCCTTCACAAACCTTTTCAAATTTGGTCCAATCTCCTTTATCTGGAAGCTGACAGCAGAACTGAAATCTCAATTCATCGAAACTTGATTTTCTTGCTTGCATTGCGAACATGTATAAGATGTCCCATAGTCTGCCTTGTTCGTCTTGATGGTTCATCCCTTTCGGGACTTTCACGTACTTTTCGTAAACTCCGCTTGTAAAGAAAACCGGAAAGATGATCCCAGTTTCTTTTGTTAGCTCCGGTGGAATTGGTACCTGAATCCCATCTTCAATTGCTTCAGCTCTGGTATAGCTTGCAATAATTTTCCAATCGTTTGAATCCATGATGATTTGTATTAATTGAATCAAAATTTGCATTCTTGATCTTTGAGATCGACAATCCAGTCCTTCATCTTTTCATCAGAGTTAAATCCCTTATTAAGCCAGAGTAAGTTTACTTGAACATCATCATTTTTAGAGAGTTCTTTTAATTTATCAAGGATGTAAATTGCAGTGTTCCTTGAAACTGTCGGAAAACCTATGATTTTACTCACTTTGTCGAAATCCGGTATTACTGCTCGATAAAGACTAACCAGTGCATTGTTTTCATGAGTTTCGCTTAAAAAGATTGCATAAATCTTGGCTTTTGAAAGCATTACTTTTCTTTTCATGTTTTTATTGAATTAATTAATAGGAAATGAATTCATAGGTATTTTCAACAGAAGGTATCTGATGATATAGTTCGTTGTAGCACTCTGCCAATTCGACTAACCAGGGATGATCTTTAATTGAATCTTCATCCATGTATGGCGCAAGAGTCCACAATATTGCATCCATGAGGCGTGTAACCTGTAAGAAACTTAGTTTTATTTCGATCATGTAATTGTACCCATGCCTTTGGGATTTTTGTAGGTATCAAGCACACCTAATTCTTTTAATTGATTGAATTGGTTGAGAAAGTTTCGGATTTGATCTTCTCTGTTCCCCATAATTCCCGCATTTCTTCCATAGAAAGCAGAACTCCGGATTTTTTAAGGTAATCGCCTTTGTGCCAGTACCATGCCCCCTTGGGATGCGAAAAGCTATATCCTTCAGCTTTTAAATAGTCCCTTACAACAAAAGTGTTCCCTGTAATCCAGATCCAAGAACCAATCAATTCGATTACAATTCCTGTGAGATGAATTATCCGGTCTAACCTTTTGCGAAGTTCTTCGGAAACTTGTTGCTCGTATTCTTTTCTTCCCTCTGAAAAGGTTTCATTACTGTTGATCAGTTTCTTTGAAAGTCTGTCGTACTGATCATTGATGTTTTGCATCACTGCTGTAATTCCACCTTTATCCGGGTGATGAAGGAAAGCTAGTCTGTGGTATTCCTTCCGTAAATCATCTAAATTCTCTATGTCTTTAAAATAAATCAATGATTTCACTACTGCCTTGTAGATTTATAATGGCTTCTGGCACGCCTGTTTAATTGTTTTGGTTGTGAACCGATTTATATATGGAGGTATGCTTCGGACATAAAAAAAGCCCCTGGGAAGGAGCTTGTAATTGTTCAAGATTTGATCTTGTTTTCAATTAGGTGTATGTCGGTAGCATTTTTTGGATTTTATCATTCCTTTATTTCTTTAAAAATGATCTGGGATTGAAAGGTTTTCATTTTAAGATGTGAGGGGGGCATGAAATTACAGACCCTTTGCGTGCATACCATTTTCAAAAAAATATTATAAAAATTTTTCCGTGAGAGTTATTGAGGTTGAAATGCCGTTGAAATGAGTTTTTTTTAAGAAAACTACCACGCAAGTATTCCAATAAAGAAAAAGATTTAAGTGGTTTCAGTTATCCGTGCATCAAGCTATAGTGAGAAGGGGGTTTTACTTCAAAATAAAAAAGAAGCTGATTAGGCTTCTTTTTTGCAGGCTGAGCGACTGCATCATATATGAGATTTGATCAAATAAAAAATCCGGGACATTTTTCATCTGTGTTAAGCAATGTTGCTTTTTGTCCCAAATTTCTTTTATTGAATTTTGTTGATAGAATCGTAAATCCTTTCACTTCTTTACCATCTTTTTCCTTTCTTCCCCGTATTGTTTTTCGAGGCGATAAATTGAAGTAATCTTCTAAATCAGTTGCCTTTGCTTTTTGTTCAATCTCAAATTGAATATTGATTTTTGTTAAAATAGCTTTGATCTCCTTTTCAGTATATTCTTTGTCGACTATAAAAACATCAAGAATTGCATCCATTACCGGGAGATTTGATTCTCCTTCTTCACCGGCTTTTTTTAGTAAAGCTATTCTTAAATCAATCTCATTGTAATCAACCTTTTCAATGAAATCCTTTCCAAGTTTTATGTAAGCGCTTACAATCAAAGAGTCTTCATGCTCCAAACTTTCAATTTCATAAACATTATCATCAATAATTGAAAAATCAATATTATCTAATTGGATAACAATATCTTTTCGCATCTCCTTTTTTGTACTTCTTGCCCGTTGAAAAAATCTTTTATCATCATAAATGTAATTCCGAAAGTCAAGATCTTTGACATTGAAGAATTTAGAGCTTTGATATGCATTTAAAAGGTAAGATAAATCATGATAAATGTTTTTTGTAATTTGATCCAGTAATTTGTTCTCATATCTAAACCAATTTATCTCCGATTTATCAGAAGTTAGGAGTTTCGCAAACTCAATCCGATCCAGAGCATCATTAAAAACTTCTTTTGCACCATCAGAAGTTGAATCTTTTAAAAGAGTAAAAATTGTTTTATAAGCATTTGCACTTTCTTTTATATCGCTTTTAACATCTTCTATTGATTTATATGGCAGCAAACTATTCACATTGGTTATGTGCTGAACCGATTTTACCCCATTTCTAAATCTACCAACAATTTGAATTGATTCAGTTTGAGGAATTACCATTGTATGAGGCGCAAATATTGTATCGGTTACAATTGTCACATTAGGTTTTGTGTCGATCTCAATATCAACTGCTGAAAAAAATCTGCTCGTATAAAAGTTGAATTTATTCATCGGAGTTAAGCTACTAAAGGTATTCTTGTAACCCAATTTTACAAAACTTTTAACAGCATCCACGGAACTGTAAATATTACTAATGTCCTTTATATCAAGATCCTTTATAATGCAATGGATCATGTCGACAGAATTGATGAAATAACAATGAGTATCGACTATTTTAGTTTTATCTTTTAAAATGATGGATAAATCTTTTTTGACCATTGCCAGAACATTGTATGTTTTTAAAATCAAAATATCCTGTTTGTAATCATAGTTCGGTTGAATTAAAATGTACTTAAATCCTTTTGCGGTGAAATCCTTTGCAGTCGGTTGAATTGGAGTAGCTGAAATAAAAGAACGTCTCTTAAAGTTCCAAAAATCTTCCATCGGAGCATCAATAGTTTCCCTGTAATCAATGTCCTGAGTAATCCTTTCACACTCGTCAAAAAGAAAAAAGTAGTCCTCAAAATAATTTATGCCAAGTTGTTTGAATGCTTCTTGAACTTTGTGGTATGACTCTGGTGTTGTAATAATCTTTTTAAACTCAACACTACTTTCAAGATAGACAACGATATGTTGCTTGGTAACTCCTTCCATTACCCCAAGAACTGTAGGATGCTTTTTCCTCTTTCCTTCTATTACCGGCACATTTGGCTCAATAATGATTGAGTTTCTTTTAGAGGTTATCTCGAGGTAAGTAGCACCAATTCCAGGCAAGGTTTTTTGAATAATTGCATTTTCAGGAATAAATTCCATAATATCAGATAGACGTTGTCCTTCGTTGATTTCAATTATCTCGGTTTCCATTTAAGAATATCTCATTTTTGTTAATTTCTCAAAGGTAAACTTTTTAATTTTGGGACAATTTCTTAAATGGTATAACAAACATGAAAAATGTCCCAACTTAAAATTAAAAAATCCCAGAGCAGTGCTCCAGGATTAATTTTGATGTAGTGGAATTTTTAAAGAAGACATTTCATGGCTTCATCGATTTGTGAATTTTCAAAACTGTCGAGATAAATTTGGGTAGTTGACAATTCAGAATGCCCTAAAGCGTCACTAATCAGGGAAATATTAACTCCTGAATTTTTTAAAATTGTCGCAAATGAATGTCTGGCAACATAGGTAGACAAATTCAAATTGATTTGTGCAAGTTCACCAATTCGTTTCAAGTCTTTATTAGTTCGGACAAGATTTTTATGAATCCTATTTTGTTTCTGTAATGCTGTTTTATGGATTCGTTTGTCAAGAAACGGGAATAAGAAACCAGTATTCACCGAAAATAGGTTAAATCTGGAAAGGATTCGGCTTGCTTCCTCTGATATTTGAAAGCTAATCTTCTTTCCGGTCTTTTGCCTGATATATTGAATTCGATTTTCAATAATGTTTTCTGGTCTAAGGTTCAATATGTCAGTAAAATTAATCCCCCCACCTAAATAGCTGAAAACGAAAACATCTCTGGAAAATGCTATGGATTCCCTTTCTTTGGACAAATCCAAACCAATTATTTTTATAACATCTTCTTTTGAAATTGCCCTTTTTTTTGTCTTTACATTAAATTTACTGATCTTAAAATCATCAAATGGATAATTGGTTTTCTTCGCACATTTCGATTCAACTGCTTTGTTATATGCACTTCGGAGGGTGCGAAAAAGTAAGCTGATCGTTGTCTCTTTATTTCCTTTTGATCTCAACCATTTTTCGTATCGGTTTAACCAATTTATGTCTATATCCGGGAATAGAATATTCAGTCGTCCTTTTGAAAACTCTTTTAATGAATTGTATGAGCTTTTATAAATCAGACGATTCCCTACCTTATTAGTTTGACCATAATTCAAAATCAATTCACGGTAAAATTCGCCAACTGTTTTTTCTGTAATTGTTGACTTGTTTACTTCCAATAGATTTGTAGGAGTTAATTCAATTTGATTTGCACCGAAATCTAAGATTTGCTTTTGAAGCTCTGTAACCTTATCAAGAACAATCTTTTGAATAAACTCTCCATTAGGACAATTGGACTTTGGTTTGTTCTTGGAAAAATCCCAAAACTTGGGCTCAACTGAAACTCCTAAACTTTGATATTTCCGTTTTCCATTTTTGGAAACTTGCACCATTAACGGACTTTCACCGTTTGAAAGTGTCTTTGATTTGTAGCAGACTACTGAAATTGAGGCATTCATGAGTGTAAACTGGTTTACATCCTGGTTTACATGTTCGTCTCAAAACCCTTAAAAAAAGGAAAATCAGCCAATCACAATTTCTTGTAACTAACTGATATTCAGAGCGGAAAACGAGACTCGAACTCGCGACCCCCAGCTTGGGAAGCTAATGCTCTACCAACTGAGCTATTTCCGCCTTTTTTATTTGGTGACGCAAAATTATAATAATTTTTCAAAAATAGCGAAACTAAAATCCGGTATTGTAATTTAATCCAGAAAGTATTAAATTTGAAAAATAGATCCTTTATAAGTCATTATCACAAGGTGATTAGGCTTTAAGTTCAAAATCATATAAATCAAGAAAATATGACAACGAATCAAAAGATCACCCTTTGGCTTCCAAGAGTACTTTCTATTGGAGCAATTCTTTTTGTAAGCATTTTTGCCCTTGATGCATTTGATCCAGGAAAAACTTTCATCAGGCAACTGCTTGACTTTTTTATGAATTTGATTCCAACCTATGTTTTATTGATTCTTCTTTGGCTGGCATGGAAAAGACCATTTGCAGGCGGAATTCTATTTGTAACGGTAGGAATTGTTACAAGTCCGTTAGTATATAACCTGAATTACAATCGAACACATTCGGTAATGACAAGCCTGTCGATTATTTTAATGATTACGATTCCATTTATTGTAGTGGGTATTTTATTCCTGATGAGCTACAAGCAAGGAATGAAAAAGCAAAGCTGATTTTTCAGATTAAAATTTTCAAATGGAATAACTTCAACCAGCAATATTGTTGCTTGAATTTTATGTCCTCTTAAAGACCAAAACTACCAGGAATCTTCATTTATTAAAGAGAAGTTTAATAGCATCAAGGGCATCCTGGTAATTACTATATTGCAAATCATAAAAACGAATTTCATCAAACCAATCAAAGAATTTCGCCACATTTTCAGGATCGGGATTAACCCATGTTTCGGGCAAAAGTGTCTGGATAGCTTCCCGTTTTTCAACTTCCTTAAATATAAAAGGTTCAGATTCTGAATATTTTACAAATACAAATGCCTTTACAGGGAATGCTTTTTTAGATTCCGTTTTATTGTTTTCCACAGGTAAATGGCGCACAAGTTTCCCTGTGGCTGCCATGGCTGGTGTAATCCCAGTAAGTTCAGGATAAAACGGTTCAAGCGTCTTAAGAGAACCCTCCTTCACCGAAATTGCCAAAGGAAGACGATATACGTATCCGTTAATACGATTGATCGCGTTAAAATCATCGGAAAGGACGGTATAGCCATGAGCCTGTAAAAGAGCAGATATTGTGCTTTTTCCGCTTCCAGCTTGTGCGGGGAAAATAATCGCTGACTGACTGTCAGAAACTGCTGCCGAATGCAACGTAACCATCCAGTCCTGATCAGCGATATCGTATATAACACCAAATAATTTCTGCGAAACTGATCCGCGAAGAAAATGACTATTTTCGATGTCAAATGCTTCAACAGCTTTTCCATTATACCTGAATACCAATAAATCGCCAGATTCAAAAACCTCTAAAAGATGGTCGTTTTCTTGTGAGCAAGTTTCAAGATGCGCCATTGCCGGATGAAAACAATTCATCAACCATTCACTGCCATACCTGAAATAGAAAAATTGATCACCAATCAAATAGTGATTTTCGGAGAATAATGGAAAGTCATAATCATCATATTCCATACTTAATTCGGGCGAGTGATAAACCTTATTATCCGGATCATTTAATTGGTCAACCCAGGTAATAATATCAAAAACAAATTGTTGTATTTCTTCTTCAGCAAGATCGTAGGATAAACTTAAAAAATCGACAATCTCCGGAGAAGTGTGGTCATGATTATATTGATCGAAAACTTCCCATGCAGGTTTTTCGAATAGGACAAAAGAGCGGGAAGCTGCAAACCAAACAGCTGTAGACTCTCCAATTTTTTTGCTAACCGAAACTATTTTATCTTTATTAATTCTTTCCAAACCAAATTAAATTAATTAAATATCCTCCGGCTAATCAAACACCCTATAAACTGCAAAATTAAGAAACGCACAAACATTAACAAATGCACATACTTGTATAAAATAAAAGCCGGCTAAATCTACCCATTTAATAACCTTCCGCAAGGTCTTTCCCAGTATTATTAACGTTAAAACAATAATGGATGCCAGTATACATACGATCGGAGTAATCACCTGAAAATCATTCATACAATTGTTATCCTTTTATAGTTGATTATAGATAGGTTAACAGGAAAATCAATCCATCAAAAACAATGATCCCGCCTGTAAATTATCCAAAACAAAAAGTTCGAATCCTGCCAGACTAAAATACAAAAAACCATGCAAACTTAATTCGGGTCCGATTCGTTTTCAAAATTGGGAATTGCTGTAATGTTTCAAATAAAATGCTATTTTTACTCAAAACACTCGCGTTCATGAATTCAAAAAACAATTATAATTTTAGATCAAGACGCGATTGAACCTGATAACTGTTGACATTGATTTTATTGAGAAATAATTTTTGAAATATGAGTTTATTGAAAGCAAGCATATTGGTTATTGATGATGATATTGATGTGCTGACGGCCGTGAGGTTAATGTTGAAAACAGAAGTACAGGAAGTTATTACTGAAAAAAATCCTGAAAACATTCCATCACTCATCTCTTCCCGGTCATTTGACCTGGTATTACTGGATATGAATTTTAATGCTTCTGTGAATACCGGTAACGAAGGTTTGTATTGGTTAAAACAGATTAAAGGGTTAAAACCCGGAACCTCTGTAATCATGATTACGGCTTACGGGGATATTGACCTGGCCGTTCGTTCATTAAAGGAGGGAGCATCCGATTTTATCGTAAAGCCATGGCACAATGAGAAATTACTATCCACCATTTCAGATATTTTAAAGAAGAAGACACAAAAGACACCTGTCGTTAATTTAAATGGGCAGAATGATCCCAATCTATTGGGAGAAAGTGACGCAATGCTCGACATCTTTGCCAAGATCAATAAAATTGCACCAACAGATGCCAATATTTTAATCCTCGGTGAAAACGGAACCGGAAAAGATTTGGTTGCAAAATCAATCCACGAAAAATCATTAAGAAATAATCAACCGTTTATTAAAGTCGATATTGGTGCCCTCACTGAAACGCTATTCGAAAGCGAACTGTTTGGCCATACCAAAGGAGCTTTTACCGATGCCAAAGATGAAAGGATGGGCAGGTTTGAAGCGGCAAATGGTGGCACGTTGTTCCTCGATGAAATAGGCAATATCTCATTGCAACAACAAGCCAAATTATTAACGGCATTACAGAACAGGCAAATAACACGGCTTGGTTCCAACCAGCCAATTCCAGTTGATATCAGGTTGATTTGCGCCACCAATCTTTCGCTCGCAGAATTATCGGATGTAAACAGGTTCAGGAAAGATTTAATTTACCGGATTAATACGGTGGAAATCATTGTACCTCCGTTGCGGAAGCGGAAAGAAGATATCGTATTGTTGACGGAACATTTCACGAAGATTTATTCAACGAAATATTTCAAAACCAACATCAGCTTCTCCGATGCTGCAATACAAAAGCTGAAACTGTATAATTTTCCCGGAAATGTGAGGGAGTTACAATACATTATCGAAAGGGTCATCATTATGTCAGAAGGTGAAGTGATCCAACCTGATGATCTGATTTTTTCGCCCATCGAATCTTCCAATCAAAGTGAAGAAAATGATGACAATGAAACAAAGCTGAGCACACTCGAAAAGAACACCATTTTAAGGGTGATCAAAAAGAACAATGGCAATATTTCGAAAGCGGCAAAAGAATTAGGATTGACGCGTACCGCTTTATACAGGAGGCTCGGCAAATATGAAAACTAATCAGACAGATTGGGGAATACTGTGGCGGGTGATATTCCTTTTCATCGCACTGCTGGCTTTTTCGTTCACACTATTGAAAGAGTTCTATTTCATTGACCTGCTTCTTTTACCTGTTATCATTTTCCAGGTGAACGATTTTTATCGTTTGCATAAAAAGACGCGTGAGGAAGTCAACCAGTTTGTAGAATCGATACATTACAGGGATTTTTCACGAAACTATAATGTGAAACAAGCACCTGTTGATTTACAATCGTTGCGCGAGGGGTTCAATGAAATTAATTCAACATTTAAAGTTATCAGCAAAGAGAAGGAAGCACAATACCAATACCTGCAAAAGGTGCTTGAACTCGTTGATACAGGTATTCTTTCGTTCGAACTGGAGAGCGGAGATATCATATGGATGAATGAATCGATCAAGAAAATATTGCAGTTTCCTTATTTGAAAACGATTCATTCACTGGACAAAAGGAACCACGCTCTTTATGCGCAAATTTTAAGTCTTACACCGGGTGAAAGTGTCATCTGTACAATTCACCGCGAGAAAAGTAACCTCAAGGTAGTTCTGTCGTCTTCTGTATTTAAAACAGAAGGAGTGCAGTTTAAATTGATCGCGTTTCAGAATGTGAATGAAGCGTTGGATGAAACCGAAGCAAAAGCATGGCAAAAACTGTTAAGCGTAATGACGCATGAGATCATGAATTCGGTAGCCCCTATCTCTTCACTCGCCACTACCTTGCAAAACCGTTTAAAACAATTTGCAAGCGAAACTCCCGATCCTACGGGTATTACCGAAGACCTTGCACTTGGTATCGATACTATCCGGAAAAGAAGTGAGGGTTTGCTTAAGTTTACTGAAACTTACAGGAACCTCAACAAGATTACAAAAGCGAATCTCGCAAAAGTGTTCGTCAGTGAGTTGTTTGAAAACCTTCACCGGTTAATGCAACCCACCTTTACTCAAAAGAATATCGAAGCTTCAATTATATTGAAAGAACCTTTACTAAGTGCTGAATTGGATGTCGATTTAATCGAACAGGTTTTAATCAACCTGATCCTGAATGCAATTGATGCGGTGAAAAATAAACCAGATCCAAAGATCGTATTGTCTGCTTATACCGATTCGGACAACAGGTTGGTGATTAAATTGGCAGATAACGGATCGGGTATGCCCGAAGATGTTCTGGATAAAATATTTGTTCCGTTTTTCAGTACCAAGAAAAGCGGTAGTGGTATTGGGTTAAGCCTGTGCAAACAGATAATGCGCGTTCATAAAGGGAATATCACTGTTCAGTCAAAAGAAAATGAGGGAACAGCATTTTACCTGCTGTTTTAAATCTGCACAACTATAAATTTATGCATTCAACACTATAAATCTATTGAAATACGAACTTTACCTCCAAGTCCTTTTTCAACAATATCAAAAAGTGTACTCAAGGTTATATTACTTCCATTATTCTCAACGCGAGAAATATAGGTTCTGTTCTTGTCTATAATTAATCCTAATTCTTCTTGTGTCATGTGGCGAGATTCTCTTGCCTTTTTTAACAAAAGTCCAATTTTAAAAGATTCGGATTCTCGCTCAAGATTATCACGTCTTTTTGTCCCTTTTTCGCCATAAACCTGATCTTTGATTTGAGACCAGGTCGTAAGATCTTTGTTATTATTTTCTGCTTTCATAATACTCTTTCATTAAAATTATTGCTTTCTCAATTTCGTTTTTCGGCGTTTTCTGTTTCTTTTTCTGAAATCCATTTAAAAGGATTACTAATTTTCCTTTGTCGAAGAAACAGAAAACGCGCCAAACGTCAGTTCCTAATTGAATTCTCGCTTCGTAGAGTCCATTTGTCCCTGATATGAGTTTCAAATAGGTTGTTGGTATTCGCTCCAATGTCTCGATGGCTTCAATGATTTTGAAAATCTTATTTTGAACCTTAATTGGCTGATTAGTTAAGAAATCTACAAAATAGTTTTTGTATGCAATTACTTCTCAAATCTTTTCCATGACTCAATTATTTACAACAAAGGTAACTTTAAAGTTACTATTTTCAAAATACTCGGAGAGATATTTTTGTTTTATTAGTCCCCATGATATTCAGCTAGGAAAAGGAATTTTAGCGTCAAAATTTCCCGCAATGGGTAGTAATTCAGCCCAATCATCTGGGATATTTTCAGTGAAACGCCTAAGCTCAACCTACTCATAGTTTGTCTTTGTGATCATTACCTGCTACTTTTACAGCTAACATATCTAAATATTCATCATTCGTTCCGCAACAACCTCCAAATATTTTAAAGTCGAAATGTTGTTGCAAAAAGCACATATCGTCGGTCATCTTATCAAAATCACCTTGCTGAAGGGTATTGCAATGATTCAGTTCTTCGGGACTTAACATCGATGCATTGGCTTGTATGCCACTGAATCTTTTTAATTGAGAACTAACTTTGTTTTTATCGTTGTTTAATGCCTCAATCAGATTCGCCGGATGAATGCAATTGGCCATATAAACAATCGGCTTTGGAACTACCTGTTCATCAATTATTCTAATCGCATCTGATAAGGGCGTTCCGTCCATCAGACACCCATCTTTTTTAAGCATGAAACTAATAATATAAGGAATATTCGTTTCGGCCATAGCATGAGCCATTCCGATTGTTTCATTAATCTCAGGCATTATCCCTGCGAATAGAAAGTCAATTTTCTCCTTTTGAAATTGTTTTGTCTGCCGTTGATGGAAAGTGTACGACGCTTCAACACCAAGGATTTTCTCACCACTTATAAGCATCACCTTTGCACCCTAACAATCCCCCAATCAAAATTTCGGGCGAATATTCATCATAGCTTTCCCTGATTTTATTCAAAAAAGCACAGGAGTCAGCAATGATATCCTTATTCCGGAAATGGGATTGATGGATGGACTCAAAATTTACTCTCCGGGTAGGAGTCATCACCATGATCGGCAGATGATGTTTTTCACCAATAGTCATGTATTGCCTGTAAAGGGTTTCGAGTAATTCAGGTTTCGTATAAATCAATCCGGCATGATTGACCGACCCATCCATTTCAGCATGGAACTCGGCTTTCAGTCTTTCGACAATGGCTCCTTCAGTCAGTATAACTTTTGATTCGCGATATATCTTTTCAAATGACATTCTTTACTATTTATTGTTTCCTTGCCTGTACTGGTCACATAGTTCTTTAATTAAATCCAGTGAACGATTTAACCGATGAAATCCCGGCAAATTGGCACAATGTAATAATGACAGCTCTCCATTCACCATATACAGAAGGGCGCGCCACTCAAAAGATTTAAATTATCACTGAAACCCTCATTGCATATCCACATTATAAGCGGTTAATGTTTTTGTCAGGCAAGTTTCAATTTTATTGGCGACTTTTCACTAATTCGGGAAATCACCTTCCTAATACTTAAGTCAGGTTTTACCCATTCCATGTGTCTTTTAATTGAACCTTCAAATAGCGTTGTGTTATCTTTGAAATGCTGAGTTAATACCTTCAATATTGCTGTACGATTTGATGCTCCTTTTGCATTAAGGTGATTTAAAACAGATTTATCTATTCTTATATATTTCCCCTTGTCAATGCTTACTGTGTTTTTACCACCTTGGTGCTGGGTTGTATTTTTAGCGCCCTGATTATCTATTTTAGAAGCAATTACTTGGTAGTCTTTGCGCCTAATTTTTCACCAAGTTTTTCATATGCAATATCGTTTGGCTCCCACAATTCAACTTTGTTGTCTTCAACGTCCATGATGTGAACAAATTTGCCATATTCGACTATTTCAATTGTGTCAACAATGGTTACTCCGTTTTTCTTCAGTTGTCCGATAAGCGCTTCTATGTTTTCAACTCTGTAATTAATCATGTAGTCCTTCGTTGAAGGTTCAAAATACCTGGTTTTTTCATTAAATGGACTCCATTGCGTAAACCCTTTTTTAGTAGTGTCAGCTCCTTGCCGCCATTCAAAAACTGCACCGTAATCATTTGTATTCAACCCAAGATTGGTTTTATACCATTCTCTTATTTTTTTGGGGTCTTTGCATTTGAAAAAAATACCGCCAATACCGGTTACTTTTTTTATTGATTGCTGACTGTTACCCTTTTCCGTAGTGACAGACTTAAAAGCGTAGCCCATCGTAAATGTTATTGTAAATGCAAGGATCAGGAATATTATCTTTTTCATTGTTATCAAGATTTTAATTGTTTGAGTATTGTGAATTATGCTTACCTCTATTGATTATGTATACGCCACTTTAGCTTAAATGTTTGCCCAGCACAAATTCGACAATATTATCCAATTTCCAAAATTACAGTTTCGAAATTGATTGCCAGTGTCTTTATCCGGTTATCGCTATTTTAGGATATCAAATCTATCAGCTTTCAGCAAAAGCAGGAATTAAAGATAATGCCGACCAGGTTTATAACTAATATCTGCTATGTTGTGCCGTGGTTCAAATATGCACTTGCCTGCAAGGAAAACAACAACTTCACTTTCTGAATCCGGAGTGTTGTCATTATTGTTACAAATGACAAGGATGCAAATTGTCAGTTAATTATTGGAGAGACCATATTAACTTGAGTAGCAAAAGCAAATCACTGATTATCAATCCAATTTTCGATTTTGATATTTTCCATTCTCTCAAACTCTCTTACGTTCCTGGTAACCAAAATCATATCATTTATAATTGCTGTTGCTCCAATAAATAAATCTAAATCACTTATTACAGTACCTTTTAACTTTAATCTTGCTTTTTCCTTACCGTACAACCCTATCGAATCGAATATTGGGATAATTGCGATCTTATCTGTAAAGATCTCTACCACCTTCCTATTTTCGGCTTTTTTTTGACTCTTCTCTGCACCATATATCAGCTCTGCTAAGGTAATCTCTGAAATGGCAAAGTTCTTAAATCCAATCCGTTCAAATTTGCTTTTAAGTTCGAACTGACCTTTGAAATAATGAATACAGATATTGGTATCAAGTAGATATTCCATCAGAATTCTTCGATTTCTCTATAATTAACTCTATCAGAACGGATTTCTTCTATAATTTCGTCAGCACTTCTATTGTCAGACCATGCCCCAAAACATGAAGAGAAATCGTATCTATCTTTTGGCAGATCATCAATTGATTCTGTCAACTTGTTAATCAGGTCCTTTTTTGTTTCATTATCCCAGTTTTTCATTAGCCTGAAATAACTATTTACCATTCTCTTCTCTGTTGCTATGCTCATTTCTCTGTTCTTTATATCAAAAATACACTTTTTTTGGAGATTTACTAATAGCTGAATGACGCATTTTATTTTCGCTTACATTCCGTAACTAATCACATTCAGTGACTTTTAACCGATGAACTGCCTGCAAATAACTGCTTTTAAAAAATAAAGTTTTCTGTCAATATAGAATTAACTACAGACCTGCAAGGTTTTTGAAAACATGACGGTATTCAGTTTTATTTTGTCTGGTTATATTTTTATTTTTTCGGTTACAAAATTCCCGCTTTTAGAATTAATCAAGGTCTCCGGAATCCACTTGTATTTTAAAATCTTGTTTTTTATTGACAAACTGTCAATGCAATATCCGGGAAATGCAGAATTACAATCACTAAACTTGTGTGTTTCAGTCTGACGGGTTTTTAAGTTTAAAATCTCAATGCTATTCGAATCTTTTATATAAGCAACTATATCATTTTCAATATCAAAATCCAAATATTCATGAATGCTCACAGGTTTTACTGAATCATGTAATGGCAGAAAATATCCAACCCAGCAAGGATTGCCACAACTGTTTCTCATCACGATGTAATTTGTATTCTCAGTTATAAACTTAGGAATCCATGTTTCATGATTATCCATATAAAATGTGTCAGGCAGTGTTTTTAAATTCATCGAATCTCCCCATTGTAAACAATAACAGGAATCATTCATCAACTTGTATTTAATGATCTTCCCTGCAGGTGTTTTAATTGTTTTCAAATAGCCCAGATAATCCGGCGAAAATCTTGAAGATGCTTTTATTGAATCACTTTGCCTTCCGTTGTTACACGAAAACATCAGAAAAAGCAGGAACAAAATCGTAATATATTTCATAATCCGTTTCGTTTTATATCATTGGCCACAACATCTCGTAAATTAACGCAGGATGGTTTTTAAATAATGGACATCCTGTCTCTTACTGCTTTTCGAAAATTGCCTTTTCAGTCAGTAAAACGCCACTTACAGACCCTCAAGGTTTTGGAAACCTTGAGGGTCTGTAGTTTTAACGTATCAGCTTTTATAACCGTAGTATTCCTTTTGCCGCTTAAATTGATCTGCCTTTCTATCAGAGAATACCCTTTTCGAAAGCATCGATTAAAACACCTGATATACTTACACCGGAGGAATGGAGCGGAAGATTTCCTCTTTCAAACCAGGCTGCCTCTTTAATCTCAGCTTCCTCAATGACGATTTGTTGTGCATCGTCGGCTTCGGCACTAAAACCAAGCATCACTGATGCGGAGAAGGGCCATGGCTGACTTTTAAAATACTTCAGGTTCTTAATATCCAGGCCAACTTCCTCTTTTACTTCTCTTGCTACTGTTTCTTCGATTGATTCTCCAATATCGACATAACCCGCTACCAGTGAATAAAAATCACCTTTATAATGTTTCCCTTTGGCAAGCAATATTTTATTATTGCAGGTGATGGCTACAATAATTGCAGGAGATATTTTAGGATAGGTTACCAAGTTACAATTGGGACAAACAGTTGCGCGCTCCTCCTCTTTCATTACTGTTTTGGTACCACATCTTCCGCAATACTGATTATTCGTATACCATGTCATTAACTGATGACCTACAGATCCCATCCATGCGAGTTCTTTGTTTTTGAGGTTTCGTAAAATAAAGATATCATGGAATTCGAATAAATCATGATTGACCTGCGATTCATCAATCCCGAAACAACGATTGGAATTGATGGAGAACAAATAAACCGGAGCTTCGATGCTTTCGGTGAAATCTCTTTTCCGGGGGATTTCATATTCCTCTCCCGATTTCTTTAATAATACTTCGTTGTCCCTGTAGCACAATAAAAAGTCATCATCAACAACTTCCTGGTGATTAAAATACTTGTTGTCGAAAAGGCTGGGACTTATTTCATGTAACATCGATGCTGTTTTTAATATTTCTGTTCTGAATGATCAACCATCTTTAAGGTTGGTTTAAGCAAACGTAAAAATAGCTTTTATATTATTAATCGAATCCGATATTACCGGCAAATTGTTTTTTCTATGCTGTCCCGGATGTTCTTTATTTAATGTGGCTAAAGCCTCTTTGGCTTTTGTTCTTTTCTCAGTCAGCTAAAGCAGACTGCAATAGATGCCTCCTTGCATTTATCCATTGTCGTTGCTTATCCATTGCCGTTGCTTTTAAGCAACGGAAAAGAGATTTAATATGAAATTGCTTTAGCATCATTAGTGGGATTGCAAATCCCTTATCTGCATGGAGCGTATCTCTCATGTTAATCTTGTTTCTTTAAAAAACTTTTCTCAGCGGATTTCCCGGATGCTCTTTATTTAATGTGGCTAAAGCCTCTTTGGCATCTATTCTTTTATCAGTCCGCTAAAGCAGACTGCAATGGATACCGCCTGACATTTATCCATTGCATTTGCTTTTAAGGAACCGGGGTAAGGAATCTTTGAATTGAAGTTGCTCTAACATCATTTGTTGGATTGAAAATCCCTTATCTAAGCTGGTGCGGAATAAAATTTAAACGCGAAGAACACTGAGGAAGCGCAAAGAACGGCAAAAGTAGGTATTCCCGATTTTCTTTGCGGTTCTCTGCGTAAAACTTTGCGATCTCAGTGGTAAATTTTTAACTGATATTTGCAACTCTAATCCTCCTCGTTTGTATCGACAGGTATTTATGGTTTTGAGTTTTCAATTCATTTTAATTTGTTGTAAAACTTACTGCTGTGCCATAAGTCGTCCCTACACTATTAGTCGCGTAAGATCTTAAATAATAAGTCTTTTTTGTTGTCAACCCGGTAATAGAGCTTGAGAATGTTCCGGATCCTGTACCGTTTAATGTTTTAGTACTTAACGAAATTGTTGGGGCAGGTGTTGATGAACTCCAACATACACCCCGTGCAGTAATAGTTGCACCTCCATCGCTTGTAATATTACCCCCACTGGTTGCAGAATTTGTAGTAATATTAGTGGCCGAAGTAGTTGCGCTTAAAATTGGTGTCGTCAATGAGGTCGTTGTAAAACTTTTATATGGTGCGTAAACTGTGCCAATGCTGTTTGTGGCGTAGGCTCTCACATAATATGTGGTTGAAGCCGTCAATCCAGACAACGAACTTGAAAAAGATCCTACACCTGTTCCATCAGTAGTTTTAGTACTTAATGTCGTTGTTGGAGCAGATGTAATTGAACTCCAACATATGCCTCGAGTTGTAACAGAGGAACCACCATCACCTAAAATCGTGCCTCCACTTATCGCAGCCGTTTGAGTTATTGTTGAGACCGAATTCGTTAAACTTATAATTGGGGCTGTTATTGCTACAGTTATAAAACTTTGTGTATTACCATATGATGTACCTGCACTATTCGTTGCATAAGCCCTATAATAGTAAGTTGTTGAAGATATAAGACCAGTTAATGAACTCGAGAAAGTTCCAGTTCCAGTACCGTCTAAAGTTCTACTATTAGCTATTGTTGGTGTCGATGTTGTTGAACTCCAACATACTCCACGAACAGTAACAGATGCTCCACCATCACTCGAAATAGTTCCCCCTCCAATTGCACTATTTAGTGTAACAGATGAAATGCCAGTTGTAGAACTTACTGTAGCAATTATTGCAGGATTAGTCGTAAAGCTAACTTGTGTACCATACGAGGTTCCGACTGAGTTTGTAGCATAAGCCATAACATAGTAAGTTGTTCCGACTGATAAATTAGTAATTATACTTGAAAACAGACTAGTTCCTGAACCATTTGAAGTTTTACTATTAGCTATCGTAGGCGATGAAGAAGTACTCCAACAAACACCTTTTGCAATCACAGTGTAACCACCATCGCTTGTAATGCTTCCCCCGCTCATTGCACTTGTTTGAGTAATGGAAGAAGGTGTTGTGGTTAAGCTAACAATAGGAGCTGTAGCTTTCATTGTCGAAAAACTATTAACTTCTCCAAACACAGTATCAACACTATTAGTGGCATATGCACGATAGTAATACTTTGTTCCATATTCAAGTGCTGTTAATGTAAATGAAGTTTGGCTCGTGCTGGACGATATTATTTTATTGGAAATTGGCAAAGGATTTTTGTCATATAAAATGCCCAATTCACTTATATTGTGTGAATCGACAGATATATTTATAATAACAGAAGTGTAGGTAATATTGCTGGGGGCTTGAGTAACAACCTTTGGAACTGTACCAAATGCATTAGGCTCGGGGTCTTTTATGCATCCCCAAAGTAGAACCAGCATCAAATTTATTAATATTATTTGTTTCATAATCTTATCGTTAAGAGTTTATAGTTAGTTTAATCAGAGAGTAATTCCAACTCCAAGATTTAGTTCCATATATTTAAAAGAGATTGTGCTAACGCCTCCGGTAAAAAACAGTTTATTGATTTTATAAATTAATCCTGCTTCTGATTCCAATCCTTTATATGATATATCAATTACACGAAATTTTTCTCCGGAGATCGTCTCCCAATTTACCCATCTATTTCCATAACCTAATCCTCCATACAGTATTAGTGGTTTTACAACTCGCCAAAGCATACCACCCGTGAATGCAACTCTACCAGTATAGATCTTATCATTAAAATATCTATTTGACACACTATAGCCTTCAGAAACAAAGTTTCCATTAAAGTTAAGATTGGTTTTCAATTTCAAATAACCTCCATAGTTTTTCACTTTCCCAGCCATTAAAAATCCCGCTCTTTGGGATGGATGTAGAGCAACTCCTCCAATTATGAATGTTTCTTTTTCGAAATTAATTTTTTCGCGAGTAATTTTATTTCTGAAAGTATTTTCTTCTTTTCCAAGTTTGATGAAATCATCATAAGAATAAATAATCAAACTTCCATCCAATGTTTTAAATTTAATTTCCACATTTGGAGTGTTTTCAATAATAAATCCTCTGACGGTATTACCGTTTTTTAAATAAACAATATCAACTTGATTTTTAACCTGCGAACTTGCATTACCCCAAAATATAATAAATAATAGGCATAAAGAAATGAGTTTTTTCATTCTTCTATAGTTTTGATTTTTTATTTGTGTAAAATATGAATTAGATTAAAATACATATATAATGAGAGTGTAAGACAAATCAATTATTCTGTAAACTCAACAATATTAGCCGAAACCGTAACTTTTTTAGTTATTACAAAGCCTAAATAAAATGAATTTTTAATCTCAACGGTTTCATTTATAACAGCTTTTGCACTACCAATAATATCTGCCTTTGAAAACATATCAGTTTTAGCTTCTTGTATAAGTGCATTTTTAGAGAATCCACCAATACCAAAAATATAAGTTGCTTTAGCTTCACCTTTTACCCTAGCAATAACTTTAAAGTTCTTTTTTGAAAGTACAACATCAGTTGTGTGAAGATTTGAATTTGAAGTCAGTCCGTTGTGAGTCGCCTGACAACCAGCGAAAATTAATGCAATAGTTGCTAAAAAAACAATGTTCTTTTTCATGTTATTGATTTTTTTGTTTGTCTACTCTCAAGCTTTTCGACATCTGCTCCCTACTCTTTTCTGGATTTTCAGGTTTCTCCATATTCCTCTAAATAATTGTATAATCAATTTCATTTATATATTAAGCACTTCAGTTTTTCCCATTTTTCTTCAAAAGTTGTTAGGTAGTTCGTATATATGCCCAATAAAGCATGAGCTTCTCATTGTAATTTAGAATATATATCTAATCAATGTAAATTATTTTTTGTAAAGATAATCTTTCCCATCAAAAATACGCCTAAAAATATTTTAATTTATTGTATCAAACTTTGATGCCATTCCATATAATTCACCTCGCAATCATTTAGGATGTAATCACTTTAAGAAAAATATAACCTATGAGTTTTTCTGCCTGTTTATGTTTCCATGAATTTTCGGGGTTGTTAAGAAGAAGCGGTGCCAACGTCCTGTCAAGGCTTATTGTTCTTAATCTCCAAAAAATATCCCCCTTCAATTCTTCCCATACCTAAATTACAACCTCCAGATTTTGATGATTCATAAGTCCACTAATTTATCAGCCCATCACTGTCTGTAACTCTTCCTCCCAATAACAGCGATATGAGAAAACATCTATTTACATAATGGCGCAATGATTATGATGAAACTTCATAGCGATTTTATGGAGTAATAATGGGCTTTAGTGAAAAAACACATCACTTTTATGGAGTAATAAAGCGCTTTGACGAAACTACAAAGCACTTTGATGGAGTATAAAAGTGCTTTGGCGAAACTACAAAGCACTTTGATGGAGTATAAAAGTGCTTTGATGAAACTACAAAGTGCTTTGATGGAGTATAAAAGTGCTTTGACGAAACTACAAAGCGCTTTGATGGAATATAAAAGTGCTTTGAAGTCGTGAAAGTCATGACTTTTAAAGTAAAAAAGTGATTTCAGGGAGGGTTTGATTGCTTTGATCAAGTAAGAAACAAAGCCTTCAACACATTCAATTACAACTCTTAAGCGATCTTTAAAAGCAGGCATCAACTATATTACAACCTCGTAACGAATGGGTGATTATATTCGAAATGAGAGAATATCGGAATGACAGGGAAAGTATTCTTGAATTGCGCAAACAACTAAGTTACCGGGTGGGTTTACAGGTGCTAGATAAACATAAAAATGAACAAGTGAGTGTACTTGAACGGAGTTACAACATCGAAGTGAATGGGTAAATATATGTGACCAGAACTTAGGTATCAGAGTGACCGGGTGAGTGTTCAGGTCATGAACACTCACCCGGTCACTTCGAATTTAGCCATCGATCGTTTAAAACAAAGGGCGGTTCTGATAAAAGTCGAGCAGTTTGGTACGGAGCATGTAATTGTATTTTGCGACCACGAGGTTCAGTTGTACCCTGTCGAAGTTGTTCTTTGCAATCACAAAATCGACCGTCGAGATGGCGCCGTTTGTAAACCGGATTTCGGCTGCATGGAATGATTGTCCAAAATCATCCACCTGCGACAACAATATTTTGTACGTGGTATAGTCGGCATCGAGGTTTACAAAATCCTGAACGATGGCCTGCCTTAATTGTATCCTTGCGGTTTGCGCCTGCTCCTTTACCTGTAGTTCGGCTACCTTTGCGAGCTTTAATTTATTCCTGGCCTGCATATTGTTCGTGAGCGGAATCTGCAATCCGATACCTACCGCCGAGTTAAAATTGTTTTTTAACTGGGTGTCGTAACCTATCGCGAGCGAATTAAAGTTTGATTGCTGGTTATAAACGGTTGTCTTCACATTATTGACCGTCACAAAATTCGAAGTGGGAACATCGGTCGTACCAGCGAACTGCTGTATGTTGGCTGCACTCGAATAGTTGGTATATAAACCTCCAAATACAGAGAGTGTTGGCATCATCTGCCCGCGTATGGCCTTTATGTTTTTTGAGGCGCTCTCCACTTTCAGATCAGCCGCTTTAACAATTGCCAGACGTTGCGAAGCGTTATCGTAAACCTGATCTACCGTCTCTTCGTAAGGCTGAAACAGGACACCATCGGTAATTGCGGCAAGCTGCATACCCGATTCGTAAGGAACATTCATAAGCAGGGTCAGCGCCTGCAACGCATTATCCAGGCTGTTCTTTGTGCTGACCACAGTTAATCCGTCATTGGCGAGCTGACCTTTCATATCGTATAAATCGGAGGGTGAAATGGCGCCGTCGTTATTCTTAATGATCAACAGATCTACTTTCTTTTGGGTGGCCTCTGCCTGTTTCTGCGCAATATTCAACTGTTCGTGTGCGCTTAAAACAGAGAGGTAGGCTAAAATGATATTGATCGTTAGTTTATCCTTTGCATTTTGTTCGTCCATCTTACCTGCCTCATAACTTAACCGGTATTGCTTCATGTAATTCTGGATGCTGCTGCCATGCCACAGTGTAATACCCGCGTTTAACTGGTATGAGCCGGCCGTGTTTTGCTCGTTGATGTATGCATTCGTATAAGGGTTGATGCTGCGCCCGTTATATTGCGTATGCGAAATCCCCGCGTTCAGGTCGGGCAGCATATTTGCCTTCGACTGGTTGTAATTGATTTTCGCCGATTCCGCCTGGAACCCTGCCTGCTTTACATCGGTGTTGTTTTTAAAAGCAATCTCAATGCATTGCTGCAGCGTGTAAACACCTTTTACAGCAGTCGTGTCCTGGGCTTTCGTTTGACTGGTGGCTTCCAGTACAAACAATATCAGAAGGATAGCGATTGTTTTACTTAAATTCTTCATAGCAAATATCATTATTCGTAATTTGTTTGGGTTCTAAGAAACGAGAATTAAAAGATGTCGTTTAAGTGCCATCGGCACGATTCATTTTGTAACATCCGTCGGCTGACGGATCAATCCGTTGAGATGAATGTCAATCGTAAGTTGGAGTGCCGTAGGTACGATTCATATTTATCACTAAGCATTTATATGGGCCGAACCTACGGCTCTCGTGATTACTTTATACATCTATTCACCGGATTAATCCGTCGGCTGACGGACGGTGTTACAAGATTTGCCGAGGCTACGCCTCTAAGGTATACTTGCGAATAAAGATGTAATTTAAAATTCCATTCTTGTGAAAACACGGCATTTAATGACCTTCATTACTTAAATGACTTCTTATTGACTATTAATGACCTAATTATTTCTCCACCCTTCCGTCGAGCAGGTTAATAATTTTAGATCCGTAAGCCGCATTCTTTTCAGAATGTGTTGCCTGGATAATCGTAACCCCATCTTCTTCATTAAGCTGTTTAAACAGTTCCATAATTTCTGTCCCTTGCTTTGTATTCAAATTCCCGGTTGGTTCATCGGCAAGGATCAGCTTCGGTTTTGCGACCAAAGCCCTTGCAACGCCTACCAACTGTTGCTGACCACCCGACAATTGTGCTGGGAACAGGTCTTTCTTTCCAACAATATTAAAACGGTCGAGAATATCAGCAACAATAGCCTGCCTTTCGGACGACTTTACACTCTGATACAACAATGGTGTTTCAATATTTTCGTACACTGTTAATTCGTCAATCAAATGATAGGCCTGGAACACAAACCCGATGTGCGTTTTATAAAACTGTGCTTTTTGTTTCTCTTTTAACAGGTGCACTGGCTGGTCCATAAACACGTATTCACCATCATTAAACTCATCGAGCATGCCGATTACATTGAGTAATGTTGACTTGCCCGAACCCGATGGTCCCATAATGCTGATAAACTCCCCTTCTTTGATGCTCAGGTTAATGTCCTTTAACAGGAAGACCCTGTTACCCCCTGAATTCACCCACTTGAAAATGTTTTTTAATTCGATCATGGTTTTTTATTAAGTATTGAATATCATTTATGTCCTTGTAAAACTTAATTAATTCTTGTAATATGAATATTATTAAGTTTTTAAATAGATGTCGCCACTACGTGGCTTACTTTTACACTTCTGTTTATTTCTACAAAGATGAAGCTGCTACGCAGCTTCTTTTTTGCAACGTAGTTGCCGTATCTTTGTAGATAAATGCATTACATAATCTAAAAGCAACGTAGTTGCGATATCCTGTTTTGTTAATATTTTATCTGAATAATAGTGGTTGCAAATCATTTAATGATGTTTTTTTACAAGAACGTAATTTGTAATCGTGCAATCATTTGCAAGTATACATCCAAAGAGGCATAGCCTCGGCCAATATTGTAACTACGGATTTAAATCCGTAGAATAGGTGCAAAACGCAATCATGAGATCCGTAGGTTCGATCCATATAGAATTGAATGGACAAATATGAATCGTACCTACGGCACTCCTGTCTATTGCAGGTATTCATCTCAACGGATTGAAATCCGTTGTTACAAAGTGAATCGTGCCGATGGCACTTATATGGTATCTATTTATTCTCATTTCTTATCTGTTTATTTACAATTGATTGTTTTTATTCCGTTTTTAAACTTTTTACAGGATTTGCCTGTGCAGCCTTAAGCGTTTGAATCGTGACAGTTGTTAATGCAATGATGAGCGTAATTATTCCTGCAATCACAAACATCCACCAGCTTAAACTGATGCGATATTCAAAATCCTGCAACCAGCGGTTCATGTAATACCATGCAAAAGGAACCGCCAGAACCGACGCCGCCACGATAAGCAGTAAATAACTTCGCGTAGTGAGTTTAACGATATCGAGAATCCCGGCGCCCAATACTTTCCTGATACCAATCTCCTTTGTGGACTGCTGGATAGTGAGTGTAACCAAACCAAATATCCCGGCCAATGACAGCAAAATGGAAAGCATCGAGAAGTAGAAAAAGATATGCTGAAACCGTTCTTCATCTTTGTAGAGGTTATTATAGGCTTCATCCAGAAACCAGTATTCGAAAGGTGCATCAATAAGACTTTTTTGCCAGCTGTTTTTAATTTGAGATAACAAGGATGCGGGGCTGTTTGACTTGTACCTGACAGCAAGGTAATCGTACCTGTTCTGCCATGGATGATTAGTGATAATGAGAGGGCCAATCTTTTCATATAAGGAAGAAAAAATAAAATCCTGCATCACGCCAATTACTTTGTGTCGTCCATTTCGCGAAATGGTTTTACCGATAGGATCAGCCCATCCAAGCATTTTTGCCAATGTTTCGTTGATGACATAGCCATCCGCATCAGTCGGTTTATCTTTCGAAAAATAATTCCCCGAAAGCATCTTGAACCGGAAAGTTTTGAGCAGATCATCATCGGCGTCCAACTGGTGAATGATGATCGCTTTGGTATCACCCTCGGGCACGAAACCATTTCGCTGAATTCCGTCATGCGGAATTTGTGAAACTGCCGAAACCATTTCGACATCTGCATACCCTTCGATTTGTTGTTTTAGTACAAACGCTGCGTCTTTTGATTGATCGCCTGTCAATGGCAACGCGATGATGTGCTCTTTATCAAAGCCCAAAGATTTATTTTTTGTGTATTTTAGTTGCAGGTTAATGACAAGTGTACAGGTCATTAATGCGGTGGTAATTGCAAACTGACCGATAATCAATCCTTTTCTGAAACCCGAATGTTTACTTTTTGCAGCCGCAGCATTGATCGTTTTGTTCACATTCAACGACGAAAGGTAAAAAGCCAGGTAACTCCCCGCTCCCACGCCAATACTAAGAATCACAAGAAAAGCAAGCAAGATTAAAAACAACAGGTTTCCTTCTGAAAGCATGAAAGGCCTTCCAAGGATCTGCGCATAGATGGGTGTTAGTGCATACACCATCAGCAGCGAAAGCACGAATGCAAAAGAGGTGATCAGCAAAGATTCCCCTAAAAACTGAATGGTTAACTGTTTGCGTAATCCACCCAGGATTTTTCGTACACCTATCTCTTTAAACCGTGATGATGCCTGGGCAGTGGTAAGATTGACATAGTTCACGCACGAAATGATCAAAATCAAGAAAGCCACCACGCCAAACACATACAGGTTTGTTCTTGCATTATCCGAATCACCATCATACTTTAGATGAACATCCTGCATAGGTTGCAGCGATGCGATCACTTTTATGCCCCTTTTCTCCAGGCGGCTGTTGATCTTCTTCCACATAAACGCGGTAAACTTCTTTTCGAGCGATGCAGCATTTGCGGCATTGTTAATTTTCAGGTAGGTGGTATATTGTTCGCCGCCATTCCAGTCCATGAAATATTTTGCGGTGTCTTTATACAATGTCGATAAGGAAACCAATGCATCGTAGCTGATTTGCGAGTTATTTGGTGCAACATCGGTTACGCCGGTAACCAAATAATCGTCTTTACCATCAATGCGGACCGTTTTGCCTACTGCGTTCTCCGTGCCGAAAAGCTTTTCGGCCATGGTTGTTGATAATACAATCGAATAAGGTGCTTTTAAAACTGTTGCAGGATTACCCGAGCGGAGCTTAAATGAAAACAATTGAAAGAAAGATGAATCGGCAAAACAAATATCCGATGATTTTATTTTGTTTTCGCCCTTTGCCATGAAAGCTTCATGATGCATCGAAATACGGCAGAAGGATTGAATTTCAGGAAATTCGTTTTGAGCTTCGGGCCCGAAAGGTGGTGTATATGTTGATCCCTTTCCTAATGATTTTCCCTGGTTAAAAAATTCAAATCCGACACGATAGAGCGAATCTTTATTCTTATGAAAGCTATCATAACTCAATTCATTCTGAAAATAGATACCGATCAATAAAACAGCAGCTATCCCTACCGATAAACCGACCAGGTTAATCGCAGAAAACAGTTTATTCTTTAAAAAATTCCGCCAGGCTGTCTTGAAATAACTCTTTAACATCGTTTTAAAATTAAAATGCACAATTTAATGACCTGAATTTGATAGTTGATAAAGCATAAAATACTTGAAAACCAATAAGGTAATAAGGTTTTTGTGGCTTCTGTACTTAAAATTGCTACTAAGGTATGGCTTAGAAAATAAGGTTTTAAAACCTTCTCCTGTTTTTCAACCTTAGTAGAATACCGAATAGTAACAGAAATTAACCTTATCACCTTATTTTCTGAATATTAAATTAACAATCATATCGAAATCAATTTATTAATTACTGAACAACTCACTATCACTGCATCATTCTGTTCTTAAACTCTTTACAGGATTCGCAACAGCTGCTTTTACAGCCTGAAAGCTTACCGTTACCAATGCAATTACAATCGCCACACCACCGGCTGCAACAAACATCCACCAGCTGATATCAATCCGGTAAGCGAAGTTCTGAATCCAGTTATGCATTCCCCAATAAGCCACAGGTGAAGCAATAATGATTGAAATACCTACCAATTTCAGGAAATCTTTCGACAGTAATGAAATGATGGTTGAAATGGATGCGCCAAGAACCTTTCGAATGCCAATTTCCCTGGTACGTTGTTCGGCGGTAAAGGATGCCAGACCAAATAAACCAAGTGCTGAGATCAGAATGGCAATAATTGCAAAAACAAATATAAGGAAGGAGATCTTCTGATCTTCCTTGTAAAGATCGTTGAAAGCATCATCTAAAAAATTGTATTCAAGCGGACTATCAGGCAGAAATTTCTTCCATGTATTTTGTATGGCCGTCAATGCGTGTGAGGTATTTCCGGGAGCCGTACGTACCATAAAAAACCGGTACCATTGCGGATCATTAAAGGCGATGAGCGGTCCTGTTTTATCGTGCAGACTCTTGTAATGAAAATCTTTTACAACACCAATAACCTGTCCTGTTCTTCCCTTGAATGTGAAACGCTGTCCAATAACAGGAACAGGAATTTTAAGATCATTCACTGCTGTTTCGTTGAGAATAACATTATTTCTGTCGGCAACATCTCCCTGCACAAACCAGCGTCCTTCTTTCATTTGCAGCTGCATTGTTTTCTGAAAGTCAGCATCGGTTGAAAGCTGGGCGATCTTAGGGCTATAAGCTGCATCACGCCCGTTCCAGTCTGCACTTCCGGTTGACATGCTGCCGATATTAACCACAGGCTGATTCGCAAGTGTTATACTTTCTATACTGCTTTGTGCAAGAAGATCTTGTTTAATGGCTTGCATCAGTAATTCCTTTTTACTATTTTCGACTCCAGCGGGAAGCGGAAAGGACAAAACCTGTTCCCGATTATAGCCCGGGTTTGTTTGCTGAATAAACTTCATTTGCCGGTAAATTATAATTGTACCTGCAATAAGTATCACTGAAATCGTGAATTGCGCAATCACAAGACCCTTTCTGAAGTAAGTGTCTTTTACTTTCAATACAGTGAATCCCTTGAATACATTTAAAGGCTTAAAAGATGATAACAACAGTGCCGGATAAATACTATTGAGCAGAAATGCAACAAATAAGGTAATACTGATGATGCGCCAAATATTGATTGATGTAAGCGGCAGAACAAAAAGTTTACCGGTTAGCGCGTTAAATGCGGGTAAAGTAAAATGAATCAGTAAAAGCGTTACAACCAATGAAAGGAAACTAATCAGTAACGATTCAGTCATAAACTGATAGAAAACGTGCATCCGATTGGCGCCAATCATCTTCCGTATACTAACTTCTTTGGCACGCATGGTTGCCTTCGCGGTGGTAAGGTTCACATAATTAATGCAGGCTACCAGCAACAGCAGAAATGCAAGAGCACTAAAAATATAAACAGTTGTTTTATTGCCATGTACAAATGATGATGACTGAAGGTCAGATTCAAAATGCATATCTTTTAAGGAAACAAGCGTGATATAACCTTCTTTATCACCACTGTTTTTCTGCAAAACATCCGTGAGTTTTTTTGCCGCAATCAAAGGACTTACCAAAGATTTCAGTTTTACAAAAGTGATGTAATTGGCATTGCTCCACTGTTCATCATTTTCTTTTAATTCCTTATTGGTCAGCAAAGCTGCCAGCGGAATAAATGCATTGTACTGAAAGCTTGAATTGGAAAGGGCATCTGCAACGACTCCCTTTACGAGGTAATCTTTATTGTCGATGCGGATCGTCGCGTTTAAAGCTTTATGATTGCCAAAATATTTTTTTTTCTCGGATGCTGTGAGGATAACGCTGTATAAATCTTCCCCGAAAGATGTCGCATTGCCTTCAATGAATTCATAGTGAAAAATGCTGAACCAGTCGCCATCCACGTAGGCGCATTTTTTTTCGTATGCAAGTTTCCCGTTTATACTAAATACTGGTGAATTATAATCATTTAACCTTGCCGCCTTTTCAATTTCCGGAATTTCTTTTTTAGCTGCATCAGCCAGTAATAATGGGGCACTTTCCCATATCCAGTTTCCCTTATCCACTTTGGTAGTAAGTCTATAAATGCTTTCAGATTGTGGGTGATAGTTATCAAAATTGATTTCGTTCTGTACCCAGATCAAAATCAGCACGGCTGCCGTCATACCGGTTGCTAACCCAACAATATTAATTGAGGAAATCACCTTGTTTTTGATCAGGTTCCGCCACGCTATTTTGAAATAATTTTTAAACATCGCAATCAATTTATTCTGCTTTTAAACTCTTCACCGGGTTTGTTGTTGCTGCTTTTATCGTTTGCAGACTTAAAGTAAAAAGGGCAATTAATACCATTGCCATTCCACTTGCCACATAGATCCACCAGCTCATATCCACCCTGTAGGCAAAATTCTGCAGCCAGTTGTACGAAGCCCACCAGGCAATGGGGGCAGCTATTACAAATGCAATTAATATCAGTTGTACAAAATCTATCGACAAAATAGTTACGATTTGAGCTACTGTTGCGCCAAGCACTTTACGAATGCCTATCTCTTTGGCTCTTGTATTTGTAGTATAAATCACGAGTCCTAACAAGCCAAGACAACTGATAAGAATAGCAAAGCCGGTGGCCCATTTCAAAAGTCGCTGTGTTTGTTGCTCACCCTGATAAAATTTCGCGATCGATTCGTCCAGGAAACTGTAGCTAAAATCATTCTCCGGATAAACCTGCTCATATGCCTTCTTGATTTTCTGGATTGCATTTTGCCATAATATTCCTCCGGCATTTTGAGGCATCAATGCGATATGAAAATAGCCGTTACGACTATTAAATGAAGCGAATACAACCGGATCGATCGGTTTATGCAATGACTGTTCATGAAAATCATTCATTACTCCGACAATCGGCAGTTTCTTTCCGTTAAAGTCCAGTTGTTTATTCAATGCATCAGCAGGTGTTTGAAAACCTAATACCTTCGAATAGGTTTCATTGATTACAAATTCCTTAATTGTATCACTTTGCAGTACATTCCTCCCCGCTAATATTTTGATCTGGTACAATTTCAGAAAGGTGGTATCGCCCCATCTTATTTGTACATCCACCTTTATATCCTTTACACCGTCATTGTATTTTACGTTTGTAAAGGCTGCCCCATCAGTTGCAGGAGGAAGAAACCCGACACTTACTGTTTGTAATTCAGGAATCGCTTTTAACTTTTGCAGTAAAAGGTTTTGGTTATTTATGGAATGACCCCATGGAGTGCTAAAATTGATGATGGCGTCCTTTTTAAAACCCAAATTTTTGCTGAGGGTATAATTTATTTGTTCGCTTACTATTAATGTGGCGATTACAAAAAACTGTGCGATTACAAATTGAGTGACCGTTAATGATTTTCGAATCCATACGCTTCTGGTCCGGCCCTTATTTTTACTGGCCTGGTCCTTTAAAACAGTCACCGGGAGAAAACGCGACAGCACAAATGCGGGATAAAACCCTGCAATTAAACTTACAGCTATCGTAAGTATAAAAATGAACAGCATGATTGAAGGCTGCCGGAACAGATCAAACGTTAATCCTAAGGGAAGAAGATCAGAAAATAACTTCAGCAGCAAAGGAGTGAGCGTAATTGCAATGACTGTTGCGATTACTGTAATAAAAAAAGTCTCGCTTAAAAACTGGAATACAAGTTGTTTCATTGAGCTGCCCAATGTTTTACGAATACCGATCTCTTTGGCCCTTTTCGCTGCATTGGCAGTTGTGAGGTTTATGAAGTTGATACAGCCCAATAGCAATAAGAATCCGGCAATTGCAAGCAAACCATAGAGTGTGGGTTTATGTGCCGTTCTGTGTCCAAAACTATCATAATAGAAATGGACTTCGCTTAATGGCTGTAACCGGAAAGTCATTGAATTACCGGCGCTTTTATTGGCATCTTTGTTATATTTATTCAATAACGCATTGATGTTTGCTTCTGCTTTCACCGGCGTGTTACCTTCAGCTATTTTCAGGAATAACTGTGAGTAAGCCATCCAGTCATTCCAAACACTCATCATGAAGTTGTCTTTTAATCCGGTCTGCATGACAGTTGGGAGAGAAATAAATTCAAGGGAGGTAAAAAATGTATTTTCACTGATATCCTGCACAATTCCTGTTACAGTAGTTTTTAAAGAATCACCATAGGTAATTGTTTCACCTATAACATCCTGAAAGGCAGTATTGGGAAAATATTGCTTTGCCCTGCTCCTGGTAAGAACTACTGTAAAAGGTTGCTTCATTGCCGAAGGAGCGCCTGCAATCCATTTATACGATAGTAGTTTAAAATAATCTTCATTGACAAAAATAACTCCGGTCTGATTTTTATATACAACCGGATCTTTGCTTTTATTCTTCGTAACTAGCACATTTACGTTGCCATCTCCCTGAAATTGGAAAAGGGGAATTGTCTGTTCAATGCCAGTTATTTCTTTTTCGGTTGCTGCACCTAAAGGAGCAGGCACTGCAGCACTGTAGCTTATTTCACCGTCGTGTTTCATCTCAATGATTACACGATAAATTCGGTCGCTATCCTTCTCAAATTTATCAAAGCTGAATTCAAAATAGACAATTAAAAACAAAACAAGGGATGCACTGATGCCGATCGATAATCCGAAGACATTGATCGAAGAAAAGACCTTGTTGTGCCAAAAGTTTCTGAATGCAGTTTTGAAATAATTTTTTATCATGGGTCTACTTCTTATTCCGTTCTTAAACTCTTTACCGGGTTAGCAATCGCAGCTTTTAGTGCCTGGAAGCTTACTGTGAGCAAAGCAATTACAATTGCTGCACCTCCTGCTGCGACAAACATCCACCAGCTTATTTGTATGCGATATTCAAAATCGAGCAACCAGTTATGCATCATCCACCATGCCACAGGAAAGGCAATGATGCAGGAGAGGAATACAAGTTGCAGGAAATCGATGGAAAGTAAAGATGCCAGATTGCCTAAACTGGCGCCCAAAACCTTACGTATTCCGATTTCTTTGGTTCTTCTTTCTGCGGTATAGGCTGCCAATCCAAACAACCCAAGACACGAGATAAGAATGGCTAATACCGAAAATATACCGGCCAGTTTACCAATTAGCGTTTCATTCTTAAATAATTGCTCAAATTGCTTATCAACAAAATTATAATCGAATGGATACCCCGGATTATCTCTTTTAATCACTTTTTCAATACTTGATAATGCTGCTGGAATCTGGGCTCCGGTTTTTAACCGAATCGATAAAACATTACAATATGACTGATTAGAAAATAAGATCAGCGGAGCAGCCTGGCCATACATATTGTTGTAAACAAAATCTTTGATGACACCTACAATCGTGTACCGGGCTGATCCCTGAGAAATTGTGCTGCCTAATACATTTTTCTTGTTAATGATTTTCGAAAGCGATTCATTGATCAGGACATTGGTGCTGTCTGTTTTTCCTTCAGGATAAAAATCTCTGCCATCAGTTAATTGCATCCCCATCGTGGATGTATATTCAGGGCTCACCCCCTCAACAGTAATTAACACCTGTTTGGAAGGATCTTTACCTTCCCATACAAAACCACCCGTATTGCTTCCAAGTTGTAACACCTGGTTATTACTCAATGCACTATTTTGAACAAATCCTGTCGAGAGCAAATCATTTTTTATAACCTGGTAATGATCTTTCATACTTCCCTGCAAATACATGAAAACAAGGTTGTTTTTATTGTAACCGAGATCACGATCCTTTATATGAGATATTTGCTTATAAATGATGATGGTAGATATGATAAGAATGATCGAGACTGTAAATTGCACGACGACCAATACTTTTCTGATCATTCCGGCATTACCGCTGCTCATAAATTTAACTCCCTTTAAGACAGACACGGGTTTAAAAGAAGATAGATAAAATGCGGGATAACTTCCTGCAATTAATCCGCAAATTAAAGTGAGTGAAAGCAATGCAATGAGGTGAACGGGCCTGAAGATATCGACAGCCAATTGTTTTTCAACCAGCATATTGAAAGCAGGCAATGAAATGTAAATTACTACAATGGCAAAAAAGGCGGCAACAAATGAGGTAAACATGGATTCTCCTATAAACTGACCAATCAATTTTCGTTTGCCGGCGCCCAAAACTTTTCGTACACCCACTTCTTTTGCACGCTGCTCCGAACGTGCTGTTGAGAGGTTCATAAAATTGATGCAGGCAATAATTAAAATGATCCATGCAATCAGGCTGAAAAGATTCACAAACTTGATTCTGCCCATAACCTCTTTTCCATTTTCAAAGTTGTCATACATTCTCCACCTGGTCATTGGATAGATGGACATTTTTGCCACCAAACCTGCATCTTTTTTTTCAACGTAGTTAAACAACAGGGCATTGATAGCATTTATATCGGCATTGGGCTGTGTTTCAACATACGTTATTATACTGTTGGATCCCCAATTCTTCAGCCATGTATCCTGATTTTCGCGTATTTTAAAAGAAGCCAGCCAGTGGAATCTGAACGAAACATTTTTAGGAAGATCCTGAAATACACCTGATATTGTATAGTCCTGTTTGTTATCCACCCGAAGGGTTTTACCCAACACATCGTTGGTTCCAAAAAACTTCACTGCCATTGTCTCCGAAATAACCAATGAATGCAATTGTTCAAAAGCATCCTTTGCACTTCCTTTGATAAACTGAAGCTGGAACATGGAAAGAAACGGTGCATCAACGAAGTTACCCCGCTCATAAATAATTTTATCCTTCAGCGTAAAAAGCAGATAATCACCCCAGGTTGAACGGGCTGTATTTATAATACCGGGAACTTCCGTTTTTATGCCTTGCGCCAGCGGCCCGGGAGTTGCATCAAAGGTATAGGTGGTACCATCGTAGGTTTGGCGGTCTTTTACCTTGTACAGATTGTCCCTGTTACTGAAATAATGATCAAATGTAAGTTCATCTTCCACCCACAGTAAAATCGAAGCAGCACAGGCTATTCCGATAGCAAGGCCACCTATATTTAATAAACTGTAGCCTTTGGTTTTCCAAAGGTTCCGGAATGTTGCTTTGAGATAATTTTTAAACATCGCTATCAATTTATTCTGTTCTTAAACTCTTTACGGGATTGGCAACAGCTGCTCTTACAGCCTGTGTTATTACGGTTGCAAGCGCTACAATGATTACAAGCAAACCTGCGACTGCAAAGAGCCACCAGTCCAGTGTAATGCGATAGGGATAGTTCTGAAGCCATTTATTGGCGGCCATCCAAGCCAGCGGTATGGCAGCTACCAGTGCAATAAGGACCAGCTTTAAAAAATCCCGTGAAAGTGTTGTAACTACGCTGTTTACTGATGCACCAAGAACTTTGCGTATACCAATCTCTTTGGTCCGTTTTTCTGCAGATAAAACGGACAATCCAAACAAACCAATACAGGAAATAAAGATGGTTAAAATGGCGCCAAAGAAAATGATCTGTTTCCACTTGGCCTCCGATTCGTAATCTTTAATCCGTTGGTCATCTTTAAAGATGTAGGAATAAGGGCTTAAAGGGAAATACTGTCTAAAAGTTTTTTGAATGAACTTTAAGCTTTCCGTTTCGGTGCCCGGCTTTATTTTAATATTGAATGTACCATACAGATTTGCATTCTTCATGGTAAATAACTGCGGGCCAATTTTTTGATTTAAAGCCAGGTAATGGTAATCTTTTACCACACCTACCACCTTATAGATTTCATTGTTGTTATAAAAGAAGTTAACTGTTTCACCAATTGGACTTTTCCAGCCGGCTTTTTTTACAAACGATTCGTTTACCAGAATAGAATTTGTAGAATCTGATGGATAAGCCTGAGAAAAATTTCTTCCCTCCACCAATGGAATTTTTAACAAGGGGATATAAGATTCATCAATCGTTTCGTAATTAAAACTGATGGTCGAGTCGTTGTATAGCTTTGCTCCTGTCATCCATCGTCCGCCATTCTTGGAAGCGACATCAACAATGTTCGGGTTCTTCAGTAATTCAGCTTTGAAATAAGCCGCTTCGCTGTGACTCATTTGCCATTTATTCACCTCAACAATATTGCTGTCATCGTACCCTAAATTTGTTTTGGTCAGAAAATTAAACTGCCTGTAAATCGTAAATGTGGCAATAATCAAAAAAGAAGCCAATGCAAACTGCAGAACGACCAGTGATTTCTGTAAATAATTCTTGCTGGCCAGATTGAAACGATTGTACAACGTTTCGACAGGTTTATAGCCCGACAAGACCAAAGCAGGATAAAATCCGGCAAGCAGAGCCGTTAACAAAAATAACACCAGATATCCCGCAATTAATTTTGCATCAAACAAATAAGAAAATGAAAGCGCTTTATTTGCCAGATCATTAAATACTGGCAGTATCAATTGCACTATTAGTAATGACAAACTAAAAGCAATTAAACAAAGCAAAAATGACTCTCCTAAAAATTGAATGATCAACTGTTTCCTGTTACTGCCAATCACCTTGCGAATGCCTATCTCTTTGGATCGTTTTAGTGAGCGGGCTACGGTAAGGTTTACAAAATTGATACAAGCTATCAGCAATATAAAAAAGGCTATACCAGAAAGTATATACGAATACATCGGGTTACTTGCATTTACAAGCCCGTTTTGAGCAGGCAGCTCTGTATTCATATGCATATCAGTAAACGGTTGCAGAAGATAGGTTCCCATGGTTGCTTCTGCGCCCCCGCCATATTTTGCAATCATTTGCTTAAAGGCTTCAGAGGCATCCCGCAAATAGAAATTCTGCATTTGCTTCTCAACTGTTTCAATACTTGCTTTTGAATTTAATACGACAAAAGTGTTCAGAAAATAACTATACCAGTTATCGCCATTTTGAGCATCTGCTTCAGATTCCTTGAAGGGTAGCAACACGTCAAATTGTACGGAAGAATTTTGCGGGTATCTTTTTGCTACGGCAGTTACCTTAAACGGCACGAATTCGTTGTTGTCTTTCAGCATGACTATTTTGCCAATCGCATCTGTTGTACCGAATTGCTTCTTTGCAAAATCTTCGGATATTACGATAGAATTTGGCTCGGCTAAACAAGTTACTGCATTACCATTCAGCAAAGGAAAGGTAAATACAGAAAAGAAACCAGGGTCAACGCGCAAAAGATCCTGCGACTGAATGTCTGTCCCTTTTTTTATGTCTTCAGTCCCGCTTTGAATGCGTACAAATGTTTCGATACCCGGAACATTTTTTGCGAACCTCGGACCTTGCAGGAGCCCTGTATTGCTATCCTTGTATTCAATGCCGCGATTTTTTGATCTTGTTACAATCCGATAAATGTTGTTTACATTTTTATGAAACCGATCAAAACTTACCTCGTCTTTTACATATAGCAGAATCAGCATCGAACAAGCCAAACCAATACTCAAACCAGCAATATTTATTAAAGAAAAGGTTTTATTCTTTCGTAAATTTCTCCAGGCTATTATGAAATAATTCTTAATCATTACAACTACTGTTTGCTATTTATGGATGAACTATCTTTAAAATATCATCTTCAATCACTTATATGAGAATGTTTTCCGTGACAGTCTGACCGTCGAGCATGCGGATAATCCGGTGACTGAACTTTGCATCATGTTCACTGTGTGTTACCATGATGATGGTAGTTCCCTGTTCATTCAGATCGGTCAGCAACTCCATTACTTCACCACCATTGGCTGAATCGAGGTTACCGGTAGGTTCATCAGCAAGAATTAACTTCGGATTGTTGACGACTGCCCTTGCAACTGCTACACGTTGCTGTTGTCCGCCTGATAGCTGCTGCGGGTAATGGTTTCGGCGGTGCATGATCTTCATCTTATCGAGCACTTTCTCAACCATTTCTTTCCGTTCTGCAGATTTAACTCCGGTATAAATCAAAGGAAGCTCCACATTTTCGTACACCGTTAATTCATCAATAAGATTAAAGCTCTGAAACACAAATCCGATATTGTGCTTGCGCATATCAGCCCGTTTTCGTTCATTAAAATGTGATACCTCTACTCCATTGAAAATAAAACTTCCGGAATCGGAATCATCCAGCAACCCAAGTATATTTAACAACGTGGATTTGCCGCAACCGGAAGGTCCCATTATAGCAACAAATTCACCTTCCTTAACTTCTAACGATAACTTATTCAAAGCAATAGTCTCTACCTCTTCAGTACGGTAGATTTTCTCAAGGTCTGTGATCTTTATCATTTGATTGGTATTTTTTTGAATGACTGTTTAATTATTTTTTAAGTACTAATTCCTGCATGGTTCCGTAATTTTCGTAGCTGCTCGTTATTACCTTATCGCCTGGCTTCAGCCCTTGCAGCACTTCGTAATAATCGGGGTTCTGATTTCCTAATTGAATATCTGTCTTATAAGCGGTTTTACCATCATTGCTTACTTTAAAAATCCAGTTACCGCCGGTTTGCTGGTAGAAACCGCCGCGTGGTAATAGCAGGCCTTGTTTCTCATCACTTAATGCCAAACGGATTTGCAAGGTTTGACCACGACGGATACCTGTCGGAACAGTCCCTTCAAACTGCATATCTATCTGGAACTTACCACTCACAACCTGTGTAAACACTTTGATAATGTTTAATTTATACAACTTGTCAGCAAATGTAAAATCGCCTTTCAGACCAGTATATATACGGGAAATATAGTGTTCATCGACATCGACACGAACTTTAAAACCACTTAGAACATCCACCTGGCCAAGCCTTTCGCCCTGCCTTTTATTTTGCCCGATTTCCGCATCCAGCGATGTAAGCTGTCCGTCGATGGGTGATTTCACAATCAGGTCATTCACCTTCATCTTCATCATATTTAATGCCTCCTGCGAGCCCGTATATGAACGTTTATCCTGTTCTGCCTGCTGTGTCCGGGAGACAGAATCCTGTTGCAGAATTTGCAGTGTCAGCTTCCTTTTTTCCGAATAATAGTTGTAATCGTTCTCTGCTTTTTTAAACTCCTGCGAGCCGATTACCTTTTCTGCAAAAAGGTGTTTGTCGAGCAGATAAACACGTTCGGCCTCTTTAAACAAGCTTTCGACATCGGCCATCTGGTTTAGTTTGCTAACCGTATTCTGCTGTGCTGCGTTATTGTTGATCTGCATTTGCGTCAGCGTATTGTAGACCGTATTTTGCTGGCTCATCATCGTCATTAACAGATCGGTATTCGATAAACGGAGGATAGGTTGTCCCTTTTTTAGAACAGCGCCATCTTCGACAAACTTCTCTTCTACCCTACCACCTTCGTTGGCATCAAGGTAAATGGTGGTTAAAGGCAGTACGACTCCGTTTACAGGAATAAACTCCTGGAATGTTCCATTTGTCACTTCACTAATAGTGATTCTTTCGAGGTCAACATTCAACTTTGATTTGCCTGAAGTCGAATAGTAACTTGCAGCAATTAATAAAACAATGCCAGCGATAACAACAATCGTTACAATCTTTTTAACGGTCCATTTTTTCTTTTCAATCTGTCTGTCCACTTTTAGTACTTTTATTTGTTTTTATTAAAATCTCATCATCTTATTGTTGCAAAGTATACCTTTGCGCCTGCTTATTTCAATTTTAAGTATTACCCGATGCCGAAAACACCGAATTGTGCCACAATAAACAGTGAATACAGACAACCGTGTGCCAATATAATGCCAAAAATAGTATGTTTTGGTAATCAATTGCTTAAGCTTGAACTGCAATTAAAACTGTTCGTCAACGATACAACATGTGTCTGCTATTGATACACCTCTTGTCCGGGGCACTATTTTATTATTAAAGGAACAGTCCATATTTATCATACAAGAAAGATCTCTTGTACCATTGCCTCTATCTAAAAATGAGTTATCAGCGAATAAACCTGTTGAATCTTGTTGCCGTTGTTTACTTTGGCAGATTGAGTAAGTTAATCAGGTGGGCACATTCCTTCATTGGTTATAGAATAAGATTGAAACAGGCAGAGTGTATTGAGAAAATATTGAAGAAAAGGAAAGGTGAGAAAAGTGAAGGTATGGATACAAAATAAATTAATCACATACCGTTATTACTTTTCACTTGAATAATAAATGATGTGAATAAGTAAAAGTTTCGGTAAAGAAACAAAAAAAAACTTCGATAAAACCTTATATTTCAAAGAATTATCGAAGCTAATAAGTACCCGGGGCGGGACTTGAACCCGCACGACCGTAATGGCCATTGGATTTTAAGTCCAACGTGTCTACCATTCCACCACCTGGGCATTACTATGAGCGGGAAACGAGACTCGGACTCGCGACCCCGACCTTGGCAAGGTCGTGCTCTACCAACTGAGCTATTCCCGCTTAAAATACGCCAATAAAAGAACGTTTCTTATAATCTGAGCGGGAAACGAGACTCGGACTCGCGACCCCGACCTTGGCAAGGTCGTGCTCTACCAACTGAGCTATTCCCGCTTAAAACCTTTCGCTATGCTTTCTCAGTAAACCTCTTTGACTAATAATCAAACAGTATTATTGTTTCTGCTAAGCGGATGCAAATATAAACGTTTTTTTTTAGTCTGAAAACAGATTAACAAATTATCGGAAATTAAGGACATCTTTTTTATTATTGAATATAAATAGTTGAATTCATGATATTTAGACACTATTAATTTTACAGCTATTTTATCGGTCCTAAGAATCAGACCAAACATCTACATTGAAATAATTCCCAACTGACTTAATCAATTTATTAATATTCAGCCAATTAATTCTCCCATTCGTTTCTGGTTGGTCAGATCCTGAAAACCTGCAACTGAAAACATGTCAACTCCTTCGGACACTTGAATGATTTCAATTCAAAATGATTCGAGAAAAAAGGAGTAACTTTAACCGACCTGCACGAAGAAGCCATCAGTTAAAGGGATCTTCGCAGGAGATTTTCAAATGCTGAGGCTTAAATAAAACGTCCTTTTATTCGGTATTTCTATTAACAAGATAATATAATTAAGACCATCTATGATAATCAGCTAGATCAGCGGAAGATAAAATTACCCGGTGATTTCGCTGATTAACTTAGATAATGCAGGTTTAATTATTTCTTTTTCGCAATAGCTTCATTCAAAGAATTTGCCGGATAACGGAAAAGATATTTTCCTGAACCCAAATTGAGTTGAAGATTGTTGTCTTTCTGAATAGATCCTGCCATAATTGGCTGGCCATCCTGCTTAACCTGTTCGGCTTTTGTAAAAGGTAAAGTAACAGTTGCTGTAGTATTTGCAGGAATCAAAACTTCATAAACAAAATCTTCATTTTCAAATTTCCATGAGGATCCAACTTTTCCATAAAGGGTTGAAATTTCAGCATTCGCATTTTTGAGTCCGCCGCCTGGATGTGGAGCAAAAAGAATGTGTTTATAGCCAGGGTGATTCGGATTGATATCAATCCCAGCAACATGTCTGTATAGCCATTCCCCAATTGCACCATAAGCATAGTGATTGAAGCTATTCATTCCAACATCCTGAAAAGAGCCATCAGGCTTCTGTCCGTCCCAACGTTCCCATATAGTGGTAGCTCCCTGCAAAACCGGGTATAGCCACGAAGGATATTTCTTGTTATTCAACAACATATATGCCAGATCGTCGCGTCCGATTGCTGAAAGGGTCTTGCACAATAATGGTGTACCCACAAAACCTGTTGTCAGGTGACCAAATTTCTTCACGTCATTTGCAAAATATTCAGCTGCTTTTGGAACAATATTTTCGGGTAATAAATCAAACGCTAAAGCAAGTGCATAAGCTGTTTGTGTATGAGAAACCAACCGTCCATTAGCTGTAACAAATTCCTGATTGAATGCACTTTTGATATCTTCAGCCAGTTTTTTATATTTCTCGGCATCCTCCTTCTGCCCGATAATTGCAGCAATCTTACTCAGTAAGCTGGTCGAATAGCAATAATAAGCGGTTGCAATCAAATCTTTTTCGGTAGTTGCTCCCGGATAATCGGAATTTGTGGTTGCAAAAGCAAGCCAATCTCCAAAATGGCCATCGCCAACCCAAAGATGGTTTGCACCTGCCCTGCTCGTCATATAACCAACCCATCCTTTCATACTTGGATATTGTTTTTCAAGTATCCGCACATCTCCATAAGAAAGGTACACTGTCCAAGGTACAATAATAGAAACGTCTGCCCACGCAGTAGAACCTCCTTCACCATTTAAAACATCAGGTATAACATGTGGAACTTTACCGTCAGATAATTGATCTGCAGAAACATCACCAAGCCACTTCGTATAAAAAGCAGCAACATTAAAGTTGAAGGCAGCAGTCATGCTAAATACCTGTGCATCTCCTGTCCATCCAAGTCGTTCGTCACGCTGCGGACAATCGGTAGGAACATCAACGAAATTTCCCTTTTGACCCCATAAAATATTGTGCTGAAGTTGATTGATTAAAGTATCAGAACAACTAAACGTTCCAGTAGATTTCATATCAGAGTGAATAACAACTCCCGTGATTTGATCCAACGTCGGGGCAGAAACCAATCCTTCAATTTTAACAAACCTGAATCCATGGAATGTAAAATGAGGCTCAAATATTTCGGTTCCTTCACCTTTTAGAAAATAAACGTCTGTTGACTTGGCACTCCGAAGATTATCGGTATAAAAATTGCCTGCTTTATCCAATACTTCTGCAAATTTAAGCGTTACCTGATCTCCTTTTTTTCCGGCGACTTTTAATCTCACCCATCCAACCATATTTTGTCCCATATCGAAAACAGTTTCCCCCTTTGGTGTGACAATCTGTTTGATCGGTTTAATCTCCTGAATCGCCTTCACAGGAATTCCTTGCGGTGCTATCAGGATATCGTTTGATTGGATAATAGAGAGAGAATTGCTCCATTTATTCATATCAAATCCTGTCTGATCCCATCCTTTAAATTCAAGGCGCGCATCATATGTTTCGCCATTATAAATATCTGATCCTAAAATTGGACCACTTGTGGTAGCCTTCCATGTGTTATCAGTGCCAATCGTCTGAATAGTGCCATCAGAATAGGTAATTTGCAATTGAATCAACAAAGCTAACTTGTCACCATAATAAGCCCCTTTTTTTGACCATCCGAGATTTCCTCTGTACCATCCGTCTGACAACACTACGCCAATTGCATTCTGACCTTTAAGCATCGTTGTAACATCATAAGTCTGGTATTGCAACCTCTTTTTATAACTGGTCCATCCTGGTGTGAAAAGGTCTGAAGATACTTTTGCTCCGTTGAGGTGTAGTTCATACAAGCCGAGCGATGTTGCGTATAACCTTGCGGATTTAACTTTCTTGGAAAGGGAGAACTCCTTTCTAAAATAAGCGGCTGGCAATGATTCTTTTACCTCTTTCGCATTGCCGAATGTAATCCAACTCGCTTTCCACTCAGAAGGATGAAGGATACCCATCTCCCACGATGAGGGTTCACTCCATGCAGTCACCTTATTTTTGTTATCCCACACACGAACCTGCCAGTAAAGTTGTTGCATCGAAACCAAAGCAGGTCCTTCATATACAACGCTGACTGATTGCGAACCAACAACTTTACCAGATGACCAAATCAATTTGTTTGAATTCAGTTTTGAGGGTGATTCAGCTACTCTAAGTTCATAAGCAGCCTGCATCACATCTTTTTCGGCCGAAACCAATTGCCAACTAAGCCGGGGTTTGAGAACATCAATACCCAATGGATTTATTTTGTATTCACAAATAAGCTGCTTCACCTCATTCTTAGCAATTGCAGCAATAGCTAACCCATTGAATAATAAGAGGAGGGTTATGATCCTCAAATAGCTGTTGGTTCTTTTCATAAACTTGATAATTATTGATTTGAAAAAATATTAAACTTTCTTTTTGGACTAATATAATATCGTAACTTCATCTTCATATTTCAAAAAAACGGAGCAAAATTAGCAGGCTTACGCATATATGGGCCGTTCCCGAATTCCATGTCGTGCCCCCACATCATCCATTTGACAATTCTCACCTCCTGAATATGAGTACCCGTACCACGACCCGCATAATCATCAAAGAAATTATCCGGAAACGGAGGATCGCTTTTCATTTTGCAATCCGATAAAAATTCGGAATTAAAATCAATCCAGATCCATAAACACTAATTGCCTGATAGGCTTGATTATCGCTCATGACAAAAAGAATATTCGGAGGTTTTTGATCAGGAGAATTTCCATTACAACAATTAGGGATCAATCCTAACGTACAGAGACCTAAAGTTGCCAGCATATCCAAATTTCTCATTTTCAATTTCGATTGAACGTAAGTTGATAATTAGTTATATAAGTCCGAATCTGATTTCACTTTTTCGATAATCTTTTCAAAGATACTTTGAACCTTAATATAAACATTTGGACAAAATGAGGAGTGATTTACACAAATTGCACTTAGGTCCTTTATTCTGATTTTCAATTAACCTAGCAGAAAAGTTAATAAGTAATTGCCCGGACAAAATATCGCTTTTCAATTTCCTATTAATTTTACCATATCTTCTTCTTAATTTAAGTAAGATTTGTGTAATCTTTGTGTATTCTTTCTGTATTGTTTATTACAGAAAGATTACACAAAGTTTACAGATACATTACAAAAACTACGGATTTGGTAATACAGAATTATCGTTTAAGCAATATAAAAAGGAATAACGAGATTTAAATTAAATGCCGTTATAATGCAATCTACCGATGGATACTGTGTTTGAAAATGCTACAACTATTCATTTCTTAGGCATCACAATGTCAGTCTGTCTATCATTATAATGCATGATCAATAGGAAAATACTCTCCTTCCCAGGCTTTTTTCGAAGTCCATTTCTCATCCTTACCCTGCCAGAAAGGATCTGATTCAGGCAAACCAAGCATTAGTAAGCCTTCTGTACAAAGATAGAGGCTTCCGGTCGAGATATATCCTTCTCCTGCATCGGGCTGATGGCCAGCAACGCCAATCCTAAGCCAGCCATTTTCATCGAATGTACCAGGAACTTCAATCTGTCGCTTAATCAAAGTATAAAGTCCCGCACGTACCTGTTGCGGAGAAACATTCTCGGGAAGTGCATGCAGAAGTGCCATTTTGGCAAGTACCTGAAAGGCACCGAAACGATAGGCAATTGATCGTCCGGTGATGGGATAGGTTCCCTCGGGCGAGATAAGTCTTTCCTGAATAGCTGCATACCTGCGACTACGCTGAAATGCAAGATCGTAATTCACTTCAACATTATCACCAGCATCTTTAAGCGTCTGTATCACTTCCAATAACATAGGATGTATTACAAAACTGTTATAGTAATCAAAATGAAAGTTGGGTCCGTCACCATAAATTCCATCGCCTTTGTACCAGTTCATATGCTCCTTAATTGCGTAGTCAATGCGCATCCGATCGCACGAACCTGTGAATTTCAATAGGGCAGCCTCAATTTCGGCACTAAATAACAACCAGTTACTATATCCGGGGGTAATAATTCTGGTTGATTTTAATGCATTAATTACATGCTCTTTATCCAATGTACTTAATCGTCCCCAAAGCTGATTAGGCGCCCTGAGAAATGCCTGCGACAAAAATGCAGCATCGACGAGTGGTTGTCCTCCTTTATTAAAATTCATAAAATCAACCGACTCAGGATCTGTCGCATTCCTGATACTTTTCAACGCAAGTAAAATATATTTCTCGCGTATTTTACCTTCCGGAGAATCATCAGAACCTAATTCGAGCCAGGGCGCCACACCAGCAAGTGTTCGTCCAAGTGCTTCAAGGTAAGTGTAGTTTTTACGGTCAGCCTCCTGGTTGGAAGCAGATTCAACTGGCATAAGTTTCTTAAGTTGATTTTTGCTCAAAGCCTCAAGTACAGGGTCCGCAATTTTAATCAATGCATTAACAAAGTATTCCCGCTCACTAATTCCGACAGGAACACTGACCTGGATACAGTCGTGTAAATTAGCTGTAAGAGGTTCAACAAAAAACAACATTGGTAAAGCTATTGAAACAAGCAACCTTATTTTTCTGAAATTCAGCATATTTAATTAGGTATGAACAAAAGTTTAAACTTAATAAATAAATATAAAAAATCAACCAAAAATAAAAGAATGGGGTTTTTACCAAATTTTAAATCTAAATTTGCCCTATTAACTTCTAAATTAAAATAAACATTTAAACTATTTATTTAAAATTTTTAAATCACATGAAAACAAATTTCGTTAAACCATTGGCCGTTTTTGCATTAATCGCTGTTGCAATTGGGGGATTCTCGCAATCATCTTTTGCAAAACAGAAGAAAAATATTGGACTTCAAATGTATTCTCTGCGTGATGATCTGAACAAAGATGTAAAAGGTACGATCGAAAAACTCGGAAAAATAGGGTATACGGACATGGAAGCAGCCAGCTTTGACAATGGCAAATTTTACGGAATGGAGCCCGAAGCCTTCAAAGCCTTACTTGAAGCAAACGGGATGAAATTAGTAAGTTCGCACACTGGCCCGGATTATACCGGTGATAAGGCCTCGTGGGACGCCGCAATGAAATGGTGGGATATGGCAATTGTTGCTCATAAAAAAGCAGGATGTACCTACATTGTAAAACCTTCAATGGGTGAATATCCTTATAAAAACCTTGAAGCATTGAAAAAAACTAGCGAATATTTTAACGCTATTGGTGAGAAATGCAATGCAGCAGGAATTCGCTTCGGCTATCATAATCACAATAAGGAATTTACAAAGATTGTAGATGCTGACGACCTCGTTTACGACTACATGTTAAAAAATACCGATCCTAAAAAAGTAACTTTTGAGATGGATGTTTACTGGGTTTTCAAGGGGGGCAAAAATGCAGTTGAATATTTCAATAAATATCCTAAAAGATTTGAACTTTTGCACATTAAAGATGAGAAAGAGATCGGTGCAAGCGGTCTGATTGACTTTAAAGCAATATACGAAAACAAAGAAAAAGCAGGCACTAAAGATTGTTTTGTTGAAGTAGAAAGATATGATTTTGAACCTTTTGTAAGTGTTCAGAAAAGTTTTGATTATTTAAATAATGCTTCTTACGTGAAATAAATATCACATCAGATTTATTAATTCAGAGGCCATCATTTCATGATGGCCTCTGTTATTTAAAGGTTAAGAAAAATCATGATTTGAATATTTTCAATATTCACTAATTTTGAGGCATAGATTTTGAGGATATATTTTATATTTACGATTCAAATAATTGAGTGATGCCCGAGAAAATAAACCTTACTGGACGTTGGCGATTTGATGAAGATTTCGGATTTGGAAAAGACAGCGGATACGCTGAACTTAGCCAAATAGGAAATCATCTGAAGGGAGTTCTACGTTTTTCGGAGCAGATAGACGGTGAGGAGACATTCATTGTAAAACAGGAAGTCGCAGGACGTATTAACGGCACAAAAATCAAGCTAAAATCACATTCGTGCGAAATACTATTTAGCGAAGAAGATATTATATATGAGCTTGATACCTGGGAAGGTGAACTTTTACCGAATGGAAAAATTTCCGGAAACAGTCGTGATGCAGAAGGCACAGGTGGTTCATTTATGATGGAACGTGAGAGTTTTGAAACTTCCAATCTAACTGATGATCATCATTTCGGTTTGAATTAAAATATCCGTAATCAGTCAGAACTATGTTTCGTTTGCGAAATGACCATTTTATCCAAAGAGATTTTCTATCATACAAAAGTAAATTTACCATACTGCGACGAGTGTCACGGATTTGATCTAGAGGCTAACAAAATTGAAGAACTTATCGAAGGATTGGCCGAAGAATTTGTTTGCGGTTGTATCTAAACAAGCTGAATTTAAGACCGATATAAACTAATGGAAAAACCAGAAAAGATTTTAATCGACAGTTTTATCAGGCAGTTCTCATTCCTTTTCCCAAGTCAAATTGACTTGATGCCCTGGGAAATAACAGAAAATCTGACAAAATTTTTACAAGATCGCATTAAAAAACTTGATGATAATTTCGATGTTCAAAATGGCATTGCCATCCATAAAACAGCCACTATTGAACAAGGCGTGATAATGAAAGCACCGGTAATAATAGGGCAAAACTGTTTTGTTGGAGCAAATGCCTATTTAAGAGGTGGCGTCTATTTAGAAAAGTCGGTTAGAATAGGACCAGGCTGCGAAATCAAGACAAGTATCATCTGCTCTGATAGTTCTATTGCTCATTTCAATTTCATAGGTGACAGTATCATTGGCCGTAATGTCAATTTTGAAGCCGGTTCTGTAACTGCTAACCATTACAACGAAAGAGAAGACAAGAAGATATCTGTCCTCTTCAAATCAACAATTATAAAAACCAACAACGAAAAATTCGGATCTTTGGTAGGTGACAATTCGAAAATTGGGGCAAATGCCGTTCTCTCACCCGGCACGATTTTGGAGGCAAACACAATCGTAAACCGGCTTGAACTCATCGACCAAATAAAGTAAAATTGTCTTAAGCTGAAGATCGCTACATCAGTATTTTATGATTCCAGATCACTCAACTCAAGCCATCGCAACTCTTTATCATCCAGTAAATCCCTGATTTCGCCATGACGTTGCGATTTGATAACCAACTCTTCAGCAGGACAATCACCTGAGTTCATAGCCGTTTCGATTATCCCCTTTTCCGCTTCAAGTGAAGATATTTCCATTTCCAAGTTCGTTAACTCCCGTTTTTCATTAAAGCTTAATTTACGAGCTCCCTCTTTAACAGGTTTGGGTTTAGCTACTTTTTCCTTCTTTTCGGGAACACGTTGTTCTTTTTCCTTTGCATCTACCCAGTCGCGGTAATCGGAATAATTTCCCGGAAAATCTTTGATGAGTCCTTCACCTTCGAATACAAACATATGATCGACGATCTTATCCATAAAAAACCGGTCATGCGAAACAACAATTGCACATCCCTGAAAATTACGCAGATAATCTTCCAACACATTCAACGTCATAATATCCAAGTCATTTGTCGGCTCATCCAGAATTAGAAAATTCGGATTTCGCATCAGAATGGTGCAGAGATACAACCGCCTTTTTTCGCCACCACTCAACTTGTCGACAAAGTTAAACTGGGTTTCGGGAGGGAAAAGGAAATAATTCAGAAATTGAGAAGCAGTCATCCGGTTTCCATTTCCCATATCAACTACTTCAGCGATTTCTTTGATCACATCAATCACCCGATCACCCGGATTAAAGCTAATTCCATCTTGACGGTAATATCCAAAGCTGATCGTCTCACCAACATCAATAGTGCCACTGTCAGGTTGCAATGCTCCGGTCAGCATATTAAGAACTGTCGTTTTGCCACTGCCATTTTTTCCGATGATCCCGATTTTCTCCAAACGGGCGAAATTGTAACTGAATTTATCCAGAATTACAAGATCACCAAAAGCTTTAGAAAGACTTTTAACATTCAGAATTTTACTCCCGAGTCGTTTACCTTGTACAGTAAGCTCAACCTCATCCTCCCCACGTCTCTTGGAGGCCTTTTCCTGCAATATATATGCATTTTCGGTGCGGTACTTCGACTTATGACTTCTGGCTTGGGGCATCTTGCGCAGCCACTCTAACTCTGTACGAAAAAGATTTTTTGCACGGTCAATTTCTGCATTCATCGATTGTATCCGTTCTTCCCTTTTTTCGACGTAATATGAGTAGTTTCCCTTGTATTTATATATTGTATTATCTTCTAATTCAATTATTTCATTACAAACACGGTCGAGAAAATACCTGTCATGCGTCACCATAAACAAAGTACCTTTGGCTTTTTCGAGGTATTTTTCGAGCCATTCAATCATCTCAAGGTCCAGGTGGTTAGTAGGTTCATCAAGAATCAAGAAGTCGGGCTCGTCGATCAGAATATGGGCAAGCGCAACCCTTTTTTTCTGTCCGCCCGAAAGAAATTTGATTTGCTGATTCACATCTGTGATTTTCAACTGTGTAAGAATTTGTTTGATCCTAAGCTCAAAATCCCAGGCGTTCAGCATATTCATACGTTCAATGGCGCTATCCAAAAGGTGTGGGTCATGACTTTCGAGCGCTTTTTCGTAGTTTTTTACCGCCTGAATTAATTCTCCTGATGAATTAAATGCGGCTTCAAGCACCGTATCTTCGGGATTCAAATCGGGATTCTGACGTAAGTATCCAATTGAAATATCGTTTGACAAAGTTGATTTGCCTGAATCGGGGGTCTCCAAACCTGCGATGATATCCATTAATGTTGATTTTCCAGCTCCGTTTTTGGCAATCATTGCGACTTTTTGTCCTTCGGAAACTGAAAAGCTAATTCCATCAAAAAGAGGCGATTCACCCCAATATTTTGAAAGATTTTCTACTTGCAGGTATGAGATCATAAACAACTAAAATTACTTCGGCAAAATTAACACGAAAATCTACAAAAGGAGTCTTAATTTTAACACCGACTAAAAAGAGATTTAATGCAAACAAAAGAGCGATTTGAGAAGGTCATTGAGTGGTTTAAAGTAAATGTGCCGATTGCTGAAAGTGAACTTAACTATCGTAGTCCATATGAGCTTTTAGTGGCTGTAATTTTGTCAGCACAATGCACCGACAAACGCGTAAATTTGATCACTCCCGAATTACTTAGGCGGTTTCCGACCCCTGAAAAGATGGCAGAAGTTGAACCTGATGAAGTTTTTGAATATATCAGGTCGTGTTCCTATCCTAATAACAAATCTAAGCATTTGGTCGGAATGGCCCGCATGCTTATCTCTGATTATAACGGCGTCATGCCCGACGAGGTGGATGAACTGATCAAATTACCGGGAGTAGGACGTAAAACGGCGAGCGTTATCGCTTCAGTTATCTTTAATAAGCCAGCAATGGCTGTTGATACCCATGTGTTCAGGGTGGCCGCTCGTCTTGGGTTGTCCGTCTATTCAAAAACACCATTTGAAACAGAAAAACAACTGATTGCAAATATACCAGAGGAGATGATTCCAATTGCTCATCATTGGCTGATTTTGCATGGCAGATATGTTTGTGTTGCCCGTAAACCTAAATGCCAATTATGTGGCCTGCAACCATTTTGTGCCTATTTCGAGGCAGGAAAAGAATTGAATTCTTATTGAAGTGAAGAAGTCATTTAAAACCAACACGAAAAAAACGCTATTTAAACCAAGTAAAAATTGACATTCAGATTTGTTTTCTGTCCTTTCTTTATAACTTTGCGCTGTGAATTTGAAAAAGTAATAAATTAATCATAAACAAAAAAACAAGTTAGTTATGGCTTATAAAATTTCTGACGAATGTATCGCTTGCGGAACTTGCATCGATGAGTGTCCAGTTGAAGCAATTAGCGAAGGTGAAATCTACAAAATTGATAGTGAACTTTGTACTGATTGCGGTTCTTGTGCTGAGGTATGCCCTACCGACGCAATTTCTCCGGAATAAATACAAGTAGATATTAACTGAAAGCCTGCTGATTTTAGCAGGCTTTCTTTTTTTAATCTCTTTCCGGATAAATAATTTCCGCCTTATGGCGTATGATGTCCAAGGTTTTGATCAAACTCAAACTCATCGATAACGGCATAATTTCGCTTTCTATCCTGTTTTCGTCCAAACATTTCATCGCTTCTTCAGCTTCCAGTTTTAACCCGCAGTCAGTCTCGTCCCATTTGTACTGTCTTAACTCATACCCGGGCCTTTCCATCTCAAGCAACTGATTGACTGCACTTGATCTCCGTAGCCGTAATGTGCCTAACTCGCAAAAAATATCGGTTCCAACACCTGACGCTGAAATAAAAGAGGCAAATATCGATGCTGTGGCACCATCAGGATAATCGAATCGGATGGAGACACTCCTATCAACACTAGTTTCAGCAAAATCTGCTTTTGCGACAATCTGATCAGGTTCGCCTAAAAAATAGAGTGCATCAAAAACAGGATATAATCCAATGTCGAGTAAAGCACCTCCGCCTAACTTAGGATTCATCAGTCGTAATGAATTATCATAAGGTGATTTGTTGAATCCAAACCATCCCTGAATATACTTCACCTTCCCCAACACACCCGATTGGATGATCCGCTTTGCCTCTATATAGGAAGGTTGATGGGGAGTAAAGAAGGCTTCCATGAAGAAAACTCCATTTTTGTGGGCACACGTTATCATCTTATCGACCTCCTTTTGATTCAATGCCAACGCTTTTTCACAAAGAACCGGCTTATGTTGATTCAGGCAAAGTAGCGCATGTTCGGCATGAAGTGCATGAGGCGAAGCAATATAAATGATATCAACTTTTGGATCTGCCACCAAATCTTCGTAATTGTTGTAATGTCGGACTGCTCCAAAAGCATCAGCAAATTCTTTTGCACGATCCTCATTTCTTGATCCAACGGCATAAATGCAAGCATTGTCAAGTTGTTGCAATTCGGTCGCAAATTTGCGGGCAATATTTCCCGGGGCAAGAATACCCCAATTGTAGACTTTACTTATCATCGTTCAGCTAATTAAGGTGATTTTTTCATTTACTCACCAAGTTCTAATGTGAGCTACAGGTAACCTACTCCTGAATATTTTAATTAGTCAGTTTTTGCAGGTCGAGTGTAATCATAAGCCAATTGCATACTTTCAAGAACTATATTTCTCCAAAGATACTACTTATCAAAAAAATATTGTCATTTTTACAATCATTAATCCAGAATTGACTATGGAAAATAAACCGACAAGAAGCGAGGCGTTTGCACTTTTGTGCAAATACAACAAACAGGAAAGTCTGATCAGGCATGGTCTGGCTGTTGAATCCGTAATGTCTTATTTTGCAGAAAAATCAGGTGAAGACATCGATAAATGGGGTGTGATTGGATTATGTCATGACCTTGATTATGAGAAATTCCCTGATCAGCATTGTACTATTACGAGGAAAATTCTTGAAGAACAGAACTGGCCCGAAGATTATATTCGGGCGATTGTAAGTCATGGCTGGGGAATATGTTCAGAGACAGAACCTATTCAATATCTTGAGAAAGTTTTATTTGCAATTGATGAACTTACGGGATTAATTACTGCCAGCGTTTATGTGAGGCCATCAAAAAGCATTCTTGACCTCACCACAAAATCGGTGATGAAGAAATGGAATACGCGTTCGTTTGCTGCCGGAGCTAATCGTGACGTAATAACAAAAGGTGCAGATATGCTTGGTATAAAAGTTGAAGAGCTTATTGGTGAGACAATTCTTGCCATGCAAAAAAACGCAGAGGTGATTGGCCTTAAAGGATTTCTTTAGTATCCAAAGCAAGCTATTAAAGTTATAATTCAAGAAAGATTCTTTAAAATATAAAACAACTTGTATTCGCAAAAAATAGGTAACAAAGTTGTCATAGCATTGTTATTAAAGGACACTATGTTCGAAAAGAATCCTCTTAAAGATAGAACTAAATAAGAATACAATAACATGAAAACTGAACAACGGACTTTTTCTGAAACCCATGGCTGGGTGACTAAAATCGACAACAATCTTGGTAATCTGGCTCAGCTTGTATACCTGTTTGGCAACAAAGAACTGCTTAAAAAACAGGAACATATTGATTTTATAAAAGATGCATACCCAGCTGCACAGATTGTTGGTTGTTCCACATCCGGAGAGATTTGGAATGAAGAAGTATTTAATGACAGAATTGTATGTACTGCAGTATGGTTTGAAAATTCCTCTATTGAAATTGCGGAGGAGCGAATCAAAACAATGGACGATAGTTTTATTGTTGGCGAAAAACTGGCAGAAAAACTTGATAAAGAACATCTTGTCCATATCATGATTCTGTCGGAAGGTTTAAATATAAACGGGAGTGAACTCACCAAAGGTTTGAATCACACGCTTAGGAACAGGATCCCGGTAACTGGTGGGTTGGCTGGCGATCAGGATCAATTTGTCGAAACTGTGATTTTGCACAATATGGCGGGCGAGAAAAATCTGGTATTGGCAATTGGGTTCTACGGCAAACAACTGTCAGTAGGTTATGGATCGATGGGAGGCTGGGACTCATTCGGTGTTGACCGCGAGGTTACTAAATCAAAAGGAAATATTCTTTATGAGCTCGATGGTCATCCTGCCCTTGAGCTGTACAAACGATATTTGGGTCATCATGCAGCAGATCTGCCCGCATCTGCATTATTATTCCCTTTGAGTCTGCGGCTGACAAATTCAGAAACAGCGATTGTTCGTACTGTTTTATCTGTAAATGAGGATGATGGGAGCATGGTCTTTGCCGGTGATATACCGCAAGGTGAATACGTCCGTTTAATGAAAGCTAATACCGATCGGCTAATAGACGGTGCAAATGGTGCGGCAGAAATGGCTATAACCAGTTTGCGAAATTCAAATCCCGACCTTGCAATTCTGATAAGCTGTGTTGGACGAAAATTGGTTCTAAAGCAAAGAACTGAAGAAGAACTTGAGATTATTAGCGAAGTCATAGGAAAAAAAACAACCATTACCGGCTTTTATTCCTATGGCGAAATCTGTCCTTTAAAACCGTTCGAACAACATTGTGAACTTCACAACCAAACCATGACAATAACACTTTTTAAGGAAGGATAAACCATGTATATTAAAGAAAGTCACCTGAATAAGCTGCTGATGCGCCAAATTAAAAAACATTTTGGTTCCATCGACAATCTGCCTGAACAACTTAAAGGTATATTTCAGGATATTAACAGCACCTATGAAAGTTATGAAGATGACGCTCAACTGCTTCAAAACTCAATTGAAATCAGTTCGCAGGAACTTAGGGACGCGTTTCAGAAACACAAGCAGGATGCAAATGCACAAAAAGAGACTATTAACAAAATAAAGGAAGCCATCTTCGCACTCAACCCTCTGGATCAAGAAAATATCACCAAAAGTGAAACCACAACGTCCGACAGTAGTTATTTGTTCGACTCACTCCTCACAATGATCGCAGAACGCAAACAGGCTGAAGTGGAAATTCTTAAGTTATCAAAAGCTGTGGAGCAAAATCCAGCTTCGATCGTTATAACAAATATCAACGGAATTATTGAATATGTAAATCCAAAATTCTGCAATTTAACCGGTTATACAAAAGAAGAGGCAATTGGCCAAAATCCACGAATACTAAAGTCTGATAGTACCCCACATGAATATTTCGAGAAACTTTGGGAAACAATCTTACCTGGGCACGAATGGCGCGGAGAATTGCAGAATAAAAAGAAAAACGGTGAACTTTATTGGGAATCTGCCCTTATATCACCTATCATAAACGAAAATCGTATAACCACTCATTTTATTGCTATTAAAGAAGATATTACAGAACGTAAACGGGCAGAAGAGGAAAGAATCCGGCAAGCCGGATTGATCACATCACTACTTGACTCAATTCCAGACATCATCTTCTTCAAGGATACCGACGGTTTCTACCTGGGTTGTAACCCTCCTTTCGCTGAATTTGTAGGAAAATCAAAAAATGAAATTATTGGAAGAAACGACTATGATCTCTTTGACAAAGAGACGGCAGAATTATTCCGAATTTTTGACAAAGAGATGCTTCTGCAAAAACGACCCAGGCACAACGAAGAATGGATTACTTATCCCGATGGCAGAAAAAAATTGATTGACACGCTTAAAACTCCTTATTGGGCAGGCGATGGAAGTTTGATTGGACTTCTGGGGATTAGTCGTGATATTACCAAAAGAAAGGAAGTAGAAGATGCATTGCAAATAAGCAGTAAGAAATTTGAAGCCATCATATCAGCCTCGCCCGATGGAATAGGGATGGTATCGTTAGATGGAAAAATACAGCTCATGTCGGAAAAATTAGCCGCAATCCATGGCTATTCCGTTGAGCAAAGAGATGAATATGTCGATAAAACGATCTTTGACTTTATTGATCCTTCTAATTATAATTTACTGAAGACCAATATAAACAATTTGCTAGAAGGTAAAAAAGATCAAAAAATTACAGAATACTTCGCAATAAGAAAAGACAATAGCAGATTCTACATTGATGTAAATTCTACTGTTTTATATGATGCAAATGGCAAACCGACAAGCATTCTGTTTGTCGAACGTGACATTACAGAACGAAAAAAATCAGAAGAGGCACTTTACAATGAACGCGTGCTTTTTCGAACCGTTATTGACTTACTTCCTGATGCTGTTTATGTAAAAGATATAGAAGGACGAAAAATTTTAGCGAACCCAATGGAAATTCATTTTGCTGGAAAGGAATCAGAAGATGAAATCATTGGTAAAACTGATTTTAATTTGTATCCGGGAAAAGAGGCACAACGTTCGTTTGACGAAGATCAGATCGTCCTTAAAACAGGAAAATCAATTCTTGGTATTGAAGGAACCTTAATGGACAGAGAACACCACCTTCATTGGCTTCTGGGATCAAAGGTTCCATTATTTGATCAACAGGGTAGAACAATTGGGATTGTAGGTGTGAACCGCGATATCACAGCTCAGAAGCAGGCAGAAGACGCTTTACGGGAAAGCGAGTCAATGCAACGGATCCTGCTCGATACACTACCGGCAGGAGTTGTTATTATTGATCCGGTTACGATGATAATAGATCGGGTAAATGACTATGTCTGTACTATTTTTGGCGCCTCAGCCGATCACCTGATAGGCCATCGTTGTCATTCCCTTTTATGCCCCGCAGATGAAGGCGCTTGTCCTGTTTGCGATTTGGGTAAAAGTGTGGATAACTCGGAGCGGGAAATGCTTCGCGTTGATGGAAGCCGTCTGCCTATCTTAAAAACGGTTAAGCGGGTACAAATAAATGGACAAGAGAAATTGTTAGAATGCTTTGTTGATGTATCAGAGCGTAAACAAGCTGAAGAAAAATTAAAAGAAAGTGAAGCCAACTTCCGGACCTTCTTTGAAACGATTGACGACATGGTTTTCATTGCAAATCAACAGGGCGAAATATTTAATATCAATGCCTCTGTTACACGTAAACTTGGTTATTCTGTTAATGAAATACTCGGTATGCGCGTTCTTGATGTGCATCCGCCATATAAAAGAGCAGAGGCAGAACAAATATTTAGCGACATGTTTGCCAATAGAAGAGACACATGTCCTTTACCAATTGAAAGAAAAGATGGAACATTAATCCCAGTAGAAACACGGATATGGTTTGGCAAATGGGATGGTAATGATTGTATATTTGGCATTTCAAAAGACCTAAGCAAAGAACAGGAATCACTGCAAAAATTCAATAAGATTTTCGAAAATAATCCGGCTCTGATGGCCATCAGCACTTATCCCGAAAGAATCTTTACAGATGTAAATCAAGCATTTTCATCGATAACAGGATATACAAAAGAAGAAGTTATCGGAAAAACTTCGGCCCAATTAAACTTGTTTATACAGGCCGACAAACAAAATAAAGCGACATATGAATTATCTGAAAAAGGATTTATCGACAATTATGAATTGAAAGTAAGAGACAAATCGGGTCATACGCGCGATGGTATTTTCTCTGGTGAGATCATTGAAAGTCAAGGCAAAAAATATTTTCTGACAGTAATGATCGATATTACTGAAATCAAAAAATTAGAGGAGGATATAAAATTACAAAATAGTTTTTACAAAATTGTCGCAACAGTTTCGGAGCGACTCATACAGGCTGATTCCGAAAGTCTGGATATTGAAATAAATCATTCTTTGGCCATTCTCGGCAGTTCTAATCAGGTTGACCGAAGTTATATTTTCGAGTTAGACCCTATTAATGATGAAGTCAATAATACATACGAGTGGTGTGCAGATGGAATAAATCCAGAAATAAATCAACTTCAGGGGATTCCATTTTCGTCATTACCTCATTGGAAAGAGGTGTTTTTAAAAAAGGAACATATATTTATTGAGTCAGTCAGTGACCTGCCTGAAGATAGAAAACTTGAAAGAGAAATTTTGGAACCACAAGGAATACAATCACTGGTTACAGTACCTATGTATTACGGATCGTCCCTGGTAGGATTTATCGGTTTCGATTCGGTAGCCAGTAAAAAACTATGGAACGAACAAGTACTCCTTTTGTTGAAAATTTATGCAAGCGTTCTTGCAGGTGTTATTTTTAAAAAGAAAACAGAGGCCGCACTTTTAAATGCAAAGCGCACAGCCGATATTGCAAGTAAAGCCAAATCCGAATTTCTTGCAAATATGAGCCACGAAATCCGAACTCCACTCAACGGAGTCATTGGTTTCACAGATCTGCTGTTAAAAACTCCGTTGAATAAAATTCAGCAGCAATATGCCGAAAATGCAAATATTTCCGGACATTCATTATTGGGAATCATTAATGACATACTCGACTTCTCAAAAATTGAAGCCGGGAAAATGGAGCTTGACATCAACAAAACGGATATTATTGAATTGGCGGAGCAAGCTTCTGATATCATTAAATACCATGCTTCCTTAAAGGGGATCGAGCTCTTGCTTAACATTCAGGTTGACCTGCCCCGGTTTATTTTAGCAGATTCAATCAGGTTAAAACAAATTCTGGTAAACTTACTTAGCAATGCAGTAAAATTTACAGAATCAGGTGAGGTGGAGCTAAAAGTAAAATTTACGAGAAAAGATGAAAATACTGGAGAATTCCATTTCTCAGTACGCGATACTGGAATTGGTATAAGTGGCGATCTACAGAAGAATTTGTTTAAAGCATTTACACAGGCAGATTCTTCAACTACACGAAGATTTGGAGGAACGGGACTTGGTCTCACTATTTCGAGTATGCTCGCCGAAAAAATGGGAAGCAAGATCGAAATTATCAGCGAGACTGGAAAGGGTTCAAATTTCTTCTTTACAATTGAAACTGAATATGAAATCGGAGAAAAACTTCACGAGGGAAGTCTGAATGGCATTAAAAACATTTTGGTAATTGATGACAATGACAATAACCGGATGATTCTTGAACACACATTGAAAAGTTGGGATATCGAATTTGTTGGTGTTGACAATGGGCTTTCTGCGCTTAAAATAATTGAAAATTCAAAACCATTTGATGTGATTATCGTCGATTATCATATGCCTTATCTCAATGGTCTCGATACCATCAAAATGATTCGCGAAAAATTACACCTGACGCCAGAAAAACAACCTGTTATTTTACTCCATAGTTCCTCTGAAGATATTGAAATTGACGATGAGTGTAAACGCCTGGGAGTGCGTTTTAATCTTATAAAACCAGTGAAATCACAGCAACTATTACATTACCTAAAAAATATTCACACGCTACCGAATCCAAAAATAAAAGAGCTGGTCAACGCATTACAAGAAGAAAGTACAATACTTGCAAAAAATATTTCACCAGTTATACTTGTTGCTGAAGATGTTTTTCTAAACATGGTACTTGTTACTACGATCATTAAACAAACTATCCCAAATGTAATACTGTTGGAAGCTAAAAATGGGAAACAAGCATTGGAAATGACAATTCTAAAAAATCCCGATTTAATATTAATGGATATTCAGATGCCTGAAATGTCTGGAATAGAAGCAACATTAAAAATAAGAAACTACGAAAAGGCGAAAGGAAGCAGGATACCGATTATTGCATTGACTGCTGGAGCAATAAAGGGAGAAAAGGAGAAATGTCTCGAAGCAGGTATGGACGATTTCTTAACCAAACCTATTAATCAGGTTACTCTGAATCAAATATTGGAAAAAAACCTTGGCTCTTTTTTCCAAACAGTCGCTAATTCCAAAGAAACAGTTAAACTTGACATAGGCGATTATCATTTTGATAAAACAACGCTTATGGAAAACATGGGTAACGATCAGAAACTTTTATATGAATTATTCGAGGAGGTTCCAAAACAATTCTCGCTCGAAATAAAATTGTTAGGAATCGCAATTGCCGAAAGAAAGATGGAAGATGCCAAAAGAATTGCCCATTCCTTGAAAGGAACTTCATATGGTATGTGTTTTAATCAATTGGCAGAGCTATCAAAAGAATTAGAGTTGAGTATCTTCGATGAAGATTTCAATAAACTGGATTTACTCTTTCATCAAATTATTTTGGAATGGGAACAACTTCAAATAATTATCAAGGACATAGAATTTTGAAAATTTCATTCTACAGGTTTGTTTTCTTTTTGCCCACTTTATTTTTTTGCGATTTTTGGCTTTTACGTCAATATTAAGGAATACGAATAATTAGAAGTACTATATGAACCAAATGCTCGATTCATTAAATGCATAGGCTGCGCCTCTAATTCAAAACCTTCAGAATAAAAAAAACGGAAATAGACTGTAGGAAGCGTAGGATCGTAGGAAAAACCTGTATTTTTAAATTTATTTCCTGCGTAGCATGCTGATTAATAAGTTCTTCGCATGCCTTGTATGGTTCACGCGTTTCCTACGGTTTTCCTACATTTTTCCTACGTTTCTACGTTCCTATATTTGAATTTTACAAAAATCAGTGGCAAATATTTCAATTTCCGGAGCGAAGATGTATTTAGAATAATGTAATCACTAATAATACAATTAGTAAACACAGTCAATGTATTATTTTAAACGACTAAAAACACAATATTGATGGCAATAAAAAAGAAAATCCGATGGACTTCATGATGCAAAAGGAATATTTCTTAGTTTGGCAGGATTAATGATAGTTTTATTGGTTCTCATTCTTGAAAGATCAGGTTATGCTCCCTTTCAATCGGTTACATTTAAAATTTATTTGTCCTTAAACCACAGATCGGCAAGCAAAATAAGATATATTTGGTCAGTAAAAATTTTAAATTCTAATACAATCAATTCGTGAGATTCATTTTATACCTCCTGCTATTTCAAAGTTTGATTATTTGCCAGTTTAATGAATCTGTAAACGGACAAATTCCTGGCAATCCGGCTAAGAAAGCACTTCATATTGTGAAAATAAATAACGTCCGGTTGGATAGTATCAACCAATTGCTCGTGGTTTTTAATGAAACACCTGAACAAAATTCGGCGTTATTGGTAGTGATGGAGAAGAAAAACGAACATTGGCAAGTGATTTACAACCCTTTGCAGGTAGGTATCGGACGAAAGGGATTTGCTGCCCCAAATTCGAAACGTGAAGGTGATCAAAAGTCACCAACTGGGTTTTTTCGTCTGGGTCAATTATTTTGTTACGATAAAGTCATCAATACAAGGATGCCATTTATTCAGACGACCTCTGATGACAAGTGGATTGATGATCCCAATTCAGCTGATTATAACCTACATATCAGGGGTAGCACCCAGGCAAAATCTTTCGAAAACCTGAGAATATCCAGTAATGAATACAAATATTGTATGGTTATTGAGTACAATATGCATCCGGTTGTAGAGGGCATGGGTAGTGCCATTTTTCTTCATCTGAGCGAAGGCGAAAAGCCAAATCCAAGTTCAGGATGCGTTGTTGTAACCCAAAAGGAAATGGAATGGCTCCTGAATTGGATGAATCCCGAATCAAAACCTTCAATACTAATGGGTAATGAAAAGATTTTAATGTCCGGATTTCTGACACGATAACTTCTGTTTAATCGGATCAATCAAAACTAACATCCAAATACCGTCTATCTTTTAGCTCTGCTTACGCGATCTACTAAATACACGATGGACTGATGTGAGATGCCAGAATGAAGACTTAGCCCGATTTCGCAAGTTCTGCTCGTTGAATAACCATTCTTTATCTCATCAGGCAATTGCGATTTCAGGTTTCTTAATCCATGTTCGTTGAGTTCAGGAAACGAAAATCCACGATCGCCAGCAAAACCACAGCAATTAGTTTCGGGAACCACAACTTTGGTGGCGCACTTTTCAGCCAATTCAACTAACTTACCTTCAAGTCCCATCTTCTTCGTACTGCAAACCGGGAAAACTGTGATGGTTTCGTTGAAAGGGGTGATATCGAGATAAGGCAATAAGTATTCCAGGATAAACTCGACCGGTTCGTAGAGTTTAAGCGTCGGTTCCATATTCTCTTTCATCGTATAAAGGCAGGGACTCATATCGCAAAGTACCGGATACTTTCCGTTGTCACTCGCCTTGATCAGCGCAGCCTCCAACTCCGACGATTTTTTGATACCCGCCTCAGTAAAACCTTTACTCGAAAAGGCCATCCCGCAACAAAGTGCATTAACATTTTCAGGATAAATCACTTCGAAACCGCCTTTATTTAAAAGCTGTATCATTTTCTCCGATAGTTGCTTTTCAGTGCGGTGTTCTTTTGAAACCCCCATCGCGCGATTGATACACGAAGGGAAATAAACCACTTTACGCAGATGATCAGATTTCTTATATTTATTTCCATCAATTGTTTTTGCGCCCAATGGCATATAAGGGTTCCAAAGTGGAATCCGATTTCCCGACAAAGTTCTCAATCCGACCGAAATGCCTTTCATGACGGACGTTCCTAAAATTGAATGAAAAAACCCGACGACCGAAAGTGCTGTTCTTGCAACAGAAGTAACTCCGCCCATGCGGTCGGCAATCCAGACAGCCCGGTTTTGTCCCGAACCAATTTCTTCTGTCCGAAGTGATTTAACAAGCTTTCCAGTATCGATCTTCACCGGACAACTTGTGGCACATAATCCATCTGTAGCACAGGTTTCATTGCCTTCATATTTGAAATCCTTCGTGAGCGAGGCTAAAATATGTGGTTCGTGCCCGCTTTTTTTGAGGCTTGTCATTTCCCGATAAACAACAATCCGCTGACGAGGTGTGAGCGTTAGTTCGGCGGAGACACACGTTGGTTCACAAAAGCCACACTCAATACATTTATCAATCTTTTCGCTTGCTGCCGGAATTGGTTTCAGATTTTTCAGATGCGCTTCAGGATCAGCATTTAAAATCACACCCGGATTAAGCAGGTTTTGAGGATCGAAAATGTTCTTGATCCGTTTCATCAATTCAAAAGCCTCTCTCCCCCACTCCATCTCCACAAACGGCGCCATATTGCGTCCAGTTCCATGTTCTGCTTTCAGCGAACCATCGTATTTCGCAACCACCAGTTCGGCTATATCCGACATAAATTGGCGATATCGGTCAATTTCGCTTTGCAAACCGAAATCCTGTGTAAAAACAAAATGGAGGTTTCCTTCCAAAGCATGACCGAAAATTACCGCTTTGAGATATCCCCATTTTTCAAAGAGTAGGTGCAGATCGTGTGTCGCTTCAGCAAGACGTGGTACAGGGAAAGCAACATCCTCAATTATCACAGTCGTACCTGTTTTTCGCATGGCCCCTATCGATGGGAACATTCCTTTACGGATTTTCCACAATAACGCATATTCTGAAGGAATTGCAGTAAAATGAACAGGAATTTCTGACGGGATTAAATGAATCGTATTAAGAATGGCCGCAATCTGGTTGTCGAGTTCCGATTGCTGAAGAGCTCGGGTTTCAACAAGAATTGCACATGCATTGGGATTTAATGTCTCCAGATAGGCCGGCATTCCTGCCTGATTATCGACCGAGCGCAAACCAGCCCGGTCGATAAGTTCGACAGCCGAAACGGGCGCTGATTTCAATAATGAAACAGCATTGCACGCTTTTTCAATATCGGGAAAAATCATCAGCGAACTTGCCCTGAACGGATGTTCCACCACCGTTTTATAACTGATTTCGGCGATAAAACCCAGCGTACCTTCCGAACCAATCATCAAATGTTCTATAACATCAAACGGATCTGAAAAATCGACAAGCGCATTCAGGCTATACCCCGTTGTATTCTTCATTTTGAACTTACTGGCAATTCGGCTGGTAAGGGGTTCATTTTCCTTAACCAACGATGCCATTTCGGAAATATTCTGAATCAGTTGAGGGTGAGATTGGCTGAATTGCGCTTTGCTTTCGGGATCAGCAGTATCAAGCATCGTTCCATCAGCAAAAATAATGCGCATGCTGTCAACCGTTTTATACGAGTTTTCGGCAGTACCGCAGCACATACCACTCGCATTATTTGCAGCAATTCCACCTATCATTGCGGCATTAATCGATGCAGGATCGGGTCCGATCTTTCTCCCGTAAGGTGCAAGTAACGCATTTACACGCTCACCTGTTAATCCAGGTTGAAGCTTGATTTTAAATCCATTATCTGAGATATGATATTTCTTCCAGTGATTTCCTGCAATCACCAAAACGGAATCGGAAATTGCCTGACCCGAAAGACTTGTACCAGCCGCACGAAAGGTCACAGGAATAGATAGTTTCGAACTTTCCCGCAAAATCAGCGAAACCTCCTTTTCATCTATTGCCTTGATAACCATTTTAGGTATAAGCCTGTAAAAACTGGCATCAGTGCCATAGGCAAGTGTATGAAGGGGATCGTGATAAATTCGTTTTGGGTCGATGGCCTCTGTAAGTTGGTTATAAAGAAGCTTATATTTTCCAGTGAGCATGATGAAAATTACTGAATTAGTCAGCAGTAAAAATACATAAATATATCGGCCGAAAGAGAAAGAATGCTTTAATGTCAAACAACCCTGAAAATCTGAATGCGAATAGTTAACTTTATCAGTCAAATATAATATCGTAATTATACGAGTGAAAAGCTTAGTTTTGTTGTATTACCAGTTAATGAATCATCAAAAGATTCAAGAAACTGTAACGAATGAAGAAATACCATACTGATGAAAAGAATTAACTTTCAAATGATTTGTGGTGAGAACGTGAAAAAATCATTTCTCATTTTGATGATTGCATTTTTGACTTTAAACACTTTTGCAAAGGAGAAACGCAACTCTTGGTATGTAACAAATCAGACACCTCTCCTTGCTCAACCCTATACGGCTTTACCATTGGGAGCCATTAAACCGAAAGGAATGTTGCTGAAAATGCTGGAATTGCAACGGGATGGGGCATCAGGTCATTTGGATAGTATATACAGCCAGGTTTGTGGCAATAACAACGGATGGCTGGGAGGTACCGGAGATGGATGGGAACGTGGCCCCTATTGGATTGACGGACTTGTACCGCTTGCTTACCAGCTAAATGATCAGGCATTGAAAGCAAAGGCTCAGAAATGGATCGAATGGAGCATAAAAAATCAGCGTGAAGACGGCTATTTTGGACCGAAACCACTACCTGACGGATATAAAAATATTCCGGGAACGCAACAGGACAAACGAGAAGACTGGTGGCCAAAGATGGTGATGCTGAAAGTTTTTCAGCAATACTACTCGGCAACACAAGACAAAAGAATTATTGAAGCATTGACTAAATATTTCAGGTACCAACTAAAAACGCTTCCACAATATGAACTCGGGCACTGGACTTTTTGGGGAAGCCAAAGGGGTGGTGATAACCTCGCAGTCGTTTATTGGTTATACAATATTACAAATGATAAATTTCTGCTCGACCTGGCCGAGATCATTCACAAACAAACTTTTAACTGGACAGAAATCTATTCCGGCAACGTAATCCGTCAGTTAAACCCATTACCAGACCTGCATTGTGTGAATGTGGCGCAGGGACTAAAGGAACCCATCATTTACTATCAGCAACACCAGGAACAAAAGTACCTCGAAGCTGTGAAAAAAGGTTTGTCCGCGTTGAAAGATACCCATGGTTTTGTGAATGGGATGTATGGCGCCGATGAAATGCTGCATGGTAATGACCCTACACAGGGTTCAGAGCTTTGTTCAGCGGTCGAAATGATGTATAGTTTCGAGAGTATACTACCCATAACGGGTGATGTTTACTACGCCGACTACCTCGAGAAGATTGCATACAACGTGATTCCAACTCAAATTTCGGATAACTTTATGCGTAAGCAGTATTTCCAGCAGGTTAATCAGGTTCAGTGTACTGATGAAGAACGCAATTTCTTTGATGATAAAAATGGACGGGTTGTTTTTGGAACAACCAACGGATACCCGTGCTGCATTACAAACATGCACCAGGGATGGCCGAAATTTGTTCAAAATTTGTGGTATGCTACTGCCGACAACGGCATCGCATCATTGGTTTACGGGCCTTCGGAAGTAACAGCAAAAGTTGCAAGCGGAGAAGAAGTAACAATTTACGAAACCACAGATTATCCTTTTAAGGAAAAAATTCAATTCAAGGTTCAAACAACGAAAAAGGTGAAATTTCCGTTTCATTTGCGGATACCGCAATGGTGCAAAAATCCAACTGTCACCATAAACGGGCAGGTTGCAGCGTCAAATTCAACCAATAACATTGTGGTGATCGATCGCGAATGGTCAGCCGGTGATGTCGTTGAACTCAACCTGGCCATGGATTTTCGTTACAGTAATTGGTACGAAAATTCATTGGGAATTGAGCGTGGTCCTCTGGTTTATGCGCTTAAAATTAAAGAAGAATGGCGGGAAATAACCAAGAAAGGTTATGATGATACCTTTTGGGAAGTGTTGCCAAAATCACCATGGAATTACTCGCTTCAAAAAAGTGAAATTGAAAGGAACACACTGAAAGCTGAAGTTAAAGATACGGTTGCTATTTACCCATGGAATCTGGAGAATGCACCTATTTGTGTTAAAGTAAAAGCCAACCGCGTTCCAATCTGGAAAATGGAAAGAGGATCAGCAGGTAAGTTGCCTTCGCCCTCTTCATCAAGACGTGATGTTGAAATTAACGAAGAAGAAATTATCCTTATTCCATACGGTTGTACAACTTTAAGGATTGCGGAGTTTCCGACACACTAAAAGGACAGTAGAAAGTAAAAAAGAATCACCAGCCCTGGTCCGGACTGGTGATTTTCTTTTATTGTGAATGAAATTTCATATTTTCTATCTTATTATACCATCATTCATTCAACGAGTTGCAAATTTTTCTATTGATCTCTCTCACGCGCATTTCGTCGATCTTAATTACTTTGCGATCGTAAGTCATCAACCCATTAACCTCACCCTCAACATCCGTGGTTTGGGTGTATACTCCTGCCGAAAAGCCGGTCCTGCATAACTTCAACAAGACTTCGGCATATTTCACATACTCATCGGTTACTTCTTTCGAATTCTTAAACTGAACATATCCCCAGTTTTTGTCAGCAGCCCAAAGATGCCCTTCGAGTGCCAAACCAATACCGCCAAACTCGCCTAAAACAGTTGGCCTTTGTCCATCATACAAATATATATCAGGACCCGGATAATTATGCAAGTCAAGCATATCACCAACCGGATAATGGTTTCCGCCACTTGCAGGATTTACCAATCTGCTTGGATCGTATGATTTTGTCCAATCAACAATTTCGGGTGTTTTGAACTGACCCCAGGCTTCGTTAAAAGGTACCAGGCAAACAACCGACGGATTTGAATAGACGAAATCAATAATTTCCTTCCATTCCTTTCGGTAATTAGCTTCCGATTCGGCGCTTCGTTTCATTTCATTGCCATTAAAGTAATTGTGGCTTTGCCATTGTGAAGATTCATCTCCACTTGGCATATCCTGCCAAACCAAAATACCGAGCTGATCGCAATGCGTATACCAGCGCGCTGATTCAACTTTTACATGTTTTCGAATCATATTAAAACCAAAGTCCTTGGTTTTCTGGATGTCGTATTTAAGTGCGTCATCCGTTGGTGCAGTATATAGTCCGTCTGGCCACCAACCCTGATCGAGCGGCCCGAATTGGAAATAAGGTTTGTTGTTCAGTTCCAAGCGTACAATTCCATTCTTATCACGTTTGGTCGAGATTTTCCGCATGGCAAAATAACTGTTTACATGGTCGATCACCTTTCCATTGCTGATGAGATTAATCTTTACCGTGTAAAGGAAAGGCGATTCGGGGCTCCAAAGTTTGGCATCTGTGATTGAAATCTCCAGTTTCTCAGTTGATGATGCTTTTGCATCTGCAATTTCATTCTTTCCATCATAAACTTGAACCTCAACAACATCAGCAGCAGTTGTACCATTCGATACAACATTTACCGTTAGTTGGTTTTTGTCGATATTGGAAGATGTCCTGATATTTTCAATATATTTATCGGCGACAGGCTCCATCCAAACGGTTTGCCATATTCCGGTAACGGCCGTATACCAGATGCTATTGGGTTTGCTGGTCTGTTTGCCATGTGGCTGATATCCCTTTTCAGTAGGATCCCAAACACGAACCACCAATTTCTGATCACCAGTTTTATTCAGAAATGGCCGGATGTCGAATGAAAACGGGGTATATCCGCCTGTATGTGAACCAATTTTAATATCATTCAGCCATATCTCTGATCTCCAGTCTACAGCCCCAAAATGCAACAAAATTTTATCATTTTTCCATTTGGAAGGAACAGTAAAATTGCGTTTGTACCAAACCTCGTTTTCATCGCCAACAGTTTTTTGAACACCTGACAGACTTGATTCAACAGCAAATGGAACCAATATCTGTCCATCGAACTTTAAAGGTTCAGCTAATCCTGCTTTTAAAATGGCATAATCCCATAAGCCATTTAGATTAACCCATTCTGCACGTTCCATGATTGGTCGTGGATATTCGGGCAACACATTGTTAAGATCAATTTTTTCGGCCCACGGACTTTTAATTTTATCTCCGGCTGGTTTCCATTGGGCATAGGTATGTAAAATGCAAATACTTAGAAAAAATAAGAATCCTGCTTTTTTCATCATTGTAATCGTTTTAATTCAAGCTAATTTAAATTCATTTGGGTGTTGATTAATCTTTTCGACTTACATTACACAAACATAAACACAATTGCTCACAAAATTTATGATAATTTTGTTTTGCTAAAAAAAATTTAAAGAAATGAGAACATCTGTATTTATGATTTTACTATTTCTCGTTGCCGGAACTTGCTTTTCACAGCAATTTCGTCCACCGAGTGTACCGCTTGTAGCACACGATCCTTATCTAAGTATCTGGTCACCTGCCAACAACTTATACGACAGTGAAACCGTACACTGGACAGGAAAGGAACAACCTTTGCACAGCATCGTCCGCATTGATGGAAAAGCATTTCGCCTTATGGGAAGCCAACCCTCGTCACTGGAACCGATAAAACAAACGGAGGTCACTGTTTTCCCAACCCGTACCATTTACAATTTTAAAAATGAATCAGTTAACATTCAATTGATTTTCACCACACCTGCATTGGTTTCAAATCTCGATGTTTTATCACGACCCATAACCTATCTGACATGGAAAATTAAGTCAATAGATGGCAAGGAACATGAAGTTCAGATGTATTTTGATTGTGGAGGTGAGATAGCTGTAAATACGACCGATCAAAACCTAAAATGGGATAGCCCCTCAATCACCGGTTTAAAAACCCTGCGCATTGGAAATCCTGACCAGCCCGTACTTCAGAAAAAAGGTGATGACCTGCGGATTGACTGGGGTTTTGCTTACCTTTCGGTAATAGATGCGCAGAAACCACAAACAAAAGCTGGTGGTCGCGATAACTTAATGAAAAGTTTTATTTCCTCTGGTAATCTGGCTTCAGTTTCAACATTAACACAACCGCAAAAAGCAAGTAATGAAAAAGCCTCTTTAGCAGTTTCATGGAATATCGGGAAAGTGAAATCAGCTGAATCAACCTGTTGGGCAATGCTTGGTTATGACGATCAATACAGTATTCGTTATTTTGATAGCAACTTAAAAGCCTGGTGGAAAAGGAACGGAATGACAATGAATCAGCTCCTTCCATTGGCCGCCAAAGAATATTCAAAGTTACAGACCGAATGTGCTGCATTCGATGCAGATCTTATTAAAGATTTAGAATCGGTTGGTGGAAAGAAATATGCGATTATGACTTCCCTAGTTTATCGCCAATGCCTTGCAGCTCATAAATTGGTGGCCGACGCAAAAGGAATGCCTCTTATTTTTTCGAAGGAAAATTTCAGCAATGGATGTATTGCAACTGTTGATGTTATCTATCCCGCATCGCCATTCTTCTTCTTATTCAGTCCCGCATTAACCAAAGCTATGCTTCAGCCCAACTTTGACTATTCAGCTTCAGCAAGGTGGAAATTTCCTTTTGCTCCTCACGATCTGGGAACCTATCCACATGCAGTAGGCCAGTCGTATGGTGGAGGTGAAGAATCTGAAGACAATCAAATGCCCGTTGAAGAAACAGGGAATATGATTATTATGACGGCTGTACTGGCCAAAATGGAAGGAAATGCCTCCTATGCCCAGGCAAACTGGCCAGTGATAGAGAAATGGTCAAATTATTTACTTTCAAAGGGATTCGACCCGGAAAACCAGCTTTGTACAGATGACTTTGCCGGACATCTTGCCCACAATATTAATTTGTCGGCAAAAGCTATTGTTGCACTTGGAAGTTATGCAATGCTGTGCGAAATGACTGGCAGAAAAGACAAAGCGGTAGAAGTACACAAAAAGGCAGAAGCAATGGTAAAAGATTGGGTGAAACTTGCAACTGAAGGGGATCACACAAAGCTCGCTTACGACAAGCCCGGAACCTGGAGTCAAAAATACAACCTGGTTTGGGATCGCATACTTGGACTAGATTTGTTTCCAAACGATATGGTTCAGCACGAAATTGTGTTCTACAAAAAACAACAAGCCAAATTTGGTCTGCCTCTCGACAGCCGCAAACGCTATTCGAAAAACGACTGGATTACATGGACCGCAACAATGGCGGATAACAAGGAAGATTTCGAAACACTGTTTAACCCTATTTTTGATTTTGCAGAAACAACACCGCAACGTGTCCCACTTTCCGACTGGTATGATATAGATAATGCAAGTATGGTCGGTTTTCAAGCCCGATCGGTAGTTGGAGGATTCTTTATCAAGATGCTTTCGGACAAAAAGGTATGGAATAAATGGGCTGCTAAAGGAACAAACATTAAAGGAACATGGGCTCCTTTAAAAATCGATGTTTTAAATAGTAATCCAATCCTTGAAACCTCACTTGCAAAAGGAATTGTGTGGAAATATACCACCGATAAACCTGCAGGGGATTGGTTTAAAGCAACATTTGATGACGATAGCTGGAAATCAGGAGAAGCTGGTTTTGGTTCGACAGACATTAGCATTGCCCGGACCGGATGGAAAACTTCGGACATCTGGATACGTCAAATGTTTGATGTCAAAGAAATTTCTGTTAAGAAACTCGGTATATCTGTTCGACATGACGAAGATGCTGAAATCTATGTCAATGGCATATTATGTGGATCAATCAGCGGTTTTTCAGGCAGATATGAGCCAATTCTTCTTGAAAAAAAGGTTAAAGATGTCATTCATACCGGCAAAAATTCAATCGCCGTTCATTGCCATCAAACCACAGGCGGACAATTCATTGATGCTGGTTTATTCGAATATTGAAAGTTCAGGTTTAATATAAAAATAAAAGGATCAAGCTGTTCAAATTCAGTTTGATCCTTTTATTTTTCAGTAAACTAATCAATCAGACAATTGCCCTGATAAAATATTGCTTATCACCTCCCATTACCATTGCCATAGCTTGCTTTTGATTTAAGTAATATTTGTGTATAATTTCTGTAATGATTCTGTAATAAACGTTACAGCTAGGTTACACAAAGATTACAGCAACCTTACACAAAGCTATGACCAGGTAGGGTAATAGTATATTTCAAACAATGAGTAAATAATTAGGAGAAGTAAATTCTGATCTGTTTTTGGGCTGTTTTTGGGTTTGGGTATGCGATTTCTATTTTTTCATATAGAACACATCTGCTACACTCAAACAATTAATCGTTATAATGATTAATTTAATCCTCAACATAAGTCTTACCTTGATTAAAAGAAAAGATGTTCTGTCCTGTTTTTTCCACCAACAAAAAAACCATTGTAAATTATAAATTTACAATGGTTTTTAATTTTAATTGTCGGGGTGGCCAGACTCGAACTGACGACCTCCTGGTCCCAAACCAGGCATACTACCAAACTGTACTACACCCCGAAAAATATCACTTCAATTTAAAGAACGCCTTTCAATAAAGTCTTGTCAGTCACCTGACTTTTCCTTTGCCAAACTTTGCGGAGAGAGGGGGATTCGAACCCCCGGTACAGTCACCCGTACGGCAGTTTAGCAAACTGCTGGTTTCAGCCACTCACCCATCTCTCCTTCGTTTTTGGGTGGTGCAAATGTAGGAATCATTTTCATTTAGGCAAAACATTCTGAATAAAAAATCAAATAAATATTGATTTAAATGACCACAACCATGCTATATCATTATATTTCTATTAGTTACATCGAAATATTTTTTTTAAAATACCTTAAAATTGCCATTACCACCTATTTTGAAAGGCTTAAGCATAAGTTCAAATGAGGATGGACGAAGTCTGTTATAACCCTTTTCCTCTCAAAGAAACTTGGTAAATGAAGGACAAACGAGTAAATCTGATGAAAAAAACCGATATTTCCGGTTTATCCAACCACTTCATATTCGATTATTTACTGTTTATGTTGGCTTAGATTCTGAAAAATATCTCATTTTACTTGGAGAATAGGTCAAACAAGATTAATTTAGTGCAATAATTACATCAGACGTTCATTCCAATATCGATATTTCCGCGTTAATTCATATGATTGGTAAACTCAACATTTCCATTTAACTGAGAAAGCTTTTGTCCGCTAAGACAGGCCTTATTCCTTCGGGAAGCAGCAATAGCTGCCATTGGAAGTCTGATCGGGCAGGCACTCAAATCCTGTTTTTTTCGGGGTTTTACTCAAGGTGAATTAATGCGGTTTTTTTTGTTCCCTCTTGGGCACAAAACGATTTGAGATGAAATATACAAATCACCCCAAAGCATTGTCTATAAGTGTTTAATGCTATTTTACAAGAATGGTATCAGATTTGTTTTTCCTGATTTTCTTTTGTTTCGATAAATAAAAATCTACTCTTCCAAGAATCAATCCACCAAATCCTACCTGATTAACAACCACCTCTTTGCCTGTTTTATTCAAAATCAGATCAGGTTTATCGAGGAAAGTATGGGTATGGCCACCAATAATAAGATCAGTATTAAATGTTTGTGAAGCAATTACCTTATCGCTTACGGTTTTATCCTTGTAGGAATATCCCAGGTGCGAAAGACAGATAATAAGGTCTGTGTTGTGGTCATCATGGAGCATTTTTTCCATTTTTAGAGCAGTCTGCAATGGATCATTGTACCTCGTCTTACCATAGTTTTTCTGATCGACCAATCCATGAAGTTCGATTCCAAGTCCGTAAACACCGATTTTTATCCCACCACTTTTGAATATCTTGTATGGCATTGTCATTCCTGCCAAAATAGTATCCGAAAAATCGTAATTAGAGTTGATAAACGGGAATCCTGCAAACTTTAACTGGCTCTTGATTCCTTCAAGGCCATTGTCGAATTCATGATTACCGAGTGTAGCGGCATCATAACCCATCATTGTCATCAGTTCGAAATCGAGCTGCGCCTTAAAGTAGTTAAAATATGGAGTTCCCTGGTAAATATCACCAGCGTCAAAAAGAAGTACATGTTTGGATTCGGATCTGATCTTGCTGATTAACGCTGCGCGTTTAGCCATTCCCCCTTCACCTGCATTACGAGGCACATCATTACCAAATGGATCGATATGTGAATGAAAATCGTTTGTATGGAGAATTGTTATCTGCCTGATATCATCTGCCCCAAAAACCGACAACGGTGTACTCATTGCTAATGCTCCAACAGCTCCAGTACTTACCAATTTTAAAAATTCTCGTCTATTTTGCATCGTAAATTCTCCCGTCAGTTTTAGCTTCTATTGAAATACCTTTTTTCCCTAATGCGCGAAGGTGATTAATAAACATATCTCTGAATTTAACGCCGGTAGAGATGCGTTCTTTTATCGAATTTAAAATTTCGAAACCATCTCCCCCATTTGCCAGGTAATCGCTTGTAGCAAGCCAATAATTCTTCGCATCACTCAGTGGTTGCCCCTGAATTTCGGGGTTAAATCCTTTTCCCTCTTTAATGCCGAAACGCATACCCGAAACACCCTCTCCTCCTCTGGAAGCAATATGATCAATAAATCGTCTCATATCGGCTCCACTCATTTTTAAAAATACAATTTCATTTTCAAATGGCATTAATTCGAACATGCTTTGAAGTTTAACGTCCCCTTTAGGAATAGGTACACGCAAACCGCCGCGATTGACCATTGAAACACTAATACTCATATCAGGATATCGCTTTAAACAAATCGAATCGGATTCCTGAAGGATCAGATCTGCACAAAAATTAGTCAAAGTACTTTCTGGTCGTCCCCCGAAAAGAGGAACTTTAGAGGTACAAAGCACCTCTTCCATATCATGCGCGAGTTTTATCCGGTATGGCAGAATGACCGATTCAATACTCGGATCAGGAGTAATTTTTAATGTCGAATCTATCCTAATATTAGTGGAATTGACCTTTGTCACCATCAACGAATGACATCCGACAAGAAGAACAGTTATAAGCAAAAAAATTGCAAAAGCTGGTTTATAAAAGAAAGCCCTTATTTTGATGTGTTTGAAAATCTGCATATTAAAAACTATTATTATTGGAATATAAAGAAACGAAAAATGATTCGGCCTTTATGCTAGACAAGGACTTAAAAATCAATGCAAAGAAGTAAATGTTTGAGCAGATTACAAAAAATATACATCATATCTGCGTAGTTTTTTAATAAAGTAGCTTAAATTCGTGAAATTAAACATTCATAATTTATTCTTTTATTTTGAGACGACGAGAATTACCGTGCACATCCACAATGGCAATAAGAATATGTCTCTTTCTGCTTCTCTTATCAACAGTCGACACTTTAGCACAGGACACTAATTATGTGACATTTACAGCAATAAATGGCGATAACGTTTATAAAATTCTGCAGCGAAATGGATTGACAGAGGTGGGTTGCTTCGAAAAATTCGTCGAATTAAACGCGGGCATTCTTGGTAAAAATAATACACTTATCATCGGTCAGAAATACAAACTTCCGGACAAATCTTCTCTCCAACCTGACACGATTAAAGAAATAGAAATAAGCCCCATCCGAAATAAACCAAAAAAACATACCATTCTAGCCGACACTATAAAAGTAATCCAATCTTTAAATCTGCCTGTAAAAATGATCACTGAACCATTATTTGGAAAAGCACTCGAGCATGTAGATATCATTGATCAGAGATTAAAAGGAGCTATATTTTACCTGGTTAGCGGGCATGGAGGACCTGACCCTGGTGCGATGGGGAAAATCGGCAATAATATCCTTTGCGAAGATGAATATGCCTACGATGTCACACTTAGATTTGGCAGGGAACTACTTACACATGGAGCCAAAGTCTATTTCATAGTACGCGATCCCCATGATGGAATTAGAAATGAACTTTACCTAAAAAACAGTAAGGATGAGGTTTGTTACCCGAATAAACCGATTCCTTTGAATCAGGTTGAACGGTTAAAACAACGCGTTGATGCTATAAACACACTCAACCGAAATGAAACACCCGGATCCTATAAACGATGCATCGAAATTCATGTCGATGCCAGAGACACAAAAAAGAACATTGATATTTTCTTTTACTACAACTTCGGAAGCAAGTTCGGCGAACGGCTGGCCACAACTATGCGTAATTCGATTGAGCGAAAATACCAGCTTCGACAACCAGGAAGGGGTTACAGCGGTGATGTCGAAACCCGACACCTTTATATGCTCGAAAAGACAATACCAACAGCTGTATTTATTGAACTCGGCAATATCAATCATGCGCGTGATCAGCAACGTTTAATTTTTGAAAACAACCGACAAGCCATTGCCCGATGGATGAGTGATGGGGTGATAGAAGATTTTCAGAAATCAAAATAGCCATTTAATCCCATTCCTGCATGCGATCAATATCGCGGCGGTCTTTTTTAGTTGGTCGACCTGCTCCTCTATCGCGTTCGGAAGAACCCATTAGTTGCCTCATTTCTAAAATTTTTAATTCCTCTGGTGGTGTTATATCCAAGGCAAATTCAGAAACAAGTTTGGCTCCAACCCGTTTCCCTGTAATTCCAATTACTTTATAAGAATAGGTTATTGGATTTTTGCGAACTTTAATAATATCGCCAGGTTTAGGAACCCGCGAAGGTTTCACTGATACTCCGTCAATTGTAACACGCCCCTTCTTGCATTCTTCTGTTGCAAGTGTTCTGGTTTTAAAAAGGCGCACAGCCCAAAGCCATTTATCGATTCGTACAGGTTCATCCATGATGTAAAAATAGGAAAAAGAGAAGCCGATATCGAAGAGAGTAGTAAAAAATTAATGAGAGATTATGACTCGTGGATGGTTTAACACGCATCTCATGCCCAATTTAGGGGTTTGGAAATTGAGGTGTAAAAATAAGATTTAAAAAGTCTTTGAATTAAATAGTTAATTCTTATTATATTGTGTCATCACCCTTCCAACGCCCATCGTTGCAAATGCTTTAATGATTTCAGTACAAAGCTCCATTTTAGAATTGACGATCTCCTCCTCTTTGACTGACCAACGGCCCAAAACATGATCTACCTGATAGCCCCGTGGAAAATCGCTACCTATTCCAAAACGAAGTCTAACGTAATCAGCTGTGCCCAAAATCTGTTGGATGCTTTTCAAACCATTATGACCTGCATCACTTCCTTTCAGTCGCATACGTACCTTTCCAAGCGGCAAAGCAAGATCATCAACAACTATTAATACTTTATCAAGCTCAATACTCTCTTTCTGCATCCAATATTGAACCGCCCGACCACTAAGGTTCATGAACGTATTGGGTTTCAGTAATATGAATGTTTTTCCAGCAAACTTCATTTCAGCCACTGAACCATATCGCTTATCGCTAAAAGAAATATTGGACGCCCTTGCCAGGGCATCCAATATCCAAAATCCTATGTTGTGACGGGTATTCTCGTATTCTTCCCCGATATTTCCAAGACCTACAATCAGGTATTTCATCCGAAGATAATTTGGTTTTAAAGGCCGGATGGAACACCCATATTTATTTCGTGATTGCGAAGTGCAGTATTTATCATGGGTGTTTCACGTCAACATTTTATTTTTTCTTACCACCAGCTGCGGCAGCACTTGTATCGGCCATAGCAGCACGTGCAGCACGTGTTACAACAACAGTTGCTACAGGAACAGATTTTGCATTCAAAATTTCAATTCCAGGAACATGAACATCACCAACCCTAATACTTTCGCTTAGATTAAGTTCTGTAACATCAATCACGATTTCATCTGGAAAATCTTTTGAGAATCCTTTAGCTTTCAATGTACGAAGGTTTGCTTTCAAACGTCCACCTTGTTGAATTCCTTTAGCATAACCATCTAAACGAACTGGAATCTGAAGTTTAACCGGAACATTTTCGCGGATTTCAAGAAAGTCAATGTGAAGTAGTTTATCAGTAACAGGATGAAATTGTAACGCCTGCATAAAAGCATTATAGACCGTACCATCAACATCGATTGAAGTCTGATAGACCTTCGGTGTATAGACTAATTTACGAAATTCATTTTCGTGAGCCTGAAAATGGACAACTTTATCACCACCATAAATAACGCAAGGCACCAAATCCTGAACTCTTAAAGCCTTGTTGCTCTTTTTTCCTACTGCTAAACGAGCAGTACCTTTAATTTGAAATGTTTTCATTTGTTGTTCTAAAAAATTTAACTGTTTTGTAACTAAGTGTTTACTCAGATCTCCTTCTGAAAGGAAGGTATCCGCATCACACCATCAAAGGTATGCTGCAAAACCGGGCGCAAAGATAACAATTCTTAGATGAATGCCGTGCTAATCGATTTATTTTCGAAAATCTTCTGAATGACATCTGCAAAAAGTGGTGCACATGATAAAACAGTGATTTTATCTGATTTATGTTTGAGTGGAATAGAATCGGTTACAAGGACTTCATCAATACATGATGATTCAATACGATCAAAAGCTGGTCCTGAAAGGACTGCATGGGTAACAAAAGCACGTACAGACCTGGCACCTTTAGATTTCATCAGATCAGCTGCTTTTGTAATTGTTCCGGCAGTATCGATAATATCATCTACAATAATGACATCTTTTCCCTCAACATCCCCAATAAGGGTCATTGAATCAATTTGATTTGCTTTACTACGTGATTTATGGCAAATTACCAGATCGGTTTTTAGGTGCTTTGCAAAGACATTCGCCCTTTTTGTTCCTCCTACATCTGGTGATGCCACAACGATGTCGCGTAGTCCCATTTGCTGTATATAAGGAATAAACAGAGCAACAGCACTAAGGTGATCAACCGGCACATCGAAGAATCCCTGAATCTGATCGGCATGAAGATCCATCGTTATCAAACGGTTAATCCCTGCTGTTGAAAGCATATCTGCGACAAGCTTGGCTCCGATGGATACTCTTGGTCTGTCCTTCCGATCCTGACGTGCAAATCCAAAATAAGGCATCACTGCAATTATTTTGTAGGCAGACGCTCTTTTTGCCGCATCAATCATTAAAAGTAATTCAAGGAGATTATCGGCAGGCGGAAAAGTTGACTGCACAATGAAAGTATATGAACCCCTGATGGTTTCCTCGTAACAAGGCTCAAATTCGCCGTCGGAGAAACGTGGACAAGATGATTTTCCCAATGCTATTCCTGCGTTTTCAGCTATTTTCTCGGCCAGGTATTTCGATTCTGAACCGGTAAAAATTTTGATGCAACCTGTAGGCATATATAGAGATTTTCTGTTTGAATTTAACTCGCTACTATCTGCGGGTAAAAGTAGATATATTGAACCAAGATATAAACTGAATGACGACCTTTTTTAAAAAAACTATTACACTGATTGAGTATTTATCAGCTATTATCTTTATTTAATGATACTTACATAACTTACAGTCATAATATGATTGATAGATTTTTATATACTAGCCTTCACAATATTTTCAATAAATCCAAGGACTTCATCCCTTCCCAATTTTGTACCTGAAGATGTTACAAAAAGAGGTGGTAGTTGTTCCCATGTTTTGAGCATTTCATCTTTATAATGGGTAAGATTCTTGTCCAACTGTTTGCGCGACAGCTTATCAGCTTTTGTAAATACCATTGCGAAGGGAACTTCGTTTTCTCCCATATAATTCATAAATTCGAGATCGTTTGCCTGAGGTTCGTGACGCGAATCAATTAAAGCAAAGACGCAATACAGATTTTCTCTCGTTGCGAGGTACTTCTTTATAAAAGACAACCACTGAGCCCTGGAAGTGCGCCCAACTTTGGCATAACCATAACCAGGTAAGTCGACAAGGAACCACTCATCGTTGATATTAAAATGGTTGATTAGCCGGGTCTTTCCGGGTGCCGTGGAAACTTTAGCCAGATCACCAAATCCTGTTAACATGTTAATCAAAGAAGATTTACCGACATTCGACCGCCCTACAAAGGCAAACTCAGGTTTTTCGGATAAGGGACATTTCTCCGGGTCAGTATTGCTAATTACAAATTCGGCTTTTTTAATGATCATCCTTTTTGTTTAATATGATTTGAATGAATTACATTTTCAACTAATTCATTGTTATAAAAACATTTATAATAGAACTAATTACTTTATAAAAACCTCGAGCAATTTTGCCTTACCACTATCAATTACAGAAAGAACGAAATTGGTAATCATTGCAGGGACAAGAATTGATTCCCCCTTTTCGACAATAATACTTTCATCCTCCCATGCGAGGGTATATTTGCCTTCGAGACAAGAATAAATAACAAAAGTGTCCAGATCCGCAAAGTCACGTTCAACAGAAGTATTTAAATTTAGAATATTGGTTGTAAAATATTTACATTCCACAAGCTTTATACTCTGATCATCAATCGGCTTATAATCTGTTCGATAATTCGATTCATATTCGTAGGATATCGCATCTACCGCCAAATCGGTATGCAATTCGCGCGGATTACCATGATCGTCAACCCTGTTAAAATCATAAATACGGTAAGTAACATCCGAGGTTTGCTGTATTTCCGCCACCACTATTCCTTTACCAATCGCATGAACTCTACCGGCAGGAATAAAAAAAACATCTCCGGCTTTGACCTCTTCGTAGTTAAGAATTTCCTCTAACTGGCCATTTTTAAAATATTTAAGATATCCTTCTTTATCAATTTTACGGTTAAACCCGGAAATCAGTTTTGCCCCTGGATCTGCCTGTACGACATACCACATCTCGGTCTTCCCAAATGCATCATGTCTCTCTCTGGATAATTCATCGTTGGGATGCACCTGAATCGAAAGGTTGTCGTTCGCATCGATAAATTTAACGAGGAGCGGAAATTCGATTCCGAATTTTTCATAAACTTTCTCGCCCACTAAATCCCCCATGTAAACCTCTATCAACTCCTCAAGGCTATTCCCTTTGAGAAAACCGTTCGAAACGACTGAAACTTCATCCTGAACGCCCGAGATCTCCCACGATTCGCCACAATTAGGCAATTCGGGATATTGCTTATTTAAAAGTTCATTCAGTTTATTGCCACCCCAGATTTTGTCTTTGCAGATTGGGGTGAATTTTAGAGGATATAGATTGTTCATTGAAAAAAATTTAGATTTAAAATTCGAAATCGATAACGGCCCTGCCGTTTGTATTGGATTTTATTAACTCAACCACTTTAAGATGCTCCGGATGAATACGATAAACCTCAAGATCACTCAGCGTATCGAAATGGGTGATCAGGCCAATATCATATGAAGGTGACATTAATTCAAAATTCTGACCAACCTGGATAAATTTAAGCACCTCAATTTTATCTTTCAGTGCAAGCAAAGCGTGTGTTATTTTGTTCCTTACCACTGCTTTGAGATCTTCATTCTCAAATTCATTGAGTTTGAAAAGTACGATATGATTAATCATATGGATTTGTATTAATTTTGATACAAATCTAACACTTTCTCCTCAAAATTAGTTCAAAGAGAGTTCATTCTGCGATTTAACAATCAGAATAACCAAAAATTTCTTTAATTTTGTTTTTCAATGTTCATATTTCAACAAATTGATTATATGCTTATTATAGGAATAGCAGGTGGAACAGGTTCAGGAAAAACTACTGTCGTTAACGAAATTATTAGCCGCCTTAAGAAGGGCGATGTTGCAGTCCTTTCGCAGGATGCTTACTATCGCGACAACAGCCAGCTGCCTCTGGAACAACGCCAACAAATCAACTTCGATCACCCAGATAGCATTGAATTTGAATTACTTATTGACAGTATCAAAAGACTTAAAAAGGGTGAAAGTGTCCAACAACCCATTTACTCTTACCTGACGTGCACACGATTCAATGAAACAGTAACAGTAAAACCACATAAAGTTATCATCGTCGAAGGGATACTTTGCCTTCAGCCAGAAAAACTGCGCAAATTAATGGATATCAAGATATTTGTTGACTGCGAGGCTGATGTAAGGTTGTCAAGGGTGATTATGCGCGACATCATTGAACGCGGAAGAGATGTGATCAAAGTGCTTCAACGATACGAAGATACGGTAAGGCCAAGTCACCTGCAATTTATCGAACCCACGAAAAGGTATGCAGACATTATTGTACCGGAAGGGGGAAACAACAAGGTAGCAATCGATATTATCACACAATATATTGAGAAACACTTGCACGACAACCCTTAAAACCAATCCGATATGCTTGAAAAACTGTTGCCGGAACATGTTTTATTTATTGATATTGAAACGGTTCCGCAGTATGAGAATCTGGATAGTGTGCCGGAGATTATGCAACGACTTTGGACCAAAAAGGCCGTTCAAATCGGTAAAGATAGCGAATCAGCTAACGATCTATATGGTAGGGCAGGCATCTATTCAGAATTTGGAAAAATTGTATGCATCTCGGCTGGTAAGATTTTCCGTAAAGGGAAAGAGCGCGCCTACCGCGTAAAATCATATTGCGGAGATGATGAAAAAACTATTCTGCAGGAATTTTCGGTGATGCTCTCCTCATTTATGGCCAATCCGTCGCACCGTCTGTGTGCCCATAATGGACAGGAGTTCGATTTCCCATTTATCGCCCGAAGAATGCTGATCAATGGATTACCTCTACCTCTCGTATTAGATATAGCAGGAGCAAAACCATGGGAAATAAAAGATATGATGATCGATACACTTCAGCTTTGGAAATTTGGCGATTACAAGCATTACACATCGCTTGAATTACTTTGCGCCATCTTCAATATACCAACACCAAAAGAAGATATTGATGGTAGCCAAGTGGCAGGAATTTACTATAAAGAATTTGATATACAAAGAATTGCACGCTATTGCGAAAAGGATACACTTGCAATTGCCCAGTTGCTACTTAGGTTTAAAGGCGAACCTTTGATAAGTCCGGAAAACTACGAAATTGCAGGTTTGAAAGAATAATCGACGTCCTTTGCTGGGTTTTTTATACTTTTGCACCTCAATTTAAAGTAAATGACATGCCAATAGTAGTAAGTGGAATACGTTCGACCGGAAACCTTCACCTTGGAAATTATTTTGGAGCAGTAAAAAACTTCATTAAGATGCAGGAGGATCATCAGACTTTTTTCTTCATCGCTGATTTTCATTCTCTTACTACTCATCCGACCCCAAGCGACCTGCACACCAATGTGAAACAGGTTTTGGCTGAATACCTTGCCTGCGGCATTGATCCTGAAAAATCGACCATATTCATTCAAAGTGATGTTCCTGAGATTATTGAGTTATACCTTCTTTTGAATATGAATGCCTATCTGGGTGAATTGGAACGGACAACATCTTTCAAGGACAAAGCACGTCAACAACCTGAGAATGTGAATGCAGGATTACTTACTTATCCAGTATTAATGGCTTCAGATATCCTTATTCACAAAGCCAACCTTGTTCCGGTTGGAAAAGACCAGGAACAAAATCTTGAAATGGCCCGCACCTTTGCCCGTCGATTCAACCGCATGTATAATGTTGAAACATTTCCAATACCGCAGGCCTACATTTTCGAAGGAAAGGATATGGTGAAAATTCCAGGCCTTGATGGTTCTGGCAAAATGGGGAAATCGGAAGGCAATGCCATTTCACTGGCAGAATCTCCTGCAAGTATTCGTAAAAAAGTGATGCGCGCCGTTACAGATTCTGGACCAAATGAAATGCATCAGACAAAACCGGAAGTGATTCAGAATCTGTTCACATTGATGGAGGTGGTTTCGGCTCCTGATGTTGTAAACCATTTCGATAACGCATACAGCGACTGCTCCATTCGTTATGGAGATCTGAAGAAACAACTTGCAGAGGATATCATCCACTTCACAAACCCGATCCGGGCCCGTATTGAAGATATTTCGAAGGATAATGCTTACCTGTCGAAAGTTGCAAAAAACGGTGCAGAAAAGGCACGTGAATCGGCTTCCAAAACATTGGAAGAAGTCCGACAAATTATCGGATTCAGGAAATTCTATTAATATTGTTTTATGGCATAATTAGTTTGATCGTCTCGATCGCCTGATGTCCCACTTTGAGAACAAGATCTTTACCGCTTCCCGGTATTGATTTTCCCTCCTCTTCAATTAAGTTGGTCAGCTCCGCTTTCTGAAACGGTTTATATACAGATATTTTCGCTTCTGAATCTTTCCCTTCCATGTCATAACAACGCACGATCACCTGATTGTCGTCATCACACTTTTTGATTGTACTCAAAACGAGGTTTTTATTCTCAACAGATATAAAACTCATTGTTTCAGGCATAGCTCCGTTTTCAACACCCGGCTTAACCGTTATCGCCTTCAATGGCTGGTTTGATTGGGTACCCAACCGGTAGCCATTCTTCCAATCACCGGCGTGTGAATAAATCGAAAAATTGTAACTGTGGTCACCGGGTTGCAAGTAATAATTCCCTTCCGAATGACAGCTTTTACGACTGGCAAGCAATACCGGCTGCAGGATTGCATATCCTTCAGGATTTGAAGTCGGATCAATCCAATCGAATACAGCGACATCTGAACTTATTGTGATTCCTGTTTTACCATCAGATGCAGAGAACCAATCCTGCACCTCTCGCGGATGGACATGAACGCATGGAGTGCTGTATATTTGTGATTGCTTTGAAAAACCTGCTGCTCCTGCAATTTCATCCTGCCCTATCTGCACAACACCCATCGGCACTTCATAGGCAACTTCCGATTTGGTTTGGTTGACTGGGAAAGCTAGCCTGAATTCGCGGTAACGCTCGCCATCAAAGCCTTTCAATTCAACATGGACGTCAATCCTTTTAATCGTTTTATACAGAATCACCTGTTGTTCAATAGTTACATGATTGACCTCCCTGGTGAATTGAAAAACATCGCGGATCGGTCCGCTTGAAACGAGCGCCCATGGCTGACGATAGTTGCTCAATTTTTCGAAACCTTCCATCGTTGGTTGCTGAACATCGGTAAATTCGCCGGCACCATTTCCAACCGATTGCATCGTAAACAGTTCTCCACCTAAGAACTTATCCGTTTTCAGCAAACTCGTTGATAACTCTTTATCAAATAATGATTTGATACCACCATCAGCAAATTCCACCTTATAAAATGAGTTCTCATAACCTGTGCCGGAAATTGCAGATGTATTGGAATAAGTTGCAGGTTTACCTTTCTCGATGTAATAGGTTTTATATCCTACTGACGGAACGTGTTCTGCAACAAACAAAAACGTAACCACTTCGTCTTTATTCCCAACAACCTGATGTTCATCAATCAATTGGTAAGGTATTTCAATCCCCTTTTCATCGATAAGTCTGAATATATTTTGCTCATTACCCTCAACATCAAGTGTGAATTTCACCAGATCAGTCCGTTCCCACGACAGTGGATTAAACACGATAACAGGAATGGCAGCTTTTGAAAAATGAATCCGTGAAGCAATGCTAGTCATTGACTTGTTCAGGACATCGGAGGCAATTGATCGTGCTTTTTCGAAAGAGGTCCGGAAAGCCCTGTCAGTCATATCACCATGCTTGCCACCCCAGCCATGATCAGGATAGATCGCATTTTCCCATGCTGTTGTAAATGACGCCTGCGGATAGTTATCGAATGAACCTTTTTGAAGTGCATCAAATGTTGCAAACTTTTCGGCTGCAGTTAGCAAACGTGATCCTTCCCTAGATGCCTTCAACGCTCTTTGATGTGAAGGACCATGTATGTAAAGCCAAACGTCAGGCCTTTCTCCTGATATCCTATCGAAATTTGGTTTCCCAATGGTAGCTTCGTCCATCCATTCAGTTGCTGTTGAATATTTTATGGACGGTCGCTTCAAAGAGGCAGATTTTGAATTCCAATCCTTAAAGAAAGCGTCATAATCGGGTGGAGTTGCAAAATCGTGAGAATAGAGAAACGGGAACTCCGGATTTATTTTCCTTGTTTTGAAATAGGTGTTCCAGTCTACAATAAATGTCGAGAAAGCTTTCGAAAGTGAGTCAATATTTGTGCGGGCTTGCCGGACAGGAATACCCACTTCGTCATACTGACCTGGCGTGAAGCAGGTAATATAACTCCCATCAGGACTATACCACTTGTAAATCCCGGGCTGATGACGGCTAAACTGCATATAAGGGATACCTGCTTTGGAAAGTATTTGTGCCATTTGCAGCGACTTGCCCGGAACATCCTCGTTCCAGTAGGTTTTAAAATCGCAACCCGGCAAGGTTTTTTTGAGCCATTTGCGTCCGAGATAAGTTTGACGAATCAGCGATTCACCGTCATACATCGATTCGTAGGGTTGTTTGTAAGTCGCCCCCCATTCAAGACGCCCTTCACGGGTGTATTTCAGGATCTCTGCTATCGATTCGGGATGCCGGTGAAGATATTCCCGCAGGCTCAATCCATCCTCAACTGAAAACTTAAATTGAGCATTCTCTTTCATTCTTTTTAAAACAGGTGTTATCATTTGTACATCGCGAAACTCAATGCACTTGCCAATGCTGTCCATCCAGGCAATGTCCTGATGAGAAGAAGGAATAACATAAATGGTTCCTCCTTTAAAATAAGAATAATCATTACTCTTATCCTTAACAATTTTTTGACCAGTTGCTGACAAAACGCCTAAAAACATCAAACAGATTGAAAATAAATGGGTTTGAACTTTATAAAAAGCAGAAAGGCAAGTTTTCATTTTGATTTTCTTTAAAAGATTAGCCTTCAGTAAAAATACATTTCTTATCGGAAATTTCTTGCGGTATCAATCATCATTTTCAGGTTCTCCGATGGTGTAACTGGAGGAATCGCACAACCGGCATTTAGGATAAACCGGTTTGAATGCTGATAAGCCGTCAATAATTCAAGTGTCTTTTCCCTGACAGAACCGACCGTACCTAAAGCCAATACACCACTTGGATCAATATTCCCAATCAAAGTTGTCGTATTTCGGATCGTATTGTAAATTTTGGAAATATCCGTTTTATAATCCAGTTCAAAAGCGTCGGCTCCGGTTAATAACATATGTTCCAAGATAACATCGGTATTGCCACAAATATGCAAAGTGTATGCAACACCGGCCTTATGGGCGACTTCCACAATTTTCTTCTCGTATGGCAACGCGTATTGCACATACATTTCAGGCGAGATCATTTCGGGTCCGGCTGGACTGTCGCCATTCGATACCATATCGCAACCGGTTTGTGCCATTAATTTAATAAACTGCATACAGGCATCGGTACAATATTCAAGTATTGATTGGAGCTGCACCTCTGATCCCATCATTAAATCGAGCATCCAGTTTTGTGCACCGCGCATCATGCTTGCGAGCGAGAAAGGAGCCTGGTCGCAGTTTCCACGAATATAGATTTCATCTTTGTAGTACTCCTTTAACAGTCTAACTGATTCAAGCCAGATCTGAATGTACTTGTAATCCTCAACCTTAGGCGGTTTCAGATTCACCAGATCTTCCAGATTCTCAAGATTACCAATATGTGTCCGGGCAGGATCATCCACCGGAAAATCAACCGGTACCCCGACAGCACCCGCAAGCGTAACGGTGTCAATATCAACAAGAATACCGTCAAACTGATATTTGTCAACAGAAGCAATAAAGCATTCCGCGATCAGCTTAGGATCATTACGGTATTGCTCCATTGTAACTCCATGTTCCCTGGCTGCCATCATAAAATTGTGGAGCATTACTGGAACTTTATCCGTTTTCTCGCCTCTTAATGCAGCGTTGATTCTTTCATATCCGTTCATAACAAATGAATTATAATGATTTAACAATCTTAATATTTTCCAAATTCATCAACCAGTTCCGCAACGCGCCTGACCCTGCTTTCAAGACCATTAGGTGGCACCTGGTCGGCAACACCAAGTACATATCGTGGTTCTTTGACCATAATGGAAAGCACATGTTTTAAGTGCCTTTCAAATTCTTCCTCACTTACACAATCCGTAAAATAAACTCCAGGGATTCCGCCCCAGATGATACTTCTAGAGTCTCCCACAAAATCCTCAAGATCTTCAAATTTTAAATCACCTACCGGATATGGTGTCAATGCCTCAAGTACCGAAAATCCGACTGATGCCTCCTGTTTTAGTAATCCACCCAAAGTACCATCAATGTGGATAAATGAGTATTTTCCGGCACCCCTGATTTTGCCAGTCCATTCTTTCTGATAATCATACATATAAAGTTCAAAAAGGTCGGGACCTACCATTTCAGATGACAGATTTTCTGGGATCATTAATACTTCAGCAGGACTATCAACCGCGATCTGTGCCGCCTGATCAAATGCTTTTTTCATCGTATCAAGCAAATCCTGAAATTCGACCGGCGTCGTCAATGCCGCCATTGTAACTGAAACGACACCAGCCTCAAGCGCTAAAAGGTGCATAAAGGGACTCTTAGGCAAATAGCATAAAACGACACCCTGATCGCCAACCTGTTTCAGTCGTTGATCGGCAAAATCATAGTCAGCTTCAAACCTGCTGTTTTCATAAATGAACTTCATCACGGGAATATCTTCTTCCGATTTCATAAAATGCTCAATTGGTCCTTCCGAAAAGGAGGTTGGGATATATTCCCAGCATTCCCGAACCGAGCCAAGAGGTGTAATTATTTCTTTATACCGTTTATGCCCCTCGTTCCATTCCCTTACTTCACATTTTTCATAGACCTGTTTGTAAGGGAAATACCCCTGCAGATAAAAGCCAACTCCTAATTCGCGATGCCATTGAATGTAATCAGCTGATTTAATAAACTCCTTTGGTTTTAGTCCTCGTGTTATCAATGAATTTGCCCAGTAATCAAGATCACCGAACCAGGGAACCTGATCGGGTTGCTCTCCTTTGAGAATCGTAAGTATTCTATCCCGTGGCATCATTTTATATTAATGGTTAATGCGTTATTGTAAAATGGTTAATTCATTAAGAATGTCAGTTTTCAAAATATTTAAACATTCAGCATTTCTAAACTAATCATTAATTAAGCACTTCTTTTTCAATTTGTTCAAGTGTCTTCCCTTTCGTTTCGATGATGTATTTCTTTAAATAAACAAAACCGATGAAAGTAGTTATCGCGAAAAAGATAAAAGCAAAGCTCATTCCCTTTTGTTGTGCAGCCTGGGTGATCCCAAAAAATCCGATTACAATTGGGAAAAGAAAATTAAGTGAAGCACTTACCACCCAATTCGCAAATGAACCAATCGAGGCTCCTCTTGCCCTGATCACATTTGGAAACATTTCGGACAACAATACCCAGATTACAACCCCCTGTGATGCCGCAAAAAAAGCAATATAGGCTACCAATAAGGCTACTAACCAATAACCAGCAATGTTGCCAGTAAGCAAACCGTAGGCAAAAAGTCCAAGAACGACTACCATTCCCAATTGGCCAAACAACAATAATTTTTTCCGGCCTACCTTATCGATGATTGTCATCGCTGTAAGGGTAAATATCAGATTTGTAACACCTAAAATTACACTTTGAATCATCGAAGAATCACTTGAAAAACCGGCAATGCTGAAAATCTGGGAAGAATAATAAAATACGACTCCAATTCCGGTAAGCTGACTAAAGATACCAGCAAATATTCCGATGAAGATAATTTTCCTATAGGGTTTCTTAAACAAGTTTATTCTTGCACCGGTCTTCTCAATATTGATAGATTCCTGAATATCAAGAATCGTCTGATCCGTATCGATTTCATGGGATGAAAGATCCTCAATATTTCTCTTCGCTTCGACGATACGCCCCATCTTTACCAACCAGCGAGGACTCGTCCGGACCACTAAAAGCATCAGGAAAAATGCAACTGCAGGAAATGCACCACTAAAAAGCATCCAACGCCAATTCTGATCACCGATATTCAGCAACAAGTAATTGGATATTAAGGATAATAGAATCCCAATAACAATTGCCAGCTGAAAGGTGCCTGCCAATACTCCCCTGTGCTTGGGTGGCGAAATTTCGGAAATATAAACGGGACAAAGTACAGATGCACCGCCGATCGCTAGTCCTCCAATAAACCGGAACAGAATAAAGACACTGATATGGGTTGCCATTCCACATCCCACTGATGAAGCCAGAAACAAAATTGCCAATAGTTGCAGCAACCGCTTTGAACCATAGATATCGCCGGGTTTACCGATCAGGATCGTGCCCAAAATACATCCGATCAAAGCAGAACTCACCGTCCAACCTTGTAGTGCCGGAGACAACTGAAAGTACTTTACAAGATCAAGCATCGCACCATTAATGATCACGGTATCATAACCAAATAGCAGACCACCCAAAGCAGCGGCAAAAGTACATTTTACGAGAACTTTATTCATAGAATTGATGGTAAATGGCAAATGGTTAATTCATTAGTGGGAATTTGTATTAGCTTTAAAATTAGGACATTTAGCATTATAAAATTAGCCATTATTCAGCATTTTATCAATCCGATTCATCATCTCCATCATCGATCTTCCATTGTGATAAGGGCATTTCCATGGATCAATTTTCCAGTCATTGCGATAGTAAGGTGAAGGATCGTCCATTGGTTCAATCAGGTAAGGAACTCCCAAACGGTTCAATTTGGTAAACCATTCACCTCTTTCGTGGTCAATCAGGCAAGTATCAATAAAATTCCACGATAATTTAACCGTTTTCCAATACTTTATATCACCTGTCAGTTCGAAGGCATTCATAAACCCAACCAACGTTTCTGCCTGCTGCCACCAATGTTTATTTGTCTTCAGATGACTACCGAACCGGGTTGATTCCAGAAAAAGTCCACCATCTTTATCAACCGCAACCCGTTCGATATGATCAACCATTATCACCGAAACCAGGCACATTTTCCCGAGAATTTCTTCATCCCCCAGAATTTCAGCCGCTTCCCACAACAACCACGATCCTTCGATATCGTGTCCAAATGAGCAGATCCCCTTTGATGATTCTACTTCATTAAAAGCTTCGTCGAAGAAAATGCCGAAATGACCATCTTTACGAATGATTCTATCGAGAAACAGGTTCATCAGTTCGGTCAGTCGTAACGCTACTTTTGGATCCTTCCATACTTTATAAAGTGCTGCCCATGCCTCGAGCACATGCAGATGGGTATTCATCGATTTGGGCTCGTTGTTGTCGGCCATACGGTTTTCTCTATAGATTTTCCAGTCACGTGTAAACGATTCGCGATAGCCAATATTATCAGAATCTTTGGTTTTTTCCTCAAGTAACGTAAAAAGTGTTTGAATCTTCTGCATGACCGGTTCAAGTGGCCTGAATTCATAGTATTTGCAAAGCGCATAAATCACAAAAGCCTGGGCATAGGTGTGCTTAATATCGTTGGCGACTTGATTATCGGAAGACAATTCCATATAATAGCCGCCATACTCCTTATCTTCAAAATCTTCGGTAACCACTTTATACGCTTTGTCTGCAATATCCGCATAATCCTGATTTCCATCGAGCATTGCAGCAGCCGAAAAAGTCCATAGAATTCTTGCATTCAAAACGCTTGTTTTATTGGCACTTAACACCGGATTACCGTCCAGATCTACGGCTCCGTAGAATCCATGTCCATTCTTTTCGACACCATATTTCATCCAGTAGGGAAGAATATCCTCATGAAGTTCCTTACTGAAATAGTCTCTGTACTTCTTTAATTCGTCCTTAAGATCATTCATTTCAAAACAGTTTAAATTGGGTTTGTCTATAGCATTAATTGGTATGTTTCAATCGAGTTCCTCCCTATGTTCAGGTTTAAAATCTTTCCACTTTGACCCATATCTTGTTCCTCATCTTCAATCAGATTGGTTTTCAATAGAGCTTTAACGGGAGTAAACAGCTTTAGTTCAATCTTCTGATCAATGCCTTTCATTTCAACCATCCGGATAATCAGGCTATTGTCCGTATCGCTTTTCTTAATGGTAGTAACCCGGACAAACGAGGAAGAAACAGAAGCAAAACTTAATTCTTCGGGAAGCGACCCTTTCTGTGGTTTCTCCTTTAAGATTGAACAGAGCGGATGATTTCCCTCAACTCCGAAATGATACCCGTTTTCCCAACCAGGTTCATGCGAGGTAATTGATAATTTGAAATGATGACTCCCTTTCTGATGATACCAGTTCCCTTCTCCATGACAACTCTTGTGCGAAGATAGCAATATCCCTTGCAAAACCGGATAACTAACCGATTCACGAGTAGGATCAATCCAATCGACAACAGCAAGATTGGTGGACATCGTAAGACCAAATGCCGGATTACTGGAGGAAATGAAGTTTTCAATTTCTCTCGGATTGATCTCTTTTGGCATTTGCCGGTACGTTCCGCCCCATGCCCAACCACCAGGTGAGCGGTTTAATTCATCCTGTCCAATATTTACAACACCCATCGGAACATCATAGGTAATCTTTGATTCATTCATATTCAAAGGGAAAGCAACCCTTAGTTGTCGGTTATGTTCACCGGGCCAGTCAGGTATGTCATATTCAAAATCAATTTTTTTCTGGTGATGATAAATAGTAATGGTCTGTTTGACATAGAAATTTTTCATCCGATATACCGATTCAAAAGTGGCACAAACAGGCGAATTACTGATTAATGACCAAATCCCTTTTTTCATGCTTAATGTTTCAAAATCATCCATGTTGGTTGGGGTTACCTGAACAAATTCTCCTGCTCCATTACCACTGTATCCCAGGCTAAGAAGATCACCTCCAGCATACTTGGTCGTATTTAAGATGCTTTTATTCAGATTTTTATCAAAGAGATTCGTAATACCCCCCACGCCAAATTCAATTGAATAAAATTGATTTTCATAAAAATTGTTTCCCACTTTAATTGTCTGACCTGAATGAGACACACCTTTCTTTAGGTAAAATGCCTTATAGCCAATTGATGGAATATTTTCAGCCTCAAATGTGATGGTCTTTTGGGTACTATTCATTGCCACCTCGGAAGGAATGATTTTCCCTTTCGTATCGGTCACTACCCATTCATCTCCTTTTTTATTTGATATATCAAGTGTGGCAATACCGTTTCTTTCCCATGACAAATCGTTATAAACCAATATACTGTTTGGATTTTTCAGATCAACTTTGGATGAAATTTCCTGAAGCGATTCATTCAGGACCTTCACTCCTGCCGCATTCCCCGTATCGAGTGATGCCCTGAATATACTATCAGTGATTTCGCCATGTTTGCCACCCCATCCGTGATCGGGATAAATTGATTTCATCCATCCTTTATTTAATTCATCAGTCGGATAACCTGTCAGGTTTCCCTTCAACATACAGGCGATAGACGAAAATATTTCAGCAGCCGGCAAACTGACAGACCCGGCTTTTTTAGCTTTAATCGCCTCGTAATGAGCTGGTCCGTGAATATACAACCAGAGATCCGGCCTTTCACCAGATATAGAATCAAACTTAGCTTCAGGCACATCAACTTTTCCAAGAAATTCTTCAGCTGTAGAGTGTTGCAACATTGGGATATTAGAACCGGAACTCTTTGCGATTTCATTCCATTCGTTGATCAGTTTTGTATAATCTTTGGGGCCTCCGGCATCAGTACTGATTACAATCGCATAGTTTGGCGGGATATTACGTTTCGCATAATACTCATTCCAGTTTTGCATTACGAGATTTAATTTCTGCATTGCCGTAACCGCATCTTCTTCAAAATATTTATATACCAGCAAAGACCACCCATAATTCCCAGGACTATAGGTGAGTATTTTAGAACCATTCGGGCTGAACCAGTTGTAAAAACCTTCTTTCATACGACTGACAAACAAGTATTTTATTCCCGCTTTTTCAAGGATCTGCGGAAATTGCAACGACCTTCCCGGCACATCAACATTGTAGGCAGCGAGGGCATCCATACCTGGAAGATTTTCTTTAATCCATTTCCGTCCCAGATAGGTTTGGCGGATCAGTTGTTCACCCGACTCCAGACCTTCATAGGGTTGGTTGAAAGTGGCGCCCCAGGTAAACTGCCCTTTTTTGAAAGCATTAATAATCCGCTGTTTTTCAGAGGGAACCTCATCGAGTACCTCCATCAGATTTAGCGTCTGTTCCATCTCAAACCTAAAGTCAGGATTCTTATCAATCAAGTCAAGCGCGGGAATAATAATTTTGTGAATGCGTTCACTTCTGCACGTATCGGGCGTATTCATCCATGCAATATCCTGATGGGATGAGCAGATGATATGAACGGTGCCTTTTCCAAAATATCCCCAATCGGATGAAACTAACGGTTTGAAAACTTGTTTTGCAAGGATTTTATTATCCGATTTCGGATTGGAATAAAACACCATTTCACCAGATTTTCCCACCAAAGGAAGAAACAATTCAAATGTTCCTGAATCAGTTTTACTCGAATTTATTTCATTCCCATCCAAAATTATGGAGCAATCCTTTCCCATTCCATTGGCTGATAACCATGCCTTAACTACCAGTTGCCCGGCAATCGTCTGATATTGATAAGGTTTAAAATAGTTGATCGGTATCTCTTTCTGTGCACACAATTTTGGTGCGAAGAAAACTAAAAACAATAAAACAAACGTTTTCATTCCTCTCATAACGATATCACTAAGGAAGTAATAATAGATTAAAACAGTAGTTAGAAATTTAATGCTAAGTTAGTTTTTCATTTCATTTATCATTCCACTTACTTTAAGATTTTTATGGGATATCCGCTTTAATTCATCAAATATTCACCCCATTATAAAGCAAAAATGAATAATGAATCTGTAACAAATGTCCCTTTTACTATTTTCAAGGTTAAATATTACAATTAAACTTCTTTTAATTTTGCCATATCTAATTCGAAGTTTAAAGAATGTTTATATAACTTTGTTGTAATCTTTCTGTAACAAATAATACAGAAAGATTACACAAACCTTACAGATACCTTACACATACTACGTCTTTGGTAATGTGAAATCGTAGTTAAATCAAAAGGAGAACCCCGCACTGAGTGGTGCCCCTTTTAAATATCGCACTTGTTTTTATACAATTTATCGATGGATTTTGTGTTTAAGCATGCGACATCTATTTTTTTGCATTACTTTTATTAGTAGTTGCCAACAGATGCGAACAATTTAAATTTAAGGATATGAACAATCAACCTATCGTTTTGGAGCGAATATTTACGGCCCCACTTTCGCAAGTATGGAAAGCAATTGCAGACCGAGACGAAATGGCAAAATGGTATTTTGACCTTGCTAAATTTAAAGCAGAAACAGGTTTTAAGTTTCAGTTTTACGGCGGACCAAGTCCCGAAAAACAATATTTACACCTTTGCGAAATAGTGGAGGTCATCGATAAAAGAAAATTATCGTATACCTGGTGCTATGATGGTTATCCGGGCAATACGATCGTGACGTTTGAACTTTTTGAGGATGAAGACAATTCTGTCCTGTTAAAACTAACGCATAGCGGATTAGAAACATTTCCCGAAGAAAATCCCGATTTTGCGAAGGCTAATTTTGAGGAAGGCTGGAATGAAATTATTAATGTCTCGTTAAAGAAGTATTTAGAATCTTCAATTTAACGAGGATGGCCAATAGACAATAATCAAAGAAATCATTTATTTTTATTAATCTCATGAAAAATCATACAACAAATTCGGGTATTCTCTTTGAGGAAATAGAGTGATTTCCTATTGGTTGTATTGATTATTTGCGTCTTAATGGTTGTTTTACAGTAAAGATTCTTCTCTTCCTACCCAATCATCTGCTCATAAATCTCAATTTAAAGCACCTATTGATGATTATAAATGAAGACTAAAATTCTGATTCGAATTAGGAGTTGATAGACCTACATCTGGATTTTTCTGTACTACAAAATCTTGGGTATTTTTGACTCTTTGGACTAAATCATAGGTATTAGCTTTCTTGTGAAATATTCAATGAAGAAAACTTTCGGATAAAAGGAATCAAAAATAAATATATAGCAATATTCATCCTTTAAATGGGTGAGGTAATAATGATTATTAATATCTTCGCAATGGTTTTGATATCTTCTTACTATAAAAAAACAGTTTTTAAAGAATTAGTATAACAGACTTATTATATGAATACAAAAGGGTATAAATTTTACAATACTATCGTCGGATGGCTTATCTTTCTTGTAGCTGCGATTGTTTATCTGAGCACAATTGAGCCAACTGCCAGCTTTTGGGATTGTCCGGAGTTCATTACAAATGCATTTAGTCTTCAGGTAGGTCATCCTCCCGGAGCTCCGTTTTTTATGCTCATGGGACGTATTTTCACGATGTTTGCCGGAAATACAGCAAATGTAGCACATATGGCCAACATTATGTCGGCTATGGCAAGTGCATTTACAGTGCTGTTTCTCTTTTGGACCATCACTCATATGGCTCGTAAAATTGTTGGGACTAAAAATTCTGATCCTTCCCTGCCTCAAATGATTGCTATTTTGGGAGCAGGAGCTGTTGGTGCATTGACCTATACTTTTTCCGATACTGCCTGGTTTTCGGCATCCGAAGGTGTCGTTTTCGGAACATCATCTGTATTTACAGCCTTTGTTTTTTGGTGCATCCTGAAATGGGAAAACGAAGCGGATAATAAATATGGTAACCGTTGGATTATCTTGATTTGCTATGTGATCGGATTATCAATAGGGGTTCACTTATTGAATTTGTTGGCAATTCCTGCAATTGTTCTTGTTTATTATTTCAGAAAGTATCCCTTTACACCAGTTGGTGTAATTATTGCTGTAGCTCTATCGTTGTTTATGGTAGGCTTTGTGTTTTTTGCATTCATTCCTGGAGTAATAATTTTTGCTCAATGGTTTGAATTGCTTTTTGTGAATGGAATTGGTACACCTTATAATACGGGCACAGTAATTTATTTAATACTTCTGAGCGGTTTGATTGCCTGGGGCATAAAATATACCATCCAAAAGAATAAAGTTCTGGCTAATACGATAATATTAGGATTGACAGTGATGCTGATTGGTTATTCATCGTATGCGTTAATTGTTATTCGCTCGAGCGCAAATCCGCCAATGAACGAGAATAATCCTAATAATCCCTTTGCATTACTTTCCTATCTTAACCGCGAGCAATACGGGGCTAAACCATTGGTATACGGACAATACTATAACGCTCCACTCGATAATGAGACTCCTTACTTAAAAGGAAGAGCAGAGTATGTACAGCGAAATGGGAAATATGAAATTTCAGATTATAAGCAATCACAGAATTTTGACAGCCGGTTTTGCACAATTTTCCCACGAATGTTCAGTAATACTCCAGAGCATATAAAGGGATACCAGGATTGGGCAAATATTACAGGAACACCTATTCAGGTAACGAACAGGGAAGGTGAGTCTGAAAAACTGATCAAACCTACCTTTGGCGAGAATCTGACCTTCTTTTTTACTTATCAGATCAATTGGATGTATTGGAGGTATTTTATGTGGAATTTTTCAGGGAGACAAAATGATATCCAGGGTAATGGAGATATTTTGAATGGTAACTGGATCACTGGATTTAATTTTATCGATTCTGTCAGGCTTGGCGATCAGAATCATCTCCCTTCCGCATTGGCCAACAACAAAGGGAAGCATAAATACTATATGTTGCCATTAATTCTTGGATTATTGGGACTTTTTTTTCAGTTTAATTCCGGCATTAATGGGAAAAAAGATTTCTGGGTGATTCTTTCCCTGTTCGTAATGACAGGGATGGCAATAATTATTTACCTGAATCAGGAACCGTTTCAACCCCGGGAGCGGGATTATGCCTATGTCGGATCTTTTTATGCGTTCGCCATTTGGATTGGGTTAGGGGTACTCGCACTTTATGAAATGTTAAAGAAATTTTCGCCTGCAAAAACAAGCGCTATTGCAGCAACTTTATTATCTTTTATTGCGGTCCCATGCCTGATGGCAAACCAGAATTGGGGTGATCATGATCGTTCGAACCGGTACACTTGCCGCGATTTTGGAGCTGACTACCTCGAATCATGCGCTCCAAATGCTATTCTTTTTACCAACGGCGATAATGATACATTTCCACTCTGGTATGCCCAGAGCGTGGAAGGGATAAGAACCGACATTCGAGTTTGTAATTTAAGTTACTTTCAGACTGATTGGTATGTCGATCAGATGAAACGCAAGGCTTACGAATCGGACCCCTTACCAATAAAATTTGAGACCAGTCAGTATGTTCAGGGGACGCGCGATATCATATATGTGCTGAATCAGATCAAACGACCGGTGAATCTTAAAGAAGCGCTTGATTTTATACGTTCTGAAGATCCGGGAACCAAATTACAACAGGCAGATAATTCATCATTCTTTCCATCGCGACAGTTGGTATATCCTGTTGACAAGGCAGCTGTTCTTGCAAACAATGTGATTGATCCAAAAAATGCCGATAGTATTGTTTCTCAAATGAATATTAATCTCAAAGGGAATTATCTCACGAAGGATGAATTGATGATTTTGGATATTATCGCCAATAATAACTGGAAACGCCCTATTTATTTTGCGATAACGGTAGGACCAGATAAATACCTGAATTTGCAGGATTATTTCCAGACAGAAGGTTTCGCTTATCGTCTGGTTCCACTTAAGACGCCTGCTGCAAACGGGCAAATTGGAAGAGTGCGTACAGATGTGATGTACAATAATATCATCAACAAGTTTAAGTGGGGCAATATGAACGACCCGAAGGTTTATCTTGATGAGAATAATATGCGGATGTCGATGAATGTGCGAAATAGTTTTGTAAGACTGGCTGACGGATTGCTCGACCAGGGGAAACGTGATTCGGCTATCGCTGTCCTTGATCGTTGCAATGAGCTGGTTCCTAACTCTAAAGTCGAATATAACTATTACAACCTGCTGATGATTAATTCATATTACAGGGCTGCAAGCAATAATGTGAAAAACATGAACCGGGATAGTTTGTCCGTTGAGGTGAATATTTTCCCGGCGGCGGCAAAGAAAGCGGATGAAGTTATACACATAATGGCCAATAGTTGCGAGGAAAAATTGAAGTATTATTATTCACTCGAACCAAAATTTCGCGCATCAATTCAGGAAGATCTTCAACGCGAATTCTATATCATGCAAGAGCTTGGCCGAATCGCAGGCAATTACGGTCAAAAAGCTTTGAGCGAAGACGTAGCAAAGCGGTTGAATGACATCGTCAGGATCTACCAGCCTGAAATGGCTGCTCCGAAATTAAGAAAGTAATTCCTATTAAGAGAAGTGCCACTTACAGCTTGATCAAAGAAAGTATATTGCATTAAATCTAAGCGATATACTTTCTTTTGGTAACCAATTTCTCCATCAAGAGTAGAAATCATCTACTCGTTTGAATTTAATGCGACTACTGCAAATACTTAGTATCTGATATCAATGGGATACCAGTGAATCGTTCAAGACCTGATGAAAAAGACTGGATTTAAGCAAACCACTTTACTTGGAGGATAAGGTTTGCTTCAGGTTTATTCATTCGAAAATTTGAATCTTACCCTAATTCGGAATTGGTATTTAAGGCGGGGACTAATAATCCTTTAATGTCAGGTGTAGAAGGAACATGTTTGCTATCAGAAATACATACAACACCAGTACTAATTGAGCATCAGTAATGGAAGAACGGAACGCTCCTTCATGCCATTTTTTGAGCTTCGTCATCTACCAGAAAACACAAGTAGCAAGGTCCGTTTTGCTTCGGAAACACAAATCATTTTTATGATTTATTAACCAAATATGCTATAAAGATAACTTATTTGGCCCGATAATTGTAAATAATTACATGTTTAGGTTAGTTAGGTTAGTTAGTTTAGTAAAAGGATGGAGCCGCCCGGTTTCATCCTTTTCAACTTTCAAAATGTCAGGTTTATACTTGTGAATGAAAGTGGAATTTTGAATTTCGTTTTTTTGAAAATAATGCACAAATTGAAATTAATCACTTGACAATGACCGGATTGCTTATAAAGTATTTCTGTAATAACTCCAGTAATTGATCAATTAAAATAGGTTTTGCGATATAGTCGTTGCAACCCGCCTCAATTGCTTTCTCCTTGTCGCCTAAAAGTCCAAAAGCTGTTTGTGCAATAATGATTACATCCTTATTAAACAATCGAATCTGCCGTGCAGCCTCGTATCCATTCAATACAGGCATTTTAATATCTAAAAGTACCAAATCGATATCGGTATTATTTCGACATGCACCTACAGCATCAATTCCTGTTCTAACTATAATGAGGTCTCTACTAAATTTTTTAACTGCCTTTATGAGATACATTTCTGATGCTTCATCGTCTTCAGCAATTAAAATTTTGAGCTTCTTTATTTGATTTGCAGTGTTTCCAAAAGGAATAACATTTCTATTTGTATCATTGGATTCAGTCTCATTACTGTAAGGGATTGTAAAATAAAATACGGATCCTTTCCCTGGTTCGCTTTCCATCCAGATTTTCCCTCCAAGCATTTCTACATAAGCTTTCGAAATCGACAAACCCAGCCCTGCACCCTGAAGCGCCATCTTATCCGAAATATCAGCCTGGACAAAACGTTCAAAAATGGCATCTTGTCTGTCCTTAGGAATTCCGATACCAGTATCGCTAACAAAAAACTCTAGCATAGGTGACGTTTTATCGGCATTTAATTGGTATCCAAATTCTATTGTTCCTTCTTTGGAGTATTTAATCGCATTTTTCACAAGATTGGTTAGAATTGCATATAATTTTTCCCGATCAGTTCTAATCAAAGCATCATTAAAGGACAAAGCCCTATTCATGATCAACCGAATCCCTTTAATTTCAACCTCTGGCTTGAAAAAGGTGTAGATGTACTCGATTTGCTCATTAATATTTGTTTCCGAAATGACAATTTCCATTAATCCCGATTCAACTTTCGAGATTGAGATAATATCGTTGATGATATTCAGCATTCGGGCGCCACTTTTTTCGATGATGCTAATACACTCCTGTTGCTCATCGCCGGAAAGATTTGGCTCTTTCAGTAATTCAGCAAATCCAAGGATACCATTCATTGGCGTTCTGATTTCGTGACTCATATTGGCCAGGAAAGCAGACTTCAGTTGGTCGCTTTCCTCTGCTTTCTCTTTGGCAAGATAAAGCATTTTAACATGCTTTTGAATTAAAAAAAACAAAAGAAGAGAAGTTGCAGCGATATAGAAAAATCCCTTAACTATTTGTATTTTAATCAATAATTCATGATTCTGAACCAGAAAACCGAAAAAAGTATCGGATAAGTAGATCCATATCAGACCAATTGTAAAATACAAAAAGGTTATTCTAAATTCAAACCTGAATATTTTAGATGCATGGATTTTTACATTCTTCATGAAAAAAACTATTTGCAAATTAATGGACTTAATTAGGGTCTGCTGAAAAACTCATTCTTAGATTTTTCCGGATACCCATTCTTGATTTAGTTTCAAAGAATCAAAAGAGAGAGACCACCGTTGTATAATTTGTTCAACGATTTGGTTTA